>Ga0208244_100744_pt1 | contig 25309 bp, 24 predicted proteins | sample SubbioCR12Aug_5A_FD_184828 | JGI IMG/M metagenome (GOLD analysis project Ga0208244, IMG submission 184828) | Serpentinite rock and fluid subsurface biosphere microbial communities from McLaughlin Reserve, California, USA - CR12Aug_5A (SPAdes) | ecosystem: Environmental > Terrestrial > Deep... | reverse complement strand
TGATCGAAACCTGCCGTAAAAGACAACAATCCCCTTGGCTTTATTTGGCTGTCGTCATTGATCATCAGCGGACCGGACGGCCGATTCCAAAATTGCCTCCAGTGGTCTGGGGGGTCTGAATAGTTACCCGAAAGGAGTGTTCTCTGCGTAGGAGAGTAGGCCACCATCGAAATATGCGTTCTTGGGTATATTCAACAGAAAGTCAATTCTGGAATTTCTGCAGACGTCAGGAACATTAGCCAAATAAACCTTTCTTTCTGACATTGTTGCTACAAGAACTTCCTGCTCGTAGTCCTTAACATTTATTTTTATAAGATTATCTTCGACAGGCTCCACATCAAGAATCTGATCATGTGAGATCAATTTGTCGCACGCCCAAGATGCAGCCCAATTGTTAGTAGAACTCATAACCTTTAATACTTGAAAATTGTCTCAAATGATTCAGGAAAGCGCCGTCCGTTTTCTTCCGCGCCAGCAAGGTGCTTTGCCTCAAAATCATCTACATGCTGGTGAAATTGTATTAATGATGTGCGCTCACTCTCATTCAGCAAATGCATGTTTGCATCGCAAATATTAAGAATCGTACGATTGTTGGGTATTATCTTTGATCGTATTTTTCTCAACCATTGTGCGGGCATATCACTTTCAGGGTTAAATCGCTCTTCAGTCATTGGCCCGTACTCGTGGAAAATAAACGAATTTTCCGCTATTAGCGGCTCAATCCTACTTCTTGCATCTTCCCTTGAGTCAAAACTTTGGACCCCAAAGGCTTCTGCGATTCTCTGCTTATGTTCTTTTTTCCATTCCAAGAGCATTTCGATTGGATATTTGTCCTCAGCTTTGTCAATTATGGTGTGGCATGTTGGACACAAAAGTATTAGATTTTCATACCTAGCTCGCTGCTCGGGAGTAAGTTCCTGATCAGAGCGTGGGCCCTCGTCTCCAGCGCTAATAACATGTGCAATCTCAGCAATATGGATCACTTCATCATCTATATCTCGAAATATCTCGGTTAAACATGTTGGGTTTCCGCAGAACCCTCCAGAATCGGCGAATAATCGCAACTTAGTAGTTGTTGTCGGTGAAATTCTTCCGTTTACACAGGTCATTATTTTGCTAACAAGTTATTATCTAGGTCCGCATATCTTGTACTTTAGCCGTACTGTTTGCGTCAATCTCCTTCTGAAACCCTTGAAGTTCTAAACGGGATAACATGCATTTTTTACATGATAACCGGATCCAGATAACTCCAACGGGTGAACCGCTAGAGACAAATACTTCAGGGTTTTTAAATGTCTGCTCTGTCATAACTTTCTGCCATTCGGAAAATTTATCGATAGGCAGGTTGAGGTCGATAACGATCAACAACCATCAGCGCTATAAACACATCCAGCTAGTAGGATGGGTAGAGGCGCTAGCCGAAACCCATCAAAAACACCATCGATTACGCCAAATCCAATTCAGGATATATGCCGCCCGCCCAATTTGCAGGGAGAATGCCTCGTTTGACGAAATCATGAAATGAAGAATATCGCCAATCAGCAACACAACGGACATAGCCGTGTTTTACTGGATTGTAATGAATATAGTCGACATGCTTGACGAAGTCGTCCTCGTTTCGAATTCGATGTTCCCAAAACCGTCTTTGCCAAATACCGCGCTCCTGTTTGCTTTCACGGCTTTTGGAAATTCGCTCGCCTTTTTCGATCTGTTTAGTAAAGTGGGTCTTAATCAACCGCCAGCGGCAACTAAAATCATCGTCACCTTCCGGCAAAGTCCAAATGGTATGGAGATGTTCCGGTAAAACAACAATCGCGTCGATATTAAACGGGTGTTGATTTTTCACGTTACGAAAAGACTCGCGAAGCAGTTCAATATTATCGGTCAGCAAAGTCCGATTTCGTTCCGCTAAATTGACTGTAAAAAAATAACAACCAGCTTTGAGGCGATGTCGGCGATAGTCTGTCATATCTCATTATCGGCGTTTGGTTTGATGGGTTTCGCTTCGCTCTACCCATCCTACTGTGTCGGCAATTGGCTCACCCCCGGTCATTGGATAACCCCAGTCGGATATCTCCTATGGTCGATTGCGCCAATTTGACGCGTCCAAAAGCCGTCATTCACTATTGGCGTAATTATATCGGAATCGATGGCCGGGTTTGAATCGGAACTGACGGCGGTTTTCAATCGTAATGGGTGATTGGTTGGTTTGGACTGGAATATGCAAAATGATTGCTGCGAATCACATGATATCTTTTGCCTGATCGAATAAGCTGATAGCTTTTGGCGTCAAGGGTCATCTTCAAGACATTTTAACTTGAGCGCGTTCTTAGAGAATAAGGCTTATGAGGCATGTGCACATAAGCCTTCCAAACAGATACCGCTTGGTTTTCGCTTTAAAAACCCAGATCACTCAGCCCGGGATGGTCATCAGGACGACGACCCTGCGGCCAATGGAATTTCCGTTCGGACTCGTGGATAGGCAAATCATTGATACATGCATAGCGACGCCGCATCAAACCGTTCTCGTCAAATTCCCAATTTTCATTGCCGTAAGAACGGAACCAATCGCCTTTGTCATTGTGCCACTCATAGGCAAAGCGGACAGCGATTCGATTGCCTGCATAGGCCCAAAGCTCTTTTATTAAGCGATATTCGTGTTCTTTTGCCCATTTTTGGGTAAGAAACGCGATAATTTGTTCTCGGCCAACCGGAAATTCGGCCCGATTACGCCATTGGCTGTCGGTGGTATAAGCCAAAGCGACTTTTTCCGGATTGCGACCGTTCCAACCGTCTTCGGCCATACGTACTTTTTGGACAGCCGTTTCGTAAGTAAAGGGCGGTAACGGTGGGCGGATGTCAGAGGATGTATTCATTACATATTCCTTAGGGTTTGATGAAAAGCGGGTGAGATTTGCCCACCCAAGTTTATGTACTACTGCTATTCGGGCTGCCACATACCAGGCATACTGCGATAACCCGGGATTGCCTGGATTTTACGTATCCAATTCAATATGGCAGGATAAAGCTGAAGATCAATTCCTCCCTCCGGTGCCAGTGCCACATAGGGATAGACGGCGATGTCGGCGATGGTTATTTGCTCTCCAGCGAGCCAAGCCTGTTGATCGAGCTTTTCTTGCAGAATCTTTAGTAAGTTTTCCGTCACTTGCTCTGCTTCATTCAGGTTGATTGTTCGACCAAATTTGTAATGCAAACGCAGGCGATTAGGGCCGAGCGCCACCTCATTTGCAGCGGTAGAAAGCCAGGCGATAACTTCTGCCAGAGTAGCCGGTTCATTGGGTAACCAATGGTCATCGCCGTATCGTCGCGCTAAATAAACCAAAATGGCTTGACTGTCTCTAACGATCACCCCATCGTCTACCAGTACCGGGACTTGTCCGAAGGGATTCATCAGAGTAAAGGCTGCTGCTTTGTGCTGTCGTTCGCCACCATTAACATTGATGCTCTGGTAATCAAGACCCAGAATTGAAAGCATCAGGCGAATCTTGTGGCAGTTTCCTGATAGTGCGAATTCATATAATTCAATCATGTTGGTTCCTCATAAATCCTCTACTTTATAAATCGATAACCAGATGTTCAGAATGGGCGCGGGATACGCAAATACACATTAACCCGGCACGCTCTTTTTCCGCTTTCGTCAATGCGCTATCCCTATGATCGGGATTGCCTTCTAAGACTTTGACAGCGCAGGTTCCGCAGTTTCCCGTGCGACAGTCGTAAAGTGCGTCGATACCCGCTAAGCGAACCGCATCAAGAATTGATTGCTCGGCTTCGACTGTAATCACCTTCTGTGATCGCCTTAACTCAACTTCAATCGGGCGATCCGCTTTAGTTGTCATAGCTGCAAAGCGTTCAAATCGAATAGTGTCGGGATCCTTCGCTTGCGAAATCGCTTCGGCAGTAATGGCATCGATGAGTCGGTTGGGCCCACATAGGTAAAATACTGCCTCTGGTGAATAACCTGACAGCAGGGTGTTCGGATTCAGACGCAGGTTTTTATCCGAGGCATAAACGGTCAGACGGTCGCCAAATGACTGCTCCAACTGCTCCAAATAAGCGGCCTCTCGACGGCTACGTACGGCATAGTGAATCTGAAATTCTTGCCCCTGTCTTTGCAAGGCATGCGCCATGGCTCTGATTGGCGTAATACCGATACCGCCGGCAACCAGGATGGCCGGACGACTGTCACTGTGCAACGTAAAGTCATTCTTTGGCAAACTGCACCGCAAGAGCATGCCTAACCCAAATTGCTCATGCACTGCGATAGAACCGCCTTGGCCATTTTTTTCACGCAATACTGCAATTTCATAAACATGCTGCTGAGCCGGGTCGGAACAGATCGAATAACGGCGCGTGGACATCTCGCCATCATTCAGTCTTACTGGCACGCTAAGGTGCGAGCCGGCGGTGAATTCGGGTAAATTGTCGCCAGCGGGGCTTCTGAGTTCAAACGACCTGATATGCGGTGTCAATTGTTTGATACCGACAATGGTCAGTTCCAGCGGACCATCGCCGAGCACTGTCAACTCGGTTTTAGGCGTTGATAATGAGGTGGCTTTGAGAAAACGGTTTTCTTCAAGAACCGGAGCCAATAGATTGTCGACTTCGCTTTCCGAATACCGGGGAGTGATATGTTGCGGGCAATTCCAATCAAACGCTTCGACATGAATAACCATTCCTCGTTCGACTCGCGCTCGGTAGGTCGCCACTTCAAGTTGTGCGATAAGGTCTGGTTCATCCGCTTCATGAACGATACGAACCCTACCCCATATTTTTAGCCGTCTGCGATTGGGGTAATCCATTAGAATCATGGAGATTCTGTCATTGGCATTGAGGTTGCCGACACTGAGGTATTGAACATTGCCGCGAAAATCGGCAAAGCCAATGGTTCGCTCATCCAACACCTTTAAAAATCCTTTCGGCCCGCCACGATGCTGCACATAGGGCCAGTCTGATTCCGATGCCGTAGCTTGATAAAAACTGTCGCGTTCGGCAATAAACTCAGCTTCTCGCTCAGTAAGAAGATTCCGCTTATCCTCAGACGACTCAAAACCAAGATTTGCCTGGCGACTGCCGTACAAGCTTTGAGCTGCCTTAACGCTGGGCGTGAACGCTATATCCGCAAATGCACTAGCCATAACCGTTTTCCAAAATAGTAGGTTGAGATGATATTTAAAGCCGCGCTAAACGGCGTGGTTAAACTGTATGTGGTTTTACGAAAAAGAAGAACCGTCAGACATAACAATTGATAATTGCATGCCCCGGAATAATGGCGCCCTGTAATTATCAGTACCAAAATTAGTCTGAAGCCCGCAGGCACTAGGCCTGCGGGCTTAAATGGCCTTAGTGTGCTTTGGGTTTGAGATGGCGGCCAAGGAAATGGCGCATGTGATTAGCGATTTCTGATCCATGCGTTTCGAGTGCAAAATGTCCCGTATCAAGCATATGGATTTCCGCGTCAGGAATATCTCGCTTATACGGAGTAGCGCCCGCAGCAACAAAGATCGCATCATTTTGACCCCAGATAACTAGCGTTGGCGGCTTATGATTCCGGAAATACTCTTGCCACTGTGGATATAAAGGAATATTGGTACGGTAATCGTAGAACAAATCAAGCTGGATTTCTGCATTGCCGGAACGATCAAGTTGAGCTTGGTCTATGGTCCAAGTGTCGGGGCTTACCAATGTGGTGTCTTTCACACCATTCGTGTATTGCCAGTTAGTTGCCTTTATAGTAGTTAACCAACGGATGGCCTCACGCTCGGTTTGTCCGCCGGTTTGCCAATAGGCCTTGATTGGATCCCAGAATTTTTCCAGACCTTCGTTGTAGGCATTACCGTTCTGAATGATTAAAGCGGTCACTTTTTCGGGGTTTGCCGATGCTAACCGGTAACCTATTGGCGCGCCATAATCCATCAAATACATCGCGTAACGATTAACACCCAGTTGCTGGGTCAACTTCCCCATTACGTGAGCGTAATTGTCGAAAGTATATGCAAACTTAGCAGGTTCAGGCATAGCACTTTGACCAAAACCTGGGTAATCAGGGGCTATCACATGATATTTATCAGCCAGTTGCGGGATCAGGTTACGAAACATATGCGACGATGTCGGGAAACCGTGAAGGAGCAGAATGACCGGGGCATTTTTGGGGCCGGCCTCACGGTAAAATACCTCTACACCATCGACCTCAGTGGTGTGGTAATGCAATTGGACGGAATTAATTTTGGTATTTTTATTTTTGACTGGTGCGCCTGACGCCAAAGGTAGCGCTGTAATAAGCGCCAAGGCAATAGTGGGTAATAAGCGTTTTTTATTGATCATGACAATCTCCCAATTCAGAGTGTAAAAGTTGCGTTCTACAAGAGAGCCGCTTCGGACGATTACAATTTGTCATATTCCACTTATTTATAGAATAGCTGCAGAATGCAATGCATTATTCCATTTTATGGAAAAAAGATGGGCCATTTTATTTTCGCCCTTAACATTTATCAGTGTTTAAACTGCAAAAAATTGGCTCTGAAGATTTGTCTGGCTTTAGCGCTTCCTGCATTTTCCGTGATAAGTCAAACTGTTATGAAAATGGAAGTGGCGCCGAATGTTGAAAGAGTAAAACCGAAAATTACCGGGAAATTCCTGCCGTAGTTCATGCGGACATATTAAAGACTGGTAGCCGCTTTTGACCCAAATAATCAAATATTCCGGTTTTCGTGCCACTTAGTTTGAAAACTTTCGCACCTTGCGTATCAATCAGGTCCGCAAACGGCCCCGAACGGCCACTTTGCGACATTCAGGTAGCAAATAATATTGTTTACCAGCGGCAGGTTTTTGATCACAAGCAGTCCTCGATTACGTTGATTCTCTAACCAGTAATGCGAGAAGGGTTTCATACAATTTTTCCGGATCAACGGGTTTACTGATGTGCTCGTTCATGCCGGCAGCCAAGCAAGTCTCTCTATCCTCGTCATAGGCGTTTGCCGTCATGGCGAGGATCGGGGTCATCGTGTTGAGCGAGTCAGCTCGGATCGCCTGCGTTGCTTCGATGCCATTCATGCGGGGCATTTGCATATCCATCAGGATCAGGGCGTAAGTGTTCCGGCACGCCATTGCCAGTGCCTGCTGGCCATCCTCGGCAACGTCCACCACCAGTCCAATATGCTCCAGCAAGAAGCGAGAGACTTCCTGGGAAATCGGCTCGTCTTCCGCTAGCAGAATAGGGGTACCGACAAACTCCGTTTGCAGTCGCTCTTCCGCTATTTTGGGTACGGATGTCGGAGTTGGCGTGGCACTTGGCTCTCGTTTTTTTAACGGAACGACAAACCAAAAGGTACTGCCCAGCCCCGGCCTGCTTTCCACGCCGATCTGGCCGTCCATGAACGTCACCAAACGTTTACTGATCGCCAACCCAAGGCCCGTGCCGCCATATTTGCGGGTCATGCTATTGTCGGCCTGCTCAAAGGACTGGAACAGCCTCGCCTGTGCTTCGCTATCGATGCCGATGCCAGTATCGCTGACTTCAAAGCGCACTTGCACTGCCTCGGGGGTTTCTCCAACTGAACGGGCGAGCAGAGTGACTGTGCCTTTTTGGGTGAATTTGATGGCATTGCCAACCAGGTTCAAAAGGATTTGGCCGAGCCGCAGCGGGTCGCCCTTGAGTGGCTGACGTTTCAGGTCGGCAGCAAGGTCTGTGGTCAGGCGCAAGCCCTTCCCGGTGGCTTTGTGACCAAGCGTGCTGGTTATCCCCTCAACGACAGCGAATATTTCCAGTGGAACGCTCTCAAAAACCATGCGGCCCGCCTCGATCTTGGAAATATCGAGGATGTCGTTGAGGACGCCGAGCAGGCGTTGAGCGGATTGTTTGGCCTTGTCGAGTTGATCGAGCCCATTGACATCGGTCATGCGTCGCTTTGCCAGATCGAGCATGCCCAGCACGCCGTTCATCGGTGTGCGCAGTTCGTGACTCATATTGGCGAGGAAGGCGGTCTTGGCACGGCTGGACGCTTCGGCGGCGAGTTTGGCTTCGGTCAATGCCTCTGTGCGCTCCTGAACCAACTCTTCAAGGTGCTGACGGTAGCGTTCAAGTTCCGCCTCGGCCAACTTGCGCTCGTCGATATTGACTGAATAACCTGCCATGAGCAGAGGGTGCCCCTCCACGTCACGCTGCACCACCCGGCCCGTCGTTTGTAGCCAATGATAGCCGCCAGTGTTGTTGCCGAAGCGGTATTCATAATCGAAGCCGCGCGTGTCGTCCTGTCGCAGAGCTTGTTCTACATTCTCAGTGAATCGCGTGCGGTCATCGGAGTGCACCCGCACCAGCCAACCTTCCAGCGTATCAGGGGCATCGGCCTTATCCAAGCCCAGACCAATCATGGCGCTGCCATCGTAGTCCAGCTTGCCAGTGGTGAAGTCCATTTCCCAAATCAGGATCTTGGACGCGTCCAAGGCCAAGGCGAGACGACGCTCTTCCCGTTTTTGCTGGGTAATATCATCGTAAATCCCGAGTATGCCTATGATTTCACCTTGCCGGTCATATAGGGGCACTTTGGAGGTTCGCAACCGGATCTGCTTGCCGTCCGGTGTGATCTGAGGTTCTTCGAAATTGAGCCGAGGCTGGCCAGTTTGCATGATGACTTGATCGTCGGTGCGGTACCACTCAGCTTGCGCGGCCCAGCCCATGGCGAAGTCGTCCCGGCCGATTAGTTCGGACGGCGTGTTCTTGCCGGCATCGCGAGCAAATGCCGGGTTACAGCCCAGGTAGCGGCCTTCCCGGTCTTTCCAGAATACGCGAATCGGTGCTGTGTCGATGACCTGTTGTAGCAAGTCACGCGATGTAGCGAGTTCAGCCGACATGTCCTGTAGTGCCTGTGCAGCGGCACGACGCTCGGTGATGTCGCGGGCGAAGCCGACAGTCCCCACCACCCTGCCCGTATCGTCTAAGACCGATGCCTTGTAGGTCTCAAACCATTTTCGCGTTCCGTCAGCATCGATGATTTCCTCCTCCACATTCTTCTTTCTCCCGGAAGAGAGAACGGCACGATCATCGGCACGATAGCCTTCGGCCAGTTCCGCCGGTGCAATGTCAAAGTCGGTCTTGCCAACGAGTTCTTCCGCACTGCGGGCGCCGAACAAGGTCACGAAACCGGCATTGACGGCGAGAAAACGGTTCTCGGTATCTTTGAGCCAGACGGCGAATGGAAAGTTGTCGAGCAAAGCCCGCTGGTACTGGTCGCGTTGCTGCAGTTTGCGCTCATTCAGCTTGCGCTCGGTGATGTCGCGGCTGATCATAACAAAACGCTGGTTGGACTTGGCATCTGAATGCAAGGGAGCGATTGAGAGTTCAAACCAGTGCTCCCCTTGGGGCAAGGTTAGCCGGAAAATCTCACCATAAGAAAAGCCTTTTTGTGCAGCCTCATCAATGGCGCGTTGACAAGCACCAGCGGCATCAGGGGGCATTACATCTGCAAATCGCTTGCCCATAAACTCTTCATGCGAGGCCGCCAGCGGATCGGCGCGATAGCTATGGTATCTGAAGATACGGCCTTCGGAGTCTACTTCAAACAGTAGATCGGGCAAGGCATTCAGTGTAGCTTGCAACTGATTGCGCACTACTTTGATGGATTCATCGGCGCGCTTGAGCGCCTCTTCAGCACGTCCACGCTCAACAGCCAGACCGGTTATGCGCGCAGCTGCCCTCAGCAGGCTAAATTGCTCTGTCGTCGGGGCGCGAGGCTCTGGTGAGTAAAGTGCCAAGGCCCCCAGCACCTTGCCACTGCTGCTGACAAAAGGATGGGACCAACACGCGGCGACGCCTGCTTTCTTCGCGAGTCCGGACAATGGTGCCCAAAGAGGATCGGCCTGAATGTCCTCCACGATGACGGGCGTGTTCCAGAAGATGGCAGTGCCGCAAGAGCCGACAGTCGGCCCGATCGCATAGCCATTTACAGCCGAGTTGTAGTCTTCTGGCAGGCTGGGACCGGCGCCGAAAACGAAGCGGCCGTCAGCGACAAGTAGAATTGAGCACTTGTAGCCAGGGTTCTGCTCCTCAATAATCCGGGCTATGGCATCAAGCGTACCCAAAACCGAAGCCTCTGCGGACCTTGCTACCTCAGATTCGAGTTGAGATGGGAGCTTGGCACACCGGCCAAGTAGAAATGGGCCGTTCTCGTGTTCTGCCAGCTGAATTTGTAATTGCAGAGTATTGCCATCTCGCGTTATATGACGGGCAAAAAACAATCTCTCATCGTTTTCAAATGCAGCTTGGACAGTCGAGCGGTCGCGTGGGTCGATCCAGTCGAGGAAAGGTTTTTCAGCAAGTTCAGAGGCGTCAAAACCTACCTTGGCCTTGAACGAATCGTTGACGCGAACAAATTTACCTTTATCCATTGCTCTAATAATCATGGGATCATCAGCTTTCTTTTCTACCACAGACATACAATAACTCTCTCAATAATTAGACATTGCACTTTAGTCGTTGGTCAAGTAACCAAACAGTTTCCGCGTATTTCCAACCACGCCAGCAAGGTTTCATAAAGCTTGTCAGGTCGTTAAGCCGGTATCAAGACAGGCTTAACGATCCTCGTCGAAGGGATTGGCAGGCATCGACAATACCCGAAAGCTATTCTCGACATTATATATAGTAGGGTATTGTACCTGCGTTTCGAGATGACATGCCGGTGATAGGCTGCCCAACCGCTAAGAATCAAATTGAGAACTTGCGCTTAAAAATTGAACACCTCGTTAAGTGAAAGACCTGCTACTCTGAAAGTCCGCAAGGGCACAGAATTGGAGCAGAAAATGTACAAAAAAACGAGAGGAAAACATTCACCGGTCTTCAAAGCCCAGATTGCCTTGGGTGCAATAGCTGGTGATAAAACCCTGGCTCAGTTACCCCAGGAGTTCAAAGTTCATCAGAACACAGAGCTTTGACTGGAAAAAGCAATTGAGTGATCGGGCGGTCGAAATGTTTGGCAAACCGGCGGAATCCGGCTCGTCGCTGTTCAATCATTCGTGCCCTGAATGTTTACTTTGTGTCAGTAATCAGACGATCGGTTAGTTGATTACCGGATGACGCTTATGGGTCGATAACGATCAACAATCATCAGCGCCATAAACACATCCACTAGGGCGCAACTGGCGAATCGACGACGCTAGCAATCGCCGTTGCAAACATGCCCCTGATTTGGGTTATCTACTCGGATTTTTTAATCTTTGCGTCACTGGTTTTTCAAGAATTTGGCACGCTTTTCATTCGTAGTGGCATCCGACCGCTTTTGGAATAGCTGCTGCTTCAATTCGCGGCCCCTCGCACCTTCAGAAGCAGCGAGGTCTGGCACTTTAACCACTATGATAACTTTAACGCCATTGCTCAAGCAGTCTGACATCAACTGCCCATTTTCCAGGGCCTTTGACGATTAGCAACACTAACAGTGTTGCCCATGTGCCATGCGTTGGCCAAGCGTCGGGGTAAACAAATAGCTGGATGACCAGAGTCATCATTAACAACAAGATTGCTGACACGCGTGTGGCACAACCAAGCACTAACAGGACCGGAAGTAGATGCTCGGCAAAGGTGGTTAGATAAGCGGCCAGATCCGGATTAATCCATGGAAGGCTGTATTCTTCCTGAAACAGGAATAGCGTATTCTCGCTCAGTGATAGGCCATTCATTTTGGTTCGGCCCGATTGAAAAAATATCGCCGCAGTGAATACTCGCGCGAATAAAAGTAATGCGGCATCAGGAATAACATACTGTAGCCAAGAAACCGTTGCGTAATAACGTTGACTATATGAAGCCATAAATAATGACTTGGAAAAATTATTGATACTCATGATAGATCCTAATAATGTTGTTTCAGTAAATTATGCTTACAGTTAATTGCTCATTAACTAGGCTGCCAAGCGCCTCTGTCAGATTGAAGCCTGGATCTTTTGCTGATGCCGCTTTCCAAGCCTCTTCCAACGTTTGACCATTAATTAATGTCTTTAAAAATAATGCTCCACCGAGTTGGAGTTGTTTAGTAATCACGACGTTTTTTCGACGCAAGCAAATCACTTCTTCACCCCGCCAATCCGCAAGCGCGGGAATTGGACTATCGTGAATTTGGCTATGCCAAAGCTTGAAAATAGGATGTTCAGAAACAACAAGGCGTAAAGAGGGATTCAATACAAAAGATGCCGAAAGCAGCGCTTCAATACTCAGTGAGGTAAAGTCCTCCGCACTTAAAGTTGCTGAATCTGCAGCATGGAAACAAGCAATTCTTGCAAGTTCCAGCCGAGCAACATCTGCCAAATAAGGCAGCATTTCTAAAGGTAAAAAGCCTTCTAAATAGCCGGGCAACTGTGTTCCATACTCTGCCATGACCGGTGAATTAGGAGGATTTTCCTGCACAAACTCCCTAGCAACGGCATGAAAATAATTTTCGCCCAGTAATTGCACCAGTGCGGGAAAGCTATCGACAAGGCTATCAATTAAACTCACGATGATGTTGTTTTGATAAACTACAAAGCGTTCTGCGTCCTCTGTTGCAAACATCGTCAAAGGCGCTTTTTCCGGATGAAACAGTGCAGCGACCCAGTGTGTTTGCTCTAAGCGGTTCACGCGTATTCGCCTTGACTAACCAATAAAAAGTCAGACTTCTCTAAAATTTCTCGAGCCTTATTCGCTTCTAAACAAAGGCCTTGCCACGTTGGAAGATTGTTATCCCATTCGATAAGTGTTGGTTTCGAGCCAATACTGTCAACCACCTCCTGAAATAGAAGCCAGACTTCTTCTGAAACCTGTGAACCATGGTCATCTAGAAATAACTGTCCGCCATCCGCCAAGCGATTCTTTGAATGTCCCGCCAAATGGATTTCTTCAACGCCTTGCAGGGGAAAATCAGTCAAATACTGCACCGGATCAAAACCAAGGTTGAATGCGGACACATAAAGATTGGTAATGTCCAGCAAAAGGCCGCAACCCGTTCGCTCCGCAACCTGTTGCAAGAAGTAAGGTTCATCCAAGGTTTGCTTGGTTAACTTGATGTACCGTGCAGGATTTTCAATCAGCAAGCGACAGCCGAGATAATCTTGAATCTGGTCGATGCGAGAGATGACCCGGGCTAAGCTGGATTCGTCATAAACCAATGGCATGAGATCATTCAGGAAGATCCCATCGTGTACTGACCATGCCAAGTGTTCAGATAGGCTGACAGGATGATAGATGTTGCAGAGATGCTTCAGTCTTTTAAGATGCAGTGCATTAATCGGATCAGTACCGCCAATCGATAGTCCGACACCATGCACTGATAAAGGATAGGTCCTAGTTAATTCTCTTAATTGTTCATGATAGAGCCCGCCCAGGCTCATATAGTTCTCGGCGTGCACTTCGAAGAAATCGATCGCTGCCGATTCTAAACAAATGTCGGCAAAATATTGCGGCTTGAAACTCACACCAACGCAGGGGTTGACTGGTGATGTATCAAAGTGAGACATGAATTTATACTCGGACTCTAGTATTCAAAAGCAGGCGGCCGTTAGGCCGCCTACGATGAGAATCATCAAGATGGTCGTTGGATGGCGCTTAGAGAACCAGAGCCAAAGGGTGTCTTGATTGTTGTGCAACTACCCGTTGGAACCAATTTCCAAGCGTTTCCCTGATAGTCGATTTTTGAAGTACCCGCACACGATGTACCAGGACCAGCTGCACAATCGTTTTGTCCCGCCAAAGAAATTCCGTAGCATTTTTCTTTGTCTTTTTGCATAGCGACGTGTTCTTTAGCCATAACGTCGGATACAGAAACGACTAATAAGCTGGCTAGCGAAGCCTTCAATAGGTGTTGAAAAGTCTTTGTATTCATAATGGTTTACCTTTTGAATCAAAAAATGTTAGCTCGATCCCGTGCGCCAGAACCGGAACAAGTCGATTTATTTCAGATCCCGAGGCGCCTTATCTTTAATGGAAGGCCAAGTTTCATAGGCTTTTTTCAGATTTCCAGGAACATCCTCCGACCATTTCACCATTACATCGCTATTTACGTTGAGGTAAAGCTTGCCGTCCACGACCTTCCAAACTTGTGGGTCACCATCCAGTTTTTTACCCATTGCGGCTCCCATGGCGCAAAATCCGCCGAATTGGGGAGCATACTTTGCAGGGTTAGCTTCAAATTCCTTCAGATTATCCGCCGATGCAAAGTAATATCAAAGCTCGTAGAGAATTTTTTATTGCCTGGCGTCGGAGTATTTAGTGTGAAATACGCAACCGGGTCATAACCTCGAAGAATGACATTTTCCTTGTCGACGTTGATAATACTGGTTGACGCTTCGTCATAGGCATACAGTGGTGCAGAGAACATTGCCCCGGTTGCGCCAATCGCAACCAACATCGCAAGAGCCAAAGGGTTAAAATTTTTAGCAGTGATATTCATTTTATTTTCCTATTTCAATTTTTTCAGTGGCAGCAATTTCTTAAGCAATACTCAAGCAACTGCTTTAAGCGAAACTTTTGGAAAATCAATTTCCAGTCGGCTGGCTTTACCAATCATGTTGGTAAGGACATTCATCCCGACATGGGTAATGATCTCGACAATTTCAGCATCGCTATAGCCAGCATTGCGTGCCTCGGTAATTTCGGCAGTTGTTACTTCACCCGTGTTTTCTGCGACAGAGCGTGCAAATTTAACCGCCACGGCTGCTTTCGCGTCCTGACTTGAACCCGCCCGATTTGCATCGATTTCCTCGAGACTTAAACCGGCCTTCCGACCAATAGCGGTATGAGCCGATAGACAATACTCACAGGAGTTTTGTTGAGCCAGTCCAAGAGCGATGCGTTCGCGGGTTTGTGGGTCAAGGCTGCCCTCGTTGGCAATGCCATGTAGACCCAGAAATGCCCGAAGCGCTGCGGGCGAATTAGCAAAAACTTTTAGAAAATTGGGTACCATTCCCAATTGCGACTGGATTGCGTCAAGCAGTTCTTTTTGTTCGCTGTTGGCAGTTTCGCTAGTAACGACGTTAATACGGCTCATGTTCTTTCTCCTAAAAGGGATCGTGGTTAATTTGTGTTACCTGTTGAGCAGGTGGTTACACTTTATTAAATTTCGCCCGACAGAAGAATGCTCACAATTTGCAAAACATCATTGCATTTGTCGGAATAATGGTTGAAATGATTACACCTTATGGTTTTTTCTAAGTTACATAAGAAAAACAGAGTTTTTGCGGTTTTTAAAAACTCAAAATGTAAGTTCAGGTAGCCCAACTGATGGATATTTAAAATTAAGGACCCTTTGCTGACTTAGATGAAGATAAAACTGATTGAAACGTTCGAATTCAAGTAATTGAAATATAAGGCATCGAATCTTGCTTTTCACGGGTTTCTAGTTTCTTGGGGTGGTAGGGGCGGAAAGAAAGGGTATTTATGGTCGGAGTCCAGGGTTTTTAATTGATGCCTGGAATAAACTCAAAATATCAAAATAAGCTGCTCTAACCAGCCTTAGCAGGTAAAACCGAAATCCAACTTTTTAAGGGTGTATTTTGGTTGTTGGTGGAACTGTCGAAATGTGAACTTAAACCAATACATTTCGGAACGAACGCGAAAGTCGGCTTTTCGACCAAAAACTGCCGTTTAAAATCATTGTTTTTTAGCTAACTGAATGTCGCAAAATGGCCGAACTTGCTTTGTCAGTATTGAAGGAGAAAAAATCGACCCATGAACCATCTCTAAACCTAGATGTTTAACGGTAGCTTGAGTGGGTCATTGCTGTCATTCTAAATCGGACTTTGGAATTATCTCGATCTGTTTATCAAGAATGAAATGTAGATGCCTTTTTTAAAATTTTGTGTTGACGCTGCATTCTTGACAATAGAGCAGGAAAAGCCTTAATTTAGCTCGGCCGGAATAATAACGTGTAAGTCGATGCAAGTTCGGCGTTTCGTTTCGGGCTAGCTGCATGGATAAACCCGTGATCTCATGAAGGGGAAAACTAATGAGCGTAGCAATCTTCATTGCGCCAGAGCGAGAAGTCGAAGGCCTTGAAACGTTTGTCAACGGTAAAGCGTTTGGACAAACCAGCGACAAAGCTTTAGCCAAGGTTTGCAAGGCTGCTGGCATCAATTCCCCGTACGACTTCGTAAGCCAGGATCCTGAAGAGCTTCGCGAATTGCTGGAGGATGCTGACGTTGAGGTACCGGAGACTCTTCCTGACGAACAGTGGTTCGCACCTGCCGAAGGTCTCGCCTGGACGGAAACGCTTTCTGCGTATCTTCGCGCCAATCCGGAAGCTATCAAGCATGGGGCTGCACTGCTGGAAGACCTGGAAGAGTTCGCTTCCGTCTTCAAAGAACTTCAACGCCACGAGGTCCGATGGCACTTTGCGGTAGACTTTTAGCGAAGGCGGCGTATTAAGGGATCCTTAAGCAGCTTTTTTATAGTCATCTGCTTGATTTAGCCAATTACTATCAAGTTTTCCCGGCGCCCAAACAAGAGCATGGATAAACTGATTGTATCGCCATAAAAAACTGTTATAGCTCGGTTGTTCTGAGCGAATTCCCGTTATACTTTTGCTTTATTTAACTAAACCTAGTCAATAAATCAGCAAGCAAATCCTCGTCTCCTGATTGGGCATCACGGAACTTACAGCCGCCAAACTGAAGGATTAAGAACTGGCAGGCTTTTCGCTATCAAGCGGACATGGAAAGAATCGACATTATGCAATCACAAAATTTTGAGTTTCTAAAAACCAGCTGGCCGGAACTGTCTGCATTGGCAGGCTTCGCGGAACATTATGTCCTGGATGATCCGCAAAGCGCATTAACCAAGCTGCGAAATTTCGCGGAGCGAACTGTTGATGCCGTTTATCACCAGCTGGGTTTACCCAAGCCACCGATGGCGAAATTCATGGAAATGCTCAGTAATGATGCCTTCGAATCGGTGACACCCAAAGTCGTAGTCGATAAATTGCATGCTTTGCGCATTCACGGCAACAAAGCGGCGCATGGCGATAAAGTCAGCGCACAAAACGCGCAATGGCTGCTCAAAGAAGCGTTCGATATCGGTCGCTGGCTGTTTGCCACCTATGCCAATGGCGACCTCACGAACATCAAAAACTACGAAGCCCCAACCCCCCATCACTCAGCTAAAGCCGAATACAAAAATGAGCGCAAGGCTCTGTTGGAGCAATACGCCCGGCAAGAAGAACGCATGCAGGCGATGCTGGCCGAGCTGGAGGCGGAGCGCGATAAAGCCGCGCAATTGCAGCGAACCGCCGAAGAACTGGAACAGCTCAAACAACAAGCTACCAGCAAAGGCCAAAAAGCGGCGCTGGATTTACATTTCGACGAAGCCACCACCCGCAAACAGTTAATCGACCTGCAACTGGCACAAGTCGGTTGGGACCTGACCCATAGCGAACAAGTTACAGTCGAAGAGAAAGTGTTTTATCAACCTACGGCGAGTGGCGAAGGCTTTGCCGATTATATTTTGAAGGATGATAACGGCAAACCCCTCGCCGTTATCGAAGCCAAGAAAACAGCGGTCGATGCCGAAAAAGGCCGACATCAAGCCAAGCACTATGCCGATGGTTTGGAAAAAATGCACGGTCAACGCCCGGTGATTTTTTATACCAATGGTCACGACATCTGGATTTGGGATGACCACCCCGAGCAAAATTATCCCCCGCGGAAACTGTACGGCTTTTACTCTAAATCCAGCCTGCAATACCAGGTGCGTCAGAGGACAGAGCGCAAACCGCTCAACAGTGTCTCAGTCAACGCCGACATTTTGGGGGATCGCCTGTACCAGCATGAAGCCTTGAAACGGATCAGCGAGCGTTTTGAAAACAAACAACGCAAAGCCTTGGCGGTGCAAGCTACCGGTACCGGAAAGACGCGTTTATCTATTGCCCTGACCGATGTCTGTATGAAAGCCGGTTGGGTCAAGCGCGTCCTGTTTGTGTGTGATCGCCGCGAGCTGCGTAAACAGGCAAAAAATGCCTACAGCGAATACTTATCAGCGCCCATTACAGTATTAACCAGTAAAAGCGTACAGGACCTACATAACCGCATCTTTATAGCCACCTATCCGGCAATGATCCGGTTGTTTGAAAAATTCGATCCGGGCTTCTTTGATCTGATCATCGCCGATGAATCCCACCGCAGCATTTACAACATCTACGGTGATCTGTTTCGCTATTTTGATGCGCTGCAAGTCGGCCTGACCGCCACGCCGGTCGAAATGATCAGCCGTTCCACCTGCCAATTGTTTGGCTGCGATTTCAAAGAACCCACCTGCAATTACTCTCTGGAAACCGCTGTAGAAGAAGGTTATCTGGTGCCGTATCAGGTCGTGAAACACACCACCAAATTTCTGCGCGATGGCATCAAAGGCCATGCCTTAACCGCAGCAGAAATTGCCGAACTGGAAGACAAAGGCATAGACCCCAACAGTCTCGACTTTGACGCTCAAGAGATTGATCAAGCTATCTACAACAAAGACACCAACCGCAAAATCCTGCAAAACCTGATGGAAAATGGTATTCGTCAGATCGATGGCCAGACATTGGGTAAAACCATCGTTTTTGCCCGCAACCATAAACACGCCAAGCTGCTCGAGAAACTCTTTGATGAAATGTATCCGCAATATGGCGGTAAATTCTGTCATGTGATCGATAACTACGACCCGCGAGCCGAAGCCTTGATCGATGACTTCAAGGGCCAAGGCAGTAACGATCAGCTCACCATTGCCATTTCAGTGGATATGCTCGATACCGGCATCGATGTACCCGAAATTGTCAATCTGGTCTTTGCCCGTCCGGTAAAATCGCCGGTCAAATTCTGGCAAATGATCGGTCGCGGCACTCGCCTGTGCCTTAACCTGTTTGGTAACGGTAAACACAAAACCCATTTCCAGATATTCGATCACTGGGGTGTGGTCGAATACCACGGGATGAAACAGCGGGAAGTCACCATCAACCCGTCTAAATCGCTGATGCAGCGCTTGTTTGAAACCCGTCTGACATTGGTCAAAACCGCCCTGCACCACGCCGAAGCGGATTTTTTCGACACGCTGGCGGAATGGCTGCACAAAACCATCAACAGCCTGGATGATAGAACCATCGCGGTCCGCGATAAATGGAAAACCAAACAGCAAATGAGCGACCTGGAAACCTTGCGCCAGTTCGGTGCCAACACCGTTATCTTGTTGGAAACCGAAATTGCTCCATTGATGCAATGGCTGGATGTACGCGGTCACAGTGATGCCTACCAGTGGGATTTGCTCATCAGCCAAATTCAGCAGCAAAAACTGCTAAATTCCGGTGCTTTTGATGATTTGATCGGGGAGGCTATTAATCAGCTCTGGCAATTGCACATGAATCTTAACCAGGTTAAAGCCAAAGCCAGTCTCATAAAACAATGCCGTGAACCCGCATGGTGGCAATTGGCCTCCCTGGATGAATTGGAACAACTGCGCAGTGAGCTTCGCAGCATCATGCAGCACCGTGACAAAGGGACAGGTCCAAGGATTGGAGCGTGTACTATCGATATTAAGGACGGTGGTGAAGTTCGCGAACTGCAAAGTACCTATTTAAACGCTGTCGATATGGCGAGTTACCGTGTCAAAGTCGAACAGGCACTGAAACACCTGTTCGAGCAAAGCCCGGTGCTGCAAAAAATTCGCAACGGAATTCCGGTAAATGAAGAAGAACTGGATAACTTGAATGCGCTGATCCACACCCAGCACCCGGATATTGACTTAACTGTCCTGAAAGACTTTTACCCCACCACCGCGCCGATGGAGCAGATTTTGCGCTCCATTGTTGGTATGGATTCCGAAGCCGTTAATCAGAGATTTGCGGCATTTATTCAGCACTATCCCAGCTTAAACGCCAGGCAGGTGCAATTTTTAGGTTTACTCAAACGCCAGATTGCCCAAAGTGGTGCGATTGAAATCGACCATCTTTACCAAATGCCGTTTACCACGATTGGCGAGCTGGACAGCCTGTTCACTAGCGAAACCCAAATCGACGAATTGCTGTCAATTGTGCGAAGCTTTGGTAAACAACCTCAACAACACGAATAAACAGGAGCTGATCATGCATATAGAAGCTGAGCTAGACGACACCCACGCCGCGAGATTATTAGCGTTACAACAACGTGAGAATAAGAGCATAGCGGAAGTCCTAATAGACCTCATCGACGCTAATTGGAACCAAACCTTGGAGGCCAACACCGAAAACGAAACTTCTCCGTTATTTCAAGCTTTTGATTCTGCCGGTTTAATTGGCTGTATTGCAACGGGCGAAGAACTCTCAACGACATACAAACAGAAACTGGATTTCTCCAACAAAACGACGGGAGCACCTGAATGATCATTGCCGATACCGGATTCTGGGTAGGGTTGTTTGATCATACCGATGCCAATCACCCGGCTTGCAAAAGTTTTCTTTCTCAATGCCAGGACGCATTGATCACCACGGCGCCGGTGCTAACGGAAACTGTACACCTGCTAAATCAGCGCCGCTATCAACAAGTCGCAATCGATTTTTTAGCCTTACTCGTGCAGTTGCAAAACAAACAGCTCTTTTCGATTTACAACATAGGGGGCCAACAATTGCCCAGACAATTGGAACTCATGCGGCAATACCAGGATTTGCCCATGGACTTTGCAGATGCATCCTTAGTGGTGCTTGCCGAGCATTTGGGAGACGGCCGCATTGTATCGACCGACCGGCGAGATTTTAACGCCTACCGCTGGAAAAATCGCCAACCCTTTGAAAACTTGTTGCAGACGCTTTAAAGCAGCCCAGCTCAAACAGAATCACTTCGGCACCTGGCACCATAAACGACAAAAACATTAAATTAACAACACCTCTATGATCACCGGCGACCTGAAAAACAAAATCGACAAACTCTGGCTTGAGTTCTGGCAAGGCGGCATCGCCAACCCCTTGACCGTCATCGAACAAATCACCTTCCTGATGTTTGCCCGCCTGCTGGATATCAACGAAAGCCGCGACGAAAAACGCGCGGCCCGCACCGATTACCAGTTCACCCCGCGCTTTAAAGACCACGAACAGCATTTGCGCTGGAGCCAGTTCAGCCATATCGAAGATGCCGAGCGCCTGATGAATGTGGTGCGCGATGACGTGTTCAAGCATTTTCGCGAACACACCAGCGACAGCCGCTTTGGCGATTACATGAAAGATGCCCGCATGGTCATCGACAAACCCAGCCTGCTGGTTAAAGCTATTGAAATGATCGACGCCTTGCCGCTGGATGCCGGTGACACCAAAGGCGATTTATACGAATACCTGCTCAGCAAACTCTCCACCGCCGGCATCAACGGCCAGTTTCGTACTCCGCGCCATGTCATCAAACTGATGGTCTGGCTGCTCGATCCGCAACCCGGTGAAGTGGTGGCAGACCCCGCCTGCGGTACCGCCGGGTTTTTGGTGGCGGTAATGGAATACCTGCTGGAAATCTACAGCAGCCAACAAGGCGTGATGCAGGAAGACCTCATCGACGATCAGGGTAAAACCGTCAGCCAAAAAATTTACACCGGCGATTTATTAACCCAGGATCAATGGCAAACCATCAAAACCCGCATGTTTCATGGCTTTGATTTTGACAACACCATGTTGCGCATTGCCGCCATGAATCTCTACATGCACGGCGTCGATAATCCGGATATCCATTATCAGGATACCCTGGCGCAGAGTTTTGCCCAGCACTTTCCGGAGCTTGAGCACAATGCTTTCGATGTGATCTTTGCCAATCCACCCTTCAAAGGCAGTTTGGATCAAGACACCATTAATCCCCAGATTTTGCGGCTAGTCAAAACCAAAAAAACCGAATTGCTGTTTATTGCGCTGATTTTGCACATGCTGAAAACCGGCGGCCGCAGTGCCACTGTCGTACCGCAAGGCGTATTGTTCGGTTCCTCCAACGCGCATCAAGCCGTACGTCAGTTACTGATAGAACACAACCAGCTGGAAGCCGTCATCAACCTGCCCAGCGGCGTGTTCAAACCTTATGCCGGTGTTGCCACCGCGATTTTAGTGTTCGCCAAAGGCGGCGCCACCGATCACGTCTGGTTTTACGACGTGCAAGACGACGGCTACTCGCTGGACGACAAACGCGACCCGCTGTATCAGGACGAGCAAGGCAACCCGCTCAGTTTTGCCGGGGACTTGCCCAAAGTGTTGGCAGCCTGGAAAACCCGCCAAAAACCGGGAGATAGCCATCGTCACCCATCTTCAGAAATAGAGAGTCCTTCGCAAACCCGTCATCCCGGCATGGATTCGCTATCGCGCTCTGACGGGTGCCGGGATCCAGAAGCCACGGATGGCGAAGGCCTTTCACTTCCATGTGACCTGGATTCCGGCATTCCACTTGTGCCCCAGAGGGTATGCCAGAACGACGAACGCACCCAAGCCTGTTTCTGGGTCAGCAAAGCCGAGCTGGCCGCCAATAAATACGACTTGTCGGTGAAACGCTACAAGGAAACCGTTCACATTGAAGAACAGTACGATTCGCCGCAAGTAATTTTGCAGCAGTGGATGACCTTGGTGGATGAAATCTCTGAAGAGTTAAAAGACTTAGAACGCATGCTCTGATTGATTAAACCTGAAAAATAACAAAGGAAAGATTATGCAAGCCTATTACGAAACAGAAGTTATTTTGCCCGTAAATCATCATTTAAACCTTCAGTTACCCGATGAAATTCCGGCAGGACGCGTTCGCATCGCGGTGATTTATGAGAAAGAAAATAACGGCACTGAGCAGGGGAACCTCAGCCAATTTTTATCAACGCTGCCACTTAATGAACAAGGACGTTCTGATGCGGATATTCTGCAGCAGATCAAAGAAGAGCGTGACAGCTGGGATGAAACCTGATGCCGCGTGTTTATTTAGATGCCTGCATGGTTATTCATTTAGTTGAAGGGAATTCGCAGCAACAGCAAGTTCTAAAAAGGGCCTTGCTGGGACAAAAGGTTTTTAGCAGTGAATTAGTCCGACTTGAATCGAGAATAAAGGCATTACGTGAAAATCAAAGCTCATTTTTGAAGATCTATGAGCAGTTTTTCAAAGATTGCCAAATGATTGATTTGAATAGAATCGTATTTGGGCAAGCCACTGATTTACGCGTCATTCATAACTTAAAAACGCCCGATGCCTTGCATTTGGCAGCCGCATTAACGGCTAATTGCGATCAATTTTGGACAAATGACCAACAGTTAGTCAAAGCCATCAATGATAAGCTTCAGCAAAGCATTAGCGTCCGAGACATGGCTGATTTGGAGGGGATGTTGTGAGTTGGCCGATAATAAAAATTTCTGATTTTTGTAAAACAGGAAGCGGTGGCACTCCTTCTAGAAAAAATCCAGAATTTTATGGTGGCAGTATTCCTTGGGTTAAATCAGGTGAATTACGAGAAAGCTTAATAAATACAACATCCGAATTTATTACTGAACAAGCCGTAGAAAAAAGTAGCGCAAAAATCGTCCCTGCTGGAGCAATTTTATTAGCAATGTACGGAGCAACTGTAGGCAGAATGGCGATACTCGGAATTAACGCTGCAACGAATCAGGCGGTTTGCAATATTATTCCTGATGAAAAATTGGCCTTTAATAAATATGTTTATTATGCGCTTTTAAATAAGGTTCACTTTTTTCTCGATAATGCTGTTGGTGGGGCACAGCCAAATATAAGTCAAGGCATAATCAAAGATGTAAAAATTCCACTTCCACCACTAACCGAACAAAAACGCATCGCCGCCATCCTCGACAAAGCCGACAGCCTGCGCCGTAAAAACCAGCAAGCCATCCAACTCGCCGACCAATTCCTCCGCGCGGTATTTTTAGACCTATTCGGCGATCCGGTAACTAATCCGAAGGGGTGGGATGTCAGAGAATTAAAAAATGGGCTTATTTCAATAAAATCAGGATGGAGCGCAAATGGTGAGAGTATCCCATGTAATTCTGAACAACTTGGTGTCTTAAAAATCAGTGCAGTCACTTCTGGCGTTTTTAAAGCAACCGAAAACAAGTACGTTCCATCTGTAACTATTCCAAAAAATAAAGCTTTAATTTTTCCAAAAAAAGGTGATTTGTTGTTTAGCCGCGCTAACATGAGAGAACTTGTTGCGGCAACGTGTATCGTTCCAGAAAATAATGAAAATGTATTTCTTCCTGATAAGCTTTGGAAGGTAGAAACGAATAAAGAAAAACTACTGCCCGAGTTCTTGCACTATTCGATACAACAACCCATATTTAGGGATTTATTAACATCTCAAGCAACAGGAACCAGTGGGTCAATGTTGAATATCTCAAAGGCTAAGTTTGAAGAATGTGACATAATTTTTCCAGATATTAGCAGCCAAAAGAAATTTGCCGAAATTTATTGGAAAATTCAAAATGTTTTTTCCAAATTAAACCTGTCAAGTGTTTATTCATTTGATGGGTTCAATTCACTCAGCCAAAAAGCCTTCGCCGGTAAACTCTAATGCTTATCCAACCCGCGAATGCCCTTAAATTGACCCGTCATACCGGCAGGGATCGCCGGTATCCAGGTCACATGGACGTGAAAGTCCTTCGCCATCCGTGGCTTCTGGGCTCATGCCGGGCTGTCCTGCCCGGCCCCCTTCGGGCGAGTGCCAATCCGCTCCCGGCGGATTGGTCCGGCGATCCCTGCCGGAACGACGAGTCTCTCAATTGCTCGAAAAACCAACCAAAAGCCTTCGCGGGTGAACTGTAATGCCGATTCAGCAATCACCCGAACAACTGGCGAATTTACTGCGTGAATTGTGCAAGCTCCCCAAGGAAACCGATTGGGTCGAGTTTAAGCACAACAACGACGATCCGAAATTGATCGGCGAATACATTTCGGTCGCAGATGCCGATCACGGCTTTCCGGGTATCGCGTTCAAGCCGTCAACCGCCTGCCATAAGCAACAAAAAAATGTAGGTTGGGTTAGCTCGATAGAGCGTAACCCAACAATCGAAGGCCAACGCGTTGGGTTACGGCTAGCGCCTAACCCAACCTACGATAATGCCCGGCCCCTTCGGGCGAATGCCAATCCGTTCCCGGCGGATTGGCCCGGCGATCCCTGCCGGAACGACGAATCTCTCCACTGCTCGCATAACCAACCAAAAGCCTTCGCGGGTGAACTGTAATGCCGATTCAGCAATCACCCGAACAACTGGCGAATTTACTGCGTGAATTGTGCAAGCTCCCCAAGGAAATCGAATGGGTTGAGTTTAAGCACAACAACGACGATCCGAAATTGATCGGCGAATACATTTCGGCGTTAGCCAAT
>Ga0208244_100743_pt1 | contig 25314 bp, 26 predicted proteins | sample SubbioCR12Aug_5A_FD_184828 | JGI IMG/M metagenome (GOLD analysis project Ga0208244, IMG submission 184828) | Serpentinite rock and fluid subsurface biosphere microbial communities from McLaughlin Reserve, California, USA - CR12Aug_5A (SPAdes) | ecosystem: Environmental > Terrestrial > Deep... | reverse complement strand
CAGGCGGCCAGCCTGAGCCAGGCGGTGGCGGTGTTCAGGATACAGGGCGGCGGCGGGCGCATTGCCGCGCCGGCGGTGCGTGCCGCCGCACCGGCGCGCGCCGTGCCGGCGTCCGCACGGCCTGCCCCGGTGCCGGCGCCGGTGCGGGCCATGCAGCGCCTGGCGCCGCAGTCCAATGGCAATTCGGAAGATGAGTGGGAAGAGTTTTGATCTTGAACACAGGGAAAGACCATGGCTGAGGCCGTATCACCACAACGCGAGTTTGAGTTTTCCAGTCGCGATTTCGAAGAAATCCGCAAGATGATCTATGACCACGCCGGTATCGCCTTGAATGATGCCAAGGAAGATATGGTCTACAGCCGACTGGCGCGGCGTTTGCGCGCCACCGGCAAACGCAGCTTTCCGGAATACCTGGCGCTGATCCGTTCCGGTGATGCAGTCGAATGGGAGGCTTTCGTCAATTCGTTGACCACCAATCTGACGGATTTCTTTCGTGAGGCGCATCACTTCCATATCCTGAAGGACTTTCTGAAAACCCGTAAGGATCGACCGATCACGATCTGGAGTTCCGCCTCCAGCACCGGCGAGGAGCCCTATTCCATCGCCATTACCGCGCTTGAGGCGCTCGGCGCGCGGGCGCCGGTGCAGGTGCTGGCTTCCGATCTGGACACCAACGTGCTGAAGAAGGCCGAGGAGGGGGTTTACCCGATCGAGCGGCTGGCCAAACTGACAGCCGATCAGCAGCGCCAGTTTTTCCTCAAGGGCACCGGCGACAATGGCGGCATGGCACGGGCCAAACCGGAACTGCGCGCAATGTTGAAGTGTTTCCGGTTGAATCTGCTGGATCCGGTATGGTCGATCCGGCAGCCGCTGGACGCGATTTTCTGCCGCAATGTGATGATCTATTTCGACAAGCCGACGCAATACGCCATCCTGAAAAAGATGAAGCCGCTGCTGAAACCGGATGGCCTGCTGTTCGTCGGTCATTCCGAGGCGTTGTATCACGCCACCGATCTGTTCAAACTGCGCGGCCAGACGGTTTACGAACACGCGGAAGCAAAGGCGGGCAAGTAGTGACCCTGCACGGCTACGAGGAAGTCCAGGCGCCGAATCATTACTTCGATCGCAATTTCAATATCGAAGCGGCGAAGATTCTGCCCGGCGAATACTACGTCTCGGCGCGCGACATGCTGCTGGTGACGGTGTTGGGCTCCTGTGTGGCGGCGTGCATCCGTGATCCGATCAGCGGCATCGGCGGCATGAATCATTTCATGCTGCCGGAGGGCGGCGGCGACCAGCACAACCTGCTGTCCAACTCGGCGCGCTATGGCGGCTATGCGATGGAAGTGCTGATCAACCAGTTGGTCAAACTGGGCGCCAACCGCAACCGCCTGGAAGCCAAGGTGTTCGGCGGCGCGGCGGTGCTGCGCGGTTTCACCACGGTGCAGGTGGGCGAAATGAACAGCCAGTTCGTGCTCGAGTATCTGCACACCGAACGCATCCGGGTGGTGGCGGAAGACCTGCTCGATGTCTATCCGCGCAAGGTCTACTTCTTTCCCGCCAGCGGTCGCGTCATGGTGCGCAAATTGAAGGCGGTGCACAACAACACCATCATCGAACGCGAACGCGATTACGGCCAGCGTCTCAAGCGCGCCGACCTGTCGGGTGATGTGGAGCTGTTTTCATGAGTCTGAATCGTCCCGCCGCGACCTCGGGCAACAAGATCAAAGTGTTGATCGTCGATGACTCGGCGCTGATGCGCGGCGTCCTGCGAGAAATCATCAATCGCCACCCCGATCTGGAGGTGGTGGGGCAGGCGCCGGATCCGATCACCGCGCGCGACATGATCAAACAGCTCAACCCGGATGTGTTGACGCTGGATGTCGAGATGCCGCGCATGAACGGCCTTGAATTCCTCGAAAAGTTGATGCGCTTGCGGCCGATGCCGGTGGTGATGGTTTCATCGCTGACCGAGAAAGGCAACGAAGTGACGTTGAAGGCGCTGGAACTGGGCGCGGTGGATTTCATCACCAAGCCGAGAATCGGCGTGGTGGATGGCATGAACGAGCAGGTCTACGAAATCGGCGAAAAAATTCGCGCGGCGGCGCGCGCCCGGATCCATCGACACGCCATCGGCAGCGTCGAGGTCCGCGCGCCGCAACCGTTGGCCGGCCATCATCTGTCGACCACCGAAAAACTGGTGTTTATCGGCTCGTCAACCGGCGGCACCGAGGCGCTGAAGGAGCTGTTGTCGCGGATGCCGGCCGGCTCGCCGGGCATGATGATCACCCAGCACATGCCGGAAACCTTCACCAATTCCTTCGCCCAGCGTCTCAACGGATTATCGGCGATGACGGTCAAGGAGGCCGAACACAACGAGCGCGTGCTGCCCGGCCATGCCTATATCGCGCCCGGCCACTCGCATCTTCTGGTCAAGAAGAGCGGTGCGTATTACTACACCGAACTGTCCAGGGCCGAGCCGGTCAATCGTCACCGGCCATCGGTCGATGTGCTGTTCAACAGCGCGGCGGAGGTCGCCGGTTCGAACGGTGTGGGCGTCATCATGACCGGCATGGGCAAGGATGGCGCGCAGGGACTGCTGGCGATGCGACAGGCCAAGGCTTACACCATCGCCCAGGATGAAGCTTCCTGCGTGGTGTTCGGCATGCCGAAAGCGGCAATCGACATTGGCGCGGCGATCGAGGTCGCCGCCTTGCGTGATATCGCTGCCCGGGTGCTGGACCGTTTGGCCGGCCGCTGTCGGTAGGAATTGCCGGTGGTTACGCCACCCGCAACGCCGCCAATGCCTGCTTGATGTCGGCTTCGCGGAGCGTTTCGAAATCCTCGCGGCTGCTGACGCAGAAGGCGCCGGCAATTTCGCTCCAGGCAAACCCCGGGCTCCAGCTCTGCAACGCCACGTCGCCTTGCCGCGCCCGCGCGATGATGCTGAGGCCGGCCGCGTCGTAGATCAGGTTGTACGGCGTATCGGCGGCATGCAGTTCATCCAGCCAGAACCAGGCACTCTCGACATCCTCGAAGCGGTTAACCGGCAACGGGTAAGCGCCCGCATCGAGCCGTTGCAAAGGTAGCGGCTGTTCGCGCACAAAAGTCTGGAAATGCAGGTGGTTGACCGAGGCGTAGGCGCCATAGCTGTTGTAGGCCAGTCCGAAGCCGGGAATCGCCAAGGCGGCTTGCTGCGCGACTTCCCAGGCCCAGCCGTGCAGTTCCGGGGTCAGGAACTGCGGTTTCTGGCGTTCCGGTTCCGGCGCCAGCAGGCCGTGCCAGGGCGCGAAGGGGAACTTGTTGTACAGCAACCGCGCCGGTTTGTCGGCGAGTTCACCCTGCCAGAGCACTTCCTTGGCCAGGAAGGGTTTGTTGAAATGGAATCCCGCCGCATCGAATGGCTGCATGATGCCGCTTACCCGGGTTTCGCTGATGCGTGCCGGGCGCAAGCCGCGCAAGGGGTTGAATTGCACTTCCCAGGGGCCGAGTTGACGCGGCGGTTCGACCTGCAGATCGACGAATTCATCCGGCTGCAGTTCCAGCGCCATCAATTTCAGAAACACCAGCAGATCGTCGGTCGGCGCGTCCAGTTTCGCGCCTTGACGCAATGCCTGCCTGATCGCGGCGGCGTGGTGTTGATGCCGCTGGATGAGTTTGGTGCTCAGCGAACGCCACAACAGCGGGTCTTGCGCGGCATTGGCCAACACCAGGATGTACACCCCCAAGCCCTGGTGGCGTTCCAGCATTGCGTCCAGCCCGGCGATGAAGCGTTGGCGCAAGGAGTCGAAACTGGTGAACGGATGTTCGTCGAGCAGGGTGTTGTCGCACATCAGCTTGGCCGGTGGTAATCCGTTAGATACCGCGTTTCCACAGCGGCAGACACCAATCGACCAGATCGAGCGCCGCGTCGAGGACGTCGAGCCGTCTGATCCAGGCCTGCGGCAGCGATTCCAGGCCATGTTGCGCGCCGAACAACTGTCCGGCCAGGCTGGCGGTGGAGTCGGAATCGCCGCTGTGATTGGCGGCTATCGCCAGCACTTCCTTGAAAGACTGGCTGCGGCTGGCGGCATAAACCGCGATGGCCAGCGCCTGTTCGCCGACCCAGCCCTGGCCAAGTTGCTCGGGCAGTGTTCTGGTGTGCGGCCGGACCGCCAGATCCAGCGCGATCTGCAGCAGTTCCAGGGTTTCCGGGTGGCCGGGCCAGTTGCGCGCCAGATCGCCCGCTTGTATCAGTGCGGTGTGCAACGGCAGGTCTTCGAGCAGGCCGCGTACCGTCGCGGCCATCAGGCCGGCCGGCAGATAGCCGCTGGGATGACCATGGGTCAACGCGGCGATGCGGGCGCCGACGCGAAACGCGCGCTCGCGCGTCATCTCCGGCATCAGGCCGACGACGCCGGTACGCATGACGCCACCGCAGCCTTTGCTGTCGTTGAGCGGATTCTCCGGCGTGCCGCCGCCGCCGGCACGCAACGCTGCCATGCAGGTTTTGCCGGGCGCGCGCTGGGCGTGCAGCACGGCATGCTTGAGCAAGCGGGAAGACTGGTTGCTGTCCTGGGTACGCGGATTCTGTGTGGCCAGCCAGTCGAGATAGGACAACCGCACCTGATTGACCATGCTCTGGTCATCGGGCTCGCCGGCCAGGGCGGCGCGAGTCAGGCCTTCCAGGGTGAACAGACTCATCTGGCTATCGTCCGAGACGACCAGTTCGCCGTTGTGAAAATAGGGCTCGCGCAGGCCGCCCTGGCCGAACATCTTGTGGATACTGGCCAGACTGTCGAACTCCACGACATAGCCGAAGCCGTCGCCGAGCATGCCACCGAGCAGGCAAGCCTGGCGTCGTGCCAGGATTTCATCATGGGCGGCCGGAATGGCGCGGGCTTTCAATACGTCACGTTCCTGGTCGCTGGTCTGTATCGCGCCCGGGCGCGCCTTGCGCACCCGGCTGATCGCCTCCTGCGGCGTTGCGCCAAGTTCTACCAGCAAACGGGCGGCAATCGTGCCGGAACGGCCCAGCCCTACCCGGCAATGAATCACCACCCGTCCGCCGCGCCGCAACAATCGCCGCAAGCGCACTCCGGCGTAGGCCCAGCGCAGTTCGAAGCGCCAGCCCGGCGCGGCCATATCGGGAATCGGCAGGTGATACCAGTCGAGGCCGGCGGCTTCCGCCATGTCGCCCAGACGCGGCACATTGAGCAGATCGAATTCGTGTTCCTCCAGCAGGGTGACCAACGCCTGTCCGCCCCAGGCGCGTATGCTGCCCAGATCGGTTGCCAGGTCGCGCGACCAGAGGCCGTCGCCGGCCATTGGATCGGTCTTGCCGGGGCAGTAGGTGATGCCCAGGGCGCCCGACGCATCACTGTCCGCTGCGGAGATGCGCAGCGTGGCGATCGGCAGGCTTTGGTTGGGCGCGGAGTGCTTCATGCCGGGGCGACGTACGCGGTTGTCTGGTAAATGGAATTCAAGTGTTCTAAGCCAGATTCGGGGCGAGCCATTTTTCCGCTGTGTTCATATCCCAGCCTTTGCGCTGCGCATAGTCGGCGACCTGGTCGCGGTCGATCTTGGCGACCGCGAAATAGCGTGCGTCCGGGTGGCTGAAGTAGAAGCCGGAAACCGACGCGGCCGGCCACATGGCGTAGCTTTCGGTCAACGTGACGCTGGTGGCCGCAGTGGCATCGAGCAGGTCGAACAGCGCGCCTTTCTCGCTGTGCTCCGGACAGGCCGGGTAGCCCGGCGCCGGGCGGATGCCGCGATATTTCTCGTCGATCAGATCGACGGTGCTCAAGGATTCATCGGGCGCGTAGCCCCAGAACTCCTGCCGCACGCGCAGGTGCATGCGTTCGGCGAAAGCTTCCGCCAGTCGGTCGCACAGTGCCTTGAACAGGATCGCGTTGTAGTCGTCGTGTGCCGCTTCGAATGCCTTGCTGCGCGCGGCTTCGTTGATGCCGGCAGTGACCACGAAGCCACCGATGGTGTCCTGTACGCCGGAGGTTTTCGGCGCAATAAAATCGGCCAGACACCAGTTCGGTTGACCGGCGGGTTTCGCCATCTGCTGACGCAGTTGGTGCGCGGTCATCAACACCGTGCCGTCCGGGGCGTATATCTCGATGTCGTCGTCGTTGACCGTGTTGGCCGGGAACAGCCCGATCACTGCGCGCGCCTCGATCCAGTTCTCGGCAATCATCTGCTTCAGCATGGCCTGCGCGTCGGCAAACAGTTTGCGCGCCTCTTCGCCGACCACTTCGTCCTGCAGAATCTTCGGATAACGGCCATGCAGTTCCCAGGACTGGAAGAACGGCGTCCAGTCGATGATTTCGGCCAGATCGGCGAGGTCGTAGGCGGTGAAAACCTGCACGCCGAGTTGCTTCGGCAGCGGCGGCGTGTAGGCGGTCCAGTCGGTTTTGAACTTGTTGGCGCGCGCTTCGGCCAGTGTCACCCGCTTGCTTTCGCCGCGCTGCGCCAGATGGCGTTCGCGCACCTCGGCATAGTCGGTTTTCAGCTTGGCGACGTAGTCGGCGGCGAGGTCGTCGGAGAGCAGGTTGGAACAGACGCCAACCGCACGCGAGGCGTCTTTCACATAGACCGTAGTGCCGTCGTAATGCGGCGCGATCTTCACCGCCGTGTGCGCCAGCGAAGTCGTCGCGCCGCCGATCAGCAGCGGCTGCTTCATGCCGAGACGCTGCATTTCCCTGGCGATGTGGCTCATCTCCTCCAGCGACGGCGTGATCAGGCCGGACAGGCCGATGATGTCGACCTTCTGTTCGCGCGCGGTGGTCAGGATCTTGTCGGCCGGGCACATGACGCCGAGGTCGATGACGTCGTAGTTGTTGCAGCCGAGCACGACGCCGACGATGTTCTTGCCGATGTCATGCACGTCGCCCTTCACGGTCGCCATCAGGATCTTGCCCTTGGCGCGCGAATCCACGGTCTTGGTCGCCTCGATGAACGGCAGCAGATGTGCCACCGCCTGCTTCATCACGCGTGCCGATTTCACCACTTGCGGCAGGAACATCTTGCCGGCGCCGAACAGGTCGCCGACCACGTTCATGCCGTCCATCAGCGGGCCTTCGATGACCTTCACCGGATGATCGAACATCAACCGCGCTTCCTCGGTGTCCTCGACGATGTGCGTGGTGATGCCCTTGACCAGCGCATGCGTCAACCGCGCCAGCACCGGCTCGTTGCGCCAGGCCTGTTCTTCGACGGCATCCTTGACCTTGCCCTTGACGGTTTCGGCGAAGGTCACCAGACGGTCGGCGGCATCCGGGTTGCGATTGAGCACGACATCTTCGACCAGCGTGCGCAACTCGGCGGGGATTTCATCGTAGACGCCCAACTGCCCGGCGTTGACGATGCCCATGTCCATGCCGGCCTGGATCGCGTGGTAGAGGAATACGGTGTGGATTGCCTCGCGCACCGGTTCGTTGCCACGGAACGAGAACGATACGTTGGAGACGCCGCCGGACACATGCGTGTGCGGCAGGTTCTGGCGCAGCCAGCGCGTCGCTTCGATGAAGTCGACCGCGTAGTTGGCGTGTTCCTCGATACCGGTGGCGATGGCGAAGATGTTCGGGTCGAAGATGATGTCTTCCGCCGGGAAGCCGACCTGTTCGGTCAGCAACTTGTAGGCGCGCGCGCTGATTTCGACCTTGCGCGCGTAGGTGTCGGCCTGGCCGGCTTCGTCGAACGCCATGACGATGACCGCCGCGCCGTAGCGCCGCGCCAGGTTGGCGCGTTCGAGGAATTCGGCCTCGCCTTCCTTCATCGAGATCGAGTTGATCACCGCCTTGCCCTGCACGCACTTCAGGCCGGCTTCGATGATCGCCCACTTCGACGAGTCGATCATGATCGGCACCCGCGCGATGTCCGGCTCGCTGGCGACCAGATTCAGGAAGCGCACCATCGCCGCTTCGCCGTCGAGCATGCCTTCATCCATGTTGATGTCGATGATCTGCGCGCCGGCTTCGACCTGCTGGCGCGCAATGACCAGCGCTTCGTCATAGTTGCCGTCGATGATCAAACGTTTGAACTTGGCCGAGCCGGTGACGTTGGTGCGCTCGCCGACGTTGACGAAAAGGCTGTCTTTACCGACGTTGAACGGCTCCAGACCGGACAGACGTAAAGACGGTGCGATTACGGGCGGCACGCGCGGGGCGCAATCGGCCACCGCGTCGGCAATTGCCTTGATGTGTTCCGGCGAAGTGCCGCAGCAGCCGCCGACGATGTTGAGCAGGCCGGCACGCGCCCATTCGCCGATCTGTTCGGCCATCTGCGCGCCGGTTTCGTCATAGCCGCCGAAGGCGTTGGGCAGGCCGGCGTTGGGGTGGGCGGAAACCAGGCAATCGGCCTTCTGCGAAATCTCGTCGATGTGCTGACGCAGTTCGGCCGCACCCAGCGCGCAGTTGAAACCGAACGAGAAACAGTCGGCATGACGCAGCGAATTCCAGAACGCTTCCACCGTCTGGCCGGACAGCGTGCGGCCGGAGGCGTCGGTGATGGTGCCGGAAATCATGATCGGCCAGGTGCGACCAACATAATCAAAATACTTCTTCACCGCGAACACCGCCGCCTTGGCGTTCAGAGTGTCGAACACGGTTTCGATCAGCAGCAGATCGGCGCCGCCCTTGACCAGTCCATCGGTGGCTTCGTAGTAAGTGGTGACCAGTTGGTCGAACGTGACGTTGCGGAAACCCGGGTCGTTGACGTCGGGCGACAGCGTCGCGGTGCGCGAAGTGGGGCCGAGTACGCCGGCGACGAAGCGCGGCTTGTCCGGCGTCGAATATTCGTCCGCCGCCGCCCGCGCCAACGCCGCGCCGGCATGGTTGATTTCCCAGACCAGCGCTTCCATGCCGTAATCGGCCATCGAAATGCTGTTGGCGTTGAACGTGCAGGTTTCCAGGATGTCGGCACCGGCAGCCAGATACTGGCTGTGGATCTCGCGGATGACTTCCGGCCTGGTCAGCAGCAGCAGATCGTTGTTGCCCTTCAGATCGCTCGGCCAGTCGGTAAAGCGCACGCCGCGATAATCAGCCTCGGTCAACCCGTAACGCTGGATCATGGTACCCATGGCGCCATCCAGAATCAGGATGCGGCTGCGTGCCAGGGAGAGAAGTTCGGCGGTACGATCTGGCATGGCTGGCGCGGCTGACGTAAAGGGGCGCTATTATACGAGAGTCGTTCAAGAAAAATCAGACACTTACGCGAGGAGATCCGTGTGAAACACCTTACCCCGAAAGAGGCTTACGAATTCCTCCAGAAACAGGCCGATGCGGTATTGATCGACTGCCGCTCGGAGTTTGAATTTCTGTTCGTCGGCCATCCGGTCGGCGCCATCCTGATCGCCTGGTACGAGGGCATCAACTGGGATCTGAATCCGCATTTTCTCGGTCAGGTGCGCATGGCCGCTTCGCATCATCGACCGGTGATCCTGATCTGCCGTTCCGGCAACCGTTCGAAGGAAGCTGGCGAGTACCTGGAGCAGAACGGTTTTTCCAATGTTTACAACGTGCTGTACGGCTTCGAAGGTGAACTTGACGACAACCATCAACGCTCCACCCACAATGGTTGGCGCTTTGATGGCTTGCCTTGGGAGCAATGCTAGACCAGCAAAGCCGCAACCTGTTTCGCCAGTTCCGTGCGCTTGCCGGTTTCGCTGCCGCCCAGCACGAAGCCGTTGAGCGCCCCGTTCGGGCTGAGGTGTAGCGCGCGGATGCCGGCGGCGGTGGCCTCGATCGTCCATTCCCCGGGCGCGTTCGCTGCCGGCGGCAGCACTGCAAGCGGATAGGCCGGGGTCTTGATCATCACTGGCATGGCCGGATAGCTCAGTCTGATGTCCTCTCCGGTCAAAATGGCGGCCAGCGTCCGCGCCTGGATCAGCAGGGGTTGTACATAAGGCAGCACATGGCCGGCAACTTCGGCACAGTCGCCGATGGCGTAAATGCCGGGAACACTGGTTTCCAGGCGCTGATCGACGACGATGCCGCGACCGGTGGCGATGCCGGCGGTTTGCGCCAGTTGCGTGCGTGGTCGCAGGCCGATGGCCGACAGCACCAGATCGGCAGTCACCTGGCTGGTATCGTCCAGGGTCAGCGTGTAGCCGGCGTCAGTACGTTCAACCCGTTTCGCCATGCGACCTAAATGCCAGTTCACCCCAAGCGCCTCCAGGGCGCGCGTTAGCAAGTCGCCGACTGTTCGCGGAACCAGTCTTTCCAGCGGCCAGAGGCCCAGGTGCACCACGCTGACGCGATGGCCGGTGGCTGCCAGATCGTTGGCGAATTCGCAGCCGATCAAGCCGCCGCCAAGAATGGCGATGTGCTGTTTATCGGCCAGCGCCTGACGAAACCGGTGGTAGTCGTCGAGGTCGTTGACGCTGATTACTTCCGCACCGGCATCGCCGTCCAGGCCATGCGCGAACGGGTCGGCGCCTAATGCCAGCACGAGCCGGTCATAGGCGATCGAGTCGGTTTCGGTGCGCAGCATTTGGGCGGCGGGATCGATGGCGACAACCCGTGTGTTGTTCAGAATGCGGGCTTTGAACTTGGCCGCTGCCTGGGACGCGTCATCAGTCGACAACTGTTCCGGCGCGCGTCCCAGGGACAGCGCGTTGGACAGATTCGGCTTGCTGTAGACACGACCGTCATCGGCAGTGATCAGCGTGATCGGTGAGTTTGCGTCGCGTTTGCGGAACTCCCGCAACAGGCCGTATCCGGCCAGGCCGCTGCCGAGAATGACGATGGGAGGCATGGCGACTCCAGAAATTATTCAACACAAACGATTTTAATGGATGCGCACAAGCAGCCGGCTATCGGATAACTCGACGCCACAAGGCAAGCGACTTTTTCCACGCGTTGGTGATGGAGATCAATGAGGTGGATATCGGCCTCTATATTGCAAAATACTAATATTCTGATATAAAGACGCCCACGTCTTTTTACAGATCCCCTGAGAGACGATAAAACCCAATATTCGTATAGATGGAGAGATCAATGAAGCGCGGCAACTGGTTTGGTGAATCACATTTTCAGAAGCTTGTTGGCAGTTCGGAGTCCGACAGGCTCCTAGGCCAGGACCGACCGCTGAACGGCAGTCGCTGAACGGCTTTCGCTGTGTCGCCCGGCGGGCATCGACGCCGGGTTTGTCAGTTTGAAATGTTGTTGTCATGTCCATGCGGAAGGTATTCCCTTGACCAGATTGCCATTATCGTTAGCCCTGATTCCGGAGACCATGAGTCGCCTGGCCTATTTCGAAGGTTGGCCGGCTGATGTGCTGGACCGTCTGGCGCTTGGCGCCAAACTGATCAGCGTCAAGAAGCACGGCGTTCTGGCGACCAAAGGCGAGGTCATGGATCACTTTTACGTTCTGGTCAGCGGAGTGGTGCGGGTGTTCATTCCGTTACCCAACAATATGGAACGTGTGGTTGCGCTGGTGCATCAGGGTGACGGTCTTGGTGAATTCTGCCTGGTGCTCAACCAGGCCTGTCCGTTTCATGCCGTGGCCAGCAAGGATAGTCACCTCCTGGCAATCGATCCCATGGTCTATCGCCAGGAGTTGAGCCGCGATTCGGTGCTGGGCGGCAGAACACTGGAGCGCGTGTCGCAACGCTTGATAGAAACCCTGCGCGACACCGAAATCTGTGCGCAACGCTCCAGCGTGCAGCGCGTGGCCTGTTTCCTGATGCGCCATCGGCCCACGCCGGAGGCCGCCACGTTCACCTTTCAGTTGCCCGCGCGCAAGCAGGATATCGCCGCCAAGCTCGGTTTGACTCAGGAGACGCTGTCACGCGTACTGAGCTTCATGGACAAGCAAGGGCTGATTCGCATGAAGGGCGCCAGGATCAGTATCGAGAATGGCGAAAAATTGATCGCGATTACCAGCATGCGCGACTGTGGTAGGCAAGGCGAAAACGGATTTCTTGATGGCGATCAAAAAAATTTGTAGTTATCAGTAGTTCGTTTGTCCAGGTGGCTAACCTGCTGGTCTGCTTATGCGCTCAACGCACAAAGAATGCAGCGCAACAAATGAGCCAGTCACCCTGGAGATCGAGACCATCATGATCAAGATTGTACTGAGCGAGGTTCCATCCACTGCATGGTGCCTCACTCCGTTGTCCCTTTCTATTTCCCGCTAGTTCAGTTTGGTTGCAGTTGGCGCCCGCCGACCTTCCGACGGGCAATTTACTCGTAGCAGCATAGAGGAGTCGTCATGATCAGAAAGAGCATTGTCGCCATTGCGGTACTGGTCGGTCTGGGTTCGTGCCTAACGGCACAGGCCAGCGAAAACCAACGTGTCCGCTTGCTGGCTTCCACCTGTGTCACCTGCCATGGTCCGAACGGCAGCGGCCAGGGTGCGGTGCCTACATTGGCCGGCCAGGACAAGGCTTACTTGCAGGAAGCCATGATGGATCAGCGTACCGAGAAACGCGAAACCACTGTCATGACCAAGTACATGCTTGGCTTCACGCCACAGGAAATCGGTCAGTTGGCCGAGTACTTCTCCAAGCTGAAGTAAGCCCGGAAACGAGACGAGGAAATAAAAATGAGCCTTAATCGACGCGATTTCATGAAATCATCCGCCGCCACCTTTGCGGCCACCATCGCCCCGCTATCCGCCCATGCCAACTCCAGCAAGGCGCAACCCCACGTGGTGGTGGTTGGCGCCGGCTTCGGCGGCGCCACCTGCGCGAAGTACTTGCGCATGTGGGACCCGAGCATCAAGGTCACCCTGATCGAACCGAACGCGAAATTCGTCTCCTGTCCGATGTCCAACTGGGTGATCGGCGGTTTCCAGACTTACGATGCCCTGGTGAAGAGCTACGACAACCTGCCCAAGTACGGCATCAAGATGGTCAAGGACTTCGTTACCAGCGTCGACGGCGACAAGCGGCTGGTGCATACCAAGAGTGGTCAAAAGATTGCCTATGACCGCCTGGTGCTGGCGCCGGGAATGGAGTGGATGACCGAGACCGTGACCGGTTTCGACGAGGGTTACAAGGCCAAGAAGGTGGTGCATGCCTTCCGCGCCGGCCCCGACACCCTGCTGCTGCGCAAGCAGTTGGAGGCCATGCCCGATGGCGGCGTGTTCGTCATCGCCAGCCCGCCGCCCCCCGGTCGTTGCGTGTCCGGCCCATACGAGCGTGCCTGCATGGCCGCCCACTACTTCAAGCAGTACAAGCCCAAATCCAAGATCATCATGCTCGACGGGCACATTGACGTGGTATCCAAAGGCCCCATGTTCAAGGCAGCGTGGAAAGAGCTCTACCCGGGCATGATCGAGCACCGGCCCAACAACCTGGCGGTGGGCTTCGATCACAAGACCATGACCGTCAGCACCGAGTTCGAGGATGTCAAGGGCGACGTCGTTAACATCATTCCCCTGCAGCGCGCGCCCAAGCTGTGCAAGGACGCGGGTGTGCGCAACGATGCCCTGGACCGCTGGTGCGGGATCGACAACGTCACCTATGAATCCACGTCCGTGCCCAATATCCACATCGTTGGCGATCCGGTCCTGTCGAACATGCCCAAATCGGCCCACGTCTCCAACAACCAGGCGAAGATTTGCGCAGCCGCCATCATTGATCTGTTCAACGGTCGCCAGCCTGAGCCGGTACCCGTGATCGGCAGCACCAGCTACTCGGTGACCTCGGACAAGACCTCCGGTGCCATCGCCGTGGTCATGCGCTACAACCCGGAGAAGAAAGTGTACGAGCGCCAGCCCAAGGGCGGCGCCAATCCGCTGCACAGCGAGCTGGACTTCGCCTACGGCCATGCCTGGCACGAGAGCATATGGGCCGACACGCTTAGCTGAGCGTGCAAAAGCGCTTGTGACCCGGTTCGCTGGGCATGGCGTTCGGTTCCACTGGATAGGACGGCCGGAGCAATCCCGGCCGTTTTTTTTGCATATCGGGAGCAGGAAAAACCGCGTTGCACGAAACGGATTCCCGGCGACAAAGGCGACTACGGCGACAACGGCGAGTAATGGCGCATGAATGCCGAGGGCATGGGCACCATCACCTTCAAGAAGTTTTACAACCCGTCGCAAGGCGGGTTTTTTCATGGTCGGCGCGGCGCCGTGTTTCCGCCCAGCGAAATTCTGAAACTTCCGGGCTAAAATCGCCGTCTTCCAGATTTTGAGCGCCATTGCCATGTTTTCCTCCAGCCAGACCATCGCCAGCACCGATCCCGAATTGTGGGCCGCCATTCAGGCCGAGAACCATCGCCAGGAAGAGCACATCGAACTGATTGCTTCCGAAAACTACGTCAGCCAGGCCGTCATGGAAGCGCAGGGCTCGCAACTGACCAACAAGTACGCCGAGGGCTATCCCGGCAAGCGCTACTACGGCGGCTGCGAATTTGTCGATATCGCGGAGCAACTGGCGATCGACCGGATCAAGAAGATCTACGGTGCAGAAGCGGCCAACGTGCAGCCGAATTCCGGCTCGCAAGCCAATCAGGCGGTGTTCATGGCCTTCCTGCAACCGGGTGACACCATCATGGGCATGAGTCTGGCCGAAGGCGGTCACCTGACCCACGGCATGAAGCTGAACATGTCCGGCAAATGGTTCAACGTGGTGGCCTATGGCCTCAACGAGAAGGAAGAAATCGATTACGAACGCATGGAAGCGCTGGCGCATGAACACAAGCCGAAGCTGATCATTGCTGGCGCCTCCGCCTACGCGCTGAAGATCGATTTCGCCCGCTTTGCCAAGGTGGCCAAGGCGGTCGGCGCGATCTTCATGGTCGATATGGCGCATTACGCCGGCCTGATCGCCGCCGGCGTCTATCCCAACCCGGTGCCGCATGCCGATGTGGTCACCTCTACCACGCACAAGACGCTGCGCGGTCCGCGCGGCGGCATCATCCTGATGAAGGCCGAGCACGAGAAAGCCATCAACTCGGCGATCTTCCCCGGCCTGCAGGGCGGTCCGCTGATGCATGTCATCGCCGGTAAGGCGGTGGCGTTCAAGGAGGCGATGGGCAAGGACTTCAAGCATTACCAGGAACAGGTCGCCGCCAACGCGCTGGTGATGTGCAAGGTGCTGATCGAACGCGGTCTGCGCATCGTCTCCGGTCGCACCGAATCGCATGTGTTCCTGGTCGATCTGCAAGCCAAGAACCTGACCGGCAAGGACGCCGAAGCCGCCTTGGGCCGCGCCCATATCACGGTCAACAAGAACGCCATTCCCAACGACCCGCAAAAACCGTTTGTCACCTCCGGCATCCGCATCGGCACGCCGGCGATGACCACCCGCGGTTTCACCGAACTGGAAGCCGAGACGCTGGCGCATCTGGTCGCCGATGTGCTCGACGCACCGAATGACGAGGCGGTGATTGCCCGTGTGCAAGGCGAAGTCGCCAAGTTGACGGCGGCGTTTCCGGTTTACGGGAAATGAGTGAAATGTGAAAGGTGACTTGCTGCTGCGCAGCTCGGGTGAAATGTGACTGTATCGATGTGTCACGCTTCACCAGCGGCGCAGCCGCATCACATTTCACGTTTCACTTTTCACGCATATGAGATGCCCCTTCTGCGGCGCTACCGACACCCAGGTGGTGGAAACACGCCTGTCGGAAGACGGCGTCAGCATCCGCCGCCGTCGCCGCTGCAATGCCTGCGACAAGCGTTTCACCACATTCGAAACCGCTGAGGTGCGTTCCCCGGCGGTCGTCAAGCAGTCGGGCGAGCGCCAGGAATTCAGTCGTGAAAAATTGCGCGAAGGTTTTCGTCGGGCGCTGCACAAACGGCCGGTGCCGACCGAATTGGTCGATCAGGCGATCGATCGCATCGTCCACAAGGTGCTGGCGCTGGGCGAGCGGGAGATCAGTTCGCGCATGATCGGCGAATTGGTAATGAATGAATTGAAGCGGCTCGACAAGGTCGCCTACATTCGCTTTGCTTCGGTCTACCGGGCGTTTCAGGACATCGACGATTTCCGCGATGCCCTGCTTGAAGTCGATAAATAGTCGCGTGTTCAGCGTTGAAGACCATCGCCACATGGCCAGCGCTTTGCGTCTGGCCGAGCGCGGGCTGTTCACCACCACCCCGAATCCGCGTGTCGGTTGCGTCATCGTCAAGGACGGCTTCGTCGTCGGTGAAGGCTGGCATGAAAAGGCCGGCGGCCCGCATGCCGAAGTGCATGCCTTGCGCGCCGCCGGTGCGCGGGCAAAAGGCGCCACCGCCTATGTCACGTTGGAACCGTGCAGCCATCATGGTCGCACGCCGCCCTGCGCCGATGCCTTGATCGATGCCGGCATCGCGCGGGTGGTTGCGGCCATGCGCGATCCGAATCCGCAAGTTGCCGGTCGCGGCCTGGAATTGCTGACGCTGGCCGGCATCGAAGTGCAAACCGGCCTGCTCGAAGGCGAAGCGCGCGAGCTCAACATTGGTTTCATTTCACGCATGACGTGCGGGCGACCCTGGGTCCGGCTGAAAACCGCGTCGTCGCTGGATGGCAAGACCGCGCTGCGCAATGGCGAATCGAAATGGATCACCGGCCCGGCCGCGCGCGCCGACGTGCAGCGCTGGCGGGCGCGCGCCTGCGTCATCCTGACCGGTGTCGGCACGGTGCTGGCCGACGATCCGCAGATGAACGTGCGCGAGATTGTGGCAAGCGATCAGGCTGGCCTGCGGCAGCCCTTGAAGGTCATCGTCGACAGCCATTTGCGGACGCCGCCGAGCGCGAAAATTTTGACGGGCGGCGCGTTCATCGCCTGCACCAAGGCCGAATATTTACGCCGAGAAGTGCTGGAAACGGCAGGCGCGCAGGTGATCGAATTGCCCGGCACCGACGGTCGGGTCGATCTCGACGCGTTGATGCTGGAGTTCGGTCGCCAGGGCATCAACGAAGTCCATGTCGAAGCCGGTGCAACGCTGAACGGCGCGCTGCTGGCCGCCGGCCTGGTCGATGAGTGGATTTCCTATATTGCGCCGGTGGCGATGGGGCATGCCGCACGCGGTCTGTTCGATATGCCGGAATTGCGCGAGATGGCTGATCGGCGTCGTTTCAATCTGCATGATCTGCGTCAGATTGGCGACGATCTGCGCTTGCGATTGCGGCCAGCCTGAATCCTTTCGAATTGGAGACATCGTGAATATCAGCCGCAATCATGTGGTTACCCTGAAATACCAGGTCATCGATCGCGACGGCGAGATCGTCGACGCCGGTCTGGAGCCGCTGGTCTATCTGCATGGCGGTTATGGCGGCGTGTTCGATGCGCTGGAAGTGGCGTTGCAGGGCAAGTCGGAAGGCGAGGGTTTCCGCGTCGAATTGAGCGCCGAGCAGGCCTTTGGCGAATACGACGAGGAACTGGTCAGCGTCGAACCGCGCGATGCGTTTCCGCCCGGTATCCAGGTCGGCACGCAGGTCGAGCTGGACGCCGAGGACGGCGAAGTTCTGTCGTTCAGCGTGACGCACATCGACGGCGATCAGGTGACGATCAACGGCAACCACCCCCTGTGCGGCCTGGATCTGGTGTTTTCCGGCACGGTCGTCGCGGTGCGGCCGGCTTCGGCCAAGGAAATCGCCCGTGGCGTAGCGGACTGATTTTTGGGCCGCCGGAGGGGCGGTTATGCGGGATTATGCCGGCCGATTTCCCTTGGCCCGTGCAAACCCCTAAAATGCTGCCCTTCTTGCGGCCGGATCTATCCATGGCCGTCTTTTCCTAGCGGGTGTTCAGCATGTTTACCGGCATCATCCAGGCCGTCGGCCATATCTCCCATCTGATTGGAAGCGCCAGTGGCGACGCGCGGGTGACCGTCGCCGCCGGCGGTCTCGATCTCGCCGACGCGCAACTCGGTGATTCCATTGCCTGCAATGGCGTCTGCCTGACCGTGGTGGACAAGACCGCCGACAGCTTCAGTGTCGATGTTTCCGGCGAAACCTTTTCCTGCACCATCGGCTTCGCGCCCGGCGATCCGGTCAATCTGGAAAAAGCCATGCGCTTGTCGGATCGACTTGGCGGACATCTGGTCTCCGGGCATGTCGATGGCGTCGGCGAAGTGATTCACTTCGCGCCGGTATCCGAGCAGAGCGACGGCAGTTGGCGCCTGGAAATTCGCGCACCGCAAGGCATGGCACGTTATCTGGCATCCAAGGGTTCGATCGCCGTGAACGGCGTTTCGTTGACGGTAAACACCGTGCGCAACGCCGAGTTTTCCATCAATCTGATCCCGCATACGCTGGAGCAGACCATGCTGCGGGCGCTGAAACCCGGTGACCGGGTGAATCTGGAAGCCGATATGCTGGCGCGTTACGCCGAGCGCTTGCTGCATTACGTCAACCAACAGGACAAAGATCAAACATGAGCCTCGCCCCCATAGAAGAAATCGTCGCGGAGTTGAAGGCTGGCCGCATGGTCATCCTGGTCGATGAGGAAGATCGCGAAAACGAAGGCGATCTGGTGATGGCGGCCGAGCATGTCACGCCGGAAGCGATCAACTTCATGGTCCGGCATGCGCGCGGTCTGGTTTGTCTGACCTTGACCGATGCGCGGTGCCGCCAGCTGGGCCTGAAGCAGATGGTCAGCGACAACCAGACGCCGCACGGTACCGCGTTCACCGTGTCGATCGAAGCCGCCGAGGGCGTGACCACCGGGATTTCCGCCGCCGATCGCGCCATCACGATCCAGGCGGCGGTGGCCATGAATGCCGAGCCGGGCGACATCATCCAGCCAGGCCACATCTTCCCGCTGCGCGCACAGCCTGGTGGCGTGCTGGTGCGCGCCGGCCATACCGAAGCCGGTTGCGATCTGGTTGGCATGGCCGGTCTGCAACCGGCCTCGGTAATCTGCGAGATTCTCAAGGAAGACGGCAGCATGGCGCGCTTGCCGGATTTGCTCGAATTCGGCAAGGAACATGGCTTGAAAATCGGCGCCATCGCCGATCTGATCCACTACCGTGCCGCCAACGAACGCCTGGTGGAACGCGAGGGCGAGCGCGAGGTCAATACGCCTTTCGGTGCGTTCAAGCTGGTGGTCTATCGTGACAAGATCAGCCGCGCCACGCACCTGGCGTTGACTCGCGGCGACATCCGCGCCGACCTGGAAACCCTGGTGCGCGTGCATGAACCGGTGTCGCTGATCGATGTGCTGGACATGGGCGGTGCGGCACACGCTTATTCGGTGCCGGCGGCGCTGCAGTTGATGGCCGCGTCCAGCCATGCCGGCGCGCTGGTGTTGTTGCACCGACCGGAATCCGCGGATGAGCTGGCGGCGCGCGCGTTGCCCGGCGAAACCGCGCAACCGGCGCGCAAATTCGATTTGCGCAACTACGGCACCGGCGCGCAGATCCTGCGCGATCTGGGGGTCGGCAAGATGAAGCTGCTCGCGACGCCGCGCAAGATGCCGGCAATGGACGGCTTTGGACTGGAAGTGACTGGTTATTTTGAACAAGGAAACTGACATGGCCCGCTACGACAACATCAATGAAATTGAACCCAATATCAACGGCAAGGGGTTGCGCATCGGTATCGCCATGAGCCGTTTCAATATGGATGTCTGCGAGGGATTGCTGTCCTCGGCGGTTGCCGCGCTGGAAAAGGCCGGTGTCGCCGATAGCGATATGGTCATCGCCACCGCGCCGGGCGCCCTGGAACTGCCGTTGATCCTGAAGAAAATGGCGGAATCCGGAAAGTTCGACGCGCTGGTGGCATTGGGCGCGGTCATCCGCGGCGATACCTATCACTTCGAGATCGTTTCCAACGAGATGGCTGCGGGCATCACCCGGGTCACTCTGGATACCAGCATACCGATCGCCAATGGCGTGCTGACCACCAATACCGATCATCAGGCCAATACCCGCATGACCGAAAAAGGCCGCGAAGCCGCCCTCTGCGCGATCGAAATGGCGCGTTTGCTGAAGGTGCTATGAACGCACAAGCTGATACGCGCCCGAAACCGCCACGACGCGGGCCGAACCCGCGCCGCGTTTCGCGCGAGCGGGTGTTGCGGGCGCTTTATCTGCGGCAGCTTGCCGGCGGCGATTACGCCAGTCTGCTGGTGCAGGTGGAGCGCTACGAGCCGGAAGAGAAGGAGGCGGCGGGCGATGCCGAGCTGACCAAACCGCATTCCGGTTTTCTGCGCGAATTGCTCGATGGCGTGCTGAAGGAATCCGCGAATCTCGATCGGGCGCTGGAACCGCACCTGGATCGCCCGGTGGTCGAGCTGTCGCCGATCGAGCACGCGATATTGCTGATCGGCGCCTATGAGCTGATCCATAGTTTCAACGTGCCGTACAAGGTCTGCATCAACGAGGCGGTTGAGCTGGCCAAGATGTACGGCGGCACCGATGGTCATAAATTCGTCAACGGCGTGCTCGACAAGCTGGCGCAAATCGCCCGGCAAGTGGAAATCGAAGGCGAACGCCAGGCCTGAAGGCGGCGCTGCGGGCAGAACCGGCGATGCCCTCCGAATTCGATCTCATCCAGCGCTTTTTTACCCGACCAGCCGCCAACGCCGTGCTGGGCGTCGGCGACGATGCCGCGCTGCTGCGGGTTTCCCCCGGCAAGTTGCTGGCGGTTTCCAGTGACATGCTGGTGGCCGGTCGGCACTTTCTGCCGGATGCCGACCCCTGTCTGCTGGGTCACAAGACGCTGGCGGTGAATCTCTCCGATCTCGCGGCGATGGGTGCGACACCGCGTTGGGCGACCTTGGCGCTGGCGCTGCCGGCAGTTGATGAACCCTGGCTGGCGGCATTCAGCAGCGGATTCTTCGATCTGGCGGCGCGTTACGAGGTGACGCTGGTCGGCGGCGATACCACGCGCGGCCCGCTCAATCTGTGCGTCACGGTGTTCGGCGAAACCGATGCGCAGCCGCTGCGACGCGATGCGGCGCAAGCCGGCGACGATGTCTGGGTCTCCGGCGCGCTGGGCGGCGCGGCGCTGGGCCTGGCGCATCTGCTGGGCGAGACAACGCTGGCCGACGCTGTCGCGGCATCCTGCCTGGATCGCTTGCATCGTCCCCAGCCGCGTGTGGCTTTGGGGCGCGCGCTGGGGCAACTGCCGCGCATCGCGGCGATCGACATTTCCGACGGTTTGCTGGCCGATCTGGGTCATATCCTGGCGCGGTCCGGCGTCGGCGCCGACATCGAATTGACCCAAGTGCCGGCGCATCCAGGCATGCCGGCCGATTCGCCGTTGTCGCGGCGGTGCCTGCTGGCCGGCGGCGACGATTACGAACTGTGTTTTACCGCGCCATCCGCCGCTGCCGCCGCGATCCAGGCTGCCGGCGCGTTGGCGGGCGTAGCGGTGAGCCGTATCGGCAGTATCTCGCGCCAAGCCGGTTTGCGCGTCATCGCCGCGGATGGGCAAGCGTTGTCAATCAAGGAGCGCGGTTTTGACCACTTCATCGGCTAAAGTAAAGCCCGAAGTCCAGCCCGATCTGGCTTTTCTGATCGCCCATCCGGCGCATTTTCTGGCGCTCGGTTTTGGCTCCGGCTTGTCGCCGAAGGCGCCCGGTACGGTCGGTACGCTGGCGGCTTTGCCACTCTACTGGTTGCTCGCCGAGCATCCGTTGTACTGGTTGTGGATCGCCGCGTTCGTGGTCGTCGGCATCTGGGCCTGCCAGGTCACCGGCCGCAATCTGGGCGTGCATGATCACGGCGGCATGGTCTGGGACGAGATCGCAGCCTTCCTGATGGTGCTGCCGTTCGCGCCGGTCGCCGAGTTGGGCGGATGGGCTGCATACGGCCTGGCGTTCGCGCTGTTTCGCCTGTTCGATATCTGGAAGCCGTTTCCGATCGGCTGGCTGGACGCCCGCGTGCCAGGCGGCTTCGGCGTGATGCTGGATGACGTGCTGGCCGCCGTTTATGCCATCGTCTGTTTGCTGGCGGTTGCCGCATGGCTGTGACTGAAACTGAATTGGAAGTTCTGGCCGCCGAACTGGGCGCAGCCTTGCAACGCCAAGGTTGGCTGCTGACCACGGCGGAGTCGTGTACCGGCGGTTGGCTGGCGCAGGTGGTGACTTCAGTGGCCGGCAGTTCGGCCTGGTTCGATCGCGGTTTTGTCACCTACAGCAATGCCGCCAAACAGGACATGCTCGGTGTGCGTGCGGCAACGCTTGCGCAACAGGGCGCGGTGAGCGAGGCGGTGGCGCGTGAAATGGCGCGCGGCGCGCTGACGCACAGCGCCGCGCAACTGGCGATAGCCATCACCGGCATTGCCGGGCCGGGTGGCGGCACGCCGGAAAAACCGGTAGGTACCGTGTGTTTTGCCTGGTGTGCAGTCGGGCAGCCAGCGTCCAGTGTGACCTGCCAGTTCAGCGGCGAACGCGGCCAGATTCGCTCGGCCTCGGTCGCCTTTGCGCTCAGGCAGTTGCAGTCCCTCGTGCCATAATCACAGCGATCAATCAGGAGACATAAAGATGGATGAAAACCGCAGCAAAGCGCTCGCCGCCGCTCTAGCCCAGATCGAAAAGCAGTTCGGCAAGGGTTCGATCATGAAGATGGGTGATGGCAGCGTCATCGATGATATTCAGGTGGTTTCCACCGGTTCGCTGGGCCTCGATATCGCGCTGGGCGTCGGCGGTTTGCCGCGTGGCCGGGTGGTCGAAATTTATGGTCCTGAATCATCCGGCAAGACCACGATGACGCTGTCGGTGATCGCCGAAATGCAGAAACTGGGCGGCACCGCCGCGTTCATCGACGCCGAACATGCGCTCGATCCGATCTACGCCCAGAAGCTTGGCGTCAATGTCGGCGATCTGCTGATTTCGCAGCCGGACACCGGCGAGCAGGCGTTGGAGATCGCCGATATGCTGGTGCGCTCCGGCGCGGTGGATATCGTCGTGATTGACTCGGTCGCGGCGCTGACCCCGAAGGCCGAAATCGAAGGCGAAATGGGCGATTCGCACATGGGCTTGCAGGCCCGCCTGATGAGTCAGGCGCTGCGCAAATTGACCGCCAACATCAAGCGCACCAATACGCTGGTCATCTTCATCAACCAGATCCGGATGAAGATCGGCGTCATGTTCGGCAGCCCGGAAACCACCACTGGCGGCAATGCGCTGAAGTTCTATGCCTCGGTGCGACTGGATATCCGTCGTATCGGTTCGATCAAGAAGGGCGATGAAGTCGTGGGTTCGGAAACCCGGGTCAAGGTGGTCAAGAACAAGGTGGCGCCGCCATTCAAGGAAGCGCTGTTCGACATTCTCTATGGCGAGGGCGTGTCGCGCGAGGGTGAGGTGATTGAACTTGGCGTGACGCACAAGATCGTCGACAAATCCGGCGCCTGGTATTCCTATCAGGGCGAGAAGATCGGTCAGGGCAAGGACAACTCGCGTGAATATCTGCGCGAGCATCCGGAAATCGCCCGCGAAATCGAAGGGCTGATCCGCGAAAAACTCGGCGTGAAGGGCGCTGCGCCCGCTGCTGAAGCGTGACGCTCAGGCTGCGGGCGCTGAACATTCTGGCGCGGCGGGAACACAGCCGCGCCGAACTGGCCCGCAAACTTGCGCCTTATGCCGAATCAGATGCGGTCGAGGCGTTGCTCGATCAGCTCGAACAAGAAAACCTGTTATCCAGTTCGCGTTACGTTGAAATGCTGGCTCACGCGCGCGCCGGCAAACATGGCAGTTTGCGGTTGAAGGCCGAACTGCGTGAAAAAGGCGTCGCGGAAAACGACATGAGCGTAGCGCTGCAAACCGCGCGTGAGCAGGACCTGGCTTCTGCGCGCGCGGTCTGGCAAAAGAAATACGGCGCGCTGCCCAGCCAGATCGCCAATAGTGCGGCTGAACGCGCCCGCCAGTTCCGCTTTCTCGCCAGCCGCGGTTTCCCCGCCGAGGTGATCCGGCGCGTCATCGGCGGCATCGAAGACGAGTAATCGTTGCTTCAAAGCCGGGCTCGCAGCACCTTGGCGATTTCCTCGTCAGTCAGCAAGACCGGGTTGGTCTTCATGCTGGAGCCGCGACTGTTGGCGACGATATGCGGAATGTCGGATTGTGCGACACCATACGAAGCCAGGCGCGGCAGTTGCAGACGCCGCGTCCAGTTCTCCAGCATGTCGACCAGCGCAACACGCGCTTCTTCATCGGACAAATTCCGCAGGCTCAGCAGACGTCCGATCTGCGCGTACTTGGGCAGCGCGGGACTCTCCGGCATACGCGATTCGAGCGCCGCGATATTGATCCGGGTAGCTTCGGCGACCAGCGTACCGCAGACCGCACCATGCGGAATTGGAAAGAATGCGCCCAGCGGTGCGGCCAGCCCATGCACCGAACCCAAGCCCACCTGGGCCAGCGTGATTCCCGACAGCAATGCCGCGTAAGCCATCGCGGCACGGTGTGCCGCCGGATCGCCCTGACCTTCGTACAGCGGCAGCAGCGCATCACGCAACTGCTCGATGCCGGACAGCGCCAACGCATCGGTGAACGGGTTGGCCTTGCTGGACACATAGGACTCCAGCAACTGGGTGAACGCATCCATACCATTGGCCGCCAGCACGGCGGGCGGGCAGGTGGCGAGCAAATCGGGATCGATCACCGCATGTTCGGCCACCAGTTTCTCGTCCCGGAATGACTTCTTGAAGCCATCCGCGCCATGCACCGAAAGTACCGCGTTCCGGGTTGCTTCGGAGCCGGTGCCGGCGGTGGTGGGAACAGCAATGAACGGTGTTGCCGGACCGCGATATGGCAATTCGGGTCCGACCCCCTCGAGGTGATCCATCACGGAATTGCCGGGTTTCAGCAGGCCGGCTATGGCTTTCGCGGCGTCCAGAGCGCTGCCGCCGCCTATGCCAAGCACACAGTCGATACTTTTCCCGCAAAGCGAACGCACGCTGCTATCAATAAAATCAGGCGAAGGTTCTCCGCTTACCCGCAGTTGCTGGATGTCGATGCCGCGCGCCAGAAGTGCCGCCTCCAAGGGGGGCCAGTGCGGGCCGGACAGGAAGGAACTGCCGCCGGTGACGAGCAGGAGGCGCGAACCGAATCCGCTGATCAGATCAGGTAAACAGGCGATCCGCCCGGCGCCGAATTCAATGCGGGGCAAACGCGCAAGTGTGAAAGAAGAGGTCATTCATGTCTCCAATAAATGTCGGGTCAAACCGAATAACGACCTGGATTGTAAGAAATGCCGAGGAAAGGTGTTGACGGGTTTTTAGGAAGGCCGTATAGTAGCGGTCTCCCAAACGCGGGGTGGAGCAGTCTGGCAGCTCGTCGGGCTCATAACCCGAAGGTCACAGGTTCAAATCCTGTCCCCGCAACCAGTTCTTTAACAAATCACTTACAGCCTTAAGGTGTGGGCATTGGGTCAAGGCAAGTTACTGAGGATGCAGGTCCGAGGTAATGGAGCGCAAGAAAAACCTGATGCTTGCACTAGCAGAAGAAATTC
>Ga0208244_100742_pt1 | contig 25322 bp, 27 predicted proteins | sample SubbioCR12Aug_5A_FD_184828 | JGI IMG/M metagenome (GOLD analysis project Ga0208244, IMG submission 184828) | Serpentinite rock and fluid subsurface biosphere microbial communities from McLaughlin Reserve, California, USA - CR12Aug_5A (SPAdes) | ecosystem: Environmental > Terrestrial > Deep... | reverse complement strand
CTCCTCGGTGGGATGTTCCCTGGCCAGCATCGCCATGACCTCGCGCGGGTGCGCTCCGGGAGCCACGCGGCCGGCCGCTTCCCGCACCTCCTCGGTCAGCCGGTCCAACTCGGCCTCGCCCAGGGCAACCAGGCGGTCGAGGGGTACGTCCACCATCTCGCCGCAGCGCAGCATCGCAGAGAAGCCCGCCTCGCCAATCGCGAACTCCCCGGTGGCGCGGTGTTTCGCTTCGGAGAGAAACGCCTCGAAGCTCCCGAGGGCGGCCGTCGCCGCTGTACGGGCCATCTCGAACCGGTCGTGCAGCGGCGTCCCGGCCGCTCCCGCGGCTGCGCGCGCCAGGTCGCCGGCATAGAACGATCGGTATCCGCCGTAGATTTCGAGCGCGGTCTCGACGATGGGCAATGCAAGAGGCTCGCTCAGGTGCTCCCGCGCCTCCTCCAGGAAGCGGGGTATCTCCTCGAGGTGGCTGGTGAGCGAGCGCAGCCGTTCCGGCAGCGGCGCATAGTTGCGCTTGAGGTAGGTGGTGACGTCGAGAGGGAAGCTCCACAGGACGGGGTTCCTCTGGTGGTCGCGGAGAACCTGGAACCGCAGCCGTTCCTGGGCGATCGCCTGGGCGATCAGGACCGCGTCATGGGCAGCTTGGCCGGCCATGCCTCCGGGCGGCAGCTCCGACAACCGCCGCTCCCATCCGTCCAGGGTGCGCAGCCAGGCATCAAGTGCGGGCCTGGAGTAGTCGCCGGCCCTCCCGTCGTAGGCGTGCAGTCCCAGGCCGGCGCCGGTGGTGGGGTAGAACTCAAAGTAGTCGGTCAGGAACCCTTGCGCAACGCGCTCAAACTCAGCATCCGGTGTCATGGGCTATGGCCGTCTTCTTCCGGAGAGGGGGCAATCCCTCTTGATCGCCTTTTGGCTTGCCTAAAGGTAACATTTCAGGTACCCTAAGAATCCAGCGGGGACCTGATGGACGCGAGGTGCCCTGGGTCGCAACCTAAACGCAGGAGGCTGGTAGCCCATTGTGCACGGTGACGGCCATGCGACCGCTCTCAACGTTACACCCCGGTGAGACCGCCCGTTTGGGTCAGATCCCGGCCGTGGACATCGGCCTGGCGCGGGAACTCGCGGCCGTGCGGCTACTGCCCGGTGAGACGGTGACGGTCCTGGCAGCGGTTGGGGGCGGTGGGCCCCTCCTGGTGCAGGGAGCCGGAGGCATCTTTGCCCTGGGTCGCAGTCTCGCCGCCCGCCTGGCTGTTGAGAGTCTGGTGCCGTGCCCCTGAGCTGCCACGACGCTCAGCCGCGCGTCCCGGTTTCCGGGGATCCACAGGTTGCCCTTGCCGGCAACCCCAATGTCGGGAAGTCCACAGTCTTCAGCTCACTGACCGGCCTGGGCGCTGTCACCGCGAACTACCCGGGCACCACCGTCGAGGTGTCCGTGGCGACGGCGCGGGTGAACGGCAGTCGGGTCACCATCCTGGACCTGCCGGGTACCTACGCGCTCTCGGGCCATACCGAGGACCAGCAGGCCGCACGGCGCGCCCTCCTGGAGGAGCGTCCCGACGCCGTTGCCGCGATCCTGGATGCCACCAACCTGGCGCGCAACCTCTACCTGGTCCTGCAACTGCTCGACCTGGGATTCCGGGTCGTGGTCGCACTGAATCTCACGGACGAGGCCACGCGGCGCGGGATTCACATTGAAGCAGGGCGTCTCGGCGCTCTGCTGGGGGTACCCGTGGTGCCCACCATTGCCACGCGACGCCATGGGACTGCCGAGCTGCTGACCGAGGCGATGGGCGTGGTTGGACGACCGACAGAGAGCAGGCGCAGGTACAGCGCGGAGATCGAGGGGATGGCCGCGCGGGTTGAGGCCCTGCTGGAAGACCACGAGGTGCCTGCGCGGGGTCGCGCGCTGTTGCTTCTGGAGGAGGGTGCCCTGGAAGGGTTGCCCTCGGGCATGGCCAACCCGGAAGCAGCCGCCGAGGCCCGGGCTGTGGCCCGGCAGGTGTCCGAGCGGGGTGATGAGCCGTTGCCGCTGGCGATTGCGCGGGAGCGGCACCTGGAGGCGGACCGCATTGCACGCGAGGTGACGCTGTGTCCCGGAGAGGTGCAGCAACTGCGCCTCTGGCGCTTGGCAACGCGACCCTCAACCGGCGTGCCCATACTCCTCGCGGTGCTGGGCCTGACGTTCGCGGGCCTCTTTTGGGGTGGTAGTGTGCTGGCTGGGCTGGTCGAGACCCTGTGGGCGCGCACGGCCTCGCCCGCCATTGCCGCCGTGTCCGTGTGGGCGTTCGGGGCCGGACTCCTCACACGGATCATGAAGTGGGGCCTGGACGCCGGCCTGCTGGCCGTGCTCACAGTGGGCATACCTTATGTGCTCACGTTCTATCTGCTGCTCTCGATCCTGGAGGATAGTGGCTACCTCAACGTGGCCGCGGTGCTGACCGACCGGCTGATGGGCGGGCTCGGGCTCAACGGCAGGGCGGCGATCCCGCTGGTGGCCGGCGCCGGGTGCAGCGTGCCGGCGATTCTGGGGCTGCGGGTGCTGCGCACCGAGCGCGAGCGGCTCATCGGCGGGACGCTGGTAGCCCTTGTGCCGTGCAGCGCCCGGACCGCGGTGATCATGGGTGCTGTCGCCTACCTGGGCGGATGGCGCGCGGCGCTGCTTCTCTACGCTACCGTGGCGGCCGTCATTCTGGCCGCAGGCTGGGGACTCAACCGCCTGCTGCCGGGCCGCTCGCCTGATCTTCTGATGGAGATCTTTCCGTTTCGATGGCCGACCCCGCTCGGCGTGCTGCGCAAGGCGTGGGCGCGGGCCCGCGAGTTCGTCACCGTGGCCGTCCCGGTCGTCCTGGTCGGGAGCTTCGTCCTGGGCGCGCTGTACGAGACCGGCCTGATTCGCCTTGCCGAGCGGCCGCTGGCGCCGATCGTGGAGGGATGGCTCGGCCTGCCCGCGGTGGCCGGGCTCACGCTGATCTTCGCTGTTCTACGGAAGGAGCTCGCGCTGCAGTTGCTTGTGGCGCTGGCCTTGGTGCAGTACGGCAGCGGCGCATCCAACCTGTCGGCGTTCATGACGCCCAACCAGGTATTCACCTATGCTCTGGTGAACACTCTATATATTCCGTGCATCGCGACGATGGCCGTGCTCGCCAGGGTTCTTGGTTGGCGGCGCTCCGCCGCGATCTCCGGGTTCACCATAGTGCTGGCGTTGGTTGTTGGCGGACTGGCCACGCGGCTGTTGACCCTTCTGGGTTTCGGCTAGCAGCGGGAGGAAGGAATACGGGAGGCCGGAATGCGGGAGGCCGGAATGCGGGAGGCCGGAATGCGGGAGGCCGGAATGCGGGAAGCCGGGACTATGAACGAAGGGAACCAGAACTACACGCTCGTCCCTGACCTTGCCGCCCTCGCGGAAGCGCCGGCTGAGAGCATCGTCAGCCGGACGATCTACAAGGATGCGCGATTGAAGGCGGTGCTGTTCGCTTTCGCCGCGGGCCAGGAGCTCTCAGAACACACGGCCTCGACCGCGGCGATCATCCACATTCTGCAGGGAGAGGCCCGACTGAAGCTCGGCGCCGACGACGTTGATGCCTCGGCCGGCGCCTGGATCCACATGCCGCCGCAGTTGCCCCACAGTCTCTACGCCCGCACGCCGGTCCTGATGCTTCTCTTGTTGCTGCCGCAGTCCTGAATCGCATCCAGGAGGCCTCGCGCATGTCCACCGAAATCGTCCACCGCTACATTGACGAGCACCGCGATGAGTCGTTGGAGATCCTCAAGACCCTGATCCGCCAGCCCAGCATCAGCGCGCAGGACGTGGGCGTTAAGGAATGTGCTCGGCTGCTGGCAGGGATCATGAGGGACCTGGGGATTCCATCCGAGGTGATCGAGACGCCGACGCAGCCGGTTGTCTACGGTGAGATCGCCAGGGACCCCAAGGCCTACACGCTGCTCCTTTACGGGCACTACGACGTGCAACCGCCTGAGCCGCTGGAGCCGTGGCACAGCCCGCCGTTTGAGCCCACCGTGCGCGACGGCCGCCTCTACGGTCGGGGGACCGGCGACAACAAGGGACAGTTGATCACCCATGTGCTGGCGGCTAGGGCCTGGCTGGAAGCCGCCGGCGGGCCCCCGATCAACCTCAAGTTCGTCTTTGAGGGGGAGGAGGAGTCGGGATCAGGCGGCCTGGCTGACTTCGTGCGGAAGCACAGGTTGCGCTTGGCCGCGGACCTGGTCTACGTTTCCGACGGCGGCCTGCACCCTACCGGGGCGCCGGTCATCTCTCTAGGCAACCGCGGGATTGTGGGGATCACGCTGATCGCCCAGGGCGCCGATCGGGACAACCACTCTGGCAACAAGGGCGGTGTGGCGCCCAACCCTGTTTGGATGCTGGTCCACCTGCTTTCGACCATGGTGGATCCTACGGGCCGCGTGCTCATCGAGGGGTTCTACGACAACGTGAGGCCGATCGGTCCGCTGGAGGAGCGGCTCCTGGCCAAGATGGAATACGATCCCCAGGAGTTCGCCGCCACGATGGGTCTGGATACCATTCCCATGGACGGTTCCACATACTGGAAGCGGATCATGCTGGAGCCCTACTTCAACATCAGTGGCTTTGCCAGCGGCTATGTGGGACCGGGATCCAAGACCATCATCCCCTCGAAGGCCGAGTGCCGCATTGACGTCCGCCTGGTGGTGGACCAGAAGACCGGAGAGACCTTCGAGAAGGTGAAGGCGCACGTCGCCCGCGTGGATCCCAGGGTGCAGGTGCTGGCACGTGGCTTCGGAGCCATGGAGGCCAGCCGCACCGCTCCCGACCACCCGGCGGTGGCGGTCGTGGCGCGCGCGATCCGCGCGGTGCGGGGAGTCGAGCCGCCGGTCAACCTGTGCTCAGGCGGCAGCCTGCCCAACGCGGTCTGGCCTACGGTGCTGGGTGTGGACCACATCGGCGTGCCCTACGCCAACGCCGACGAGGGTAACCACGGCCCCAACGAGAACCTGAGCCTCGAGCGGTTCTACGACGGTATCCACGTGAGCGCGGAGGTCTACCAGGCGCTGTGCAGAACCTCGCCGGCCGAATGAGGGGTGCGGAGCGCCAGAACCTGACAGTCAGAATGCAGGTTTGCCGGTTCACTCGATTGACCCAGTGCTGGTGCATCGCACCCTTGGTGTGGCCCCTGTTGTTGCCGCAGGGCTGGAGACATACACATGGACACTCTCCAGCCTACTGGAGGCTGCGGCGACTATCTAACAGATGCTAGATCGTGTTCGGTTCTCTTCAGGGCTTGGAAGGACACGGACAGCGGCACTGACAGTGGCTTCTTGGAGAAGTCCTGAGTGAAATGATGAAGCGCGAATCCGATAACCTTGTCTGTCTTGGGATCAACGTGGGCGAACATGCCATGCGCTATTTCACGGCTCACATATGGCCGTGACGGATCACGCCCGGCAAGCATGACCTCAAGAATGTCGGCCTCCCGGTCGTAGAACACTTGGACCCTTACGTTGTCTCCTGCCAAATTGCATCCTCCCCCTTGCGAAACCGATCGACAAATATGCGGTCATCACTCTGCGCGGACTACCTTAGCACATGCCAAGATGTACTGACCTCTGTATCTGCGGTATCTCTTCCTTGACAGGACGATAGTAGTAGACATCGTTGTCTTCGGCCGTGATGCATTCTGGCTTCCAACACGTCAGGCGGAGTTCTCCTGCAATCTGGCGATGAATCGGCGACGTTCAAGAATGTGCGCCCAACGACGCTTCGTGAGGACCACATCATACCCGAGGGGGTCGGTTACTCGCCATACCTCCTCGTTGCCCCCCGCCACGCCCAGGACTTCCACGCCGCCCCGGGGTTCCTCCTCCTACCCATGACTACCAATCCCTACTTCCTCTAACGGCGCGCTGGGGGGCTCTGTTCCCCCCCTCGAAATAGGACACTACCCAGCGCCGGCGTCGCTTGACACCCGCCGATTATGAGCATATGCTTATAATGATTGGTTCGAGGAGAGGACCGCACCATGCCGAGGCCCTGTTGCATGCGCCGTGTCGGTGTTGCGCCCCGCGCCGGCTTCTTCAAGCCCGCGGGCATCCCGCTGTCCGAGCTGGAGGTGAGCACGCTGACACTCGACGAAGTGGAAACGCTTCGGCTGGCCGACCGGGACGGTCTCTATCAGGAGCAGGCGGCGGAGCAGATGGGAATCTCCCGCCCGACCTTCGCACGGATCGTGGAGGAGGCACGGCGGAAAGTGGCGGACGCGCTTGTTCACGGCAAGGCGCTTCGCTTGGAAGGTGGAGCCGTGATAATGAAAGGAGAGACGGAGATGCCGAAGGGAGATGGAGCAGGACCTGCGGGCAGGGCGCGCGGCATGGGGCGTGGACCCTGCGGGCGCGGACATGGCTGGGCCGGCGGGCGCAACGCGGAGACCGTCCGCCGCGAAATGCGACCCGGAACGACGTTGGTGGATGCGTCGGCGGAGAACGAGAACAACAAGAACGACGGTGGAAAGGAGCGACCGCAGTCATGATGGTGGCGATCCCCGTTGCCGATTTCTGTGGACTTGAAAGCCCGATCCACGGGCATTTCGGATCAGCGGCATGCTTTGCCATCGTGGACACTGACTCCATGACGGTCGAATGCCTGTCAAATCGCGACCGTGGCCACGCTCGCGGCGCGTGCAGCCCGCTGGCGGCACTCGGCGGCCGCAGTGTTGACACCGTCATCGTTGGCGACATCGGCTCGGGCGCGCTGTTGAGACTCCGGCAGGCCAGCATCGCGGTCTGCCGCGCCCCGGGGGGGACGGTTGGCGAGGTGGTCCGGCTCTTCAAGGCGGGACACCTCGATGAACTCCAGGAACAGGCCACCTGTGCGGGCCGTCCGGAATCGAGTTCGTGTCACCGTACCTGCCAGGACCGATAGGCGTCATCCGATCACCGTTGCGGAACGCGCGCGGACGGTAGGTTCAGCGACGATCAGGCACGTGCCAGGGGCAGTGATCGGTTGACCCTTCTGCGCCGGCTCTGATACGATCGCACCGTCGGGGCGTGGCGCAGCTTGGCAGCGCGTCTGGTTTGGGACCAGAAGGTCGCCCGTTCAAATCGGGCCGCCCCGACCAATCCTTTGGTGACGATCCGGATCGCGCGGTTCCCCCGGCCGGCTAGAAGTAGTACTCGTCGGTGCTCGCGCCGTCGTTGAAGACGATGGTGCGGGCGCTGCGGCCGGCGGGAATCACGAAGACCAACGAGCAACTCCCCGTGTCCCCGGGTCGTACCGAGACCGTTGAGCGGCAGGCGTCACTCTGCCGGAACGAGGATGGGTCGTAGCGGTAGGTTTCACCCTCTCGGTCCGCGAGCGTGAAGAAGTTGGGATTGAGGACTTTCGCGCCCCGGCTCAGGTTCTTCAAGGTTATGGTCACCATTGCCGAGCGCGCCTGCGCGTCGCTGTACCTCGGAGGGCGCGCGGTCAGCACCACGTCTCGGGCAGGCCGCTCGTCCGCCAGCAGCGCCCGCACGAACGCCTTCGGATCGAACACCCCGATCCGGATCACCGTGCCGCTTCCTGTTCCCAGTACGAGCCCCAAGGCGTCGTACCAGAGCACCCGCTCGTCGCCGCCCCCTGACGAGGGCGCGCCGTAGACCGCCGCCGCGGCCGACGCGGGTTGGCCCACGCCCACTCCCCGCTCGGTGCGGTAGCGCTCGCTGGTGGTGAGGATCAGCACAACCTGATCGTCCCGCACGCCGACGGCGGTGCGCTGGCGGTCGTAGTACAGGTACGAGACCGACCCAGTTGCGTGCGTGCGGTCGGGCTGCCCCCATCCGGTGGTCTGATAGAGGGTGCGTGACGGGACGCCCAGCCGCAGCACGCCCAGCGACTGTCCCGGGACCACCAGCCACGCATCCGAAGGAGCGGCGGTTGCGCGCGCCGGCGCATAGGCGGGCAGGGAGAACCCGGCGAGCAGGCATAGCACGGCGAGCACGCAGATCCCGGTGATCATGCGCTTCGCGGCAAGAAGAATCGAGCGTCGCATACCATGTGGGATTCGCCGTAACTCGCCTTGACCCCCTTTTGGGGCGGTGCTACCGTGGCGGTAGCGCGTGCGCGAGCAAGAAGGAGGAGCCAGGTGACGAAGCCGCTGGAGCTGTTCCAACAGGCCTCCGCGACGATGCGGAAGGTGCTCTACGAGGTCAAGCGCGTGATCGTCGGTCAGGACCTTATGCTGGAGCGGCTGCTTGTGGCGCTGCTCGCGCGTGGTCACGTCCTGCTCGAAGGCGTTCCCGGCCTGGCCAAGACCCTGGCCATCAAGAGCGCAGCCCGGGCGATTGACTGCGAGTTCAAGCGGATCCAGTTCACGCCGGACCTGGTTCCGGCCGATCTGGTGGGGACCCGGATCTACAACCGGCAGACCGGCGCCTTCGACGTGGAATTGGGTCCGGTATTCGCCAACTTCGTCCTGGCCGATGAGATCAACCGCGCCCCGGCCAAGGTGCAGTCGGCGCTGCTCGAGGCGATGCAGGAGGGGCAGGTGACGATCGGCAAGCAGACCTTTCCCCTTCCACACCCATTCCTCGTGATGGCCACCCAGAACCCGATCGAGAGCGAGGGAACCTACCCTCTGCCTGAGGCGCAGGTGGACCGGTTCATGTTCAAGGTGGTCATAACCTACCCCAGCCGGCACGAGGAGATCACGATCGTTGAACGGATGAGCGGCGCCGCCCCGGAAGTCAGCCAGGCAATCAGCGCCGCCGAGCTGCTCCAACTGCAGGCCGTCGCCGACGCGGTTTACGTGGACGCGAGAATCCGCGAGTACTCCGTGGCGCTGGCGACCGCGACCCGCCGGCCGGACGAGGTGGGGCTGGATCAACTGCGCCGCTACGTCGCCTACGGAGCCAGCCCGCGGGCCTCGCTCAACATGGTGTTGGGCGCCCGCGCGCTGGCGCTGCTGCGTGGGCGGGAGTACGTGATGCCGGAGGACGTACGGGACATAGCGCCTGAGGTGCTGCGACACCGCCTGGTCCTTTCCTACGAGGCACTGGCCGATGGGGTGGGACCCGACTCCCTGGTGGAGCAGGTGATCGCGGCCGTCCCGGCACCGCGCCTGGCGCTGGGGGATCCATACGAGGCCCAGAGCGCCGCGGCAGCCGGGGGCGGGATCTCCAGGGGAGAATAGCCGGCCGTGCCGGCAGTCGAGTTGCTGGAGACACCCGAGCAGCTGCTCCGGCGGCTGGAGTTCACAGTCGTGCGCCGCCTGGACGGTTTCCTGTTCGGCGACTACCGGGGGATCTTCTACGGGCCCAGCCTGGACCTGGCCGAGGTCAGGGAGTACCAGCCGGGTGACGAGGTCCGCCGCATAGACTGGAACGTCACGGCGCGGATGCGCCGCATCTTCGTCCGGCAGTATCACGAAGAGCGCGAACTGACCGCCTGGCTGTTCGTGGATCTCTCGCCCTCGATGACGTTCGGCACCCGACGCCGCCTCAAGCGCGATCTGGCGGTCGAGTTTGCCGGGACCGCCGCCTACATCGTCGCGCGACATGGCGACAAGGTCGGCGCGGTCGCCTTTCCGGGCCGTGGCCAGCCGCTGGTTCCTCCCCGCGCAGGCCGGCGCCATGCCCTGCGCATTCTGCACTCCCTGCTGCAGGCCGGGCCCTCCGAGCCTGGGACGGCCGATCCGCTGGGGATGACCGATCTTGCCGGCGCGCTCCATGCCGCGGCCGGAATGCTGCGCCGCCGGCACCTTGTCTTCGTGATCTCGGACTTCATCGCGCCCGATGGTTGGGAGAGGCCGCTTTGCGAGCTGGGGCGCCGGCACGACGTGGTCGCGGCTTGGATCCGCGATCCAGCGGAGGAAGTTTTGCCCGACGTAGGCGTGATCCCGGTGCGGGATCCCGAGACCGGCCAGCATTGCTGGATTGATACATCCGACGCGCGTGTGCGTTCTGCGCACGAGAAGCTGGTGAGCGCACGCCGGGCAAGCGTAACCGCGGCGTTTCGGCGTGCCCGCGTTGACCACCTCGTGTTGTCCACGGCCACGACGCTGGTGGATCCCCTGGTGGATTTCGTGCTGCGGCGGCGGAGGCGCCTGTGGAGTTCATCTGGCCGCTGATGCTCTGGGCGCTGGCCCTGGCCCCGCTCCTCTGGTGGGGGCACCGGATCCTCGGCCGGCGGCAGCAACGCGCCGCCGGGCAGTTCGCCGAGGCACGGCTGTTCGATCAATTGGTGGTGCGCCCCGCGGGCCGGCAGCGCTCCCTGCCCGCCGCGTGCTACCTGATCGCCCTGCTGCTTCTGGCGGTGGCGATGGCGCGTCCGGTGGCCGCGTTGCCCATCCCGGTCAACCGTGCCGCGGTGGTGATCGCGGTTGACACCAGCAAGAGCATGATCGCCACCGACGCGCAGCCCACGCGTCTGGAGGCCGCCCGGAGGGCTGCCCAGGCGCTGGCGGAGATCGTGCCCCGTTCGACCAGGCTTGGGCTCGTGGCGTTCAGCGAGTACGGCACCGTGCTGCTGCCGCCCGGCACCGATAGGACCGCTCTCGTCGAGGCGCTGGACCGTCTCCAGCCACAGTCGGCCACCTCGATGGGAGGCGGTATCCTGGAGGCGGTGCGGGTGCTGCCGGGCCGTGCAGGCGCGCCGGGCGACCGCCCGACTCAGTTGGTTCCCGGGTCCATCGTGATCTTCTCGGATGGCGTGAGCAACTTCGGCCCGAATCCGGAGGAAGCCGCGGCCCTGGCGCGCGACGCGCGCGTCCGAATCTTCACCGTGGGCGTGGGAAAGCCGGGCGGGACAGTGATGCGGGTGGAGGGTCAGCTTGTGCTTGTGCCGTTCGACGCGGTCGGCCTCCAGCGCATCGCTCAGATCGCCGACGGGCGGTTCTTCCCGACAACGGGAGAGGACGACCTGCGAGCGCTTTCACAGATGCTCGGTCGAGACATGGGATGGGAGTTCACCCGCCAGGAGGCGTCGTTTCTCCTTTTGGCTGCGGCAGGCGTCTTCATGCTGGCCGGCGGTGCGCTTTCGCTGCTTTGGTTCGGTCGGGTTCCATGAGGTTGCGCCTTCCGCAGTTGGCCGCGTGTGCGCCATGACATTTGAGTGGCCCTTCATGCTGTGGGCGCTTGTCGTGCTGCCGCTGCTGGCGTGGGCGTACCTCAGGCTGCGGTTGCGGCGCCCGCGCGCGGTAGTGCTCGTTCCCAACGTCGAGATGCTGGCGCGTGCGGCCGATGGTCGCACTAGGTGGCGCAGGTGGGCGCCTCCGTTGCTCTACCTGGTAGGCATCGGAATGGTCCTGATCGGGCTGGCACGGCCGGCGGCGCCGCTGCCGGTACCCGCGCGCGAGGGCGTGGTGGTGCTCTCCATTGATGTGAGCCGCAGTATGCTGGCCGATGACTTCAAGCCCAACAGGATGGCCGGCGCGAAGCTGGCTGCGCACGAGTTCGTCCAAGCGCTGCCCGGCGGTTTCCGCGTGGGTCTGGTCACGTTCAGCAGCTATGCCATGACGGTCGTGCCACCGACCACCGACCGGGCCCGCGTTCACGACGCGATTGACCTGCTCACACCGGAGTACGCCACTGCGATAGGTGATGGCCTGCTCGAGGCGGTCTGGGCCCTACCGGGCCGCGTTCGGCCTCTGGCAGGGGCTGGGGCGCTGCCGGCGCTGCCGGTGCCGCAACCGGCGCCGCCGGGAAGGCTCCCCTCGGGAGTAGTCGTGCTGCTCTCCGACGGGCAGAGCAACCGCGGAACCCATCCGATGGAGGCGGCGCGCATCGCACGCGATCTCCAGGTGAAGGTCTACACCGTGGGGGTCGGTACGCCTGAAGGCACGACCCTCACCGTCTCTGGACGCAGCATACTGGTGCGCCTGGACGAGGAGACGCTGCGCGGAATGGCCGAGACCGCAGGGGGCGCATATCACCGCACCACGAACGTCGGCGAGTTGCGGCGAGTCTACCGGCACCTGAGCCGGCAGATCGGCTGGGAACGGCGCCCCACCGAGGTTACGGCGCTCGCGGCCGGCGCTGCGCTGGCGTGCCTGATCGCCGCGGTGGTGTCCTCCCGACTCCTGGTGCACAGGGTTCTGTGAGGCGGGGCCTGTGCTATACTCGTGCCTGGCCGCGCGCCTGTAGCTCAGCGGATAGAGCGGCTGCCTTCTAAGCAGCGGGCCGGGGGTTCGAGTCCCTCCAGGCGCGCCAGTCCAGTCAGGACGCGGGTTTCAGCCATCGGTGATCCTCCAAACTCTGCCGAAAGAGCAGAGGTTCAGGGGGTGCCCGATGGAGCAGGTCATCCCTTGGACCAGTGTACGCAGTAACCCGCGAGTCGGAGATGGGTTAGAATGAGTCCGCATCCGGGGGGCGATGCTCATGGAAGCCAAACAGACAGTCAGAGAGCTGCTGGACCGCCTGCCAGATGACTGCAGCTTGGACGACGTGCTCTATCATCTCTACGTTGTTCGCGCGGTTCAGAAGGGCCGTGCGGAGGCGGACGCGGGACATGTCGTCACGCATGACGAGGTCGCCGAGGCACTTCGGCGGAAATGGCAGCTCGGGGCCGGCGAGTAGTCTGGACCCCCAGCGCGCAAGCCGACCTGGACGGCGCGCTCGAGTACATCACCGGGGACTCTCCGACCGGCGCTCAAAGGATCCTCCAAGCGACGCTTGACCTCGCTGCGTCGCTCGAGACCCTCAGCGAGCGCGGTCGGGTGGTTCCTGAGCATTGCGATCCCGACATACGCGAAGTTTTCGTTTACTCTTACCGACTAATCTACGAAGTTCGGCAGTTTGAGGTCAGGATACTTGCCTTCCTCCACGGGGCACGGGACTTCGCTCGTTGGAGGAGAGGTCAGTGATAGCTTGATGCGTGAAGGTCGAGAACTGCACGGCGCCGCTTAGCGGCACGCAATCTCCGCAACGCGGAACTTCCACTCGTAGGTCACAGGCCCCTTACTCGACGGGAAGGTGAACGAAGCCTGGTGCCAACCCACCGCCAGCGGAGCCGCGGGCTTGTAGGTGAGGGTGGCCATGCTCTGAGGGAGATCCTTCGTACCGCTTGCCTGTGCGCTTGCCGTGACGTCCACTCCGTCGAGCTTCAATGTCACCAGCTTGACGCCAAGGCTTCCATATTGCCGCATCGCGTCGGTCAGCCGCAGGTTCACGGCAATCTCAGGCGAGCGGCAGACCCTGCTCTCCGGCGCCGGTAATACTCCGGATATCTCGGGCGGCAGGGCAATCGGCGCCGCGATGATGCCGCTCGAAGCCACTACCGCTACCGCAGCTACCACCGCCACCAAGGCAACCGAAGCCATGACAGCGTTCATTCCACGTAACCGCACAGTGATCTCCTCCACAGGGACCGAATCCCTCTCTGCGTACCTCTTCCCCATCGCCGACATTGGTCCTGCTAGGCGCGCTCTTCGCGCTGGAACTCGCCGGGCGGCAGGACTGTGATAGGATCACGGCAAAGTTCCAGACATCTTGGGCAAATCGGTGCCGGAAGGGAAACTACTGCGTGACTGAGACAACGAATGAATTCCCGCTGATCTTTGACGGCCACAACGACACGGTTCTCAACCTTCTTGACACAGGTCGATCGTTCTTCGATCGTTCTGAAGTCGGACACGTTGACCTGCCCCGGTCGCGCGAGGGCGGTCTGGGCGGAGGCTTCTTCGCCATCTACATACGCGACCCCGGCATATCGGACGACCCCCCGGCGGATTCCTCATCCGTTGACACTTCGATGCGCGTGTACGGGGACGAGAGCACGTGGCCGGAGCCGATGTCGCTGGAGTACGCGCAGGGGACCGCGCTCGACCTTCTCGGACGGCTGCTGCAGGTCGAGCAGGCCTCGGGCGGGAAGGCGAAGGTCGTGCGCAACGCGGCCGAGTTGCAGCAGTGCCTCGGCGCAGGCGTCTTCGCCATGCTGCTGCACTTCGAGGGCGCCGAGCCGCTAGATCCTGAGGGCCGCGCTCTGGAGGCGTTCTACGCCGCCGGGCTGCGCTCGGTCGGCATAACGCACAGCCGCCGCAACCGTTTCGCACAAGGCGTGCCGTTCAGGTTCCCGCACTCGCCCGACACCGGCCCAGGGCTCACCGATGCCGGCAGAGATCTGGTGCGGCAACTCAACCGGCGCAGGGTGATGATTGATCTCTCGCACATCACGGAGCAGGGCTTCTGGGACGTGGCAGCGATGACCGATGCCCCACTGGTTGCCACCCATTCCAACGCGCACGCGCTGACGCCGTCGCCGCGGAACCTCACGGATCGGCAGCTCGACGCGATCCGCGAAAGCAAGGGTGTAGTGGGTCTCAACTTCCATGTGGGCTTCCTGCGCGAGGACGGCGCGCGGAACGCTGAAACGCCGATCGCGCGGATGGTTGAGCATATTGACTACATGGTTGAGCGGATGGGGGTTGATTGCGTCGCCCTGGGCTCGGACCTCGACGGCGCAGTCATGCCCGCCGAGCTGAAGGATGCCGCCGGTCTGCCCAGGCTCATGCGGGCGCTCTCGGATCGCGGATACGCGGGTGAGGACCTGCGCAAGCTTGCCCACGGCAACTGGGTGAGGGTCCTGAGCGAGACTTGGGGCGCATAACCGCAGGCGTCGTTCGGCGCGTGCCACGGACTCCGCCTCAGATCCGCCCATCTTGGGCACAACTACCTTAATAGAGAACAGGTTACAGGTTCCGATCCCTGATGCCGGAGGGGAGAGGTCAATGGGCCCAGACATAGCGGCCGACGTTGCGCGGTTGCTTTCCACCCTGCTTGACGAGAAGGCCTGGTTCCGTCGCGGTCTCACGGATGGCCGCCTTGCCGAGCTGACAGGGATGCCGCTGCAGCAAGTCGTGCCCGCTCGCGTGGAGGCGGAAGCGCAGGGGCTCGTGGAGCGGCAGGGTGTCGGCACCGACCATGCGGTCACGATGCTGACGCCGCTGGGCGTCGCTCAGGCGCACGGCCTGCGGCCGCGCAGCGAGGAGCCGACCCGCGAGGATTGAGGCGCCTCCCGACGCTGTGCTACAATCTGCGGTGACGCGTGGTGGCCGTAGCTCAGCCTGGTAGAGCGCCTGACTGTGGCTCAGGAGGCCGCGGGTTCAAGTCCCGTCGGTCACCCCAGTACGGATTCTGGAACAGGGGAATGTAAAAGGGACGCGGGGGTAGCCCGCGTCCCTTCTCTTTACCTCTACGGGTCGGATCGCTTCCGGCACCCGGCGCCCGGTGGTCTAGAAGTCCTCGTCCGGCATCCCGCCGGCGCCCGGCATCGGGGCCGCGCCCTTCTTCTTCTCTCGCTTCTCAACCACGATCGCCTCGGTGGTCAGCAGCATTCCGGCCACTGAGGCGGCGTTCTGCAGCGCCAGGCGCGTGACCTTGGTCGGATCCACGATCCCGGCCTTGACCAAGTCCTTGTACTCGCCGGTTTCGACGTCGTAGCCCACGTTGCCCTTTTCCTTCTTGATTCGCTCGACCACCAGCGATCCTTCTCCGCCGGCGTTGTGCACGAGTTGTCGCGTTGGCTCCTCCACTGCGCGGCGCACCAGGTTGATGCCGATCTGCTCGTCGCCGCCGGCCGAGATGCCGTCGAGCTGCCGTAGCGCCCTCAGGAGCGCAACCCCGCCGCCGGGCACGATACCTTCCTCCACAGCGGCTTTGGTGGCGTTGAGCGCGTCCTCGAAGCGGTGCTTCTTCTCTTTCATCTCGGTTTCGGTCGCGGCGCCGACCTTGATCTCGGCGACGCCCCCACCCAGCTTGGCCAGGCGCTCTTGCAGCTTCTCGCGGTCGTAGTCGCTGGTCGTGTCCTCGATCTCCTTCTTGATCTGCGCGACGCGACCGTCAATGTCGGCCTTTGCGCCCTTCCCGCCGATGAGCGTGGTCTCTTCCTTCGTGGCCTTCACCTTGTCGGCATGGCCGAGCATCTCCAGCTCGGCGCTTTCGATCTTTATCCCAATATCGTCGGAGATGACCTTGCCGCCGGTCAGGGCGGCCATGTCCCCGAGCATGGCCTTGCGACGATCGCCATAGCCGGGCGCCTTCACGGCCGCGCTGTGCAGGATGCCGCGGAGCTTGTTGACCACCAGGGTTGCCAGCGCCTCACCCTCAACGTCCTCGGCCACGACGATGAGAGGCCTGCCCGTCCGGATCACCTTTTCCATCAGCGGCACTATGTCGCGGGCGGCGGTGATCTTCTTCTCGGTGAGCAGAATGTAGGGGTTCTCGAGGACGGTCTCCATCTTGTCGGGGTCGGTGATGAAGTACGGCGAGATGTAGCCTCGATCGAATTGCATGCCCTCAACCACCTCGACGGTGGTCTCGATGCCCTTGCCTTCCTCGATGGTGATGACGCCGTCCTTGCCCACCTTGTCCATAGCGTCGGCGATGGTCTCGCCGATCCCGGAATCGTTGGCGGCGATGCCCGCGACATGGGCGATCTCACGACGGCCCTCGATCTGGATGCTCGCCTGCTTGATCGCCTCGACGATCGCGTCCACCGCCTTGTCAATGCCGCGCTTGATCAGCATTGGGTTCGCGCCGGCGGCGACGTTCTTCAGGCCCTCCCGTACCATGGCCCAGGCCAGCACGGTCGCGGTCGTGGTGCCGTCGCCCGCCGCGTCGTTGGTCTTGCTGGCCACCTCCTTGACGAGCTGCGCCCCCATGTTCTCGGTGGGGTCTTCGAGCTCGATCTCCTTGGCCACGGTGACACCGTCTTTGGTGATCGTGGGGGATCCCCACTTCTTCTCAAGCACCACGTTGCGCCCCTTTGGCCCTAACGTGATCTTGACCGCGCTGGCCACTCGTTCAACGCCTCGCTCGAGCGCCCGGCGCGCGTTCTCATCGTAGAGCAGTAGCTTGGCCGGCATCTTCATCCTCCTGACAGCGGTGTGTTAGCACTCTCCACCGGACAGTGCCAATCCATCCCCTATTGTTCAGAACCGGCAGCGCCAACGCAAGAACGGTGCCCAGGCTGCTTTGAGCGGATTCCGGGCACTGGCTTTGAATCTCTCCACGAAGGTCTCGATTTCTCCGGCTTTCGCGGTCTTTCGGCCGCAAGAGACGCCGTGCGACCCTTCCTGCCGGGGATACCCGTGGCGGCAGGTGCTATACTGGGGGCGTGCTCCGCCGCGTCCGAGAGATGCTTTCCATCAGTCGGTGGCAAGTCGCCGTGGCGCTGTTCCTGGTCGCCGTCGGCTTCATGGTCGTCGCGCAGATGAGGGCCCGACAACCCATTCGCCAGGCCGGGGCGCTGCCTTCCTGGCGCCTTCCCGAACTGGCCGTCCTTGTCAGACAACAGGAGGACGCGCGCAGACTGCTTGAGACCGAAGTGGACGCGCTGAGACGGGGGGCGCGCGACTACGAGGCCGCGATTGTCGAAGGCCGCGGCCTGTCAGATGCCATGGCGAGAGAGCTGGCCCGATACAGGTTGGTGCTGGGCCTGGTTCCGGTGGAAGGCCCTGGCGTGCGGGTCGTGGCACGGGGTGGGGCCCCTGGAATGGGCGGCATCCTGCCGTCTGCAGTGGAGGCACAGGATCTGTCAGGCGTGGCCAACGAGCTTTGGTCCGCGGGTGCCGAGGCCATGGCCGTCAACGGAATCCGCGTCCTGGCCACGACGGGCATCCGGCTGGCCGGCGGCGCCTTGCAGGTAGGGCCCACCGCCGTCTTCCCGCCGTATCGCATCGAGGCCATTGGTGATCCGGCCGCGCTGCAGGCAGCCCTGGCCATCCGCGGCGGGTTCGTGGAGGGGCTTCGCTCAGCGGGAATCCAGGTGGCGGTGCAGGTTCATGAACGGCTGCGGATTCCTGCCAGGAGAACCGCCGAGTCCTTTCGTTACGCTCGCCCTAAACCTGACCAGTGACCCTTTGCAAAAGGCGGCGCGGCCGTCGCCGGGTGAGCGGGGCGATGCCCCATCTCCTCCGGCCGGCACGGCCGCACCGTTCTCCCCGCCCTCGGAGAGGCAGGCCGCTCTTGGGTCCGGGCCGTGCGGCGCGTTCTTAGTGCGACCCGACCGTGCGGCACCGCCCTCTTTTGAGGCGGGGCTTCATCATAGATATGCCCCTGGCTGCGGTCAAGCAGTCATCCCGGCGGTCCGCTCGATCGCCAGCGCCACCGCTTCACCGCCGGCCAGGCAGGCCGCGGCCACGCCTCGTTGTTGCCCGTGGGCGGCCATTGCGTGCACAAGAGTGGTGAGGATCCGGGCGCCGCTGGCGCCGATGGGGTGGCCCATTGCTACGGCGCCGCCGCGGACGTTGATCCGATCGGTCCCGATCCCCAACTCGCGGCTCACGCCGATCACCACCGCGGAGAACGCCTCGTTGATCTCGAAGAGGGCTACATCGTGCGTGGTCCACCCCGTCCTGGCAAGCAGGCGCCGGATGGACGCGGCGGGCGCGATGGTGAACCACTCCGGCGCCATTGCCGACACGGACTGCCCGGCGATCCTGGCCAGGGGCGTCCGGCCCAGCCGATGGGCGGCCGCGGACGAGGCCAACACCACCGCGGCGGCGCCGTCGCTGATTGAACTCGCGTTTGCGGCGGTCACGGTGCCGCCCTCCTTGAAGGCGGGCTTCAGTGTTGGGATCTTGGCGTAGTTGACCCGGCGGGGCTCTTCATCCTCGGCCACCGTCGGCGCGCCGCCGTCGGGCTGGACCGGCAGGATCTCAGCGCCGAACTCCCCAGCGTCCATCGCCGCGATCGCGCGGCGGTAGCTCTCCGCCGCGAACGCGTCCTGCTCCTCGCGCGTGATCCCGTAGGTGCCGGCCAGGATCTCGGCGCAGTTGCCCATGTGCCCGTGGCCGTAGGCGTCGTGCAGCCCGTCGCGGAGGATAACGTCCACCAGGAGGCCATCGCCCAGTCGGTACCCGCTGCGCACCCGCTCGGCCAGGTATGGGGCCGCGCTCATGTTCTCCATCCCGCCGGCGACCACGATCTCCGCGTCCCCGACCTGGATTGCCTGGCAGCCCAGCATCACCGCCTTGAGCCCGGATCCGCACATCTTGTTGACCATGGTGGCCGGGACCGAGTTCGGCAGCCCGGCCGCTAGCGCGGCTTGGCGCGCTGGGGCCTGGCCCAGGCCGGCGCTCAGCACGTTGCCCATGATAACCTCGCTGACCGCATCGGCCGGCACGCCGGCCCGCCGGACAGCCTCGGCCACCACCAGGCCGCCCAGCCGGGTGGCTGGTATCGTCGCCAGGCCCCCCATGAACCGTCCGATCGGAGTCCGCACCGCGCTCAGGACCACCACGTCAACCATGCCGCACCCTCCAGGTCTGATTCCCCCAACTCAGTCTACCCAGGGCAGCGGCGCGCGCAAGCGGCAGTGTGAGCGCACCTCTGCGACAGGCCTTCATGCAGGGACCGGCGGCGAGGGCGGCGAATGTGGTCTGGAAGCTGCTCCCCGAATTTCACCGCGGATCGGGACGCTCCTCACTTCCCGCTCCGGGGGGCAAGTGACGGTGCAGGCCCGCAGTTGAACGCCGGTGAAGCGAACGTGCTTGAAACCGCCTATCAGTATGCGCTCAGAAACCGCACCGAGTTCTGGCAGGCGGTCTCGATCCACGTCGAGCTGTCGGTCCTGGCCCTGGCCATCGGCGCCGCCGTTTGTATCCCGCTGGGTGTTCACGTGGCCCGGCGCCGGCTGCTGTCCCCGCAGTTGCTGAGTCTGTTCAGCGGGCTGCGCGTGGTGCCGAGCCTGGCCATCATGTTCCTGGCCGTGCCCTACCTTGGTCTGGGATTTCTGCCGGCCCTGGTGGCGTTGACCGTACTGGCCTGCCCGCCGATCCTCATCAACACCGAGGCCGCCTTCCGCGGCGTTGACGCCGCGATCGTGGAATCGGCCAGGGGGATGGGCATGAGCCACCGTCAGTTGCTCTGGCGGGTGGAGGTGCCGCTGGCCACGCCCGTGGTGGTGGCCGGCGTGCGGACCGCGGCGGTGGATGTCTTCGCCAGCGCGACACTGGCGGCGTTCATCGGCGGTGGCGGGCTCGGTGACTTCATCGCGCGGGGTTTCGCCCTGTTCGACCCCGCGATCATGCTGGTCGGCGCGATTCCGGTGGCGCTGTTGACGGTGGGCGCTGAGGTACTCCTGGTCGGGGCCCAGCGCGTCTTCGAGTATCTGGCCCATACAGCCTGAAAGACAAGGGGGGATCATATTGAAACGGCTATGGCATGTGACAGCCTTGTTGTTCGTCGTCGTGGCGCTCGCGGCCGGGTGTGGGTCGCGGGGCGCGTCCCAGGTGACGCTGAAGGTCGGCTCCAAGGACTTCACAGAGGAGTTCATCCTGGGTGAAATGTACGCGCTGCTGCTCGAGGACGCGGGATTCAAGGTCGAGCGCAAGTTCAACCTGGGCGGCACGCCGGTCGCGCACGCGGCCCTGACGAACGGCGACATAGACCTCTATCCGGAATACACCAGCACAGGGTTGCTCACCGTTCTCAAGCAGCAACCCGTCGGCGATCCCCAGGCGGTCCTTGGTGCGATCCGCAAGAGCTATAAGGAGCAGTTCAAGCTGGAGTGGCTGGAGCCGGCGCTGTTTAACAATACCCAGGCACTGGCGACGACCAGGGACGTCTCGGAGAAGTACGGGATCACGACCTACTCCGACCTCGCGGCCAAGGCCGGCGAGTTGCGGCTGGGCGGCCCGGCCGAGTTCGCCGAGCGTGAAGACGGCGTCAAGGGTTTGCAGAAGGCCTACGGCGGGTTCCAGTTCAAGGAGTTCAGGCAGCTCGGCACAGGCAGCCTGCGGTACGAGGCGCTGAAGAACGGCCAAGTGGACGTGGTTGTCGCGTTCGGTACCGACGGCCAGATCAGCGGCCTGGGCTTGGTGCTGCTGAAGGACGACAAGAGCTTCTACCCGGTCTACCAGGCGGCGCCGGTGGTAAGGGCCGACGCCCTCGAGAGGAGTCCCAAGATCGCCGAAGCGCTCAACAGGCTCGCGCCGCTGCTGACCGATGAGATCATGGCCGGTCTCAACTGGCAGGTGGACGGCCCGGACAAGAAGGAGTTCGCGGCGGTGGCCAAGGCCTTCTTGCAGGAGAAGGGTCTGGTCAAACGCTAGATCTCGTGAGCGCGATAGAGATCGAGCACATCAGCAAGCGGTTCCCCGGGTTTCCGCGCCCGGCTGTTGACGACTGCTCGCTTGCGGTGGAGAGCGGCGACCTGGTGGTTCTGCTCGGGCCTTCGGGCTCGGGCAAGACCACCCTGCTCAAACTCATCAACCGGTTGTACGAACCTGATGAGGGCCGCATCATGCTCGACGGCACCGACATCCGCACCATCCCCGCCTTCGAGTTGCGCCGCCGCATCGGGTACGTCATCCAGCAGATCGGGCTGTTCCCCCACCTGCGGGTCGAGCAGAACATCGCCACGGTCCCTGACCTGCTGGGTTGGCCGCGCGGGCGGATCAACGACCGGGTTGACGAGCTGCTCGATATCGTGGGGCTGCCCCGCTCGTACCGACGCCGCCATCCGCGCCAGCTCTCGGGCGGCGAGCAGCAGCGGGTCGGGTTGGCCCGTGCGCTGGCCGCCGACCCCAAGTTCATGCTCATGGATGAACCGTTTGGCGCTCTCGATGCGATTACGCGCGCGCGGCTGCAGGACGAGTTGCGCGCCATTCAGCAGAAGGTGCGGAAGACGATCATTTTCGTGACGCACGACGTGGACGAGGCTCTACGCCTGGCCGACCGCATGGTCATCATCCGGAGCGGCAGGATCGTGCAGCATGACACGCCGCTCGGCGTCGTCACGCGGCCGCGCGGCGACTTCGTCCGGCAGTTGGTCACCAGCGACGACGTGCTGCGCCAGTTGAGCTTGGTGCCGGTCGCCGTGGTGCTCGATCATGGCGCGCAGTCCCCGGCGCCTCCCGAGGTTGCTCGGGTTTCGGCGCCCGGCGCCGCCGGCCCATCGGTTCACGCCTCCGACAGTCTCCGGTCGGCGCTGTCGCTACTGCTGCAGACCGGGTCTGTGAGCCTCACCGTGACCGATCACGGCGACAACGCGGTTGGACGGATTACCTTCGAGGACATCCGGCGGGTCGCGCTGGCCGGCCGGGAGGAGAACGCCTCCTGATGCGCTACCTCGCCGAGAACCCCGGTGTTGTGCTGCACCTGGTCGGGCAGCACCTGTGGCTGACCTTTGTCTCGCTCGCCCTGGCTATCGCCATCGCGCTGCCCCTTGGCGTCCTGGCGGCGCGGGAGCCGCGGGCCCGCGGGGTGCTGATGGGGGTCTTCGGGATCATCTACACCATCCCGAGCCTGGCCCTGTTTGTGCTGCTGATCCCCGTGATGGGCCTGGGATTTGTACCTGCGGTGACCGCGCTCGTGGCCTACGCCCAGGTCATTCTGATCCGCAACGTCACGGTTGGCCTGCTGGGCGTGGACCCCGCCGCGCTGGAGGCGGCGCAGGGGATGGGCATGACGCCGCTGCAGCGGTTCCGGCGTGTCGAGCTGCCCCTGGCGATGCCGGTGATCCTGGCCGGCGTCCGGATCGCGGTGCTGGCCATCATCGGCATCGGCACCATCGCCGCGTTTATCAACGGTGGCGGGCTTGGGGTGCTGCTGTTCACGGGCGTGGCGCAGAGCCACCCCGACAAGATCATCGCCGGCGCCCTCGGCGCCTCCGGCCTGGCGCTGGGCGCAGGCGCGATCGTGCGCACGCTGGAGAACCGAGCCGTTCGATCGGCGAGGGGCGAGTAATCAGCTACTTCTGGAGTCAGGACACCCACGCCGGGCGCGCCGCAAGGCGCCGCCCGAGTCCGGAGCGGAGCGGCCCAGATGACCTCAACTGACGAGTACGAGGGCATTGTCGTTGGCGCCGGCCAGGCCGGCGTCCCCCTGTCGGTGTGTCTCGCCACGGAAGGAGGATTGAGGACGGCCCTCATTGAGCGAGCACACGTGGGCGGGACCTGTATCAATGAAGGCTGCACGCCCACCAAGACGATGGTGGCCAGCGCTCGGGTGGCCTACATGGCCCGAAGGGCGGCCCACTACGGTGTGGAAGCAGGTACGATAGCGGTAAACCTTCAGCGGGTCCGGCAGCGGAAACGCGAAATCGTCGAGAGTTGGCGCCAGGGGAGCCGGCGCCGTATTGAACAGACCAAGGGGCTGGACCTGGTGATGGGTGAGGCCAGGTTCACGGGCCCGAACTCCATTGAGGTGCGCTTGAATGACGGTGGGCTGCGCCATCTGAGCGCCGGCATGATCTTCATCAACACGGGCAACCGGCCGGCGAAACCCTCGATCCCCGGGCTAGACCGCGTGCCTGCCCTGGACTCTTCTTCCATCATGGAGTTGGACACAGTGCCGGAACACCTGTTGATCGTTGGCGGGGGCTACATCGGCCTGGAGTTCGGCCAGATGTTCCGGCGGTTCGGCAGCGCCGTGACCGTTGTTCAGAGAGCCGGGCAGCTGCTCTCCCGCGAAGACGCCGACATAGCGGAGGAGGTCGCGAAGATCCTACGAGAGGATGGCGTAGAGGTGCTGCTGGATTCCCAGGCCCTCCGTGCCGAACCCGATGCGTATGGCGGTGTTCGGCTGGCAGTGCGCACCGCCTCCGGCGAACGCACGCTCTTCGGGTCGCATCTTCTCGTGGCCGCCGGCCGGGTACCCAACACCGACCACCTAGATCTGGCCGCCGCCGGCGTGGAGGCCGACGAACGTGGCTACATCCAGGTCAATGATCGGCTTGAGACCAACGTGTCGGGCATCTATGCCCTGGGGGACGTCAAAGGCGGCCCGGCGTTCACACACATCTCCTACGACGACTTCCGCATCATCCGGACGAACCTCGTCAGGGGAGGGCACGGTGGACCTACGGGGATCACGGGCCGTTTCGTGCCCTACACCGTGTTCACCGATCCGCAACTGGGCCGCGTTGGTCTAACCGAGCGAGAGGCCCGGGAGCGGGGCCACAACGTCCGCGTCGCGAAGATGCCCATGAGCCACGTGGCGCGCGCGATCGAGATGGACGAGACCCGCGGTTTCATGAAAGCCGTGGTGGACGCGGATACGGATCAGATCCTGGGGTGCGCCATTCTGGGAGTTGAGGGTGGCGAGATAATGGCGATTCTGCAGATGGCCATGAGGGGCAGGGTCCCATGTAAGACCATTCAGGATGATATCTTCAGCCACCCTACGCTGTCAGAGGCGCTGAACAACCTGTTCCTCGCGTGGGAGGAAGCTCCAACGTAGGCGGTGTTGTCCCAGGATTCGCACTCTGCCCGGATGGCCCCAGGCGCGGATGCGGCGTCGTGATGCGGGATGCCTCCCAAGCCGGGTTGCTTTTGACACCCCATTTCGGGCTGATGTATAATACGCTAGTCGTAAGACCTGCCACGATCGTTGAGGCGGCGGTTGGAAGTTGCGGCCGCGCCGGTTTAGGACGGCAGGTTCCTCAAGCGCAGGGTGGAGGAGCCTGCTTCCTGTCTGTTTGAGGGGTGATGGGGCGATGGCGGAAATCCGCGTGGGGAAGGACGAGAGTCTGGACGCCGCGCTGCGGCGGTTCAAGCGGCAGGTGAAACGATCCGGGATCCTCACCGATGCCAAGCGTCACGAGCATTTCGAGACGCCGGCCCAGAAGAAGCGTCGGAAGCTGGCCCGCAGCGCGAAGCGGAAGCGCCGCTAGCGCCGGCCGGGCAGTCCCAGGCCGTCGGGGAACGCCGGTGACGATCGAGCAACGCCTTGCGGAGGACCTCAAGGCTGCAATGCGCGCCAGAGACGCGCTGCGCACCTCGACTATCCGCCTGGCGCGGGCGGCGATGAAGAACGCGGAGATCGAACGCCGCCGCCCCCTTAACGAGCCCGAGGTCATCGAGGTCATGCAACGCGAGGTTCGGCGTCGCCGTGAGGCGATCGAGGGTTTCACACGGGGTGGGCGTGACGATCTGGTGGCGAAGGAACAACTGGAGATGGCCATCCTGTTGGGCTACCTGCCGGCGCCGCTGGAGGAAGCCGAGCTCCGTCGGATTGTGGCGGAGGTTCTCGTCGAGACGGGCGCAACCGGCGGCGGGGAGTTCGGCCGGGTGATGGGCCAGGTGATGCGCCGGGTAGCCGGGCGAGCAGAGGGCCGGGCGGTTGAGCGCATCGTGCGCGAGGTGTTGGGGTGCTAGGCGTCGGTCCGCGCGGACGCCTGTGTGAGCCCGGGGTATTCCCCGGGCTTCCGTGTTGACGGAGGGAGAATGGCGGCTCCATCGAGGCGGCGAAAACCGATCAAGCGTGCTCAGAGCGCCGGCGGAGTGGTGTACGATCGCACCGGCGACGAGGTGCGGATTCTGATCCTGCAGCATGAGGCCGGCAAATGGATGCTGCCCAAGGGCACCATTGAACCCGGGGAGACCTCCGAGGCCGTAGCGCTGCGCGAGGTGCGCGAA
>Ga0208244_100741_pt1 | contig 25368 bp, 11 predicted proteins | sample SubbioCR12Aug_5A_FD_184828 | JGI IMG/M metagenome (GOLD analysis project Ga0208244, IMG submission 184828) | Serpentinite rock and fluid subsurface biosphere microbial communities from McLaughlin Reserve, California, USA - CR12Aug_5A (SPAdes) | ecosystem: Environmental > Terrestrial > Deep... | reverse complement strand
GTCTACAAGGTCGCCTACTCTTATTTTCGGACCTTGAAGATCAATTAGAACAGCAAGCGGTGCTTGTTTTTGTTTACACGCTACATCAATTGAATTATAGAGCGATTCATAAAAATCGTATTTACCATGAGAAAAATTTAATCGAACTCCGTCCAGACCGGCATCAATCAGTTGCTGAATACTTTCTGCCGTTGCCGAGGCAGGACCAAGTGTTGCTAAAATTTTTGTTTTTGCAAAAACATGTGATATTTCTTTTAACATCTATCTTTTCCCTTTCGATGTTTCATGTGGTTTTTCTTTATGTCTTTTACTTTTTAGTTTGAAGGGGTCTTTTGCTTTCAGAAAGAGCCCCTTTAATTTGCTCTCAACACATCCGTAAACTGTATCTTTTTCATAATGACCATCCGGAAGTTTTTCTCCCGCTTTAATCCCGGTAATTATTTCAATTCCTTCTTCAATTCTATCTATAGCATATATATGAAATTGTCTCTTTTTAACACTTGCAATAATATCTTCACGCAGCATTAAGTCTTTAACATTCTGCCGGGGAATAATTACACCCTGCTTCCCGGTCAATCCTTTGTTTTTGCATGTGTCGTAAAAACCTTCGATTTTTTCGTTCACTCCGCCTATCGGTTGTATGTCTCCTTTTTGATTAACGGAGCCTGTAACGGCAATAGATTGTTTAACCGGAATACCCGATAAAGTAGATAGAAGTGCAAAAATCTCTGCTGCAGAAGCACTATCACCGTCAATCATTCCGTACGATTGTTCAAAAACAAGATTTGCTGAAAATGAGAGAGGGAAGTTTTGCCCGAAAGTTTCCTTAAAATAACCCGATATAATTAAGACTCCTTTGTCGTAAGTTTTACCGCTCATTCCAGCTTCTCTCTCAACATTAATAATTGAACCGTTACCTATCGAGACCGCCGCAGTAATTCTTGTCGGTTTACCGAATGCATAAAAATCTGCTCCATATACTGCAAGACCGTTTATCTGTCCCGTTTTCTCACCTTCCGTTTCAATAAGGATAGTTTCTTCGGTTATCATTTCGGAGATTTTTTCTTCCGATAGGTTATGCCGGTATCTTGCATTGTCATAACTTACCCTTACATGCTCGGCGGTTACGGAAGAAGCTCCTTCTTCCCTTGCCCAAAAATCAGCTTCCCGTGCAAGATCGGCAATTACAGAAAATCGTGAAGTTAATTTATCTTTTTGTCCAGCATATTTTGAAGAGAGCTCAAAAAGATAAGCAATAGCAGATTTATTAAACTCTAGAAGGTTTTCTTCTTTTATCATTTTTTTAATAACCCGCGCATACTCAACCATTACTTCACCCGTTCGCTTTATTTCGTAGTCGAATTCAGCTTTAACCTTAAAGATCTTTTTAAAATCATCTTCATAACCTGAAAGTAAAGAATAAGCGTAATTATTTCCGATGAGAATTACTTTCGTTTCTACATCAATTGATTCCGGTTTGAGGATTGAGGGAGAAAACTGAAAATAGTTAGGTGATTCATGTATTTCAAGTTTACGGTAAGTTAAAACCCTTTTTAGTGCACGCCAAACACCCGGCTCTTCAAAAACGTGGTTCACATCAAGTACTAAAAATCCGCCGTTAGCTTTTAAAAGTGATCCGGCTTTAATTCTTGTAAAATCGGCATACCATCCTCCTTTACCGTCACTAATCTTTTCAATTGTACCGAAAAGGTTAGTATATGTTGGTGAGATTTCTATTTCAACAGGTATTTTTTTAGTTTGTGAGTTATCAAGTATAATATTTATGTCATACTCTCTGAAGTAATCAATAACATATCCCTCCGGTGTTGTATCACCTTCCGGTCTTTGTCCTTTAAAGACCTGAAGATTATCCAGAATACTTTCTTCAACCTGATCCAGGTATTCCAGTATATTTTTATCCTCATATTTTTCTTTGAAAGCTATCAGGGCACCTTTAACAAGAATTTCAACCTCATCTTTTTCAAGTTGAGAAATTTTATTCTGAAGATCCTGGCTCAGTTTTAATCCTTTTTTGAAAATATGAATTAGTTCTTCCTGGTATTTGCCGTATTTTTTTACAAGCTCCTTTGCATCATCTTTTGATAATTTACCTTCTCCTACAGCCAATTCAATATTATAAATAGGAACCGGTTTCTCTTCAATCAAAGGAATTATTTCCGGACGGGTTGTTTCACCAACCTGTATTTGTCCTATTGAAAAGTTATCCTCTTTTAATTTAGCTTCAAAATTATTGATCAAGTTTTTTTCTTTTGTACTGTATTCATTTACAATGCTTTTTTTTCTGTTCAGATACTTTGAGCTTTCTAAGGTTTGGGGGATTTTTTCTTTCAGAAAAATGATTAATCCATTCAATTCAAGTTTAAATACTTTTGCCTGACCTGCAGGAAAAGTAAGAAGTATCGGTCTATCGGGATCGGGAAAATTATTTACGTAAGCATAGTCTTTTAATACGGGAGTACTTTCACTCGTTTTCTCAAGTATTTTTTTTACAGTGGTAGCTTTACCGGTTCCGGATAACCCGGAAATGTATATGTTATAACCGGGACTTCTGAGATTGACGCCAAGTTTGATTGCATTCAATGCTCTATCCTGTCCCAGAATTCCTTCGATTGGCTCCAACTCGCCTGTTGATTCGAAATCGAAAATTGCGGGATTACACATCCATCGTAAATCTTTTGGTAAAAGTCCTTTGCGGGTATTAGCTTTTTTCAGTGCCATAGTATAAACCGGAAATTTGCAAATATTTGAATTATTATAAAGTGAACTTATAAAAACCTTATATTAAAAACAATTAAGAAATTGTAAAATCAGGTTTCCTCAGCCGTTCTTATATCACACTTCTTTATCATCTTATGAAGATTTGTGCGATTAATTCCGATATATTGAGCTGCCTGAGAAATATTCCCGTTAAACTTCTTTAACAAGTTCTCAAGAAATACCTTCTCAACCATACGGCTTGCATTATCTGCTGCATTTTTTCTTAATTCATCCATTTCTTCCCAGGTTTCCGGTATCTTTTGAAGTACTGTATTTTGAGTTTCTCTAATTTGTTGATGGGTTAGATCTTTGGTCTGAATTGTTTCTCCTTTAGCAAGTAAAACGGCACGGATAATAAAGTTTTGCAACTCTCTTATATTTCCAGGGTAGTCGTATGATCTCAACATATCAATTGCATCAGTATCAAATCCTTTGAAAGGGACTTTCATTTCAATCGATGCTTTTTTTGCGAAATGTATGCTGAGCTCCTCAATATCTTCTTTCCTTTCTCTTAGTGGAGGAACCTGGATCGGCAGAACATCTAATCTGTAAAACAAATCTTCTCTGAATCGTCCCTCTTTGACCATTTGGGACAGATCTTTGTTAGTCGCTGCGATTATTCTCGCTTTCGATTTGATGCTTGAAGTCCCTCCAACCCTATCAAATTCCTTTTCTTGGAGAACCCGAAGCAGTTTTACCTGTGCTGTAAAATCTAACTCTGCTATCTCGTCCAAAAAGAGAGCTCCATCGAACGCAATTTCGAACTTCCCGAGTTTCCTTGCGTTTGCACCGGTAAAAGCTCCCCGTTCATGTCCGAACAATTCACTTTCCAATAGTTCTTTCGGAATAGCAGCACAGTTAATTGCTACAAACGGTTTTTTCTTTCTGTCACTTTGAAGATGTATCTGTCTGGCTACTAATTCTTTACCAACCCCGCTTTCACCGGTTATAAGAACTGTATTATTATTTTGAGCAAAAAGAGAGATTGTTTCTTTTAACTTCATCATTCTATTACTATTACCAAGCATCAAAGCATAATGTTTGATAGTCTCTTCTTCAAGAGATTTGGTTCTGCTTATTAAAAGCCTTTGTTGAAGTGCTTTATCGATAACTAATTTCAATTCTTTTAAGTTTGGGGTTTTTGAGATATAATCGAATGCACCGAGTTTCATTGCCTCTACCGCAGTATCAATTGATGCATAATCGGTAATTATAATCACCGGTAAATCTTCATCCACATCAGCTATTTGTTTTAATATTTGTAATCCATTTGCTCCGTCTCCGAGCATAAGATCAAGTAAAACAACGTCGGGATGATTCTGTTTTATCAACTCCACTCCGTCTTTTCCATTATATGCAAATGAACAATTAAAATCATGCCCGAGTATCAGAGTAAAGTCGTTAATAAATTCTTTATTGTCATCTATAATCAATAATTGTGTTTTCATTTTAAGATACCTTCGTTCAGTTCGATAGTAAATACGGTTCCTTCTTTTTTACTACTTGACTTGACAAATATTCTACCACCGTATTTTTTTAATACTTCACGTGCTGAATATAGTCCATGTCCGGTACTTTTTCCTTTTGAGTAGCCGCTTTCAAATATTTTTTCTTTTTCATTCTCTTCAATACCGGAGCCATTGTCTGCAATATCTAAATAGATTTTCGGAGCCAGACTATATACTTTAATAGAAACCTCTTTTCCCTCTGTTGATGCAAGGGCTTTTACCGAATTCTGCAAACAGTTATCTATTATATCGGCAAGCTCATAATTTTTAATCAAGACCCCTTTTGTTACTTCCAAAAAATTACTTCTTGACAAAGTTATCTTATTTTCGTCAAAAAGGTTTTTAAGAGCATCACACGTAGTTTTGATTACGTCAACCGGATTACATGAATAATATATATAAATTGTTTTCTTTATTGCTGAAAGAGAGTCTTTAATTGTGATTATTGCTCTTGCCAGTTCGCTGCTTTCATTTTCACATTCATAAATTTTAAAGCTGCTGATTTTTTTAATTGAGATTTTCAACGACTGAATCAACTCGGCATTTATACCTATGGATTCCGAAAGGTTTATAATCGAGTTTAATTTCGGCAATACCATCTCATTGAAAGTTGAATTTCTTTCATTTAAAGCTTCAATGTACTTGCTGTTATTAATGTTCCCTTTAATATTTTCAAATAGTAATTGTAAGCTGTTCAAATTTGACAAAGCCCACGCCCCGTGAGAGAATTGTATCAATTCAAAAAACAGATCATCTGAAATGCTCTCCTTTGATCTCCCTTTACTTTGATTTCGTGTAATCCACAAAAACACAATGTTGGGGATAAGAATGCCGGCAGCGGCAATCAGCATAGGTAGATAATACTTTTGAAATGCCGATTCTGAACTTTGTGTTAGTAGTAAAAGCAACCAATAAATTGAAATACTTGCCGAAACAAATCCAAGCGATAGTTTTATGTCCCAATGATACTTCTTTAATCCCCACCTCACACCGAGAATCAAAATAATGAATGTTAATAAAGTTGTAATCAGATAATATTGTATCTCTCTAATTTGCAACACCCTTAATGTCAAACCCGGAAATCGGTAAAGAAAAGCGTAAATTCCCGATAGTTCATCAACATAGTATGTTTGTCCTGCCTCCAGATTCTTTAATACAACTTCTTTTCCGCCATAAAATTTAATTTTTACATCATACCTTTTATTTGCATCAATTCCAAAGTGAGCAATGTACTCACCGTTTTGTGCATTCCCGAATGCTTCCGCTCCGATTTGGTGATATCCCTTTAAGTAAGAATTATTATTCAAATATCCCGCTTCATAAATCCAGACCTTAGCACCCCAACCGTCGGTATTAGAGATAACTCCCCTCGGCTTAATCTTGATGTAATTATAATCGTTTAAGTTATTTATCCAAAGAGCATATTCGTTACTGCCGAAAGACAAAATATCGATATCCCCGTCGTTGTCAATATCGCAGGCTATGGCATAATGAAGTACGGGAGTTTGGATTTGCATCTCTTCCGTTCTATCAATAAAATAATTTCCCCCAATATTAAGCAAAAGATAATTACGCTCTTTTTTTTGACTTTTATCGGCGATAAAAATATCCACAAAACCGTCGTTATTATAATCAGCAAGAGCAATAGAAGCATAAGTTATAATTGAATCCCCTGAAGTTATCTTATCCAAACCAACCTGTGAAGTAACATCTGTGAAAAAGCCTTTACCGTCATTCTGAAAAAGTGTTAAAAAATATTGATCTGAAAGAGTGAGAATATCGAGATTGCCGTCGTTGTTAAAATCTGTCGCACATATACCTATAGTTTCAGTAGATTTCAAATTTGTAATTCGCTTATGGGATTCGTCATTATAACCCTCCTTATTTTGAATTACTACTTTATTGGTTTTCCACTTGTTGGCAATTATCCAGTCCTTCAAATCATCGCCATTGAAATCGGCAAATAAGGATTGTGTATTCCACCCTCCTGTCAATTCAACAAATGATGTGTCAATTGTACCGAAACCGTTTAAAATCGTATTCATTAAAATAATTTCATAACCCGGCTTACTAAGCTGTCCATAATAGAAGCTCACACATAAATCTATCAAACCATCACCGTCAAAATCAACAGGTTTTAGATTATGCGGGTTGCGGGAAATATTTTCTCCCGGCAGAGGTATGGATCTCTTCTTAACAAATTCTCCTTTACCATCATTTTCATATAGAATTAAATTTACTCCCCCGGTATCTGTCTGCACAATCACAAAATCAATAAAATAATCGTTGTTAAAATCAAAGAAAGCAGCCGAACCTAATAAATCATATTGTGAAAAATTTGAATAGTTTATACTACTAAATGGCTCCGGATAATTATTAATAAAGAAAGAAAGATTTTGTTTTGTACTTCTGTTTGCAGACATAATATCCGGCAGACCATCATTATTAAAATCGTTAACAGCTCCCAGATGATTGAATGTATGTTCATTACTTTTAATGTTGAATGGTTGGCTTAGATTTGTAAAGTAATTACTCTTTGCTATTCCAGCCTTATACACAGTTCCTCCACTTTCGGAGCAGAGGAGTGAATCTGCATGAAAACTTTTATAGTTAATAAATCTGTATATAGATGGAACTTTTATCGGGAGATAATTACTATGATCTGTCTTTAATGCAAACTCAAAAAATGCGGTGTTTTCGCTATCCCCAAAGATTAACTTATTTCTATTACTATTCTCTTTAACAAATTTGCCGCTGGTATAACGGTATAGTTTTCTCTTACTATCAATCACAAATACTGTATCATGCCCGAATGCTTTGATAGCATTGATATCCCATTTATTCTCTTCTTCAAAAGGTATTTTTGTAAATATTCTCCCATCGAAACTATAAACCCCTTCGGAGTTAGTCAACAAGAAGATTTGTGAGGAGGATGTCATTTCCAAATAATTAATATGAGACTTTAATGGTGTTTTTATTTCACTCCATACTTCATTCTCGTATTTAAGCATTGTACCGAAATTACCTATCGCATATACAAGGCTATCACTTATTTTATGAACCGATTGTAAAGGAAGCCTAAAGATCATCGGGTCTTTTCTCCACCTCCCCTCCGAAAAGTAGTAGATATGCGACCGCCATTGATTATCCATTGCGGTAACAATAAAACTTTTATTTGAAAGAGCGGTAAAGGATAGGCGTGAATAGTCGCTTGGAATTATTGTTTTGTGATTTGTAGTTTGTCCATTTAAATAGTGAATTAGATCCCCTGAATTTGTAATAACCCAAAAATCACTGCTCGAACTTGCCGATAATATTTTAACAGTTTCAGAAAAATCACATTCTATTTTCTCCCATTGCCATCTCTCTTGGGGGAATGGTTGGAACAAAAATCCCATCAAAAAGAATAACAATATCATTAAGTTAACTTTCATAGTTAAATATAAGGAATTCGTGATTTAATATCATGGTAGTGATGCGTGACAGAGCAACAATGTATCCCTCAAATGTTTCACTTTTGAATTGTTTACTGATTTGTTTTTCGGTTAAGTCCTTGTAATTATACATCTTAATCAAAAAGCTTTTCGGGTATGGTAATTGAATCATTTTAATAAAAGTTACAACTATTAACAGTACTTGAAAATATTATGGAACATAAGGTTGTCGAACTAAAACAAACTTACAAATTATGCCCTAATTGCAGTTTTTTTTGTCATATACTCGAGAAGGATAAATACTGTTCTTTATGCGGTTCAAAACTAATTGAGAATTGTCCTACTTGCCTGGAAAATATTTCTAATCCTTACGCAAAATATTGCAAGCAATGCGGAACAGCATATCCCGGTAAAATTAAAACCAATAAACAATCATTCTAATCAAAAGAGGTAAAAAAATGAAACACACAATAATTCTTTTCCTATCGCTCGTTTTTATTGCGGCTCTTTTTTCGTCATGTAAAAAAGATGAAAATCCTGTTGAAGGCGGAACTGATGGAATAAAATCAATAACTATTAACCATTTTGGAGTTGATTGGTCTCAGGGGAAAGTCGGCACCGCAGGCACGCATGTTGACAATGCCGACGGTGAAACTATCGGCTGGTGTCCAAACGGAATGGGCGGCGGTTACGGTACGGGAATTTGGTATCGTGCTACTTCAGGTAAACTTTATCGAATAAGTGCCGATGAAGTAACAAGCATTACTACGCTTGATACAACTAAGTGGGATAACGACGTATGTGATACCCCGCTTAAAAACGGTGATCTTTGGGCTACACAGGCGAATGACGGATTTGTAGTTTTCAAAGTAGTGCAGGTTGCAATGGATTCCGCATCAATTGCAAACGATCCGCTATGGTCTGCCAAAGTACAGTATAAATTCAGCACAACAACAAAGTTTTAGTTTTTCTGTGAAGAGATGACGTAATTCTATTTACGTCTTCTTTTCCTATTAATCAAAAATCAGTTTGAGGTTACAATGAAAAAGATAATTACGATTCTTGTACTACTAAGCACTTGCTTCTGTTACCCACAATTTGCAGGTGGTGATGGGAGTGAGGAGTCTCCCTTTCTTATTTCTGAAGCAACACATTTAAATAATGTGAGAAATTACTTGGGAGAATCAAATAGTAGTAAGTACTTTAAACAAACTGCCAATATCAGCTTGGCGGCTTATACAAATTGGATACCTATTGGCAGTTTGGGTAGTCCAGTTTATTATTCATCGTTTTATGGAACCTACGATGGGGATGGTTATCAAATAAATAATTTAATAATCAATCGAACGAGTGATATTGGACTATTCGGTGTTATAAAAGGTGCCGTTATAAAAAATGTTAACATAGTTAATTGTGATGTTAGAGGAAGTAGTCAACGCATTGGAGCATTAGTCGGTTTTAATAAAGAGGGTTATATTGAGAACTGTAGTTCTAGCGGCACACTGATCGGGTCGAACAATTCTACCGGAGGATTAATTGGTTACATTGAGGATGGTACTGCAGCAAACTGCCAGTCATCTGCTAATATTACAGGTGTATATTATACAGGGGGCTTAATTGGTTCAATTAAAAGAAGTAATGTAGCTAATTCCTACGCCTCTGGTAGTATTTCCGGTTCAAACCAGCACACTGGGGGGCTTATAGGTGGCAGCGACTATTCCGAAGTGTCTTACTGTTACGCAACCGGGAATGTATCCAGCACAAGGGCTAATGTAGGGGGTTTGATTGGCGATATTTTTGGAAACGCTGCCAATCCTTCAAAAGTTTCAAAATGTTATTCTACTGGGACAGTTACTAATAATGGGGATGTTAGCTTATCATTATATGCTGGGGGACTTGTTGGTGGTATTATTGACGGAATAATCAATGATTCATACTATAGTTCAAATGTAATAAGTAATGGCACATACGTTGGTGGGTTGGTTGGAAGAAATCATAGCCAGTTTTATCCTAGTACAATAACCCGATGTTTTTCAATAGGTTCAGTTACAGGGAATTCAATTGTCGGTGGATTCGTTGGCAGTAACACTGCTGTATCTTCGCCTGTCTCTCAAATTAATTATAGTTTTTGGAATGTTGATACTGATGATATTACAGGTACTTCCAGTGGAGACAATAATTTTGGTGCCACTGGTAAAACAACTAATGAAATGACTACCCAGGCGCTTAGTTCTCCCAATATCTACCTTAGTACCGGGTGGGACTTTAAAGGTGAATCTTCAAACGGCACTGATGAAATCTGGAATATCGGCAACGGGAGAAACAATGGATATCCTTATTTAGATTGGCAATATCCAAATGATCCAGCTTCAACCTCCGCTATCCATGCAACTCAATCACTTCCACTTGGTGATCCCGACCCCGATCCAATCATTTTTACCGGAACAGGAGTTACAATTGATTTTTCTGGCGTTTCAGGTGCAACGGGAGCTGACGATATTACAATAAGCAAGTATAACGAAGCCCCGGCAAATACAACCGGAGCAATAGGTTCTGAAGTGAATATAGCCGGTACAAGCTATTTATTCACAAATAACTCGGGTTTTGCTTTTACATCAACAGTGCAGTTTCTTGTTTCTGACATTCCGGGAGTTAATACCGCATTGTTATCTGCTCTTAATAATGGTGATGCTACGGATATTAAATTCTGGAAACGTCCTGAATATGGTAGCGGTGAATTTACTAATCTTGGCTTCCTGTTATATAACAAAGGTGCCGATAATATCAATGGAACTGCTGATGATTACTTATACTTAGAAGGCGTAACCTCTTTTAGTGAGTTTACATTTTCATCAGGCAGTCATCCCCTCCCCGTCGAATTAACTTCTTTTACTGCTGCTTCGGCAAGCTCAGCAACCGGAAATGTAATTGTTACTCTTAATTGGCAAACTGCTACCGAAATTGATAATTATGGATTTGAAATCGAGAGGGTTTTGTCAAACTCAGAGGCTAACCTTCGAGGTTTGGATATGATAAATGATGATGCTAACCTCGAAGGTTACACATCGGTTGGATTTGTTGCTGGACACGGAAATAGCAATTCAACAAAAGAATATTCGTTTACAGATGATCTTTCTAATATTCTTTCTCTTAATCTTACTCATTCTCTTTCTCTTATTCTTAGTTATCGCTTAAAACAAATTGATACAGACGGCAATTTCTCTTACAGTAATGAAATTCAAGTTGAAATTGATAACATTCCGGGTAAATTTGCATTAGAGCAAAACTATCCAAATCCGTTTAACCCGGCTACAGTAATCAGCTATCAGCTTTCGGCGTTCAGTAAGGTTACTTTAAAAGTTTACGACATTCTTGGAAATGAAGTAACAACTTTGGTGAATGAAGAAAAGCCGGCAGGTAAATACGAAGCAATCTTTAATGGCGATGAATTATCAAGCGGAGTTTATTTTTACCAGTTAACTGTCGGGAGTTATTTTTCATCAGTCAAGAAGCTTTTATTGATGAAATAGATTTAATAATTTACATCATAACAAAATAAAAATAAGTCTGAGGTTACAATGAATTCGAAGGTATCGGTCTTAATGCTTCTGTTGTTTTTAGGTAAATTTATTCAGGCACAACAATTAAACTGGACTACTTCATGGAATATTGAGGGTGCCAATGTTTGGTTTACGGATTCCCATATTGACGGTCAGAATAATTTATTTACAGTGGGCTACAATTCGGGCGGCACTCAAGCGAATAATCACATTCTAAATAAGTTTTCACCACAAGGTGCTCACCTGTTTACGAAATATTTCTATGCGGACAATTTATCGGGAATACCTTTAGTTACTACATGCAACCAGGGAAATATTTACATATTTCGAAATTTATATGTAAATGTTTTAACACCGTCTGGAGATTCACTGCTACAATTTGGTCATGATAGTTTCAATTGTAGAGCAATTCATGTTGATTCAGCTGGAAATATTTTCCTCTTTTCGGTCTCTTACGACAATGATAACAATAAATTCGGTCCAAGGATAATTAAGTATAACGAATTCGGAATAGAAATGTGGGATTATGTACCGTTTTCACTTAGCATCCCAAATGGTGAAAGTGCAAGAATAAATGATGCAGTAATCGATCAAGAAGGAAATTCGACTATTACAGGTAGCATATACCGGAACGGAACCCACAGCATATTCACTGCAAAAGTGGATTATAACGGTTTACTATTATGGGAAGATGAATTCAGTTTAACCGGTAAAACAATTATGAGGGGAAATAAAATAGCAACTAATGGTACAGTTACGTATGTTACCGGGTGTATAGGGAAAGAGTATTATAACAATAGTATTGATGCGATTACTCTTGCATATAATTCCGATGGAAGTCTTTTATGGTCGAAAGTTTTTAATCTTAATTCCGATTACGATGAAGCTTTCGATATTAAAGTTTTTGGTTCCGGAATTGTAGTGTCGGGTTTATCTAAATCAAATGATTCAACTTTCATGTTTGTGGCAAATTACGGTATTAACGGTAATGAAAACTGGTTGTATATAGATGACAATCCTAAATGGATTGATTCATACTCTTTTTGGAACTTTCCTCCACTATCTACAGGTATAATTACATCGGGCAATGAAATTTTTATTTCAGGAACAACAAAACCAACTCAAGCTGTAAATTATTATACCACAGTAAAGCTTAACTATCTTGGTGATTACAGAGGCAGAGTCAATTTCGCGAGCGAGTTTCTCGGTAGAGTTCAAAACTCTTATAAAGTAAATAACGACATCATCCTTTTTTGCACAGACCTAAATAGTACTAGTGTGTTGAGTTATATAAAACTTATCTCTTACAACAGTAATATAATAACGGGCATTTCCGAATTAGATCCATACACTCCAGAATTTAACCTTGAACAAAACTACCCGAATCCGTTTAATCCGGTAACGAAAATAAGGTATTCTATACCGTCAAACGTGAGACGTGAGACCACGCCTGGCGGCGGGCAGGCATCAAACAAGGTGACTACAGCAGGGGCAAGTGTGAAGCTAATTGTGTTCGATATTCTTGGTAATGAAGTAGCAACACTCGTGAACGAAATAAAAACCCCTGGAAGCTACGAAATTGAATGGAATGCTGCAGGGTTAGCGTCGGGTATTTATTTTTATAAATTAAAAGCAGGCGGATTTACATCCGTTAAGAAATTGATATTACTTCGTTAAGGAGTAAATAAAAAGTAATCATTTTGTAACAAAAATTAGAGATGATAAGATGAAAAAAGTACAAAACAAATTGTTCGCAGTAATATTAATATTATTGTTTGTAATTGCAGAAACAACTTATTCACAAACAGCAACCGCTCCTGCATCAGGAGACGGCAGCGCCGGTAATCCATATCAAATAGCAACACTTGAAAACCTTTACTGGATTACAGCACACGATTCAATAGTCCCACAGCCTAATCAAGCGGCAAGACAAAGCAGTCATTTTATTCAGACGGCAAATATAGATGCATCTCCTACCGCAAGTTGGTTCTCAGACGGACAGGGTGGTTTCCAGGGCTGGATTCCGATAGTTAATTTTAGCGGGAGTTATGACGGTAGTAATAAAACCATTACCGGTTTATATATTAATCGCACAACTAGTCGCCTTGGTTTATTCGGTACGGTTACAGAAGCCGGTTCAATTAAAAATTTGGGTTTGATCAATGCCGGAATCAATACAACCAATGTAAATGCTTTCTATATTGGAGCATTAGTCGGTTTTTGTTTTGGTAAAATTGATAATTCTTTTTCTAATGTGAATAATAGTGGTGGTGGAAGATCCGGTGGTTTGGTAGGAGAACTTTATTTTAATGGACTTATAACGAGCTCATATTCCGAAGGAACTGTGGTTGGTGACGGCGGACTTGTCGGACTGAATAGAGGCGTCATTCATAATTCACTTTCAACTGTAAATGTAACAGGTGGCGTTGCCGGTGGTTTGGTTGGAAGTAATACAGAGGGATTTATATCACATTGCTATGCATCAGGTAATGTAACTGAATCAGGAATATCAGGAAATGTAGGCGGTTTAGTTGGTAATAATTCAAGTGTAATTAATTATTCTTATGCTACTGGTAATGTCAGCACAGTAAGTGCAACTGGTTCTGCAGGTGGTTTAGTCGGTAATAATTCAAGAGTTATCAAAAATTCTTATGCAACCGGAGCAGTAACAGGCGCCAATACTGCCGGCGGTCTGGTTGCAACAAGCAATGGTGCAAATGCACTAATTGAAAATTGTTATGCACTGGGTAATGTTACAAATAGTTATTCTTTTTGGAATATGGCGGTGGGCGGATTTATTGGTAATAATGTTGGTTCAAGTAAAATAATTAATTCTTACTCAAGGGGGAATGTCTTTAGAAATCATGAATATGCGGTTACATATTTTGGCGGTTTTGCCGGATGGAATAGAAATGCAAAAATTATAAATTGCTTTTCAACCGGATCGGTTGCATACTATAATGCCGGGAACCCTACTGATAAAGGTTTTGTCGGTGTAGTTGATACTACCGGGGATTATTCAATGAGCGGAAACTACTGGAATATGGAAACTAGTTTTCAATCAACCAGTGCCGGTAATGCTGAAGCTAGAACAACATCACAAATGACTTATCCATACTCTACCAATACTTATGTGGGATGGAACTTTAACCAGATTTGGGCTGAAGATCTAAACTATACACAAAATAACGGCTATCCCTACATATTCCTACGTGATACAGTATCAGCACCTATTGCAGGAGATGGAAGTGAAGAAAATCCTTATGAAATAGCAAGTTTTGAAAACCTTATTTGGCTCTCATCTTCAAATGATGTTGTTGCATTTCCTCCGAAGTCAATGCGATGGAAATCATACTACAAACAAGTAGCAGATATAGATGCAGCCGCAACTTCTAATTGGAATAATGGTTTTGAACCAATTGGAAAAAACAACAGTGATAATTTTGGCGGATATTATAACGGCGGAAATTTTTCGATTTCTAACTTGTATATCAATAGAGCTACTGAAAATTTCCAGGGTCTTTTCGGCTATATTAAAAATGCTGGAGTAAAAAATGTAAAGGTATTAAATGCTAATGTTACAGGGCAAAGTAATACCGGGGGTTTAGCCGGTCAATTAGAGAACAGTGTTGCAGAAAATATTACTGTTTCAGGTACTATTTCAGGTAAAAGTTTTACCGGTGGACTTATCGGTTATATTCACGGAAGCACAGTTAGTAATTCCTCGATTAATGGAAATGTAACCGGAACAGATTATGTCGGCGGGTTAATCGGTACTTTGACCGGTAACAGCAGTTTAAAATATTCATATTCTAAAGGAAGTGTTACAGGTACCGTAAATGTTGGCGGTTTAGTCGGAAGTCATAGCGGAACAACAAAAGATTCATATAGCAGGTCTTCGGTTGAAGGAGGAAGCGGTAATTATGTCGGTGGACTTATGGGAAGTTTTTCCGGGTCTTCAATCTCAAATTGCTATAGTACCGGATCTGTTAATTCTTCGGGAGTTTATGTTGGTGGTTTCTTCGGATTATTTTCAAGCGGAACGGTTGTAAATTGTTATTGGGATACAGAAACCTCAGGCAAACCAACAAGTGCCGGTGGAGCAGGAGTAATGGGAAAATTAACGTCCGAAATGACTTTCCCCTTTGCTGCAAATACATACACCGGTTGGAATTTTAATCATTTTTGGGGGATTGATTCATTCTATACGATAAATGATGGCTACCCTTATATTTATCTGAGAGATACGACAACAAACATTTCAGATATTGTAGAGCAACCGGTAGAATTTTCTCTTTCACAAAATTACCCGAATCCGTTTAATCCGGTAACAAAGATTAGGTATTCCATACCGTCAAACGTGAGACGTGAGACCACGCCTGGCGGCGGGCAGGCATCAAACCAGTTGACTACAGCAGGAGCAAGTGTGAAGCTAATTGTGTTTGATATTCTTGGTAATGAAGTAGCAACTCTCGTGAACGAAATAAAAGCCCCGGGTAATTATGAAGTTGAGTGGAATGCGGCAGGATTAGCATCTGGTATTTATTTTTATAGATTTAAATCCGGTTCGCATATTGATGTAAAAAAAATGGTACTTGTGCGTTAGGTGATGCAGGTAGACTCTATGTGATGAATACTTTATTATATTGCGATTGAGCAAACTTAAATTTTGTTTGCTGTTGGATAAAAAAGAATTATTGAAAGTTATATATTCAATCCTTGAATATGCGGTTGAACAAAGAGAGAGTTTTAATGCGATTTTTTAAAGTATTCGTGTTACCTGTAGTTTTAATTGTTTCCTCAGGTTACGCTCAATGGACATGGCAAAATCCCCTACCACAGGGTAATGAGTTAAAAGATATTAGTTATCAAAAAAACAATAAAAACTACGGTTGGGCTATTGGTTATAATGGAACAATAATCCGTCATACAAATTTAACTGACTGGGAAATCCAGAATAGCGGTACGACTGAAATATTAAATGCGATTTATACAATTGATCAAAACACCGCTTATGTTGTTGGCAATAATGGAATGATATTGAAAACCGTTAGTGGAGGATCTACGTGGACTTCTCAAAATAGCGGTTCTATAAGAAACTTAAATGATGTTTGTTTTATAGATGTAAACAACGGTTATGTAGTTGGTGATTATGGAACTATTCTAAAGACTATCGATGGTGGCACTAACTGGACGGATGTATCAAATCCAGACTTTACAGGTGTTGCCTCAATTGTCAGAGGAGTAGATTTTATCAATTCAACTACCGGCTGGATTTGTGGGAATGGAGGCAAAATATTCAAAACCTCTGATGGTGGAGTTAGTTGGGTGCTGCAAACCACAGGGACAACGGTAAACGTAATGGATATAGATGCAATTGATATTAATATAGTCTATGCGGTTGTTTATAATAACATCTTCCTCTCAACCACAAATTCTGGTTCTACATGGAATTCAGCTTCGGGATTGTTTACAAATGCTTACTTAAATAAAGTTGAGTTTCTTAACTCGACTACCGGATATGTAACAACTGTTTATGAGCATGTCTACAAAACAACTAATAGTGGTGCAAACTGGAGTGAAATTGGACAAACCTCAACCGGAGACTATATCAATGGGCTCGAGTTAACGAATGATGGTACTGTTTTTATTGCCGGGAAAAGTGGAAGAGTAGAACAATACTCAAGCGGGACATGGACCAAACTTGTATCAAACTTCAACTCTACTAAGAATTATGCATTGGTGGGAGTAAAATTCTTTGACTCAAATAACGGAATTGTTGTAAATGAAAAAAAAATATTGAAAACTTCAAATGGTGGAACTATTTGGAGTGAAACAGTAGTCATAGATACAGAACCAGTAACTTTTAATAACGGGTTTTTCAGAACCATAAATACAGGTTGGTTGGTTGGGGCTTATTGGACTAACGGTGCTCGTCCTGTTCCAACAATTTATAAAACTACTAACGGGGGTTCTTCATGGACAAACTATGAAGCGCTTTCTTTTCCATATACATTCTTAAACAGTCTTGATTTTTTTGATGATAATTACGGATGTGCGGTCGGTTCTAGTGGAGTTTTTTTGCTTACAACAAATGGTGGAAATACATATTCGTCAGGAACAATCGCGGGTTCTCCAAGTTTAAATTCTGTTAAATGTATATCTTCAAGTATCTATATTGCAGTTGGAAATATTGAAAATAATAGTATTATTGCGAAAACAACTAGTGGTGGAGCGGACTGGACAACATCCTCTCTCGGAGCAACTATTTTCAATGATATTTATTTTATAAATAGTAACACTGGATGGATAGCAGGAACGAGCGGAAAAATCTTTAAAACAACTGATGGTGGTGCTAACTGGAGTTCTCAAACAAGTGGAACAACTAATTCTTTGAGAGACGTCTTTTTTATTAATGATCAAAAAGGATGGGCTTGCGGTGATAACGGTGAGTTACTCATTACTTCTGATGGGGGTGAAAATTGGGAGAAGCATCTTTCTAGAACGAGTAATCAACTTAGAAGTGTATTCTTCTTAAATTCATTAGAAGGGTGGATGACGGGGAGTAATGGTACTATCCTTCACTCTGCCGATGGTGGTTTACCTGTCGAACTAACCTCTTTTACAACTTCTGTTGTAGAAAGTAAAGTTTTACTTAACTGGCAAACAGCAACGGAAGTGAATAATTATGGATTTGAAGTCGAAAGGAAGACTAACCTTCGAGGTTTGGATATGATAAATGATAATGATAACCTCGAAGGTTTCGCATCTGTTGGGTTTGTGGAAGGACACGGGAATAGCAATTCAACAAAAGAGTATTCATTTACCGATGATCTTTCTAATATTCTTTCTCTTAATCTTCCGAAGGATCCTTTGGATAATCCTTCTCTTACTCTTTACTATCGACTAAAACAAATTGACAATGATGGCAAATTCACTTATTCAAATGTTGTTGCCGTAGAGATATTCCCAGCGTCTTCTGCACCGACTGAATTTTCACTTTCACAAAACTACCCAAACCCGTTTAACCCGATAACAAAAATCAGATATTCGATACCTTCGAATCCCTCGTCCCTCGCCCCCCGTCCCGTTTCATTAAAGGTGTACGACATCCTTGGTAGTGAAGTGGCAATACTTGTAAACGAAGAGAAAACCGCCGGACATTACGAGGTTGTATTTGATGGAACTAATTTACAATCCGGAGTTTATTTTTATAAACTAATAGGCGAAGGCTTTTCTAAAACAGCCAAAATGCTTTTAATAAAATAATATAATATGAATGGAGAAATCATGAAAAATATATTAATACCTCTTGTGTTAATTTTAACACTAACAATCTTTGCACAGGAAGGGTGGTATTATCAGTCACCCAAGCAAATTAGAGATATTCATTTTATTGAATGGAATAAAGCCGTTGCTGTTGGAAACGGGATATGGATATCCAACGATGTCGGTAAATCCTGGGAGGGCTATTATCCCGGTTACAGTGAAGATTATTCTACCGGTTATACCGAGAAGATGCTCTATGCCGTTCACTTCCCTAATACAATTTATGGATACGCAGTTGGTCCTCACAGAACATTTGTGAAATCGGCTAACGGAGGGACAATATGGAATAAAATTAATATATCACTTCCATATACGTCTTATGATTTTAATGATGTTAAATTTATTAATTCTGAAACCGGGTTTATTGTCGGAATGGCTTTTCAATCCGGCTCTTATAAGGGAATAATACTGAAAACAACTGATTACGGTTCAACATGGACATTAATTAGGGAATCATCAATATTTTTTTCTGTGATCGAAATTACCGAATCCAACATTATATGGGTGGGAGGAGGTTCCAGTTATCTCATAAAGTCAACCGATATGGGAGCGAACTGGACTGATGTTAGCTCAGGTATTCTCGGTCCTCCCTCAGATATTAAATTTGTTGATGATAACCGGGGATTAATACTTACCGGTAATATGGGATATCTTTATAAAACTACTAATGGCGGTTCAACATGGCAGACAATTGAGACGGGTATCTCAGGGAACGGACGATATTTGTCTTACTTTTCCAACGGAGTTGTTTATGCCACTTCTGAAAGTAAACTTTACAAATCGATTAATCACGGTGATACATGGAGTTTGGTAAACGAAAATGCCGATCTTAGTTATAAAGCTGTTTTCGCTGACCAAAACAGAGGGATCATTTGCGGTTCACGTGAAATCGGGAGAAATGATTTTTCAGTTACTACAAATGGCGGTGAGAACCTGAAAAAGTACGATTGGAGGATTAACCATCTCTATTTACGATCAAATAATAGTGAGGGGTGGGCAGCGAACTATTTACACTTATTCAAAACTACTGATGGAAAAAAATGGGAGGCCTTTGACCTTGTACATAGTGGAACGGAAAAACTTAACGACATTAGAAAATTTCAATTCCTTAATAGCAACAAGGGTTTTGCAATAGGATTCTTACAGCTAACACCAACCATGTCATCACCCCGTTTCCTTCTTACAGAAAATGGCGGGGCTTCCTGGAGTAGTCATGATTTCGGCGATAGCAACCCGTTTGATTTTTACTTTGTTGACGGAACCTATGGCTGGGTAGTTGGTTATCTCGGAAAAATTTATAAAACTCTCGACGGTGCCGCTACATGGGGACCGCAGAATTCTTTAACCTCTGCATCTTTGCGAGGTGTATATTTTGATGATGAAAATTTAGGATGGGCTGTTGGAGATAACAACACAATTATTAAAACAATGAACGGGGGATTACTATGGGATGGTCGTTCTCCGGGTACCGCCACTGATTCATATAATGCTGTAATGAGTTATGGAGCAAACGTATGCTTTGCAGCCGGAAACAATACCGTCATTAAATCTAACGATGGTGGAGATACGTGGACAGATGTTACTCCTCCAACTTATAAGGAGGATAATAAAGACATTTTTTACAGGAATAAAATAATAATGAAAAGTACATCGGAAGTTTATTTGTTCTTTTCAGGTGGATACTATCGTACAAACGACGGTGGAAGTACGTGGAAAAGGATAGGAGATTTTGTTGATCTTCACGCTCAGAATTCATCGAATATGTGGGCTGCTAATGATGGTATTCTTTATACTTCAAACGGTGGTTTTGTTGATGTAAAGGATGAACCATCAAACACAGAAATAGTTTCCGATTATTATCTATATCAAAACTACCCCAACCCTTTTAACCCGGTAACAATGATCAGATTTTCTATACCACAAGGTGTAGAGACGTTGCATGCAACGTATCTACGGATATATGACGTACTCGGTAGAGAAGTCGCTACACTTGTGAACGAAGTAAAAGCACCGGGTAATTATGAAGTTGAGTGGAATGCAGCCGGATTAGCATCAGGCGTTTATTTCTACAAGTTAGAAGTTGCCGGAGCAGAACACTTTTCCACTGTTCGTAAACTAATGCTGATTAAATAGAATGACACAACATTGAAAAAACTTGTAATATTAGCCTTAATATTTTTAACAATAGAGAGTAATGCGCAAAATGAATTCCAATCCTTTATAAACTATGTGAATTCACTTTCGTCAACAAGTTTAAAGAATGCGGCAGTAGATAGTTTTTTAGTCTATGCACGTACGAAGGGTATCCCTTTCATCGAAGACAGTACGGCAAATTTTATTTACAGAAACAACGTTAGTAGTGTGTCGCTTGCAGGTGATATGAACGGTTGGAACTCTACCAACAGTAGTTTATTGAATTTAGCCGGTACAAATTTTTATTACCTTTCAAAAAACTACGAACCGAATGCTCGCTTAGATTATAAGTATGTAGTAAATGGAAACACATGGATACTTGACCCTGAAAATCCGAATAAAGTTTCGGGCGGGTTCGGACCTAACTCGGAACTCGCCATGCCCGAATATGTTCAGCCATGGGAAATCATTTATAATTCGGCTATACCGCACGGTTTGACAATTCTAAAAAACGTTACCTCCTCTTTATTGAACAGAACATATCAGGTAAGAATCTATCTTCCGCCGGATTATGATTCCGCAAACAATCAATACCCTGTTGTTTATTTTCAGGACGGCAGCGAATATATTACTCTCGGGTCTGCAGTTAATGTTCTTGATAACTTAATTCATAAGAATGATATAGTTCCGGTTATAGGTGTATTTGTTACGCCAACGAACAGAAATATCGAATACGCCGGAGGTGACCGGCTTCTTTATGCTCAGTTTTTTAGTTCGGAACTTGTTGCATATATCGATTCAAATTATTCAACAATAAAAAAACCGGCTAAGCGTCTTGTACTAGGTGATTCATTCGGCGGGAATATAAGTGCATTAATTTCTTATCTATATCCGGAAGTATTCGGCAATTGCGGATTGCACTCTGCTGCTTTCTGGCCTAATAACTATGAAGTTTACGGAATGATTGTCAACGGCGAAAAAAAGGATATAAAATATTATTCGGTATGGGGAACCTATGAAAGTCTATTTTCAAACATGCGTAACTTCAGAGATATTTTGATTCAAAAAGGGTATCAATTTGATTGGGGTGAATATCCTGAGGGTCATAGCTGGGGACTCTGGCGTGCTACTTTAGATGATATCCTAAAATTCATCTTCCCTAAAGGAGCTACTTCTGTAAAAGAGTTTTATCCGTCTTCAACCGGTTTCTCTTTAGAACAAAACTACCCTAATCCGTTTAACCCGGTAACGACTATCAGCTTTACCGTCCCTCAGGATGGTATAGTGACTCTGAAGGTCTACAATATGATGGGTGAAGAAGTCGGCACATTGATGAATAACTTCCAGACTGCCGGTGGTTACGATGTTACCTTTGACGCTTCAAGACTTGCAAGCGGTGTTTACTTCTATACTTTAACCACCGGAATCCTTACTGCCACCGAGAAAATGATGCTCTTAAAATAAAATTCAAATATTTAGTTCTAAAATCAATAAAAAACACCCTATTCTATCCTTAGAATAAAACCACTACTTTCATTTACTACACCGGTTTACCAAAGCATATTAGATATATCATAGAGTTAAACATTTCCCTCATTTAATCGATAATAGGTTATAAAATTTATAGAGGCAGAATATGTATCGAAACTTTTTCTTTTATACTATATTAATTTTTTCTGTTTTTTCGGTTAGTCCCCTTTTCGGACAAGCGGTAATTACTATTGGCTCACAAACGTATACACAGAGGCATCCATTTGGAGTAGCTTGGGGATATGAAAGATCTGCCTCACTATATTTATCTTCTGAAATCGGGACTCCCAAAACGATATTAGAATTAGGGTGGTATGTTTCGAATACAAGTGCCGCGACAATTCCTACAAAAATTTATCTCAAGAAAACATCAAGCGAAACTTTAACCGGAAATACGTGGGCAAATATGATTTCCGGGGCAACTCTCGTTTATGAAGGGAATTTACAATTCAATTCAACCGGATGGAAGACGATTGAAATTGATGATTTTATTTATGATGAAAATAATCTATTGATTTTGTGTGAGACCAACTACGGAGGTGGAGGCGGCTCAACACCATATTTTAGATATACCTATAAAGCACCTGGAGCTAATGACCATCAGTATTGGGCTCAAGATTATTCGGCACCAACCGGAAACGGTACGGTTACAAGTTATAGGCCTAATCTTCAACTAACTTATCAACTTGGAGATATGACAATCGAATCTTCAACTACGGAGCAGCCAAACACTACAAGAGTTTTGGTTGGGGATAGTAACCAGGAAATAATCAGATTGAAAATTGTAACAGACGGCTCAACGAATCCAATTAGTCTAAATTCAATTTCTTTTAATACTAACGGAACTACATCGGCTTCTGATATTACAAACGCAAAAGTATATTATACTACTTCAGAAACATTTTCAACCGCTACACAGTTTGGAAGTAGTGTTAATAATCCAAATGGTTCTTTTACCGTAAACGGAAATCAACAGCTATCTTATCAAAATAATTATTTTTGGCTCGCTTACGATATAAGCAATTCCGCACAATTAAATAATATTGTTGATGCTGAATGCAGTCAGTTTGTAACCAGCGAACCGGGGGAATTAACAAGAATACCTGCTATTCAAGCACCGGTGGGAAGCCGAACAATAAAATCTCCTTTAATCGGGACTTATACAATTTCTAATTCGGGAGGAGATTTTTCTAATTTGTCCGAAGCAATCACTTCTTTAAATGAGCTGGGTATCGGTGGAAGCGTTGTATTTAACATCACTGCCGGACAAACTTTTAACGAACCCGGGTTGATTAATATTACGGCAACGGGGACTTCGGCAAGAGCCATTACTTTTCAAAAGTTTGGTGAGGGTGATAAACCGATACTAAATTTTACCGGTACAAGCGGAAATACAGATGCCGCTATTCAACTTTCAGGTGGTGATTATTTTATATTTGACGGATTGGATGTAAGAGATGCGGGAACAAGTTCTAATGATTATGTAGAATATGGATTTTATTTTGTCGGGGGAAATAGTGGTTGTCAAAACAATACGATAAAAAATTCAGCTATTACAATGCATAGAGAAGCAACCGCTTCAAAGGGGATTTATTTAGTAAGCGGCGCCGCCAACACCACAACCGCTAATTCAAACAATAAATTCTATAATAATCGTATTCAAAATTCTGCCTATGGCTATTATTTTGTCGGCGTGTTTAACTATGAGGATAAAAATAATGAGATTGGTACAATCGAAGGTGGAGAAAGTATCATTTCTAATATTGATAGGTCCGGAATTCAACTTGAACAACAAATTGATTTTAGCCTCTTTAATAATGAAATAACACTTTCATCAACATATAATTCTTATAACGGGATCTACATTTCTTTGGGATTTAGAAATAAAGGGAACATTTATCAAAATAATATTCATTCGTTAAATTATTCGGGTGTGAATGAGAATAGTGGGTATGGAATATTTGTTGCCTATGGTGATATTATTAATATCTATAAAAATCAGATACACTCTTCAACGGTTTCAGACGGTAGTTTGTATGGCATTTATGCGATGTATCCGACTTATATTTATGTTTATAAAAATAAAATCTATAATTTGAAAAATGAAAGCTCCAACTGGAAATCGGTTGTTGGAATTCAGCTTGATAGTGATATAACCGCAGGATATGTTTATAACAATTTTATCTACGGCTTATCAGCCCCCGCAGCTCCCGGTTTTTCTGTAAAGGGGATGATAATGACAGGCTCCTCGTCTAATTTTTATATTTTCCATAATACGGTTTTTCTTTCGTTTGAATCTACTAATTCTGCTAACTTCATTAGTGCACTATTCACAAATAGCTCTCCGGCAAAAATAGACCTAAGGAATAATATTTTCGTATCAAAAATAAGCGGTGTTTATAATAAAAATTTAGCTCATTACAGAACAACAACAAGTTACTCAAATATTTCGGTTGATTCGGATAACAATATTTATTATGCAGGGACTCCCTCTGCTAATAACAATATTTTTTATAACGGCTCAACTTATTATCAAACACTAACCGATTATAAAACAGCCATAGCAACAAAAGATCAAAATTCTATTACTGAAGATGTCCCTTTTGTAAGCACTACAGATCCACACATCCAAACAGGAATTGCTACTTATGTAAAAGGATGGGGTAAAAAGTTTTCAACACCAATTCAAATTACTGATGATATTGACGATGAAGCAAGAAACACTAATTTCCCTGATATCGGTGCTGATGCAGGAAACTTTACGGCTATTGATCAAACAGGGCCCATTATTGAATATACAGTCCTTTCAAATACTTCTTCCCTCGATAACCGAACTTTATCTGCTACAATTGAGGATTTATCGGGGGTAAATACAACTTCTGCAAAGCCAAGGATCTATTTTAAAAAGACAACAAATGCAAACGCATTTAATGATAACACCAATTCAACTGACGGATGGAAATACACGGAAACATCCTCTGCCTCTTCCCCGTATGAGTTTACAATTAACTACTCTTTGATTAACGGTGGAGTAACAGCAACCGAGATAATTCAATATTTTGTTGTGTCGCAAGATATAGTTTCAACTCCTAATGT
>Ga0208244_100739_pt1 | contig 25396 bp, 24 predicted proteins | sample SubbioCR12Aug_5A_FD_184828 | JGI IMG/M metagenome (GOLD analysis project Ga0208244, IMG submission 184828) | Serpentinite rock and fluid subsurface biosphere microbial communities from McLaughlin Reserve, California, USA - CR12Aug_5A (SPAdes) | ecosystem: Environmental > Terrestrial > Deep... | reverse complement strand
GCCAGTTCATACTCAGCAATCATATAGTATCGCCGGGGTGCATTGTTGGCATTGGCATCCGTATGCAACCATGTACTCAGTAGAGCATTGTCGATTTCGGCAAGCGGAACAAAAGGGCCTGTCAGGCCAGAACTATAATAAATCAGGTACTTCTGAAGGCCGGTTGTGTTTGTTGGTGGCAACCAGCGCAACAAGTTGCTGCCATCAGGGTTTACCGTAATACAAACCAGTTTAGGTGGCTCATTTTGCGCATTAAGCGACTCTTCGTAGAAAAAAATAAAGATGAAGGTAATTACGGCTAGTAATTTCATGGTACAAATTTAAGGTAACTTCTCACCGGTAACAACAGTTACCATTTTCTCCGGATCAAGGTATTTAAGGGCGGTTGTTTTTAGTTCTTCAGATGTTAGTTGCTGAAAACTGTTCAGAATGTTCTTGTAATAATTCATCCCCAAGGCAGAAAAGATCAATGGTCTGAAATTGTCGGCGAGAGTAAGTGGGCCTTCCAGATTTCTTAAGTAATTACCGCTTAAATAATTACGCACAAGACTCAGCTCATGTTCGGGTATGGGTGTTGTCCTGAGTTTGTTAATTTCATGTTGTACTTCAGCGAGTGCCGCTGAAGTTACTTCACGGCCAACTTCGCTCGAGATGCTCAGCACACAAGCTTGTTCATATGCTGCCAGGGAACTGTTGATGCCATAGGTATATCCCTTGTCTTCTCTGATATTGCTCATCAGTCGGGAACCGAAGTAGCCGCCAAGTACGGTATTCAGCATGAGTAGCGCGGGATAATCAGCATGAAAGCGGTTAATTGTCAGCACTCCCATTTTAAACGCAGACTGCAGTGATCCGGGTTTATCAACCCAATGTATTCCTGTTGCAAACTGATCACGTGGAGGATCGGGAAATGCCTTGTCGCTTGCGGTGAGCCAATGAGATGAGAATAGTTCAATGAATTGTTTTTCTATGGTTTGATCAACATGTCCCGAAAAAATAACTACCGGCTTATTATTCAGGAAGAAATCCTGATGGAACTCAATCAGATCATCACGCCTGAGAGCATCGAAATCGGCTTCGTTGGCCGTTCTGCCATAAGGGTTGTCGGGTCCGAACACAAGTTCAATAAAAACCCTGTTAGTGATATGTTTAGGTTTCAGACTGTTCACTAAGAACTCTTGTTTCTGCTGTGTGTTGATGATGTTAAATTCCTGTTGACCAAATACAGGTTCGTAAATGGTTGCTGCAAGCAATGGGAGCAAAAACCTGACATTTTTTTTCAGGGAAAACAGGGTCAGCACAGCGCGGTCATTATTTGAACTGGTTTCGAGGTAAGCTCCAAAATGATCCAGCCGTTCGGCAATTTTGGATGCCGTCATAGATTTGGTGCCTTCTTTGAGCATTTTAGCTGTGGTTGAAGCAACCAGTTTTTTGTTCTGATATACACTACCTGCTCTGAAAAGCACGTCAATCTTCACCACATCCTGCAATTTGTTTTTGAATACATAATAAACCAGACCATTGTTCAAAACTCCTTTTGTAGGTTCGGGCAATTCAGGAGCCTGAATTTTTTTTAATCGGGGTTGTTTGCTGCGGTTGGGTATGGAGAAATTCTTCATGATACGGATTTATTTGACGAGCAGTAATAGAGTGTGCTGGCGTTGTTCTTTGTAAGGTATTCACGAGCAACTTCTGAAATGTCCTCAGCAGTAACAGAAGTGTATCGTGCGGGAAGGTGGTTGACCCATGCTGCATCGCCCAGATTTTCGGCAAAAGCCAGATTCATGGCTCTGTTGAGGAGCGATATGTTCTCGTAAGCCATATTTGCCAGGGATTTGTTTTTAATTTTTATGAGGTCCTTTTTGTTAGGGGCTGCTTTTCTGACAAGGTCAATTTCTCGCCAGATGGCCTCATTGGCTTCATCAATTGAAATACCCGGGTTAAGTCTGCCGCTGATGATCAGAAGTCCGGGATCATGATCTCCGGTAATGAATGCATTGATTTCACTGAATAGTTTTTTGCGTATTACCAAAGCCTGATAGAGCCGCGACGAATTACCCCACCCCAACAGGTCCGAGAGAAGGTCGAAGGTGAAATAATCTGCAGCAAATTTTGGCGACATATGAAATGCAATCATCAGGCGGCTGGCCGGAACTTCCCGCTCTACCTTCAGAAACCTGTGTTCGGTCTGAATCGGTTCAGGGGTTATTTTCCGGCAATGTTTGACGCCGGGCGGAATTCCGGCAAACCATTTCTCGGCCAGTTTCTGCACTTCTTTCAGTTTGAGGTTGCCGGCTATGCTCACAATGGCGTTTCCGGGATGATAAAATCTTGTGTAAAAATCTTTTACATCATCCATTGTTGCCTGTTCGATGTGAGCAGGCATTTTTCCGATCGTTGTCCACTGGTAGGGGTGCACTTTAAATGCCAATGACCTGAGCAGCATCCATATGTCGCCATAGGGTTGATTGAGATAGTTTTGTCTGAATTCCTCCACTACGACCTGCCGCTGGATTTCGAGGCTTTTTTCCGAAAAAGCAAGCCCGGTCATCCGGTCCGACTCAAGCCAGAATGCTGTTTCTGCGTTAGCTGAAGGAAGAATGAGATAATAATTGGTTATGTCGTTATTTGTAAATGCATTGTTGGATCCTCCTGCTTTTTGCAGGGGCTCGTCATATTTTGGAATATTTACAGAACCACCAAACATCAGGTGCTCAAATAAATGAGCAAAGCCTGTTTTTTCAGGGTCTTCATCTCGTGAACCCACATCATACACAATATTCATGGCGAGCATGGCTGTAGTTTTATCACGATGGACCAAAAACCTTAGGCCGTTATCAAGTGTAAACCGGTCGAATTTCAGCATAGAAAAATTTTGGATGCAAACCTACAACAGAAAACCAATTGTATTCTCTTAAAATAGCTTAACTATTTTTTTATTCATTTATTGGTTTCGGCCTTGTATTGTTTCTATTTTTGGCAGCCTATGAAACAGCTTACTGTCCAATATGTGTTGTTTTTACCCCGATATATCAGATTTGCTTTATCTGTGCTGTATCAGCAGTGGTTTCTGAAACGCGAGCTGCTGAACGACATCAGTGGGTTCGTTGCACGGGGTGATGCCACAATTACGGCCAGAGACATCAATAAGATCACAAATTATTACGCATTAGGCGTTCCCGCTGTCCTTGGAACTATTTTTTCAAGACTTCGCGGAAAACTCCTGACTACCCGCGAACGCAAAGCACTAACTTATCTTGGAGCGATAACCGGGCTGTTTGATGATCTGTTCGACCGCTGGAACATTGATCCTTCAAGGATTTATGTATTTATGGACAATCCTGCTTCGATAAAGCCGGAAAATGATTTTGAACGCTTGTTTCTGCATTGGTATGATACCCGTGCCCTCAGTTATATTACCGATAAGGAAGCATTCAGGGAGGCGTGCACACCGGTGTTTACCGCACAAAAACAAAGTATACTTCAATTAAGTGGGCATGATACAGATATTGAAAAAATTAAAGAGATAACTTTTTTTAAGGGGGGTGTTTCGGTGCTGTTTTATCGCTCGGCACTCAGTAAACAGGCTGATGAGGCGGAAAAAGAGGCTTTGGACAGGGCAGGAGCATTGCTTCAGCTGGGCAATGACATATTTGATGTTTATAAGGACATCAAGGCAGGCGTAAGGACCTTGGCTACTGAAACCCGAGATATCCGAATACTGAGGGCAGAATTCATGAAACAACTGAACCTTACCTTGCGCAGTTTTTACACACTGAACCGTCCGAAGGGTAATATTCAATCTGCATTGCATATACTTCTGGTCGGTGTAAGCAGGTGTCTGGTATGCCTCGATCAGTTGCAAAGAATTCAGGATGCAGGAGACGGAGTATTCAGGGCGCATTCTTATGACAGAAAACAGCTGATCTGTGATATGGAAAAACCTGTTAATATTACACGGATGTTGATTCATCACTGGTCATTGCTGCGCTTATCCGTACAACATGCTTATTTCTTACCTTTGTCACCAGAAAACCAGATTAATCTATAATTACATTTTTCTATGAAAAGAGACGAAAAAATATTTGATCTTATCCGTAAGGAGAAAGAGCGTCAGATGCATGGCGTTGAACTTATTGCGTCTGAAAATTTTGTCAGTGAACAAGTGCTGGAAGCCATGGGGTCAGTGCTCACAAACAAGTATGCCGAAGGTTATCCCGGAAAGCGGTATTACGGTGGATGCGAAATCGTTGACCAGACCGAGCAGCTTGCCATTGATCGTGCTATGGAGCTTTTTGATGCAGAATATGCCAATGTGCAACCCCATTCGGGGGCTCAGGCCAATATGGCTGTTTTCCTGACCTGTTTGAAACCCGGTGACACATTTATGGGCCTCGACCTTTCGCATGGCGGACACCTTTCGCATGGCTCACCGGTAAATTCATCAGGCATTCTTTACCGTGCCGTGTCATATGGTGTGGACGAGTCCACGGGTCTGATCAATTATGACAAGATGGAAGAACTTGCCATGAAAGAAAAACCAAAACTGATCATTGCCGGTGCTTCGGCCTACAGCCGCGACTGGGATTATGAGCGCATGCGCGATATAGCTGACGAGATCGGAGCCATCCTGATGGCTGATATTTCGCATCCTTCGGGGCTTATTGCCAGAGGATTACTGAACGACCCGGTGGAGCATTGCCACATCATTACCACCACAACCCACAAAACCTTGCGCGGACCACGTGGCGGACTTATTGTGATGGGCGAAGACTTTGAAAACCCATGGGGTCTGGCCACACCCAAGGGCGAGATCAAAATGATGTCGACCCTGCTCAACTCGGCTGTATTCCCGGGTATTCAGGGTGGACCGCTGGAGCATGTGATTGCCAGCAAAGCAGTTGCCTTTGGTGAAGCGCTCACCGATGAATATTTTCAGTATATCCTGCAGGTGAAACGCAATGCCGAAGTGATGGCCAAAGCTTTTGTCGACCGCGGTTATCATGTTATCTCCGGCGGAACCGACAACCATTTGATGCTGATCGATCTGCGCAGCAAGTTCCCCAATATCACGGGCAAGCAAGCCGAAAACACACTTGTTTTGGCCGATATCACCATCAACAAGAATATGGTGCCTTTTGACAGCCGTTCGCCTTTCCAGACTTCCGGACTCAGGGTTGGCACACCGGCCATTACCACCCGCGGTCTGAGCGAAGAACATATGGAACCTATTGTTGCACTCATAGATGAAGTAATGAGTAACATTGACAACGAACAGGTAATCAACAGTGTGAAGGGAAAAGTGAACAGTTTGATGAGTCAGTTTCCGCTTTTCGCCTGGTAGTTTTGCAACGATTACAAACAATAAAAAAACCGGGGAAACCCGGTTTTTTTATTGTACGAATTGCAATTAATTATTCAAGTGGATTGGCAGTTACTTTCGTTTCAAATTTTATTTCATATGTAAAAGTAACTCCTTCTTCTGAAGCCACACCACTGTACACTACTGTGATCGGATTGGGATCTTTGAGAATAGCCTCAAGATTATCATACTGGCTGTCTTCATTACTGTATGTATATTCAAATCCCTGAAAGATATCAACGTTATCGGCAGCCATAACAATAGTCGTAAATCCGGGTTTACTGACTTCTACCTTAGAATTAGTAAGAGTAACAGGAGTTGAAATGCTGGTAACTTTTCCGGTGATAGCGATTACTTTTACGTCTTTGATCTTGTCAGCATATTTGCTGTAATCAGAATTAGTTTCGGGATCAAGGATGTATGTTCCGGAGAACGAGTAATTTTTAAGCGCACTTGTCGGGCCAATGTCAAATGAAGAAACGAAATCGGCCAGAAAATCGACGTCGAGCAGTTTTTTGCATCCGGGAGCCGCAAGCAGCACGAAGGCAAGGATAATGATGGTTTTTGCGGTTGTTTTCATGTGATAAGAGTTTTTGGTGAATGGATAAATAAATTGGTGTTAAGTCGAAAATATTATGCAAACCTAAGAAGATTGTACATGCAATTGATGTTAATGATACGTTAAAAATTATGCAATCATCGGATGGGGTATATGGTACATGATGGAGTTGTTGTTCTTTTTTTTTAAGGAGATTAATCATTAGCTGTTATTAGCAGACAACCAATTCATTGCTTCTTCATTGTTGTAAAAAACTCTGGCAAGAACACCTCTGTTGTTGGTAACATTCTCCCAAAAAGAAAGTATATCCTGATGACGGCTGTCGGAAACGATAGCAATTTTTCGGATAAATCGAATGTTTTCAGTCATATATTGCCCCAGCTTGTAAGTCTCAAACAGACTTAAACGATACTCCAGGTTCCGCTCATCACACAAAACACTGGTGCAATTGTGCCTGATTGCTTCTTCGAGTATTTTATTGTTGTATGCAATTACCTCATTCAGGCCATCATCATAGCCTGAAGCATTGGTTACCAACACATTGCTGGCAGTATGAAACTGGATGCTGATTGCCACTGTCTGTTGTTATTATTACAAAAATAGGAAATCAAATAGCGTGTAAAAAAATAACACCGCATTTTTTAATACGGTGTTTTTACATCAGCCTGTTCGACGGGCTGTTAATATTAGTTATTCACTTTTGCTGAAAGGCAGCGAGGAGTGGTGCTGTATGATTCTTAATTTGCCATCACGTTTTTTAAAGCCAAAAGTTTTGTCAACTGTCACCGTGTTGCCATCCGGATCGGTGAAACTGACATTTCCCATATACAGGGCAACATCACCATGGATTTGAATTCCTTTATTGTTTTCTCCGGCTGTTGTATAAGTTGCAGTTATCCACGGACGTAGCGCGAAACCTTTGTCATCAGGATAGTTCTCGTTACTTCCGGCAAAATAAGCAACAGCACCTACATCAGTAAGCCTGAAGGTTTGGGCTCCAAATGCGAGGGTGGGTTTAAAAAATACTTCACCCGCTTGATAGTCATAAAGTGTGTTGATGGTTTCGGTCGTTAATCCCATATAATCACCACCTTCGGTATACACTTTTCCAATATTAACAACGGCATCGCACCATGTTTGAAGGGCAGCGTGAACTTCCTCATGAGTGATAGAAGGTGTGGTTTCATGTGTGTGATGGGGATGATCATGGGTGTGGGTGTGGCAACCGGCGGCGAAGACGAGCAGAAAAACAAAAAATAACGATCGGAACAAGGCTTTTTTCATGGGCTTTTTAGTTTTTAAAGATGTTAAACATTTATATCATATACAATTACGGGTTCAAATTTAGAGAAAAATTTTAATGTACAAAAGCCTCAGGAGTGGAAAAGTGCCTTGCTTGATGATTTTTCAGCCGAATATTTGATAAAAGTGTGCTCAGATACAGCTGTTTTATATGAAAAACAAGACTACTCCACCCACTGAAATAATGGCGCCCACAATATCAATCCAGCTGATTTTCTGCTTAAAAAGCCATGCTGCCGGAGGGATGATCAGAATAGGCACAATAGCCATCAGCGTTGCGGCAATGCCTGTTGAGGTGTGTTTTATGGCTAGCAGTGAGAATGATACACCCAGAAATGGCCCGAAAAAGGATCCAGTAGTGATGCCAATCAGTGCCTTTCGGTTTTTAAACGACCTGATGACAACCGGCATATTTCTGCCCAGAGCAATGATGGCAACGAATCCGGCGAAGCCGGCAATGATCCGTATTTGTGTGCTGGCAAAGGGATCATACGCCTGCATACCATACTTACTCAATACCAGGCCGCCGGCCTGCCCAAGCACGCCAAGAAATGCGAAAAACAAACCTTTAAGCGGGTAATGTAATTTCAGTTTACCGTTTTCGCGGTTTCGGCCGGTGATAGTCATTCCGATTCCGGAAACCGTAAGGAACATGCCTAGCAGATGTATTGGGGTCATTTGTTCACCAAGTGTCATCCAGCCAAGGAATGCCGTCACTGGCGGCACAAATGTCATCACCAGCATGGCAATCCTAGAGCTGATCATTGTGTAGGACTGAAAAAGGAAATAATCCCCAAACACAAAGCCCACCAAGCCCGACAGGCTGAGCCATAACCATGCATGAGATGTGGCATCAACAGGCAACAGCTGGCCACGGTAAAAGAATGAAAAAACAGAAAGAAATACGAGTGCAAATCCAAGTCTGATAATGTTCACCGACAGCGAGCCAACCATTTTACTCGCCGACTCAAACGACAATGCCGTGATGGTCCAGAAAACAGCCACAAGCAATGCAGCAATTTCTCCGGTATAGTGATCGGGCAACATTTCAATTCGTTGTTTTGGTTAAAGCTAAAAAGAACCTGACTTACAACACAAACTTAATGCCCTGTGCAAAAGGAAGCTCTGTACTATAGTTAATGGTATTGGTCTGCCTGCGCATATACACTTTCCATGCATCGCTGCCCGATTCGCGGCCACCGCCTGTATCTTTTTCCCCACCAAAAGCCCCGCCTATTTCTGCTCCGCTCGTTCCGATATTCACGTTGGCAATGCCGCAATCTGATCCTTCGTGCGACAGAAAACGCTCTGTTTCCATCATGTCGGTGCTGAAAATGGATGAAGAAAGACCCTGAGGCACATTGTTGTGCATGGCAATGGCTTCGTCCATCGTTTTGTATTTCATCAGGTACAAAATCGGTGCAAAAGTCTCTTCCTGAACAATATGGTAGTGGTTTTCAGCTTCGGCCAATACTGGTACTACATAGCAACCAGATTCGTAACCCGGGCCTTCGAGCACCTGTCCGCCATAAAGAATACTGCCGCCTTCCTTCAGCAGTTGCTCCTGAGCATATCTAAACGCTTCCACAGCTCCTTTATCGATCAGCGGTCCAACCAGAACTTCAGGATCGAGTGGGCAGCCAATACGGATTTGTTTGTAGGCATTGACCAACTTATTCTTGAAACTGTCGTAAACCGACTCATGGATGATTAGCCTTCTGGTGGATGTGCACCGTTGACCGGCAGTGCCAACGGCACCGAAAACAGTTGCCCTGAGGGCCATGTCGAGGTTGGCCTTGTCCGAAATGATGATGGCATTGTTGCCACCCAGTTCGAGCAGGCTTCGGCCAAGCCTTTCGCCAACGATGCGGCCGACCCTGCGGCCCACAGCTGTGCTGCCTGTGCAACTGATCAGCGGAAGCCGTTTGTCGGCCAGAAAGTTATCGCCAATATGTTTCGAACTGCCAATAATCAGGTTGGTTACACCCTCCGGCACGTTATTGCGCTTGAGCACGTCCCCAATAATGTTGTGTATAGCGACAGCGCACAGCGGAACTTTCGAGCTGGGTTTCCAAATAACAGTGTTGCCCGTTACCAGTGCCAGCATGGCGTTCCATGCCCAAACTGCCACGGGGAAATTGAATGCTGTGATCACACCAACCACACCGAGTGGATGATATTGGTCGTACATACGGTGCCTTGGTCGTTCGCTGTGCATAGTGAAGCCATACAGCTGACGTGAAATGCCTAAGGCAAAATCGGCAATATCAATCATTTCCTGAACTTCACCGAGTCCCTCCTGGTAGATTTTTCCCATTTCGTAGCTTACGAGTCTTCCAAGGTCTTCCTTGTGCCTTCTGAATTCGTTTCCCATCTGCCGCACAATCTCGCCGCGTTGCGGAGCCGGAATCATGCGCCAGGTTTTGGAAGCCTCAGTGGCTTTTTCCATAATGTTCTCATAATCGTTCCATGTTCCCTGTCGAACCGACGCAATCAGCCTGCCGTCGCAGGAAGCATAAGAGTCCAGTTTGTCACCGGTAGTTTCAATCCATACTGAACCTGTGCTGGCACCGTAGTTGATTATGTTAATGCCCAATCGTTCTAATGCCGGACGGATGTCGCAGGTAGGGCAAACGTGTTTCATGCTCATGTTGTTTTTAGAATTATTGGTTAGTATTTTGAATATATATCATTATTTCATCAGGAATGCCAGCGATGTCATTCACCTGTGCCGGATAAACCGGCTGTTGCCCGGAGGCCTTCAGTATTTTTCCCCCTTTATCAGGGTTTAAGACAAAATTGACGAAGTCCCATGCTCGTTTTTCATTGGCTGCATTCTTCAAAACTGTGATGCCGTATGTGATGGGTTCTCCTTTGATTTCCAGTTGACTGCCAGGCTCCGTTCCGCGAATCATTACTTTGCTTTGTGCATACCAGTCGGTTAGAGCGGGATTACTCAGGTTAACCGAATCGCTCAGCTTTATATGCCGCATCCCGTGTTGTATGGCTACCGATTCGTATATAAACATATAATCAATGGTACCGGTTTCAAGCAGGGCAATAAGGTCTGTTTCCTTTGGCCGGAGATAGTGCCGCTTGCCTGACAAAATCAACCCGGTCAGGTTGTCCTTTCCCGTTCGTAATCCTTCCAGTTGCAGGCATAATAGGGTGCGGTAACCGCAAGGGTCAGCATCCGGATCCGACGAACCAATGTGGACTTCCGTATCCATCAGTGTTTCTGCCCAATTATGGGAATTGATATGACCGGAATGGAGCGAACGCTCATTGTAGGCGATCACAATGCTGTTGGTGGCAAACCTGATGTTGTGGTCTGCATGCTCGGGAATAAGTAACTGATCAATAAGATGATGGTCTGCCGATGCGAGCAGATCGGCCTGACGTCCCAATTCGGTTATTTTTCGAATCGACGCCACTGAACCTGCTGCTTCGGTATAAATAGCAACGCCCGGATTTTCGGCAAGATAGGCAGCCGTGATTTCCGTGATGGGATAACTTAGGCTTCCGGCATGAAAAATTGTGATGGCTTCCTGATTTTGTTTGTGTGCACAGGAAAAAGCAAAAAATAGGATGATGCTTCCGGAAAATAACTTCAAAACATGTTTCATAGTTGTTTCAGGCTGGCTTTAAACTCTTCGAACGCCTGCTCCACGCTGTCGTCAAATTTCTGTTGCAGGGCACGGTAGGCTTCAAGCAGCTTTCTGGCGGCAGGAGTAAGTTCCGATTTTCCGCCATCCTTTCCGCCCCTTTGTTTTTCGATCAGCGGATAACCAAGTATTTCCTCAGCCTGCTCAATATCACCCCAGGCTTTGCGGTAACTAACAGACATTAATGTGGCAGCAGCACTGATGGAGCCTTTTTCGCCAATCATTTGAAGTAATTCGTAAGTTGAGTCACCGATCATGCCATTGCCTGTAAGGCCGGATAGCCAAATCTTGTAGTTCAGGAATACATCTTTTCGTTGTGGCTTCGGCGGTTTATCCATGAAGCATAATTTTTTGCAAAAATACACTTAAAGGCGATATGAATGTGGTTCCATAACGCACGAACTGTTAGCATTGAAGTTAGAGTCTGTTTATGAATCACTTTGGACACACCCTTGCTGGATTATTGCCTAAGCCGGCATGGTCGTATGCTGTTTTAATCCAGTTCAGCACTTCTGCGTCAACTTCGGCTGCGTCTGACAGATTGATCTTGTGAGAACACATGGCATTAGGTTTCTCAGCTTCCAGTTTTCCTGCTGGAACTTGCCCTTTCAGGTTAATGCCAATTTCGAATCGCGTCTTTGAAGCCGGATTCAGCGTTGCGAACTGTTTCTTGCGCCTCAGACTTACGTATATGTTTTTTGGTGCAATTTCAATGTCGTTTCCGAATTGCTGTATTTGTGCCATTAGAAGATCATAAAGGGCTTTGAAATGCTCTTTCCCCTGATATTGTTTGGTGATCAGTTCCTCCGGGTTGTCCGCCGAACCGGCATCGGATCCCTTGGTCTTAAGCGCAATAAGATTGGCAAAGCCGTGGGTAAGTCCGTGATTTTCCTTGAGGAATTTTATGATTTCGCCATGTTTCTGAAAGTTTCCTTTTCTGACGATATCCATCCATTGATCCAGCGTTTTGCCGGTGTTTTTATGGAGGTTTTCGATCATGGTAAGCGCTGCCTTGTCCATAGTTTTCATTGTTCGTTAGCTGTATTTCTTCTGAAGATGATCAATGGTTGACTGCATCAGTTTTTTTAGTGTTACCAGGTTGATGTCTGACAGCTTCTTCACATAGATACATGCTTTTCCCATGGTGAATTTTCCCAAATCCTTTAGGAGTTCGTCCTGACCTGCACAACCTGTGTACACATAAAGCGAAATTGCTGCTTTCCTTGGCGAAAATCCGATCAGAGGCCAGTCGCCTTCCTGTTTGCTTCTGTCCGACTTATAATGGTACTTCCCGAATCCGATGATGGAAGCACCCCACATTTTTGGCGGAAATCCTGTGAAATCCTGCATCAGCTTCACAAGCTCAAGACTGTCATCTATCTTTTGCTGGTTGTTGGCAAACGCATGGATGAAGGCAAGCACATCGGCATCAGTTTGTTTGGTTTTTATTTCAGCCATGACTCGGTAAGTTTTAAAGTGATAATTTGTGAAGGTGTATTTATCTGGTAATTCAGGGCGTAAATGTAAGAATTCTTTCAGGAAATGATGAAAGGTTTTCGGGAATTTGCAGAATGGTGGCGTGATACTAGATGTGAGAATTCGGGTAGGTGATCCGACTTCTGCATATAAAGAAAAGGCAGCAAGTTATTGTACTTGCTGCCCTTTTGTTGGCTTAAAACTGTGTTTGCTGATCTTTATTCCTGATGTGGCAACACGAGTTCGATGAGTTCGGGAAGGTCCATACCGAGGTTTTTCAGGTGCTCTACCTTTGGCACACCGTTCATGGTCCATCCGCGGCGTTTGTAAACGGCATCGAGGAGTTGTTCGTAGCGGTTCTCACGATATTCCCTCATCACTTTCATCTTCTCTTCTGTGCTTTTCCCTGCCGGATCAAATCCTACAAGTTCCATCAATTGCTTATCGTACCTGTCAGCGCGTGATTCGTATTCTTCAAAGGTTACAGGTCCTGCGGCACGATAGGGTTGGGCGTCGTACTTTCTGGTGCCATAACCCCTCCGGAGGTTGAAAATTCGTTGGAAATTATAAACCCGTTCCGACTGTCGGATCATTTCATATTTATCAAAATCTTTTCCTGTGACAGCTTTGTAAATAGTTACGTAGTTATCCACATGTTCCGGCACTTTTGCGGGTTCGTCCTGTTCATGGTTGTTTTCGGGTTCCACGTCGTTCCAGGGGAGCTTGCAAAGTCCTACCAGACCAAACCATGTGCGGAACATCGGGAAGTAATGCAGTGCTTCGGCTTTGGCTTCGAAGGTCGGGATCTGGTTGTTGACCATGTCCATGAAAATAAGCCAGGCCTCGTCATGTTGCGGGCCTTTGTTGGTCATGGCGTAGCCACCCTGTTGGGCTAGAGATTCCTTGCTGACATATTGCGAATACTCCAGCCCTTTGTTTTCCATAGCAATGTCGTTGATAAACTGTGGGTCGCCCCAGCCATTTTCAATGAACATCTCTTTCAATTTTCTGACTCCAAGTCCGGCAATCGGGCCAAAACCTTCGCCACGTCCGAGCTGGTGCAGCAGTTCCATCGCTGCATCAGCATTGCCGAAATTGAGTTTCAGGCCTCCGGTGCGCTCTTCATTCAGGATGCCGTTTTCATAGCATTCCATCACAAAACCGAGTATGGTTCCCCATGTGATAGTACAAATACCATAAGTATCGCAATAGAAGTTGGCTTCGATCGTGAAGTCGGGATTGAAAATTCCGGCGATAGAACCGAGTGAGGAGGTAGTTTCGTATTCAGGGCCATCGACGATCACTGAACTGTCTTTGTAAGGTCCGGTACGCAGCACATAATCATCAACTCCTTTGGCACAGGCCATATTGCAGCCTATCCAGCAGCCGTCGGGTATGCCTTGAGTAAATCTGGCCTTCCATACTTCACCGTGTATTTTGAATGCTTCGGGGTGGTTGCCAAACTTGAAATTGTGCACGGGAAGCAGGTCGTAGTCGTTCATTACATTGGTGAGGTGGGCTGTGCCTTTGGTGCGCATTTCAGCCTGTTTGTCATCCAATTCACGCATTTCGCGGTTGAAACGCTGGCCGCGCTCCATGATAGCCTGCAGGTTGACCACGTTGTTGAGGTTTCCTTTTACGCCAGGAATTTTTGCCACGATGGCTTTAATCTTCTTGTCGCGCAATACAGTCCCTATGCCTCCGCGCCCGGCTTGCTTCAGCCTTACTTTTTTGCGTTTGGGATCGTAGAAGCTGAAATTGAGCATGCCGATCAGGGAGTGATCAGCGGCTGCACCTGCTGAAACAACTGCAATATTTTTCTTGTCTTTTTCATCGTTGGCATACATCTCGGTGAGTACCTCGGCAAGTATGTGGCTGTCGATGGGTTCGGCGGGCGCTTCAATTATCTCTACTGAGTGGTTGATGCCGTCGATAAAGATGATGACATCTTCTTTGGCCTTGCCCTGGATTTCGATTGCATCGAAACCCGAGAACTTCAGAAACGGACCAAAGAACCCACCCACATTGCTGTCCATCACTGAATCAGTTTGAGGCGAAAGGCTCACGCATATTGACTTTCCTGTGCCTGAATATTGCGTGATGCCGCCAATGGGGCCTGATGAGATGATGATTTCGTTTTCAGGGTCGTTCCATTTTGTCGTGGGTGTTGTGGCGTCCCACAAAAGCTTCAGCCCGTAACCTCTTCCGCCGATGAATTTCTCCTTCATCAAAGTTGATACTTCCTTCTCACGTATGGCATTTTCTGAAAGGTTCACATACAAGATCTTGTCGGTATATCCCCTGTCGAGGGCTTTCCAGACATAATCCCAGCGCTTTAGTGTGTTGTGCTTCTGTTTGATTTCTGCAACTTCCATCATGGGTTTTGTTGTTAATTAATTCACAAAAATACAGTTTTTCACGAAACTTTGGTTTAAGTTGTTCAATTTTAGCAATATGCATTGAATTTGCATATCGGATAACATTATACTAATCATTTGCTTTGTATAGGTTTACAGGTATATTTAGAATGGATATAAATTTTGATACAATCAGATTCAATTAGCGAACCCCTACCTCCGATCCTTTTGCTATTTTTGTGCAACGGCTATGAACTGGGTAACGATAAAAGAAAAAATCAGCAATAAAGTAGTTGGCATTGCCGGTTGCGGCGGCCTTGGCAGCAATGCAGCCATGTCGCTGGCCCGTGTGGGCATCAGAAATTTTGTGCTGGCCGATTTTGACGTGGTTGAGGAAAGCAACCTGAACAGACAATACTATTTTCGCAGTCAGATCGGAAAAAAGAAGGTTGATGCTTTGGCCGAAAACATTAAGTTGTTGGACGAGACCATCAGTATTGTACGACACGATCTCCGGCTTGATCCGGTCAATATGCCTGAAATTTTCGGTAGCTGCCACCTAATCATTGAAGCTTTTGACAGGGCTGAGGCCAAACAGATGCTGGTGGAGACCGTTCTGGCACACTGGCCCGATAAACCGCTGATTTTGGGCGTAGGCATGGCAGGTACAGGCAACTTTAACCTGATCCGTCAGGAGCAATGGGATAAAAATATCTATGTCTGTGGTGATTCGGTCACTGAAATATCTGATGAAAACCCGCCGCTGGCTCCAAGGGTGTGCATCGTTGCCAATATGCAGGCAAATCTTACGCTGGAGCTTTTGCTGCAAGGAAAATAAAGTTTAATCATGAGAATTACCATAAACAATACATCGGAACAAATTGAAAGAGATCAGTTGACGGTAAATGAGTTGATCAGATATAAGAATTACACCTTCAAACTACTGGTAACCAAGGTTAATGGACAACTGGTTAAAACCCATGAGCGCGATGATGTACTTGTTCGCGAGGGCGACGATGTTCAGATTCTGCACCTGATATCCGGGGGTTAGGAAACAGCTTTATTTTTCACAATAACTACGGTTCCGTCGCGGTCGGGCATAAGCACCGGGCTTTCAGGAATCTGCGTAGTAAAGTTGTCCACTGCACGCATCAGTCCGGGCCATTTAGGGTTATAGTCATGCACCAGCAGCACCCCGCCGGGAAGCAGGCGCGGATAGAACCATTCCAACCCTTCAGATGTTGGTTTTTCGAGGTCGACATCGAGGCTGACCAAAGCAAATTGTACCGTTTCGGCTTGTAGTCGGGTTTCTGTAAAATTTCCTTCATAAACATGAATCAACGGGCTGTTGCCAAGCTTGTTGCGTACGTAAGCTACGCTGGTGTCGGCAAAATTGGCTGTGGTGTAGGTGGCTGCTTCGCCTGATTCCTGGCTGAGGTCATTGGCCCTGAACCCGTGAAAGGTGTCGAAAAGATGTAGTTGCCTTTCAGGAAACAAAGTCTGTAACAACGCGGCTGTCTGCCCCCTGTACACACCAAGTTCGGCAACAGAACCGGCAATCTTTTCTCTGTCGATACGTTGTTTCTGCAGCCAGAAAATCATAAACCTATCCTTATCAGGGTAATTCCTGTAAGATTTTCTTAATGCAGGATCAATCCTGCCTGTTTTGCCGTATTCCACCCAAAAAGCCTGTTTGCGGTCGTTTCCCCTGATCCAGTCAACAACATAATAAGCTGCAAAAACCAACAAAACAAACAGCAACAGCACATTCAGCACATCGAACATAGCATGGATTTATTTTGTTGCGAAATTAAGGTCTTTTTTCGTTGTTTATTTTAAGCACAAGATGGATCCGAAATAATAAGAATACCGGTATATGAAAGTAGTTTATTGATTCAGAAGGAATAAAACTATGAAAGATTGCGTCTGAAGAAAAAATTTTGTGCAAAAGTGCACCGGAATATGAATAGTTGTATATTTGCAGCCTCATTTGAGAAGCTAAAAAAAGCTTACATCAATGGGAGCTTAGCTCAGCTGGTTCAGAGCATCTGCCTTACAAGCAGAGGGTCACTGGTTCGAATCCAGTAGCTCCCACAACATTATAAAGGTTGCTCAGGCAACCTTTTTTTGTATGGCCCGAATTCATTACGGAGAAAGGCCGCATACATATTTGTTTATTTTTGTCCGAACAATAAAACACACCAACACACCATGATCAGAATTACTTTGTTGATGCTTGTCGTGTTCACTCTTTCTCACTCCGGTTTGAAAGCGCAGCAGAACAGCGAAGCCGTAAAAGCCACCATGACAGGCGTTTTGCCTGCCCCGCGAATCGTTCCGAGTATCGCGCAGCAACTCAGAGACGGTACTTTTGTAGGTATTGATCCCAATGCACCGGAAAAACCAGGTATGCCAAAACGTCGTGGAGCCAACGCCACTGTTCCGGGCAAAGGGTTGCCGCTCGACAGAGATCCTCTTGTTGATCTTCAGCGGGCTGCGAAAAGATTGCCCGGCCGCGAACCCGAACTTGTTTTTGATGCAAACTCCACCAACATCACGCCTTCAGACCCAACCGGAGCGATTGGTCCGGATCACTATCTGGCTGCATGGAACGTTGGATTCCGGATTTTTGATAAATCAGGAAACCCACTCACACCGGCTGCCTCTTTGGGTACCATATTCCCCGGCAATACCCTTGGCGATCCCATTGTGTTATATGATGTCCAGGCCGACCGGTATATCATCACCGAGTTTGACAACAGTCCCAACGGCTTCAACGTGGCCATCTCCCAGGGCCCCGACCCGGTCAACGACGGATGGTATGTATACACCACCGGCTTTACCACCGGCTCTTTCCCCGATTATCCCAAGTTCTCCATCTGGTCCGATGGGTACTATGTTACCGCAAACATTAACGCATCCAACCGGATTTTTGTGATCGAACGTGATGAGGCTCTGTTAGGTAATCCCGCTCAGTTTGTCGGATTCCCGCTTCCGGGTATGGCCACCTCAGGCTTCTACAGTCCGCAGGTGTTCAACGTTACAAATGGCAATCTTCCTCCCGCCGGAAATGCCTCGGTCGTTTATATGCAAGACGATGCCTGGTCGGGCATCAACGAAGACCATCTGAAGATATGGACCATCAATGTGGATTGGGAAAACACCTCCAACTCAACTATCTCAACTGCACAACAAATTATTACTGAGCCTTTTGTTTCGGTCTTCGACGGAGGCTCCTTCTCCAACCGTCCGCAACCTTCAGGACCTGATCAGGATGTGCTGCAGGCCACCATCATGAATCAGGCACAATACCGTCGTTTCCCGACCTATAACTCAGTGGTATTTAATTTTGTGGTGGACACCGAACCGGGTTCTGGCGAACTGGCCGGTATCCGTTGGTACGAATTGAGGCAGGATGCCGATGGAGAACCCTGGGAAATCTATCAGGAAGGAACCTATGTTTCACCGTATAACAACAAAGATGCTTTTTCCGGAAGCATGGCAATGGATGCCATGGGTAATATCGGCATGGGCTACACCACCGTGAGCAGCCAGGAACGCATTGCCATCTACTATACAGGCCGTTATGCTTCTGACCCGCTCGGGCAAATGACCATTGATGAAACCCTCATCGCACAAAGCACTACCAACAACCCTTCGAACCGCCTTGCCGACTACGTACACCTTACAGTTGACCCCGTGAATGAAAAGACGTTCTGGCATATAGCCGAATATTTCAACAGCGGAAGCCGTACCGATGTGGTAGGGGTGTTCCAGATTGCTCCCGACCTCAACAACGACATGGGTATGCTGAGCATTGATCAGCCCGTTGACGGCGCATTGACAGCCAATGAAGAAGTCGTTATTACGGTGTTTAATTTCGGGATCAACGAACAAGAGAATATTCCGGTAAGTTATTCCATAAATGACGGTGAATGGGTCAGCGAAGTGATACCCGGCCCTGTGCCGTCAGCAGGATCGGTGCAATATACTTTTGCCAGCACGGCTGACCTTTCTGTTGAAGGCCAAACCTATACTATTTCGGTGAGTGTTTCGCTCGACGGTGATGAGTTTGGAAGCAATGACACTACAGTAAAGGCCGTTACACATCTCTATAGCAATGATATAGGTGTTAGTGCCATCGTTAAACCCGTCAGCAGTTCCAACCTCACCGGTGCCGAAGATATTGAGGTAGTGGTGCGTAATTACGGCACTGCCCCGAAATCGGATTTCATCGTATCTTATGACCTCGACGGAATCGTGGTGAACGAAACCGTGGCAGGGCCTCTTGAGGAAGGTGCTTCGCTTAACTACATTTTTGCGGCTAAAGGCGATTTCACTGAGATCGGAACCTATTTGCTGAAGTCATATACTTCATTCCCCGGCGACGCTCAGATACAGAACGATACCACAGTGGCCACCATTATAAAAAACACCTGCCAGCCCGGTGCGGATTGTTCATACGGAGACGGTTTGCGCAGGTTTAAGCTGGGCACTATGGACAATGTAACCACCTGCTCACCAGGTGGATATGGCGACTTTACCGATCTTTCCACCGAATTGCAGCGCAACAGCACGCATGAACTTACTGTGACAACCGGTTATGGCAACCAGCATATACGTGTGTGGATTGATTTCAACGACAATTTCGTGTATGAACTCGATGAACTTGTTGTTGACAACGAAATAATTGCCCCCGGTCAGGGTTCAGGAAACTTCACCAAGGTTATCCCCATCACCCTTACCGAAGATGCTCCTCTCGGGATGCATATGATGCGGGCAAAGACCAACTGGAACGAAGATGTTCCGGATGATGCCTGCGAAGGTACCGAATACGGCGAAACAGAAGATTATATGGTTGACATCACCCTGTATACCAGCGCTGATGAGTTAGCTTCTGCCAACAATGGTCTGACCATTAAACCCTTTGGTAACAAACAATTTACAGTTGCTCTGACCACCCGTGAAGTTGCCGAAACGCTGATTTTCAATGTGTATAATTCACTAGGGCACAAACTGGTCGAAAACCGTATTGATCAGGCCGGCGGAGTTTATTCCTATACGCTGGATATGTCTTATGCCGCCTCCGGTGTGTATTTTGTCAGGTTTGGCAACAACAGTTTCGGTAAAACAGGCCGTATTGTGATTCCATAGGTAAACACCATATTGCGCGCTTCTTCCGAACGCACAATCAAAAACCCTCTGGACAGTCTGTTGTTCTGAGGGTTTTTGCGTATATCCTGAATCTTTTGTGGATTGTTCCGCCGATGCGTTCGTATTCGGCACGCATACGGGTGTTGGTTTCCATCACGAGGTGGCTGTCGATAAGCGTAAGTCCGGCTTTTTGCGCCGACTGCAGCAGCCTGACAGCCATCAGAGCATCAATGCCTTTGCCGCGCTGTTCGGGGTGAATGGCGCCGAGCAGCATGGTGAGCAGCTTACTTCTGCGGGCTTCCCTGAGGATATGTATCCAGCCGAAAGGCCAGATTCTTCCATGCGCTCTCCTGATTCCCTGACTTAATTCCGGCATGGCAATGAGGAATGCAACCGGTGAGTTGTCGTTGTCTGCGACAACTTTGATGAATGCAGGATTAAGCACCGGAAGGTAGCGGCGGGCCAGTTCCTTCATCTCCGATTCGCTGAGCGGCATAAAGCCGTAGATGGGTTGGTAGGTTTCGTTGATCAGCCTGAAGATAGGGATAATCCAGGGTTTCAGCTCTTTTTTGCGACTGAACTCCATCAGCTTCAGATGGCAGTTTCGTTCGATGCGCTCACAGCTTTTCAACAGATAAGCCGGAATGTTGTCAGGCACGTGAACCAGATAGCTGACGAGGTCGATTTCCTTTCTGTATCCGTGTGCGGCAAGCAGCTCGTTCATCCAGGCGAAATTCATGTTGGTAGCAATCACCGGCAGTTGTCCGAAGCCTTCAACCATCATGCCCTGCGGGTCTTTGTCGGAGAAGCCGAGCGGCCCGACGAGTTTGTGCATGCCTTTTCCCACGGCCCAGTTTTCGATAAAACCGAGCAGTGCACAGGCGGTTTCGCCATCGGGGTAGGCTTCCAGGAAGCAGAAGCGTGCGTGGAACTGACCGTTTCGTTCATTTGCCGCATGGTTGATGATGCCCATGATCCGGCCCGAAACCTGCCTGTTATTGTGTGCCAGTGCCAGCACCGTATCACAATTGTGGAAAGCCGGGTTGCGGCTCCGGCTGAAAAAGCTGAATTCGTCGGCATAAAGAGGGTGCACCCATCCTTCGTGGTCGCGGTGAATCTTTTCGGGCAGGTAAATAAACTGCCTCAGGTCGCGTTTTGAAGACACCAAACTGATCTGTACCGACATGGCCGGATGTGCATTAGGCGTGCAAGTTATGAATTAGTTTGGTGCGGAATAACAATTATGATACAAGCTTGGTTGCCGAACGCTCGAGTGTAAGTGCCGTAAGGGATTGCGTGCTTTTATCCTGAATCAAGGAGCGCGAAAAGTTGGAGCGGACTACAAACCTTGAATAACCTATTGAACCGGCAATTTTTTATAGAGCGTGTCAGGCGCTGGCATTATTCAATTCTGACAAATTCTCTAAAATTTTCTCTGTCAATTATCTTTGTTTCCGCATTGTACGCTTCAGTGAATGTTTTTGGCAATTTCTGATTTTTCTTTTTCTGCCACTTAAATTCAAAACCAAAAATTTTTCCTCCATTTTCCTCTACGAAATCAACTTCTTGTTGTTGTTTCGTTCTCCAGAAATAGGTGTGAGCAAGACTTTGCTTGTACTCATTCTGCTTAATCCTTTCTGAAATAAGAAAATTCTCCCAAAGAGCACCTTTATCAATCCTTAGTTCTATTGGATTGAAATTACCAATTACCATATTTCTTATCCCATTATCATAAATATAAATCTTTTTGTTTGTTTTTATTTCATTCCTGATGTTTCGGCTAAAGCTACTCAGCTTGAAAACTATATAACCTTTTTCTAAAATGTCAATATATTTACTAACGGTATTCTTATCTATGTTTACAGTTTGAGCTAATTCTGAATAGTTAACTTCACTTCCAATCTGAAGAGCCAGGGCTTGAACTAGCTTATCAATAACCTCCGGCTTTCGTATATCTGCATCTGAAATTATGTCTTTGTACAAATAGCTGTTTACTAAGTTACGCAAAATACTAACTTCATCTCCCACGTTATTTAATACATCAGGGTAAAAACCTTAAAGTAATCTATTCTCTAAACTCTGCTCTGCGTATAATAAACCGTGATGGTTCTCATATTCTTCCCATGAAATCGGGAATAAATGATATTCCCATTTTCTGCCAGTTAAAGGTTCATTGATTTTATTTGACAAATCAAAAGAGGATGAGCCACTTGCAAATAATTGAACGTTTTTAAATCTATCTGTTACGGTTTTCATAGTAAGCCCTATTCCCTCAATTCTTTGAGCTTCATCAATGAAGACATATTTATAATTCCCTAAAATCCTTCGAATCTGCTCTGTATTTGGTTCTGTTAGTAAAGTTCGTGTTTTAGGGTCATCACCATCAGGGAGAAGATAATCTTTTGATTCAAGGATTGATTCGATAAGGGTTATTTTTCCCACTTGTCGCGGACCAATGACAACAATCGCTTTTCCTGAATCAATTCGGTTCTTTGTTCTGCCACTAAGATATCTTGAGTACATTGTTTTTCTTACAAAAAGAATAACTATTAATGAACATATTCACCGAAAGATATGATTTAATGTGAATATATTTTTAATGCTTCTGACAGACTATTTTATTAATTACAGAATGTCAAGTATTTATAAATTCCTTTTTCATGTCAGTTCTAACTCATTCAAAAATCCGAACGTTAGCTCAAGAAATCAAAGTTTGCCAATTTAGGTTGAGGCAGCTAACGTCAGTCCGTCCACCTGATGCGGATAGGTTGAAAAACCTCCATTATCTTTTTATTTCTTTATTTTTTCCCTGCTACATTAGTAAATACTTAGGTTGTAAGTGGCATGTTTTCATGTTAGGACTTGTCCCACAACCAAACGAAGCCTATTTATTGTGCGCTGCTCATTTTTCACTCGTATCTTGAAGTCATCCAACTATTAACTTCAAACAACACTGCGCAGTCTCCCTGTCTGTTCCATATTGTTCTATCAAGTCCCCAGAATAGAAAATGATTTGTCGAACCATCATTATTTTTTGACTCTGAGGGATTTCCTCGTCCTGTGTATAATATTACATAATCTCCCGTCCTTACTTTTTTTGGAGTAAACCAATGTGCATGTCTTTGAACATTTGAAATTGAATTAGCTGATGTATATGTTGTATCAAAAACAATGAAGTAAGTTAAGTCACAGTCCGCTAGTACACGTAACCAAAGTCTTTCTTTGTTTGGAATTCCCCTGTCTAGCATTTTAATTATTTCTAGTCTCATTTTTTTACTGCCCTCCCGATGCAGGAACCTACAATGAGGCCAAGTCCAAGTATTGAACAAAGAATTCCATATAAAGTATTTGTCGTCCAAAATGATGGTGCAAGTCCAAGAATTGTTCCACCTAAGCCAACACCCACACCAAAAAATATTTCTACTGACCTGTCGGTGTTAAGTTTCTCTCCTAATATTGCTGCTCTTTTGTCAGCTTCGTGAAAACTCGTAACATAACTTTTTAATCCTTCTTTTTGAGTCTCTACTTCTTCTAACATCTCAAGTAACATTTTTTGTGTCCCTGTCTGAGCTAATTCTTCTTCTGTCAATTGTCTGCGAATATTACGAAGGGCCTGTCTGCGCCCAGTAGTTGGAACAGATTCATTTTCTGGTGCAGGTTCTGTCTGCGGAGCATCTACAGGTTCTGGTGGCACCTCATTGGTTGTATTGTCCTCTGAGTCATCTGTTTTCATTTACTTTTCTTTTTAGTCATATTAATAATAGGCAAATCTTTCCAAAAAATGATTTGCGCACAACGGTTTGCAGCTATGCCCAGTAGCCGTTTTGCGGGCATCGTCACTGTCAACCAACACAAATTTTCTGCGGGCACTGCCGTTTTAATTTGCTTTTTCATAGGCTATTGGGCTTAGGTGCTGTTATGGCCTGGCTATTCTTTGTCTTTCTCTTATGATATTCTTCGTATTTGTCAACAAGATGGTATAGATAAAGGATTAATGCTTCAAAAAATTCCAATGTGTCTTTAGCATCTTGTTTTTCAATTTCAATATCATGAGAATGAGCACCAACATTTCCTATTTCTCTAAGTTCATTTGACCATTCATGGAACGTGTCGGAAAGTATTCCTTTGTCCTTAAGTTTTTTCAATTTATTAATCAAATTTCCTTTTGCCTCTCCTTTGTCATGGCAAATTGCTTCAATTCCTTTTCTACACATAATGACACATGCGTCATAAGCATTTGCTCTAAAACATTTAATAGCTTCTCTGTACGGTTTAAGGATTGTTTTTGGAGCGTTTGCAACAAAACTTGATTCTTTCTCAGGGAATAGTTGAAATTTTTCCTGCGGGAAATATTGTCCCTCAATTTCGATAAAATCCTCACACAACAGAATAGGCTTTTCACAATTTAGACATTTAGCTAAATATACGAGTGTCCCTTCACATTGAAGTTCATCTTTATGCCCTACATTGTATGCATATTGAAAAATTATTTCAGCTTCAACAATTGCATTACAGTCAGGGCAATATTGTGTTATTTTTTCTCTTTGTTGATTTTCAGTGCTCATTCGATTGAATTTTTATCATTTAGCTGGCATTTTAGCTTGGCCATAACTCGTATATAAGAACGGATCAACCGTTTTTACACGTGCAATTTCAGGGGTATTTGTTCTGGTTGACTCCACTTTTCTGTTTTCGTTACTAAAGTTATTGTTTTATTCAATACAACCAAATTCCATTATTTTGTTTTCTGTCAGCAAAAAACACCTATACAGGACCAGCTATTTCTTCACAATTCATCGGTAGTAAATCCGTTTGCAAAGATAACCTTTCCCACGGAAAGGTATTTCCAGCCGTAAAGTTAAAAAAAGCTTTTGAAAGCATATACACGTAAACTGATTCTAGTTGAAATAATGCGACCCGGAATCCTGTTTTTATTGGAAATAGAACCAAAACCGCCGAAGCGTTTTGTTTTATCCATTGACTCTGTCCAGATATTAAATCTTAAATCCCTCGATCTTCGATCGTAAATATATGTAATACAAGGATTTTAGATTTCCGATTTTAGATTTCCGATTTTTGATGTGGATGAATCCCATCAGTGGTTCAGTTTATAATTTTTGATGTAGCTAGTGGTAAATGTGGTTTCGACTCCGCTCAACCACCATTTAGTGAATCACAATTATACGTATTCTTACACAGGATCAGTTAATCCGGTGGTTGAGCGGAGTCGAAACCACCGGAGAAGCAAAGCCAAACTAATAAAAAACTTATTTCAATCATCTACTATCAGTTATGATCTTTAATCCCTCGATCTTCGATCGTAAATATATGTAATACAAGGATTTTAGATTTGCGATTTTAGATTTCCGATTTTTGATGTGGATGAATCCCATAAGTGGTTCAGTTTATAATTTTTGATGTAGCTAGTGGTAAATGTGGTTTCGACTCCGCTCAACCACCATTTAGTGAATCACAATTATACGTATTCTTACACAGGATCAGTTAATCCGGTGGTTGAGCG
>Ga0208244_100738_pt1 | contig 25457 bp, 22 predicted proteins | sample SubbioCR12Aug_5A_FD_184828 | JGI IMG/M metagenome (GOLD analysis project Ga0208244, IMG submission 184828) | Serpentinite rock and fluid subsurface biosphere microbial communities from McLaughlin Reserve, California, USA - CR12Aug_5A (SPAdes) | ecosystem: Environmental > Terrestrial > Deep... | reverse complement strand
GGGGATCATTCCCCAGCGATGAGGCGTTGCTGAAATTGTTCTATCTGGCGCTGATGAACATCAGCCGGAAATGGACGATGCCGTTACAAAACTGGAAAGGGGCGTTGAACCGGTTTACTATCATGTTTGAGGAGCGGATGCCTATCCGTTAACTGAAAACCCGTTTACACAAAATTCAGGACACCCTCGTTTGGAATGGTTGTATGAGATAAAAAAGGGAGGCTGAATAGCCTCCCTTTTTTATTGCTGGTGCATGCCCGTCACCTGATTAAGCAAGTGAAGGGCAATTTATCAATTACTCAAAAAAGTCTTTCATCTTGTCCAGCCAGCCCTTGGAACGCGGGCTATGCTTGCCTGAGTCCTGCAGGTTGATCTCTTCCAGTTCCTTCAGTAATTCCTTCTGCCGTTCGGTCAGTTTGACCGGCGTTTCCACCACCACATGGCACATCAGGTCGCCATTGGCGCTGCCGCGCAATGGCTTGATACCTTTGCCACGCAGGCGGAAGGTGGCGCCGGTCTGCGTCTCGGCCGGAATCTTCATCTTGGCATGACCGTCCAGTGTCGGAATCTCGATCTCGCCACCCAGTGCCGCGGTGGTGAAGCTGATCGGCATTTCGCAATGCAGATTGGCGCCGTCGCGTTCGAAGATGTCGTGTTTCTTCAGATGGACAACGACATACAGGTCTCCCGGTGGTCCACCATTGACACCGGCTTCGCCTTCGCCCGAGAGGCGGATACGATCACCTTCATCGACACCGGCCGGAATCTTCACTGACAGGGTCTTGTGCTGTTTGACGCGGCCACCGCCATGACAGGTCGGGCATGGTTCCTTGACCATCTTGCCGGTGCCGTGACAGTTGGGGCAGGTCTGCTGCACTGAGAAGAAGCCCTGCTGCATGCGGACCTGGCCATGACCGCCGCAGGTGGTACAGGTGACGGGGCTGGTGCCCGGACGTGCGCCGGAGCCGTGGCAGGTTTCGCATTCGGCCATGACCGGGATGCGGATCTTGGTTTCGGTGCCGCGTGCGGCATCTTCCAGCGAGATCTCCATGTTGTAGCGCAAATCAGCACCGCGATAGACATTCGAGCGCTGGCGACCGCCACCACCGAAAATGTCGCCGAAAATATCGCCGAAGGCATCGGAGAAATTGCCGAAGCCATGCGCGCCGCCACCAGCACCGCCCATGCTCGGGTCGACACCTGCATGACCGTACTGGTCGTAAGCCGCGCGCTTCTGTTCATCGGAAAGGATTTCGTAGGCTTCCTTGGCTTCCTTGAAGCTTTCTTCCGCCTTGGGGTTATCCGGATTGCGGTCCGGATGGTATTTCATCGCCAGCTTGCGGTAAGCCTTCTTGATCTCATCATCCGAGGCGTCGCGGTTGATGCCCAGGACTTCGTAATAGTCTTTTTTTGTTGCCATTTAGTCTCTGCCGATAAGCATAAAGCACACTGAATGAATTATTCAGTGCGCTTTATGGTGTTTACATCACGAAGAATTATTTCTTCTCGTCTTTGACTTCTTCGAACTCTGCGTCGACGACTTCAGCGTCCACCGTCTTTTCATCCTGTGGCTGGGCTTCGGCGCCGCCTTGCTGCGCCTGTTGCTCTGCGTAGACCTTCTCGCCGAGCTTTTGTGAAGCTTCCATCAGCGCGTTGGTCTTGGCTTCGATCTCAGCCTTGTCGTCACCCTTGATGGCTTCTTCAGCATCTTTGATGGCAGCTTCGATCTTTTCCTTCTCGTCCGCTTCCAGCTTGTCGCCATGTTCGGCCAGCGATTTCTTCACGCTGTGAATCATGCCATCGGCGCTGTTGCGGGCATCCACCAGTTCACGCAGCTTGCGGTCTTCGTCCGCATATTGCGCGGCTTCATCTTCCATGCGCTTGATTTCTTCTTCACTCAAGCCGGAATTTGCCTTGATGGTGATCTTGTTTTCCTTGCCGGTCGCTTTGTCCTTGGCAGAAACGTGCAGGATACCGTTGGCGTCAATGTCGAAAGTCACTTCGATCTGTGGCATGCCACGTGCTGCCGGCGGGATGTCGCTCAGATTGAACTGACCCAGGCTCTTGTTGCCGGCAGCGACTTCACGTTCGCCTTGCAGCACGTGGATGGTTACGGCGGACTGGTTGTCGTCAGCTGTGGAGAATACCTGCGAAGCCTTGGTCGGGATCGTGGTGTTCTTCTTGATCAGCTTGGTCATGACGCCGCCCAGGGTTTCGATACCCAGGGACAATGGAGTCACGTCCAGCAGCAATACGTCCTTGACGTCGCCTTGCAGTACGCCGCCCTGGATCGCAGCACCGACAGCAACCGCTTCGTCAGGGTTCACGTCCTTGCGCGGCTCCTTGCCGAAGAATTCCTTCACCTTGTCCTGTACTTTCGGCATGCGGGTCTGACCGCCGACCAGAATGACGTCGGTGATGTCCTCGACCTTGACGCCGGCATCCTTCAATGCAGTACGGCAAGGAGCAATGGTGCGCTCGATCAGGTCTTCCACCAGCGATTCGAACTTGGCACGGGTGATCTTGACCACCAGGTGTTTCGGGCCGGTTGCATCTGCCGTGATGTAGGGCAGGTTGACTTCGGTCTGTTGGGCGGAAGAAAGCTCGATCTTGGCCTTTTCAGCAGCTTCCTTCAGGCGTTGCTTGGCCAGCAGGTCGTTACGCAGATCCAGGCCGCCGTTGTCCTTCTTGAATTCATCAGCCAGGAAGTCGATCAGACGGTTGTCGAAGTCTTCACCACCGAGGAAGGTGTCGCCGTTGGTGGAGAGCACTTCGAACTGGTGCTCGCCGTCGATCTCGGCGATTTCAATGATGGAGACGTCGAAAGTGCCGCCGCCGAGGTCATAGACGGCGATCTTGCGGTCGCCTTCCTGCTTGTCCATGCCGAAAGCCAGCGCGGCAGCGGTTGGTTCGTTGATGATGCGCTTGACGTCCAGGCCGGCGATACGGCCGGCATCCTTGGTGGCCTGACGCTGGCTGTCGTTGAAGTAGGCCGGTACCGTGATGACGGCTTCGGTCACTTCTTCACCGAGGTAATCTTCGGCAGTCTTTTTCATCTTGCGCAGTACTTCAGCGGAGATTTGCGGTGGCGCCATTTTCTCGCCGCGCACTTCCACCCATGCATCGCCATTGTCAGCCTTGACGATGGAATAAGGCATGAGGCCGATGTCTTTTTGCACTTCCTTTTCTTCGAAGCGGCGGCCGATCAGGCGCTTTACTGCATACAGTGTGTTCTTGGGGTTGGTGACGGCCTGACGTTTTGCCGGTGCGCCAGCCAGAATCTCGCCATCTTCCTGATAAGCGATGATGGAAGGTGTCGTGCGCGTACCCTCGGCGTTTTCAATCACGCGTGGCTTGCCGCCTTCCATGACGGAGACGCAGGAGTTGGTGGTGCCCAGGTCAATACCGATAATTTTGCCCATTATGTTTTCCCTCTAAAAATATCTTTAAAAATTCAAAAAATCCTATGTTCTCAATGTGGGGATAGTCATTTCGATTTCAACCCCAAAATCTTTTTAGCCACAGAGCTCACCGAGACCACAGAGAAAATCAAGTCCAAAACCTCTGTGCACTCTGTGTTCTCTGAGGCTGAATCGTTTAGTCTTTTGCCTTTGCCACCATGACCAGGGCCGGACGCAACACTCTGTCATTCAGGGTGTAGCCCTTTTGCAATACCTGGACCACGGTGTTGGGTTCGGCATCTGACTCGATGGCGCTGATGGCCTGATGCTTGTTGGGGTCGAATTTCTCACCCTCCGGGTTGATTTCGACGATGTTGAATTTCTCGAATACGCTCAGCAGCTGCTTGGCGGTCAACTCAACGCCATTTTTGTAGTTCTCAACGGTTGCGTTTTCAATGTTGAGTGCGGCGCTCATGCTGTCCATGACAGCCAGCAACTCACCGGCGAACTTTTCCAGCGCAAACTTGCGTGCCTTGTCGATATCCTCCATGGCGCGGCGACGGATGTTTTCGCCTTCGGCCTTGGTGTAGAGCACGGCAGCTTGTTGCTCAGCCAGTTGTGCCTCGAGTTCGGCGATTCTTTCTTCGGCAGTCATTTCGCTGGGAGCAGCCTGATTTTCGTTTGCAGCAGTCTCTTGTTCCGGACTCTGGTTTTCTTCTTGCATGGGTTTACCTCTGATGATTGAACGCAATAATTTGCCAAATGGGGATAGAAATCCGGATTTCAAGCCTGCTCCCGGATTTTTTAGAGCAGCTGATGGTCGGCCAGGCAGCGGCTGACTTCATCGACGGCAGGCAGCTGATGGCGACCGCCGAGATTAAAGGCGATGCTGCCAGCGCCCGGGTAGATGCCGGTCAGGGCCGGATCGGTGTCGGTATAGATGGCGACGCTGGGGATTTTCAGCGCGACGGCCAAGTGCATGAGGCCGGTATCGACGCCAACGGCGGCCCGCGCGGTGGCGATGACGGCAGCGAGCTGGTTCAGTGTCAGTCTGGGCAAGACGACGGTTTGCGCTGATTTTGCGGCAATATCCAGCGCGCGCTCATGCTCGGCCTGTGAGCCCCAGGGCAGGACCAGTGCCAGGCCTTTGGCATGCAGGTGTTCAGCCAGCGCAATCCAGTGATCGACCGGCCAGAGTTTGGAGTCGCGGCTGCTGCCATGCAGGCCGACGACGTAATTCTCCGGTAAATGCAATGCGGAAATATCGGCAGTGGAAGCGATACCGTAATCCGGCAAGTTACCCGGTATGGTGTAGCCCAGTGCCTGTGCGGCCAATTGACGGATGCGCGGCACGGCGTGTTGCTGGCGTGAGACTTTGTGTCTGCTGTTGTACAGGCAGGCAGCCAGTGGTTCGCGGATGGAGTGGCGGTCGTAGCCGTGATGCGGCGCTCTGGCCAGACGGCTGATCAGCGCGCTTTTCAATAGCCCCTGGGTGTCCAGCACCAGGTCGTAGGTCCGGGCTTGCAGTTGCTGTTTCAATGCCGCGATCTCACGCCAGGTTTGCGCGGCGAACAGCTGTTTGCGCCAGCGGCGCATGGCCACGGTCATCACGCTATCGACGCCAGGATGCAGGCGCGGGATGTCGGCGAAACTTTCTTCCACCACCCAGTCAATTACCATGTCCGGATGCCGGGCACGGATGTCGTTGATGACAGGCAGATTGTGAATGACGTCACCCAGAGAGGTGGTCTTGACGATGAGCAATCGAGGCATAGGCGGCATTTTCGCATACAATGAGGCCTTTATTGAGCGAGATGGTCGATTGAAGTTTGCTTTCCTGATTTTCAAGTATTTTCCCTTCGGCGGTATGCAGCGCGACATGTTGCGCATCGCCCGGGAAGTGACGAGCAGAGGCCATCAGGTCGAGATTTTCACAATCTCGTGGGATGGTGATCTGCCGGAGGCTGATATCAAGGTACATGTCATCCCGGCACAAGGCATTTTCAATTACACAAAATACCGGCGCTTCATTGCGCAGGCGCACCAGCATATCGCGCAGGATGCTGCGAATGGCAGACTTTTCCACCTCGTCGTCGGCTTCAACCGCATGGCGGGACTGGATGTCTATTTCGCGGCCGATCCGTGTTTCATCGAGCGTGCGCATGCGCAAAGAAGCTGGCTTTACCGGCTGACGCCACGTTACCGCTGGTTCGCGCAATGCGAGGAAGCCATTTTTCAGCCGCAAGCCGCGACTGAAATCCTGCTGCTATCCGATATTGAAAAAGGTTATTTTCAGAAGTGGTATCAGACGCAGGATGCGCGCTTCCATTTCATTCCGCCGTTCTTGTCTGCGGAGCGTTTTGTGCCCAAGGACAAAACGGCAATGCGCCGGCATCTGAGGCAGGCTTTCGGTTTCGGCGACGACGACTTCGTCTATCTGCTGGTCGGTTCCGGTTTTTCCATGAAGGGTCTGGACCGGGCGATTCATGCCCTGGCCAATCTGCCGCAGGACAAGCTGGCGGCAGCCCGCTTGGTGGCTGTTGGTCAGGATAATCCCAAACCCTTCATGCAAATGGCGAGGAAGCTCGGGGTCGAGCGTCAGGTGACGATTTCCAAGGGGCGGCCGGATATTCCGGACCTGATGCAGGGTGCAGACGTCTATGTGCATCCAGCCTACCGCGAGAATACCGGCCTGGTGATTCTGGAGGCGCTGGCCAGCGGTTTGCCGGCGCTGGTGACGGCTACTTGCGGCTATGCCTTTCACGTGGCTGTGGCGCATGCCGGACTGGTCGCGAACAGTCCTTTTGATCAGGATGCTTTCAACCGGCTGTTTCTGCAGATGATGCAGAGCGCTGAACGCGAGCAGTGGAGCCGCAACGGCCTGGCATATGCGCGGCAGATCATGGCAGCGAATGACGGCAGTGCCGAGGCCCAGGTGCTGATCAATGTTGCCGGGAAGAAACGCGGAGTTGATCGTTGATGTGGGCTCGTCAGCACATGGAAGCGCCGCACTGGCTGCATCAGTTTTTTGTCGATCAGGATCCGTTTGACAGCGTGATGCAACTGCATGGTGAGGTGTTTCGCGATGTGCCAGGCCGCAAGACCATACGAGTGCGCATAGGCGGCAAGTTTTATTTCGTCAAACAGCATTTCGGTGTCGGCTGGCGCGAGATATTCAAGAACCTGCTGAGCGCCAAATGGCCGGTGCTGACTGCAGAAACCGAATGGCAGGCTATCCGGAAACTGGGTGAAATCGGTATCCCCACCACGCCGGCGGTGGCTTATGGAGTGCGCGGGTTGAATCTTGCAACCCTGCAGTCCTTTCTGATGACCGAGGATCTGGGCGACATTGTTTCACTGGAGACCTTGTGTGCCGACTGGAAGAGCAATCCGCCGGAACCTGCATTCAAGCGTGAGCTGTTGATCAAGGTTGCAGAGCTGGCGCGCAAGTTGCACGACGGCGGCATGAATCACCGGGATTTCTATATCTGCCATATCTGCCTGGATAATGCGAAGCTGGCTCAGGGCGAGATATACCTTTATCTCATCGACCTGCACCGCGTCGGCATTCGCCCGCAGATCCGTCCGGCCGACCGCATGAAGGATATGGCCGCCCTCTATTTTTCCGCCATGGAGGCTGGCCTGGGCAAGCGCGATTATCTGCGTTTTCTCAAGCATTATCGCCAGCAGTCATTGAAAGACACGTTGCTGGGCGAAGCCGGGTTTTGGCGTCAGGTGGCAAGCCGGGCGGACAAACTCTATTTGAAATTTCATGGCAAAATGCCTGAAACAAATATCTGGTAGAGGTCCCCTTGCAAGCCTACATTTCATCCACATTAAAAAACCAGCTGGTGGCTAATCAGCTCGGCGATTTTGACCATCTCTGGAATTATCGCGGGGACTGGTTCGAATCGCCGAACAACGGCCGTGGCGGCTGGAGTGGCGTAAACCGGCTGGTGCTGGATATGCCGGATGGCGGTCAGCTGGGCTTGTTCCTCAAGCGGCAGCAGAATTACATCCGTCGTACCTTTTTGCATCCGTTTTCCGGCGTGGCGACCTTTTCCTGCGAGTACAAAACCATCAGCCATCTGCAGAATCACGGTGTGCCGGTGCCGACCCTGGTGTTTTTTGATCAGAAGTCATCGACAGAAGGCGCCCAGGCGATTCTGATGACGGAAGAACTGCTGGGTTACCGTTCTGCAGATCGCATAGCTACGGAGGTGTTGTTGAATCCGGCTCACGCGCGCAAGCAGAAACAGGCGGTGATCACCTGTGCCGCAAAGGCGGTCAGGAGTCTGCATGAGGCGCGTGTGCAGCATCGCGCGCTGCATTCCAAGCATCTGCTGGTCAACATGGTGAATCCGGATGCACCCAAGGCCGTCATCATCGATTTCGAAAAAGCACGAATCAAGCTCTTTCCGCTCTCGCGTACCCGGCGCGACCTGGCAACGTTGAATCGCGATATCGCAGGCCTGAGCCGGACCACGCGGCTGTACTTCTTCAAGCAGTATCTCGGTGTCGAGAAACTTGGGTTCTGGTCCAAACTGCTATGCCGGTTGGTGATCAGCAGGAGCCGGAAGCCCAAGAGGCAGCATCGGCAGGAAGTGGCGGTTTAGGCTGCCTTTTGCGCATGGTTGATCTTTTCCGGCTGTCTCGCGAGGCTGCAGGTGCGCCATTTGATCTGAAGCTGGCGGATGCCGGCCTGCTGCATGATCTTCGTGTCGTCCGCGCAGTGCCGAACAAGCGTCTGGTGTGCCGGGGCGTCTGGAACGGTCAGTCCGTCTATGCCAAGATATTCATCGGTCCACAAGCGCAACGCTATGCTGCGCGCGACGCGGAAGGGGTTGGCCGACTGGTCAAGGCCGGTATCGCGACCCCCGCCTTGCTGCACTCTACGGATATAGCCGTTGAGAATAGTGCCGCTGCTGGCCGGGTGCTGATCTATGCTGCAATCGATGATGCCGTGAATGCAGAACAGGCCTGGCAACAGTATACCGATTACCAAAGGTTGAGCTTGGCCATGAAACTGGTTGCGGAAGTCGCGGCTCACCATAATGCCGGCTTGATGCAGACTGACCTCTACCTGAAGAACTTCCTTGTGCAGGGTGAAAAGTTTTATACCCTGGATGGCGATGCCATCAAGCCTTTGCCGAGGCATTTTGCAAGGCGGGCGGCAATCGGCAATCTGGCTTTGCTGCTATCCAAATTCGATGTGCTGGAAATCCAGGCCTGGCTGCCGGCTTTGCTGCAAGCGTATGCCGCCGGCCGTGGTTGGCGGAATCGCCCCGACGAGCAGCGCATGCAGTCCATCATCGCGCATTGCAGGCGGCGCGCTGTACGATCCTATGCCGAAAAGAAGGTCTTCAGGCAATGCACGGATGTCATGGTATTCCGTAGTTGGCGCCATTTTCTGGCCTTGTCGCGGCAGAATCCCAGCGCGCAACTGCAACAGATGTTGCGCGTTACGCCTGATGCGCTGATCGAAGATATTGCCCGGCAAAGGCTGAAGAGCGGCAACACCTGTACCGTTGCGCTGGCAGAAATCAATGGCCGAAAGTTGGTCGTAAAACGGTACAATATCAAAAGTTTCTGGCACTGGTTGGGCCGGTTCTGGCGTTCGAGCAGGGCAGCCGATTCATGGAGCAACGCCCATCGACTGCTGATGTATGGTATCGCCACGCCAGCTCCTGTGGCGCTGCTGGAACAGAGGTTCGGGCCGTTACGGGGCAGGGCATATTTTGTCGCCGAATATATTAATACGCCGGATGTTGCGCAGTGGCTGCAATCATCATCTGTCACGGATGAGCAGAAAAGGTCGGGGTTGGAATTGCTGGCCAGGCTTATGTACAAGCTGATGTTGCTGCAGGTCGCGCATGGAGATCTCAAGGCCAGCAACATCCATATTGATGGCAACCAGCCAGTACTGATTGATCTGGACAGTTTGCGCGAATTCCGATGCAGGGCCTGGTTTGAAGCGAGTCATGTGCGCGACCTGAAGCGTCTGTTGAGGAACTGGCAGGATCAGCCGGCCGTGCAGCAGTCGCTGATAGAGGCTTTGCAAAAAACATATGGTGACCATCCCCTGCTGGCCAAAGCGCTGCAGGCTTGAGCCATAGGCATGAGCAGTGGTCTGAATTTAATTGAAGAAGTCAGTGAGTCTTGAAGCATGATTATTCTAGGTTTATCCGGTGCGCTGGGGCACGATGCCTCGGCCGCGATTCTGGTTGATGGCAAGATCGTTGCCGCAGCAGAAGAAGAGCGCTTTATCCGCGACAAGCATGCCAAAAACCTCTTTCCCTACGAGGCAGCCAAATACTGCATGAAGGAAGCCGGTGTACGCCCTGACCAGGTGGATATCGTGACTTTTCCTTATGGTGAAATCCCCATCAGTTCAGCAGCGCGCTGGCATTATGCCAAGCGTCACTGGTATGCACCGGATCGCGCGCTGGATGCCATATTCAACGGCAACCGCCGGTTCCGCCGTAATCGCGACAAGGCTCTGGCCCTGATGGCAGAACTGGGTCTGAGCAAGGCCAGATATGTGCCGGTCGAGCATCACATGTCGCACGCAAGTTCCGCTTATCACCTGAGCGGCTTCAAGGAAAAGACCGCGATTGTCGGCATCGACGGCAAGGGTGAATATGCCACGACCTTTTTCGGCTATGGCGAAAACGGCAAGATCCACAAGATCAAGGAATTTTACGATCCGGATTCGCTCGGCGGTATGTACGGTGCGATTACCGAGTACCTCGGCTTCGAGATGCTGGACGGCGAATTCAAGGTCATGGGTATGGCGCCATATGGCGATGCCAGCAAATATGACTTGTCGCGTCTGGTGCAATTCAAGGATGGCGACCTGCGCGTCAATACAAGGCTGGTCAATGTGGTGGGCCTGCGCCGCTACAAGGAAAACGGCAAGGGCTATTACTTTACGCCCGAGTTGATCGAATGGCTCGGCCCCAAGCGGCAGGGCGACGAGATCGACGATCCGTACATCCACTACGCGGCTTCGGTCCAGCAGCTGCTGGAAGACGTGGCGCTGGAGATGATCGACTACTATGTCGGCGACATTATCCGCGAGACTGGGCGCATTGCCATGGCGGGCGGTGTGGCGCTCAACGTCAAGCTGAACCAGCGCATCATCAATATGCCGGGCGTCAAGGAGCTGTTCGTGCAGCCGGCTTCCGGCGATGCCGGTACTTCACTGGGTGCCGCCACCTTTGTCGCCGCGCAGATGGGCGAACAGGTTGAGCCCATGCAGCATGCCTATCTTGGCCCTTCGTTTACGACCGAAGAATGCCTGGCAGCCTGCGAAGTACACCCGGCCAAGCCCAAATTCACCCGCATCAAGAATGCGCCGGAAAAGGCAGCCGGGATTCTGGCGAATGGCAATCCCCTGGCCTGGTTCCAGGGGCGTATGGAATTCGGCCCGCGTGCCCTGGGCTGTCGTAGTATCCTGGGCGACCCCAGTCATCCCGGCGTGGCCGATCGCATCAACGCGCAGATCAAATATCGCGAACGCTGGCGTCCATTCTGCCCCAGCATGCTGGATAGAGTAGCTGTAGATATCCTGCAGACGGATCATCCCGCACCTTACATGACCTTTACCTTTGATGTCGCCGAGCACTGGAAGTCACGCATTCCGGAAGTGGTCCATGAGGACGGCACAGCACGTGCGCAGGTGGTGACCAAGGCTACCAACCCGCGTTATTACGCGCTGATCGAAGAGTTGGAAAGATTGCGTAATGTGCCCGTGGTGCTGAACACCTCGCTCAACAGAAGAGGTGAGCCCATGATCTGCAGTCCGACTGATGCGCTTAACATGTTTTATGGTTGTGACCTCGAATACCTGATGATGGAAGACGTGCTGGTTACCAAAACCTGACTGTAAATTTTTCTTGACAATCGGGGTTGTTTTTGCGGTATCGCCCTGATTTGACCGCACTCCGGCATAGCTGCATAATCAGGCTCTAATTAAAGTTTTTATCGGCGGTTGTTATGAAACAGTCCTTAATTGAAATCACCCAAAGAATCAGAGAACGCAGTTCTCTGACCAGGCAAGCATATCTGCAACGAATGGAGCAGACCATTGCCCGTCCGCGTGGCGCAGATCGTATGGGCTGTGCCAATGTAGCGCATGCTTTCGCCGCGCTACCGAGCAATGACAAATTGCGCGTTGTGGTAGAACGTGCACCACACATTGGCGTCGTAACGGCCTATAACGATATGCTTTCGGCGCACCAGCCGTACGAAAGGTTTCCGGACATCATCCGTGATGAAGCGGCCAAGCATGGCGCTACGGTTCAGGTGGCTGGCGGCGTTCCTGCCATGTGCGACGGCGTCACGCAAGGCGAGCCTGGTATGGAGCTCAGCCTGTTCTCACGCGATAACATTGCCATGGGTACGGCTATCGCACTCTCGCATGATGTGTTCGATGCGGCATTGCTGCTGGGCGTGTGTGACAAAATTGTTCCGGGATTGCTGATAGGTGCTCTGCACTTTGGCCACTTGCCTTGTGTTTTTGTGCCGGCTGGCCCGATGGCAAGCAGTAACATGAGTCATGGTGAAAAATCGACTGTGCGTGAGCACTTCGCGCGTGGCATTGTAGGCCGCGGTGAATTGCTGGCTGCGGAATCCGCCGCCTATCACGGGATTGGCACCTGTACTTTCTACGGCACGGCCAATAGTAATCAAATGCTGCTGGAAGCCATGGGCTTGCATGTGCCTGGTGCTGCGTTCGCCCATCCAGCCTCCGGCCTGCGTGAAGAGCTGACTCGTGAATCTGTGCGTACCGTACTATCCATTACTGCTGGCCAGCATCGCTTTACACCAATTGGCCGTATGGTCGATCCGCGTGTTATCGTCAATGCCATGGTGGCACTGATTGCAACCGGCGGTTCGACCAATCACCTGATTCACTGGGTTGCGGTTGCCCGTGCTGCCGGTATCATCATCGACTGGACGGATTGTTCGGAATTGTCACAGACGACGCCATTGCTTTCACGTGTCTATCCGAACGGTAGCGCCGATGTGAATGAGTTCCAGGCTGCTGGTGGTCCTTCGTTCATCATTCGAGAACTGATTGAAGGTGGTTACATGCATCCGGATGTCGGCACCGTTGCTGAAGGCGGACTGCGTGAATACGGCAAGGTGCCCGAACTGGTGCGCGACCGCCTGGTTTGGCGCGACCTGCCGAAGAAGACGCAGAACGACAAGGTTGTCCGCAATGCTGATGCACCATTCAGTGAGACCGGCGGTTTGAAGCTGTTGACCGGCAACCTCGGTCGTTCCGTTATCAAGGTGTCTGCCGTGCCGATTGACCGTCATATCATCGAAGCGCCGGCGATCGTCTTCACGACCCAGCAGGAACTGCTGAATGCCTTCAAGGCGGGCAAACTGGAGCGGGATTTTGTTGCTGTCGTGCGCTTCCAGGGTCCTGCCGCCTGCGGCATGCCGGAACTGCACAAGCTCACGCCGCCGCTGGCCGCGCTGCAGGGTAAGGGCTTCAAGGTTGCTATCGTTACCGATGGCCGCATGAGCGGTGCATCCGGCAAAGTACCGGCCGCCATCCACCTGAGTCCTGAAGCGCTGCAGCAAGGTCCGATTGCCAAAATCAAGACCGGTGACATCATTCGCCTCGATGCCATTGAAGGCACTTTGAATGTGCTGCTGGATGAAGAGACCTGGACTGCGCGCCCTTACGCCACGCTGACCGAGTCGCAGGAGATGGAAAATTCACACGGCATAGGTCGCGAACTGTTCGGCGGCATGCGCAAGAATGTGAAGACGGCCGAGGAAGGCGCCATCACCTGGCTATAGGCCATTTGAAAACCGATTGATGCGGCGTTCTTTCGCTTGCCGTACTAGTTGTACTGTCAGCGCTCAAGTGTCTGGCCTCAATCGGTTTTGAATTGGCCTTAACGAATCCGGAATCAGGCAATAACCGCGTTACCTTCGCTTGCAGTACTTGATGTACTGTCTGCGCTCAGGTGCCTTGTTCTTGCCTGATTCTGAATTCCTTGTGTAAAGCATTCAAGAATACGATTCAATTGAAAGAGACTAGCTAGTATGAACACATTAGATTTGGCCAACCACGGCCCGGTAATCCCGGTCATTGTCATCAACAAGGTGGAAGACGCCGTGCCGATGGCGGAGGCCTTGCTGGAAGGCGGTATCAAGGTGCTGGAAGTGACCCTGCGTACTTCCTGTGCCCTGCAGGCAATGGAAGCGATTGCCAAGGCAGTGCCCGATGCGATTCTCGGTTCCGGTACCGTGCGTAACATCAAGGATGCACAGGCTTCAAAAGATGCAGGCTGTAAGTTTGCAGTGAGTCCGGGCTACACCAGTGAGTTGGGCCGTGCCGCTCGCGAAATTGGCTTGCCTTTATTGCCAGGCGTTTCCACCGGCAGTGAAATCATGACTGCCAATGCCGACGATTATTATTTCCTGAAGCTGTTCCCTGCGGTTGCCGTGGGCGGCATCAATCTGCTGAAAGGTTTTGCCGGTCCGTTCGGCGACGTCAAGTTCTGCCCGACTGGCGGTGTGACCGTTGAATCCGCGCCGCAATTCCTGGCATTGCCTAATGTCGTGGTTTGCGGCGGTACCTGGTTGACTCCGGCAGATGCGGTTGCCAACAAGGACTGGAAGCACATCACCAAACTGGCCAAAGAAGCCAGCGCAATCAAGGCCGCCTGAAACTGATACGGCGGGGCGCAATGCTCCGCCCTGTCTGAGACGTAAAGTGGATCTGGCTCAATACAAGACCCTGGTTTTCGATTGCGACGGGGTCATTCTCGATTCCAATCAACTCAAGACCCAGGCCTATTTTGATACGGCGATTGCCTTCGGTGCCAAAGAGCAGCAGGCAAAGGCGCTGATGGACTACCATATCCGGCTTGGCGGCATCTCCCGTTATCCCAAATATCAGTATTTTCTGACCGACATTCTTGGTCGGCCTTCCACGGAAATGGATATCCAGTTCCTGCTGGACCGCTTCGCCAGTGAGATCCATCATGGCCTGTTGCGGTGCAAGGTGGCCGATGGGCTGCAAGAATTGCGGGACAGATATCCCGATGCTCGCTGGATGGTGTTGTCCGGTGGCGATCAGCAGGAGCTGCGACAACTGTTCAAGACCCGTCAACTTGATGGCCTGTTCGATGCCGGGATCTTTGGTAGTCCGGATAACAAGGATCAGGTACTGGCGAGGGAAATGAGCAACGGCAATATCCAGAAGCCCGGACTATTCCTCGGCGACAGCAAATATGATCATGAGGCTGCGCTCACGGCAGGCCTCGATTTTGTTTTCATCAGTGAACTGACCGAATTCGTGGGTTGGCAGGATTATTGCAAAAAGCATGATATCCAGGTCGTTGAACGGCTCTCGGCGTTGTTGCAGGACTGATGATGCCTAGAAGCCAGTTACTCGCCAAGTCACAATTCGAACAGATGCTTCAAGGGGCCACTGTCCTGGAGCAGGATGAGCGAGGCATCAAGGTGATGCGGCTGGCCAATGGCGATATGCTGAAAGTGTTCCGGGTCAGGAACAGATACAGTGTCGCCCGCATTTATTCCTATGCCAGACGTTTCTGCCGTAACGCGTTGCGGTTGCAGAGGTTTGCCATCCCGACAGTTCATATCAAGCAACTGTTTCATCTGGAGGCGCCAGCCGAAACGGCTGTTCTCTATGCTCCGCTGGAGGGTGTGACCCTGCGGGAACTGCTTGGGAGTAGATCTTTGACGACGGAAGAAGCTGCAATGCTTGGCAAGTTTGTTGCGAAATTGCATCAGCATGGGGTGCATTTTCGCTCACTGCATCTTGGTAACATCGTGCTGGACACGCAAGGAAGACTTGGCCTGATCGATATTGCCGACATGAGTATTTACCCATGGGCCTTGTGGTGCGGAACGAGAGTCAGGAGTTTTACCCATCTGCACCGGTATCCTGAGCAGGTCCGTGAACTGGGTCTGGCAACATGGCAGGTAATCGAGACGTCCTATTTCGACCATGCGGCATTAAGCCGGGAATGCGAAAATCGACTGCGCCGACATCTGAAGAAAATTTCGGTCTTTGCATCGCAGTGAGCTTGCTTGAGCTATTGTTTTATCATGCGGGTAACTGGCAAATTGCTGATCTTGGCTTGTTAGCGCTTACTCAAAGGGAATGGAAAAGAAAATGCACTATCTGGTAACTGGCGGGGCAGGGTATATCGGTTCGCACATGGTCAAATTGCTGCGCGAGCAAGGGCATCAGGCCACCATCGTCGATGATTTGTCCAGCGGTCACCGCGATGCCGTGCTGGGTGGGGAACTGATCGTTCATGACTTTTCTGACCGGGCGTTTCTCGATCAATTGTTCACTGAAAGAAGCTTTGACGGGGTCTTTCATTTTGCTTCAAAGATACTGGTAGGAGAATCGGTCAGCAATCCGGCCAAATACTACCGTGCCAACAGTTTTTCCACGCTTACCCTGCTGGAAGCCATGCGCGACCACAGTCTCAACCATCTGGTGTTTTCTTCCACAGCCGCTGTCTATGGCGAGCCGCAATCAACCCCGATAGACGAAGCGCACCCCAAGGTGCCGGTCAACCCCTATGGTGCATCCAAGCTCATGGTGGAAATGATGATGTCCGATTTTCAGCGTGCACATGGTCTGAATTACGTCGCATTGCGCTATTTCAATGCCGCCGGAGCCGATGCCGAGGGGCTTTTGGGCGAGCGTCATGAACCGGAGACGCATCTGATCCCGCTGGCGCTGAAGGCTGTACTTGGCCAGAAACCGCCGCTCAAGCTTTTCGGTCAGGATTACGACACGCCGGATGGCACCTGCATTCGTGATTACATCCATGTCGAGGATCTGTGTGCGGCGCATCTGTTGGCCATGCAGTATATGAAAAATGGCGGTGAAGCGACGGCGTTCAATCTCGGCAATGGTGCTGGTTACAGCGTGCAACAGGTCATCGATGTGGCTGGTAAAGTGGCCGGAAACCCGGTTCCGGTTGAGCATGCTCCACGGCGGGAGGGCGATCCGGCAAGATTGGTTGCGGATGCATCAAAGGTCGCGGAGGTGCTTGGCTGGAAGCCTCAATGGCCTGATCTGGAAATGATAGTCCGGCACGCCTGGAATTGGGAATGCAAAGCCGGGTATCGGAGTTGATAGGTATTACTTAACAAGCTCTTTCAATATGGCGAAGTAGTTTTTCGAAAACAATTTCAATGTCATATTCAGCCCTTACTTTTTTCTGGCCGAGGTCGCCCATGCGTCGAAGGGCGTCGGTGTTTTTGCTGTACATCTCGATAACGTCACGCCATTCCGAATGGTTGGAGACCAGGTAGCCGTTTATCTGGTGATCGATTACATCGGCATTAACACCCGACTTCGAGCTGATGACAGGTAGCCCCGCCGCCATGTATTGCAATACCTTTAATGCGCATTTTCCCTTGGTCCAGTTGTCTTCGGGCATGGGCGCGATACCAATATGCGATTTGCAGAGTTCGAGCGCTTCCGATTCCTCACGCCAATGGATGGTCTTGATATTCAGATCGCTGCTTTGCAATTCAAAGTCGGCAATAACCTTCAGACTAAGATGTTTGACTTTACGGCAGGCTTGCTCAAGTTGAGGGAGAATCTCTTCCAGATATTTTCTGGTTGAACTACTTCCAATCCAGACCAGGCAAAGGACATCTGACTCCTTGTCACAACTGGCCGTATATTTTTTTGTTTCCAGCGATGTGGGAATCACCGAAACAGCCGTGTTGACTTGCCTGGCAGTATCTGCCAGATATGAGTTGCCAGCAAAAACATAATCGCAAGCGGCTACCGTAGTTTTAAAACGATTCATGCGTGTTTTTGAATCTGTTCCATCTGTGTTGCAAAAAATGGCATCATCAAAATCGAAGAATAGTTTTTTTGAGAGTTTTCTTAATAGCCAGAACACCGGGTAAGGGAAAGTTTTGCGTAACAGCACGACGACATCAGCTTTTCTTGCAGCGTTCAATGCTCTCAATACTGAGATCACTCCGCCAGAGATGGTGACATGTTCTGGTTTCCAGCCGTGTGTCTTGAAGTATGGAAAATATTGCAGCGCCCTGTAACGTGTCGAGGATGCACGTTCCCCTTTGGATAAGAACAGAATATTCCCGTGCATGCTAGATCCTGGTGAAGACTGCGAATATCTCATCACCCCGGTTTTTGTATTGGGATAACCAGACGTAGACTCTCGCCAGCATTCTTTTCCACCAGATCCGTTTTGATGGTTTGCCTTTGTTACAAGTGATGTAATCAATACTATTCAAGATAATTTTTGGTGTGCTACGCGTTCTGATTTGCTTGATCTCCAGGCCAGATTGTTGGGCCAGCTCAAACAGGTTTTTTTCTGAGAAAAGGTAGATATGCCGCGGCACGTCATTGGCATACCAATTGGTATTGAAAAGTGCCCTGCCTAAAGCCTTGCTATTGGGCGTTTTGATAATGAGCCGGCCATTCTTTTTAAGGACGCGGGATAGCTCTGAAAAAAAGCTTTTTGGGTCGGGTACGTGCTCTATAACATGGCTGACATTGATCACATCAAAGCTACGATCTTCGAAATTTGCCGAGAATAGATCGCCATGATGCACATCAAGGCCTGAAAGTCTACAGACCCTCACCGCATTTTCGTTAAATTCCACACCTTTGACATCCCAGCCAAGTTTGTTCATCCCATCTAGGTAACGGCCATTGCCGCAACCAACATCTAGCAGTTTGCCATTCTCTATGAAGGGCACTTCAAAGTCGTTTTGGAAGGCTGATGTAATGAAGCTCAATAGGTCTGTCAGGATTGGTGTGTGTAAATGCCTATAACCGAAGTTGAGTTTCAGGCGCGACTTCCTCATGCGATTGATTTTTTTCAATCGACTGGATTCCTCGTAAACTTCATATGATTCAGGATAGAAATTACTGATAGCTTCCGCACTTGGTGCGGGATGCTGGAATATGAATTCACATGACGAACACTGATGATAATCATACCGGTCGTAATAATCGAACATCAGGTCTCTGCCGCTAAAGTCATAATGCGAGGTGTTGCCGCAAACCGGGCAAAGGGAGGAAGTGTGATTCATGGGGTACCTTGTTTAAACCTGGATCAACTTCATTTTAATGGCCAACTGTTTTTTTCAAGAAGCTGATTTTTATATACGAGAATAAATTTCTTGCCGGAAACCGAAGTAAATTTGGCGACTTCAACGAAGCCGCTTAGATTGTGCTCCAGATCAGGCTTATGTGCCATGTCACTCTTCGACATTGATACCAAAAGGTAGCCGTACTCATCAATGGATTGATTTTCAATATCAGCATTCAACTTCTTCCGATTATCCGGCCAGGTGCCTATGAATGCTTCTTTTGCGTAATGGCGCGCTCTTGCGTCATCATAGTAAACGGGCAGGTTATCCGGATTGTTTTCTTTAATCCACGACACCGCGTCCTGCTCGTAATTATAGCCTGCTTTTTTTGGCAGGATATTTTTGACAAAACCCAATGCCATGATGCTCATCACCAATATCAATACCCACTTTTTCAGTTGATTGTCCGGACTGCTTGGTCTGAAGTATTTGTAGCAATGCCTTAGCCCAAAAGCGGCAAGAATCATCACCATGAATGCCAGTGCAACAATATATCTGCCGGACAATACAAATACCTTGAAGATAATCAGAAACATATTGATGCCGGCTATCAGAATGGTGGCGCGTATCACTATCCAGGCATTTTCATTCAGAAGAATTTTGCGCTTGGTGACTGATAATATGGCAAATCCGATATTGATAAGCCCTGCAGTACTGACCGTTTTTGCAATCATGATGAAGGTGAAAGAAAGAAGCAGTGCTTGAATCGCGAAATCATCCAGATAGTTACCCAGAACCTGGCTCGCCATAATCTCGGATCTTTCTATAAAGTTTTTACTCAATTGCTCGTATAAGTTAAGCGAAAAAACTTCTTGCAGCCTTCCTAGCGACTTCATCGATAAATTATTGAGGACTAAATAGCTTGCAACAGAGATTGCAAGAATCAAATTGATGCAGTTGGTAAGAAATACTGCGTAAATCCGGGCTGAAAGTTTCTGCTCTGTTTTGAGTAATAGAATGAGCGGCAAGCCAATCAGGTATGAAACCCCCTCAATCCTGAATAACATGGCAATCAGGGCGAAAATTTGCCATAAAAGTGCATCGCTTAGTTGATTTAAACGATAGAAGCGTGTGAAAAACACTAGGCTGGTGAGAAAAAAAGCCCAGAAACCTTGATCTCTCATCAACATTTGCAATACGTCGCCCACAACATACTGGGAGCTGAACAGGATCAGGCTGCCTGACAACAGGGTAAGTTGATCTCCGCCAGCCAGCTGTATGAGTTTCAGAAAGCTTGCCGTGGCAATGCCGAAGAATAGAACGTTTAAAACTTGTGCGGATAAGTGGATATCCAGGCCGAATAATTGATGGGTTGTCGCTATCAGACCTGAATACAAGGGCCAAGGGAATAACTGAAATCCTGCTTTCCATTCACCTGCTGCAAACAAACGCGCAGCTTCAAAATAAAGTACAGAATCGTTGTTGATCCAGCCATGCTGAATATAGTTGATCTGCATGGCGATCAGTACGCCGATTGCGGTTAGCAGCCAGATCAGCCGGTTGGCAGGTAATTGCGTGAGCTTGTTTAACAATAAATTCAAACCGATATCCTTGAATACTTAGCGTTTACAGGGCTATTTCCTGCAGCACGCGTTCCGGCGCGAGTTGCTTGAGACAGTTGAGATGGCCGAGCGGACATACGCGTTTGAAGCAGGGGCTGCAATCGAGTTCCAGCCACAGCACCACTGCCTGCGGGCTCATCGGTGGTGTGTGGTGGGGGTCGGATGAGCCGTAGACCGCAATCACTTTTTTGCCAAGGGCTGCTGCGACATGCATCAAGCCAGAGTCGTTGCTGACCACAGTTTCGCAGAGTGACATCAAGTCGATGGCTTCACCCAGTCTGGTTTTCCCGCCCAGGTCCAGGCAACGGTTTTGTGTCATCTGGTTGATGCTACTGGTTACCGGCACATCTTTTTCCGAGCCGAACAGCCAGACCTGCCAGCCTTTCTCCAGTGCCTGCTTGGCTACCTCGGCATAGTATTTGACAGGCCAGCGCTTGGCTTCGCCGTATTCTGCACCGGGGCATAAGCCCAGCACCGGAACATCCGGCAGTTTTTTGCCTAGTCTGTCGAGAGCTGATGCTGCCTGTGCAGCGTCGGCGATCAGTTTCGGGTTAGGGATGGGAGCCGGAAGTGGCTGGTTTTTCCTGAGGCCGAGTGCCACGAAGCGGTCGACCGTACGTGGGAGCGTCTTTTTGTCGAGCGGGCGGATATCGTTCAGCAAGCCATAGCGCAGTTCACCGAGAAAGCCAGTGCGAAGCGGGATGTTGGCGGCAAAGGGCAGAATGGCCGATTTCAGGGAATTGGTCAGCAGGATGGCCTGATCGTAGGCGGCATTTCTCAGCGACTTGCCAAAGCGGATGCGTTCACGCAAATCCAGTCGGCCATGTTTGAACGGCAGGGCGATTTTGCCGCTGACTTCCGGCATGCGGTCCAGTAGCGGGATGGTCCACGCAGGGGCTGCGACATCGATGATGGCATCCGGCTGTTGCTGTTTGATGACCTGGAACAGGCTGTGTGCCAATACCATGTCGCCGACCCAGGACGGGCCAATCACCAGAATGCGCATCAGGCCCCGAGCTTTTCGATGATTCTGCTGGTACTGCGGCCGGGCACGATGTCTATCAGTGCGACCTTGCCACCCCAGGATTTGACTTCCTTGCCGCCAACGACCTGGTCTTCGGTGTAATCGCTGCCCTTGACGATGACGTCAGGCCGGATGGCGTCAATCAGTTTCAATGGCGTGTCCTCGTCGAACAGGATGACGGCGTCCACCGCTTCCAGCGCCGCCAGCACGCGCGCACGGTCAGCTTCATGAATGACCGGCCGGCTCGGGCCTTTCAACGCGCTGACCGAGCGATCCGTGTTCAAGCCCAGGATCAGCTTGTCGCCAGTTTTCCTGGCAGCTTCCAGATAGGTGACGTGCCCTGCATGCAGCAGGTCGAAGCAGCCGTTGGTGAAGACGATACGTTTTTCCTGTTGTTTCCACTGCTTGACACGGACCAGCAGGGTGTCCAGTTCGCAGATTTTGTCTGCCTGTTCAACCGAGTCCTGCGATATGAGTTCCGCCAGCAGTTCCTCGCGGTTGACCGGTACCGTACCGACCTTGCCGACCACAATGCCTGCAGCGATATTCGCCAGTTCGAAAGCCTGGCGATGGCTCAAACCATGCATCATCCCCGCGGCCAGTGTTGCGATCACCGTATCCCCGGCGCCGGAAACGTCAAATACCTGTTTTGCCGCAGCCGGGATATGAATGGTCTCGTTTTTCTCAAGCAGGGAGATGCCTTCCTCCCCACGGGTCACTGCAAGAAATTCCAGCCCAAGCTGATCCCTGAGTTCAGCTGCCGCTTGCAGCAGTTTTTCGGTGTTAATCGCATCAACACCACAGGCTTCTGAAGTTTCTTTCTTGTTCGGTGTCAGTGCGGTTGCGTCTCTGTATTTCGAATAATCGCGACCTTTCGGATCTACCAGTACCGGAATGTCCAGTGTTTTGGCTTGCGCAATGACCGCTTGACAGAGCTCCGTACTCAGCACGCCCTTGGCGTAATCGGAGAGGATGATAACGGCAGGCTTCTGCGCGATGGCCTGTGAAATCTGTTTGAGCAGTGCACTGGTTTCGCTATCGGTAAACGTCAGCCGGCTTTCCTTGTCCAGCCGCATCATCTGCTGATGGCCGCCAAGAATGCGGGTCTTGGTTACGGTGGGGCGCTGGCGTGAAGTGACAATCGCGCTGCTGCTGATATTCAGACCCTGCAGCATTTCCAGCAGGGCGCGGCCTTCTGCATCATCACCGATGACACCGGCCATGATGGTGTTGATGCCAAGCAGGGACAGGTTGGCCGCCACATTGGCAGCACCGCCGGCCCGGTCGTTCTCCTGTTTTAACAGCACGACCGGCACAGGGGCCTCTGGTGAAATGCGCTCAACTTCACCGATCAGGTAACGGTCCAGCATCAGGTCGCCGATGACCAGCGCTGTGCTGTCCCCAGTAGAAAAACGATGTTTTACGGTTTCAATCAGGTTTTCGCGCATCAGTCGGCTTCGAGCAAATCACACAGGCTGTGGCCAATGAAGATATGCGCTTCCTGAATGCGCGGCGTATCGTTCGATGGCATGATGAGGTTGTAGTCGCAAAGCGCAGTGAGCTTGCCGCCACTGCCGCCGGTCATGCCGACGGTGACGGCGCCAATCTGTTTGGCGGTCTCGATGCCGCGCACGACGTTAGGGCTGTTGCCGGAGGTGGTGAGACCGATGACCAAGTCCTGCGGCAAGCAGAGGGCTTCGACCTGGCGCGAGAAAATATATTCGTAGCCGTAGTCGTTGCCGACCGAGGTCAGGATGGAGGTGTCGGTGGTCAGCGCGATGGCAGGCAGGCCTTTGCGCTCCTTTTTGTAGCGGCCGACGATCTCGGCGGCGATATGCTGGCTGTCGGCAGCACTGCCGCCGTTACCCATCAGCAGGATCTTGCCGCCACGGGCGATACAGGCATGCATCTCGTCCGCTACGGCAGCGATCTGCGGCAGCAGGGCGGCGAGCTTGCTCATCACGTCCTGATGTTCGGCGAGTGCAGCAGTCAGGTTTTCAATATTGTTCAATTGTCAGTTCCTTCAGGCGTAAGGGTCAGCCTGCATCAAATAGTTCTGCACATAATCGCGCACGCCTTCTTCCAGCGTATGGAACGGCTGGCTGTAGCCGCTTGCACGCACCTTGTCCATTGTGGCCTCGGTGAAATACTGATATTTGCCCTGCAAATCCTCCGGCATGTCGATAAAGGTGATGTCCGGTGATTTGCCCATGCCGGTCATCACAGCCGATGCCAGATCCTTGAAGGCGCGTGCCTTGCCGGTGCCGACATTATAGATGCCGGAATGCTCGGGATTCTGCAGAAAATGTGCGACCACGGCAGCGGCATCCTTGACGTAAACGAAGTCGCGCAGCTGCATGCCGTCCTTGTATGCCGGCAGATGGCTTTTGAACAGCTTGACCGTGCCGTGTTCACGGAACTGGTGGAAGCTGTGATAAGCCACGCTGGCCATGCGTTCCTTGTGATATTCGTTGGGCCCGTAGACATTAAAGAACTTGAAGCCGCACCATTGTGGCGGAACCGGCTTGCCTTCCCTGACTTGCCGCAGTGCCCACTGGTCGAAGAACTGCTTGGAATAGCCGTAACCGTTCAATGGGCGGAAACTGTCGGTCCGGCTTTCATCGTCCTCATAACCCTGTTCGCCGCCGCCATAAGTGGCAGCGGAGCTGGCGTATAGGAAAGGCACATCGCGTTCGGCACACCATGACCACAGGGCTTGGGAATATTGAATGTTGTCCTGCACCAGCCTGTTAAAGTCGCGCTCTGTGGTGGCACTGATGGCGCCCATGTGAATCACGGCATCGATATGCTTGGTCTGTTTCAGCCAGTCGAGCAGCTGATCCTTGTCCAGATAATGCGCATAGCGTCTGTGCACCAGATTCTGCCATTGTTCCGGGTGATGCTGGCGGTCGACGATGACGATGTCTTCGCGGCCTGAAATCTGATTGAGGTGCCAGGCGATCATGCTGCCTATCATGCCTGCGCCGCCGGTAATTACGATCATTTGTTCATTCCAATAGGTTCTGGATTACGGATTAATTGCGGATTCAAGACGAGAGTATAACAAAGCGGCTATTTTGGCGCGCCCATAGCCAGTGCACGCAGGCGTGTCAGTTCGGCTTCTTCTCTGGCTCGCTTCTCATCCCAGTCGGTACTGACCCAGCCTTGCAGATTCTCCAGCGCAATGTCGCACAAGGCGTGTATCCACTGATCGCGTTCATTCAGGGCCGGTATGTAATGGTATTCGCCGCCGCCATTGTGCTGGAAGGTTTCCTTGCCTTCCATGGCGATTTCTTCCAGCGTTTCCAGGCAATCGCTGGAGAAGCCAGGGCAAATCACGTCGATGCGCTTCAGTTTCTGCTTACCAAGTTCTTCCAGCGTCGGTGCCAGATAGGGCTTCAGCCATTCAGCCTTGCCGAAACGCGACTGGAAACAGACCATGTACTGCGCTTTGTCCAGCTGCAGCGCTTCCGCCAGCAGGCGGCCGGTCTTGTGGCATTCGCAATGGTAGGGGTCGCCCTTGTCCAACGTGTAGCGCGGCACGCCGTGGAAACTCATGATGAGTTTTTCCGGTTTGCCGTTCTGTGCCCAATGCTGTCTGACGCTGTCAGCCAGTGCGGCGATATAGGCCGGGTGATCATGGTAGTTTCGGATGCTGCGTATCGCCGGCACATTACGCATGCGCAATAGGCTGCGCCACACATCATCCATGGCCGATGCACTGCTGCTGGCGGCATATTGCGGATAGAGCGGCATCACCAGGATGCGGTTGCAGTTTCTGGCTTTGAGCTTCTGTATGGCCGAGGCAACTGATGGATTGCCATAACGCATGGCAAACTCAACGGCGTAGGGACTGTTGATTTTGGTGCTGAGATAGCCCTGCAGCAGTTTGGCCTGATTGCGCGTATGCACGTACAGAGGCGACCCTTCGTCGGTCCATATCTGCGCATATTTTTTCGCGGATTTTCTCGGCCGGATATTGAGAATGATGCCGTTCAGGATCAGCCACCAGATAATCCGCGGAATCTCGACCACCCGCCTGTCGCTGAGAAACTGCTTGAGATATGGCCGCAAGGCCTTGCCGGTAGGCGCCTCCGGTGTGCCGAGGTTGACCAGCAGGATGCCGATGCGTGCAGGCTCGCCGTGCTGGTGGGGCGGTTCGTTCAGGTAGTAGGCCATAAATTCCTAAGGGTCTTAGGAAGCAAAGCACCTATTAAGGTGTGATAACTTCCTAATATGGTTGATAAAAATAGGTATTACAGTCGTTCTAAAATCAGCGAAGCCAAATTCAGGCAGATTGTCAGGTGTTTTGCC
>Ga0208244_100737_pt1 | contig 25525 bp, 28 predicted proteins | sample SubbioCR12Aug_5A_FD_184828 | JGI IMG/M metagenome (GOLD analysis project Ga0208244, IMG submission 184828) | Serpentinite rock and fluid subsurface biosphere microbial communities from McLaughlin Reserve, California, USA - CR12Aug_5A (SPAdes) | ecosystem: Environmental > Terrestrial > Deep... | reverse complement strand
GGCGGCAGTGGCCTCCAAGGTCACGGCCCGTCTTGTATCCCTCTCTGTGGAAGAAGGAAGCAGGGTGAAAGGAGGAGAGGTTATCGCCCGCCTCGAAAATGAAGATGCAGTTGCAGCACGGGACCAGGCAGCGGCAAATCTGAATGTGGCACGCGCATCCTTTGAGCAGGCAAAGGCTGAACAGCGGGATGCCTCCCTTTCTTATAACCGGAACAGGGAGCTGTCGGACAAGGGATATATATCAAAGGCTGAATACGATGCCTCCGAGGCGCGGTACAAAAAGGCAGTTGCCTCTGTTGAAGCCGCAGAGGCAACTATCAAGGCCGGCGCTGCCGCACTGAGGTCTGCTGAGGTTCAGGTGGAATATGCCCTCATCCGGGCGCCCTTTGATGCCGTAGTCCTCACAAAGAATGCCGACGTCGGCGACATCGTTACCCCCCTGGGAGCGGCTGCCAATGCAAAGGCCTCTGTGGTGACCATTGCGGACATGGATTCTCTCCAGGTAGAGGTGGATGTCTCCGAGTCCAACATAGAAAAGGTGACGACAGGGCAGCCCTGCGAGATAGCATTGGACGCATTGCCTGAAACCCGTTTCCCCGGGGTCGTGCATATAATCGTTCCCACTGCTGACCGGTCCAAGGCAACGGTGCTGGTGAAGGTCCGCTTCCTGGAAAAGGATGCCCGTATCCTGCCGGAGATGAGTGCGAAAGTCGCATTCCTCCAAAGACCGCTGAGCCCTGAAGAACGGAAACCCCTCACTGCCCTCAACCCGCATTCGGTGCTGACACGCAGCGGCAAGAAAGTGGTATTCCTCATAAAGGATGGCCGTGTTACGGAAGCGCCGGTAACCCTTGGATCGCAGATCGGAGACATGACAGAGGTCGTGAGTGGCGTAAAGGCAGGAGACAGGCTGGTGGTAAAGCCTCTTGACAAAATGAGAAGCGGGACTAGGGTCAAGGTTGCTGAAAAGTAGATGGAATCTCCCAGGCCCCCCATCGTTGTTATAAAAGACCTCAACAAGTCTTACCGGCGCGGCAGCCAGATAATTCCGGTGCTCAATAATATCTCTTTTGACATCGATGATGGTGAGTTCCTGGCGCTGATGGGACCGTCAGGCTCGGGCAAGAGCACCCTTCTGAATCTCATCGCCGGAATTGACAAACCGGACTCCGGTGCCATCAGCGTGGGAGGGATAGACATCACTTCCCTGAGCGAAGCCGAACTTGCGCGATGGCGCGCATCCAACGTGGGCTTTATTTTTCAGTTTTACAATCTCATACCGGTGCTTACCGCCTTCGAAAATATTGAACTCCCCCTGCTCCTTACCCCCCTTTCGAGGAAAGAACGGAGAGAGCACGTCGAGATGGCTCTGCATATGGTAAACCTCTCCGATCGCATGGACCATTATCCAGGCCAGCTCTCAGGAGGTCAGCAGCAGAGGGTGGCAATTGCCAGGGCCATCGTGCCGGACCCCGCGATCCTTGTGGCTGATGAGCCCACCGGTGACCTGGACAAGGTTTCGGCCAGGGACATACTGGAATTGATGGAGCGCCTTGTCCATGAACTGGGCAAGACAATCATCATGGTGACCCATGACCCCCGCGCCGCGGAAAAAGCCCATGTGGTGAGGAACCTCGATAAGGGCGTCCTGAACAATGTTCATACTTAAGTTTCTCATACGGAATGCCCTGCGCCACAAGCTTCGTACCTCCCTCACCGTCATCGGCATTGCCATCGCGATTGTCGCCTTTGGCCTGCTCCGCACCCTGGTGGGGGTCTGGTATTCCGGCGCTGAGCACTCATCCGCAAGCCGTCTCGTTACGCGGAATGCCATCTCCCTTATCTTTCCCCTTCCCCTGTCGTACAAGGACAGGATACGTCAGATACAGGGAGTGAAGGCGGTTTCCTACGGAAACTGGTTTGGCGGCATCTATATAGACGAAAAGAACTTCTTTGCGAACTATGCGGTAGAACCGAAAAGCTATCTCGATCTTTACCCTGAGATCGTTCTTCCGGCTGACCAGAAGGCCGCCTTTATCCGCGACCGGAAAGGGTGCATCGTGGGACGGAAACTGGCAGACAGGTACGGCTGGAAGGTCGGCGACATGATAACCCTGAGAGGGTCCATCTTCCCAGGCCAGTGGGAATTTGTCCTGCAGGGCATCTACCACGGCGCGGAGAAGAGTACTGAAGAACGGGTGATGTTCTTCCACTGGAATTACCTCAATGAGACATTGAAAAAGACCGCCCCCCGAAGGGCGGACCAGGTGGGCTTTTACATGATCGGCATTACGACTCCTGACCTCACTGCCGAGGTAGCACTGACGGTAGACAGGATGTTCCGGAATTCCCTGGCCGAGACATTGACAGAGACCGAACGTGCCTTCCAGCTCGGCTTCATCGCAATGACCGAAGCCATCGTGATCGCCATCCAGATCGTCTCGTATGTGGTCATTGTGATCATCATGATCGTTGCTGCCAATACCATGGCCATGACTGCGAGGGAACGGATAACCGAGTATGCCACCATGAAAACCCTGGGTTTCGGCGCCAGGCATATTGCAGGGATCGTGTTTGGAGAATCTGTATTCATTGCCATGATCGGCGGCACTCTAGGGGCACTTCTCACCTTTCCCGGGGCCCGCTGGATCGAAACTGAGCTGAGCCAGTACTTCCCCTCCTTCAGTGTTGCTCCTGCCACAGTGTATCTCGAACTGCTGGCAGCCTGCCTGATCGGCGTGGTGGCCGCAGTGTTCCCCACATGGCGCGGGGCTACCATCAGGATCGCTGAAGGCTTGAGGAGGATCGGCTGATGGGGATTCCGTACTCTTACAGTATCAGGAACCTCTGGACCCGCAGGCTTACCACCGTCCTTACCGCCTCCGGCATGGCCCTTGTGGTCTTTGTCTTCTCTGCCACACTCATGCTCGCGGAAGGGCTTGAGAAAACCCTGGTGGATACCGGCTCCTATGACAATGCAATCGTCATACGAAAATCTGCCAATTCAGAGGTGCAGAGCGGGGTTGAGCGGCTGCAGGCGTCAATTATCGGGAGCCAGCCTGAAGTCGCCTTTGGAGAGAATGGACAGCCGCTCCTTGCCAAAGAACTGGTGGTGCTCATCAACATCCCGAAAAGGGGGACCAACAAACCTGCAAATGTGGTGATCAGGGGGATATCCGCAAGTTCCCTCCTTCTCCGGCCCCAGGTGAAATTGATGGAAGGGCGCATGCCAAGGCCAGGCTCTGCAGAAGTCGTGGCAGGGAAAAGCATTGCGCAACGTTTTCAGGGGGGAGGGATGGGAGAGACCGTGCGGTTCGGAATGCGCGACTGGATCGTGGTGGGCGTATTTGACGCCGGGAACACAGGGTTCAGTTCAGAGATCTGGGGGGACGTTGATCAGCTTATGCAGGCCTTCCGGCGGCCTGTCTATTCATCGGTCATATTCAAACTGAGGGACTCTTCCAGTTTCGAAGAGTTCAAAACGCGCATTGAGAGCGACCCCCGTCTCACCCTGGAAACAAAGCGTGAAACCCGCTACTATCAGGACCAGTCCGAGATGATGGCGAAGTTCCTCCGAATTCTCGGCATCACCTTGACTGTAGTATTCTCTCTTGGTGCCGTAATCGGCGCCATGATCACCATGTATGCTGCTGTTGCTCAAAGGATGACAGAGATCGGGACCCTTCGGGCCCTCGGTTTTCTGAAGGGAAGCATCCTGGCAGCCTTTGTCCTTGAGTCCCTTTTCCTCGGACTCCTCGGCGGTTCTGCCGGACTCTTTTTCGCGTCATTTATGCAGTTCATCACCATCTCCACGATGAACTGGCAGACCTTCGCAGAGCTTGCCTTCAGCTTCACCCTCACCGTGGATATCGCGTTCAAGTCGCTGGCCTTTTCCGTCCTCATGGGGTTCGTCGGCGGCTTCCTCCCTGCCCTGAGGGCAGCGAAGATGAACATCGTGGAAGCCTTGCGGGCGGGTTAAATCTTCCGCTGTCCTCATGGCGCTTCATTCTAAAGCAGAAGCATTATGCCCATGATGATGAGAAGGACAAACAGCCCTTTTCTGTAATTGTCTTCATTCACTTTCTTGAAAATATGAACGCCCACGAGCATCCCTGTCACCATGACCGGGATAAGTTCGAGGAAGGTTACGGTTATTTCCTGCGTTATATTGCCGATTACCGCATGGAACAGAAGCAGGAATATGCTGGTTATGCAAAAGAAAAAGTTTAAAGAGCCGACGCTGTTGCTCTTAGTCCACTCCTGTGTCGATATATAAAAGACAATCGGGGGTCCTGTGATGTTAAAGGCGCCGCCAAGGGTACCTGCGGAAAATCCGGCAATGTATCCTGTCCAGGCGGGCAGTCGAAAAGGCACTCTCCTGATGAACAGAGAGTAAACCGAATACACAACGAGCAGTATGCCGAGGACCGTTTTTATGATCCGGTCGTTGAATGCGACGAGGAAGAAGATGCCAAGGGGTATCCCGATAATTGCGCCGATCAACAGTGACCGGACATTCTTGAAAGCAAACTCCCCCCTGAACCGGAATGCAAGAATTCCTGAGAGCAGAGCCAGAAAAAAAGAGAGCAAAGGGACCGCGGCCTTCATACTCACGAAAAAGGAAAGCAGAGGAAGGGCGATCAGCATAAAGGCAAACCCGAAGACTCCCTGGAGCAGGGAAGCGAGGAATATCACTGCTCCGATCAGGATCTTCTCGGGAAGCATTGCCCTCTGCTATTCACACTTTTCACAGGCTCCCTTGCGGGCAACAATCGCTCCCATAAGGTCGTAGGCTGCCTTGCTCCCTGCTGCAAAGGCTTTCGAAGCCTCTTCATATAGCAATTCGATGACCTGCTCGCGGATTTCCATAAAACGCGGGGACGCGAGCATGTGGAATTCCCTGGGCCTCGGAAGGTCAATATCTATTTCCGCCTTTACCTTCCCGGGCTGGAATGTGAAGACGATAACCCTGTCAGCCAGAAAAATGGCCTCGTCAATCTCGTGGGTCACAAAGAGATTCGTCCTGCCGATTTCTTCGAAGAGCCCGACATAAAATTCCTGCATTAATTGCCGTGTCATTGCATCCAGTCCCCTGAAGGGCTCATCGAGTATCATTATCTTCGGATCATTTATCATGGCACGGGCAAGTTCGGCCCTCCTCTGCATGCCTCCGGAGAGCTGGCTCGGGTATTTATCCCTGAATTCGAAAAGCCCCACCTTTTTCAGGATGTGTTCGGCCCGGTCTTTTGTTTCTACCCTGCCGACACCCCGGACCTGACACCCGAAAACCACATTGGAGTAAACCGTCATCCAAGGGAAAAGGGCTGTCTCCTGGAAAACTACGAGACGGTCATGTCCCGGACCTGTTACAGGGCTTTCGTCAATGAATATGCGGCCTGAGGTAGGTCTCTCATATCCGGCAATAAGATTTATGAGCACGGTCTTTCCGCAAGCCGATGGACCCATGAGAACTGTCAGCTTGCCACGTTGCACGCGGAAAGTGCACTCATCCAACACCCTCTGGCTCTGATCAGCCTTCGCGTATACCTTGGTTACGCCTTCCAGCCGTACTTCACCGAAGTCACCCTTGCTCAATATCCCTTCGCCATTCCTGTTGGACATCCTTTAAAGCTCCTTTCAAAACCTCTTTTTCCACGGCATGGCCTTTTCTCCAAGCCATCGGACCAGCGTGCTGCAAAGGTAGCCGGCTACACCGATGCTGATCATCCCGACAACTATGAAGGGGATGTTATTATTCGTATATGCCTCCCAGGTCATTCTCCCCAACCCTCCCTGCCCTGCGATCATCTCAGCAGCAATGAGGACGTTCCAGGTAACGCCCATGCCCACGGTCATTCCGGTGATAATGGATGGCAGGGAGCCCGGGACGAGGACCTTCCAGAAGATGTCCTTTGGCCGCGCACCAAGTGAAGACGCAGCCCATTTGAGGGAGACAGAGATGTTGGAGACTCCCTGGATCACGTTGATGACGATGATAAAGAAGGCCCCGATAAAGACGAGAAAGTAAATGGACAACTCCCTTGTCGGCCAGAACAGGATCGCCAGTGGTATCCATGCTATAGGGGGAACAGGCCTGAGCATCTCAAACACAGGGAACGTATAATCCTTGAACGCTTTGCTGATGCCCATGGCAAGTCCAAGCGGGATCCCGATGATCTGGGCAATGATAAACCCTGCGAAGATACGGGAAAGGCTGATTCCCCATCCAAACCAGTACGTCCTGGAACCGGCTGCTTCAGTTGCACCCACCGCGACATCCTTTGGATAGGGCAGGTTTTCGAGATAGGGGACCTTTATGAAGACAACGAGCTGCCACAGGACCACAAACATGACTATGGAAAGGAAACCTCTCAAGAGCCTTATATTGAAAACCTTTTTAAACTCTCTTTTCAGCCTCAATTCCCGTATCATCTCCATGGTATCAGGCCATCTCCCTCTCGCCCGCCTCAAAAGCCTTTTTAGCCTCCTCGTGAACAGCCTCCAGCACCTCTCTCTTGAGATCGAGATAGGTTTCGGAAGCTAACATATGATGCTCCCTGGGCCATGGCAGGTTCACATGGACTATCTTTTTAACTTGTGCCGGTCGCGTTGTCATAATGATCACCTTGTTGCCGAGGAAAATCGCTTCGTCCAGATCATGGGTAATAAAGAACATCGTGCGCGGAGATTCGCAGAAAATATCCATGAGAAACTCGTGCATGACGGTCTTTGCCACCGCGTCAAGACCCCTGAACGGTTCATCCAGCATCACTACCTTAGGCTTGTTTATAAGGGCCCTGAGTATCTCGACCCTCCGCTGGACGCCTGATGAAAGTTCTTCAGGATATTTGTCCTCAATGCCATTCAGCCCTACCTGATGCAACATTTTCCTCGCAACGTCAACAGCTTCGCGTTTCTTCATCCTTTTCTGGACAACAGGTCCGTATATAACATTCTCCATAACCGTTTTCCATGGAAAGAGGGCGCCGTTCTGGAAGACGACCATCCGTTCCACGTCAGGCTTTATCTGTTTGTCCCTGGAGGAGATGAGTTCGCCGTCAAGATAAACCTCTCCTGAAGTAATCGTATCGAACCCGGCAATGGCGTTAAGGAGAGTGGTCTTGCCGCATCCGGAAGGCCCCACGATTACAGCGAATTCTCCCGCAGCGATATCGAACGAACAGTCTTTCATTGCAACCACGTGAACTCCTTCAGGGTCATATATTTTAGTGACATTTTTTATCAAGATCTCACCCTGGTTATTCTGCACACCTGTTGCCATCTATGCCCCCCTCCTTCTCGATTCCCAGGCCATAAGCTTTCTGCCGGCAGCCCTTATGCCCGCACTACTCATATAACCGAGAATCCCGAGGGTGAACATGTAGCTTATAATATGTTCAAACTGGTATAAAAAATATCCTTCATAGATTGCATAACCGAGCCCCTGCTTGCCGGCAATAATCTCACCTGCCACAAGGGACATCCAGGAGATCCCCATGCCGATCTGTAATCCGGTAAAGATGAAAGGAAGAGAACCGGGCACAATTACATTGACAAAGACATCCTTCGGTTTCGAACCGAGACACCTCGCAGCGAGAAAGTAGTTCTTGTCTATGGAAAAGACGCCCAGTAATGTGTTGAGTACTGTCGCAAAAAATGCCGCGATGAAGGTGACGTAGACGACAGCTATCTCTACTCCAGGCAGAATGAGTATCGCCAGAGGAATCCAGCTCAACGGAGGCATCGGTCTCAGTATCTCAACGACGGGGAAGGCGAAATCATAGAATGTCCGGTTCCAGCCCATAAAAAGTCCGAGCGTTACACCCAGCACGGTGGCAAGGGTGAAGGCAGCAAGTGTTCTGCCGACACTGTATGCGATATCCAGGTAATAGACCTTTGTGAAGATGGAACGCCCGGATGCGGGCATGAGGCTGAACCAGTCTTTCAGTACCGCTATGGGATTCGGGATGAGCTTAAAACGCGGAAGGTTCAAGACTGCGGTAAAAAGATACCAGAGACCTACGAATACGAGAATCCCCGTCAGAGCCCTGAGCAAGTGCGGGTCTGTAACTCCAGCCTTTAGTCGGCTAATCATGAGCAGGCCTCCCTGGATCCTTGAAGAAATAATACCATATCACTCGTGAGCCGTTAGTCCCGACAGCTCACATCTCATAGATGGGAATATAGGCATATCCGTCCATCTGGAGGACAGCAAGATCAAAAAAAACAGTCTCTGAAACGCTGATAAAGGGCAAAATGTTGTCTTTAGAGACATTTTTGCGTACCATCGGAACCTGGCACTGCACAAACTGCACGCCGTCTCTATTCATTTCGACAATGATCTTCTGGATATAGGGCAACCTTTCGACCCTTTCATCCGAGAAACGGGTTTTGCTCAGGGAATGTGCGATAAATTTCGTGGCAGGGCCATGGATCACGATCACAAAATTAGGGGTCATTCCGTTTTTGCGGATGACATCAGCGGTCTGCTGAATGAGACCGAGTCTGTCCTCAAAGAGCGCCTCATTCCCTATGGTTACATCCCAGACGATTTTCACTTCCTTCGGCCTCTTCGCCTTTACGCTAGTCCCCATTAGACATCACCCCTGAAATCATTAAAGATTGGCCCTGGTTAGTCCCTTCTAACCCTTAAATTCACTGATCGGTCGACCCTTAAATTGACCCAAGGGCAGCTTGACGCCGGTTTCCTTGACTGCCTGTTCCAATAATTCACTGTAGATAGCCCCCGGCAAAGGTTTGTCAACTGTGACAGCGCCGATCGAATGGAGAAACTTAAAGGCTTCATTGATATAATCCATGACCTGTTTGTCAAACCCTACCTGAGCGATTGCATTAATTTCCGATGCCTTGATGTTCTCATGATAGCGCCCGTAAAGTGCTATCCACAGATCCTTTGTGGAAAAACCCGGCAGGTCCTGCGCAATAAGCTTTACGGTATCATAAGGATCCTTCAGCATGAACTGGAGTGCCTCGATATCGGCCTTCAGCCATCCTTTTGCAATTTCCCCGTGGCTGTCGATGAAATCCTTCCTCATGAGGATAACGCTCCCTTCCTGCCATCCCCACTCGGCTCCGGTAAAGACTATCCGTCCGTGCCCTCCCTCTGAAATCTGCGCCACATGAGGTTGAAAGCTCTGAGCTGCGTCAATCTTTTTAGATTGAAGGACCGTTTTTATTATGGTTGGGTCAAGATGCTGGATTTCAGCCTTGATGTTATATTTCTTTACGAGCCCTGAAACAAAACGGTCACCGCAAGAGCCTTTTCCCGAGACACCGATTTTCTTTCCATCCATCCATTTTATCGTTTCATCCAGGCTCTTAAACTGTGGAGCATCGCTCCTGACCAGCATGTCGCCGCAAATCTGACCGGTATTGGAGAATAAATTTATCGAGACAATCCGCAAATCAGCGATATTCCTTTTTGTGGTGGCCACAAACCCCGGCGTGTCTCCGAGGTACCCTATCTGCAGTTTTCCGGCCAGTAAGTTGTTTGCCACCGGGGCGCCAACCACATGCACATCCCAGTCTATCTTGCTTCCCGGAGGAAGGTGTTTTTTCCATAGTTCACGATGTTTAACAATGGCGCCCGACCATCCACCCACCCAGCTTGGGAAATAACCGACACCTATGTTCACCGGTTTACCCGCAGGGGGCGTCTGGGCAAATGCTTCGTGAACCGCCCTGCCGCTGGAAGATAAAAACGCGCTGACGCTTGCCAGGGTCAAACCCATCGCCAGGGACCTTTTCATAAATGTCCTTCGGTCCATTCTCCCTTTTTCGAACTCACTGATTAATTCATCCAATTCATCAAGCTTTCTCATTACCTCCTCCTTTTTCTTGCAAAGTTATGCCTGCCTTTCCGCTTTAATTAGCATTTTACATGCCACCTGTATTTTTCTGTTTTCCTGTTCATAACCGTTCATAAATGCCCCGATTCGCTTAAAACTTGGTGCGCTGCGCCACCATCATGAGAAATTGTGGTGCATTATGTCACCAGTTGTGGTAGTATAAACACACATGAGGAGGAACATTCCCATGAAATCCGCTCACCTTCAGTCCCAGGTGGAATCTATTCTCGAAGGTTCTTACGACGGCATAATCCTTACAGACCATGAGAATATAGTGAAGGTTAACAGCAGCTTCCTGCGGATATCCGGGCTGAAGAAAGAGAAGGTGGAAGGCAGGGCTATCACCGATCTGGCTGACAGTTCCCACGTATGCCTGAAATCGATCAACGAGGTCTTCTACCTCGTGCATCAGAAAAAAAAGAGCATCACCATCATGCGGAAAATGCATCGGGGAAATGAAATTTATATTACGGGAACCCCTGCCCTCTGTGACGGTAAGATCGACCACGTCACGGTGAACATACGGGATGTGACCGAACTACAGCGCCTCCAGGAACAGGTATCGCGGCTGACAGCCCTCTATCTCTCAGCCCCGGATGACAATCTCGCTGCCGGGTTAGCCGGAGAGAATATCATTGTGGAGAGCCCCGCGATGAAACGTGCTGTTGACCTCGCAGTGAGGGTGGCCCAGGTAGATTCAGTTGTATTGATGCAGGGAGAGAGCGGTACCGGCAAAGAGGTCCTTGCGAGGTTGATCCATCGGTTGAGCACTCGGAGCAATGGGCCTTTCATATCGATCAATTGCGGCGCCATCCCCGAACAGCTCCTTGAATCCGAGCTCTTCGGTTATGAAAAGGGATCATTTACCGGAGCATGGCGCGAAGGCAAACCCGGGTTGTTTGAACTGGCAAACGGGGGGATCATCTTCCTTGATGAAATAGGGGAAATGCCCATGAATCTCCAGGTTAAGCTTCTCAAGGTCCTGCAGGACATGGAAGTCTACAGGGTCGGGGGGATAAAACCTGTCAAGTTTGATGTCCGGGGCATCGCTGCGACAAACCGCAACCTGCGGGATATGGTCAAGGAAGGAAAATTCAGGGAAGACCTCTTCTACAGGCTTTACGTGGTGCCCATTGAGGTGCCGCCTCTGAGGGAACGGCGTGAAGACATTTTCCCCCTGACCTGGCATTTCCTGAAACAGTATAACCAGAAATATAAACAGTCCAAGACCTTTTCCTCCGAACTGATCACGATGCTCGAAACCTATGACTGGCCGGGGAATGTGAGGGAGCTGCAGAACATTGTCGAACGTCTCGTGGTGACGGGTGACACGGATCTGCTCAAACCTGAACACCTCCCGCACAGCATTTATCAAAGAAATGAAACAGAGGGGTTCTCGTTCAAAGACAGCGGGACGTCCAGGATTGCCACTCTACCCCAGGCAAAAGAGCAAGTGGAAAGAGCAATGCTTGCCCGGGCCCTGAAGATGAAGCAGACCACACGTGAGATCGCCCGTTTGCTCGGAGTGGACCACTCTACCGTCGTCAGAAAACTCCGAAAGTTCGGATTAAGTGGTGCAGAAAAGCACCAGAGAAAGGATTCAGGAAAGAAATGATTTCTTCCCTGTGCAGAGAAATAGAGGAGTAACATAGACTCGCATGCGCCTGCATTACTCCTCGGAGCGTCTCCCTTATGCCGGCGATCAAAGGTCGCAGCCCCTCACAACTAAAAGCTCAGGGTTCCCTTCGCCTCGCTCGCAAGGCTTATGAGGTTCATAGCCCCCGCCGCCTTCACACCTGGAAGGAGGTCGTCTTCTGTAACTCTCTTATTTGCCATAGTCTGGGTGCAGCACTGGATCTCGACTCCCATTCCCATGGCCTCCTGAAGCCTCTGGGCGATGGTTGGGAGGCCGGGCTTCGGAATCTCATTCTTTTCTATCATGCCTTTGATCATGATATCCACGGCATTCTGAATGCAGTAGAGTATCGTCCTGTAATTGGCTGAAGCCGCGAGGGCAGCAAACATCAGCGCTGACCGCACTCTCTCAACATTCTCAAACCCCGAAGCACATAGGACAATAAAGAGATCTTGCGCAGCGGGATCGGCATTTTTTACCAGTGTTTCTATGCCAATATTCTCTTTTGTCGCCATTATCATTACCTCCCTATGGTTTTGTAGCTATTCACAGAAAGAAGCAATTTATTTGCCAGTGCAAAGAGGCTTGCCTCGAAGTGAAAAGAAATAGAGATAACAAGAAAATTGGTATTATTCTTGCTAAATTATTCCTGGTATTTTTCTGTAATGTATTCGGGGTAAGGAGATGGTCACTAAACCTATTGATGATATGAAGGTGGACAAAATACTCGACGCTAAGGGGTTCCATTGTCCGATGCCGGTGCTCAAGACGAAGAAAGCTCTGGACGAAATGGCGGCTGGTCAAATTCTCGAAGTAATTGCGAGCGACCCTGCATCAAAATCCGACATTCCGGCTTTTCTCGAAAGGGTCGGACATTCTCTTATCAAGGCGAGCGAGCAAAACGGCGCGTTTTCCTTCTTAATCAGAAAGGAATGAACTGTTCGTTCCTTGTCCGTCCTCCAGGGAATACGATAAATCGAACTTCTTGGCCTCTGGCAACTCAAAGTAAAGCACGGAGAAAGTCCTCACCCTGCCAGTCGCAGGCAATAGCATATCCCCCTGGAGGGGGATTGGAGGGGGTGGGGGATCAGCCCACTGCCTGCGACTGGGAGAGGGAGGGAAGAAGTCGCTTCTCCCCCGTCTCCGCTGAAAAGACTAAAAACACAACGTCCCCTTGGCATTAGTAGTGAGGTCGATGAGACTCATGGCCCCTGCTGCCTTAGCCCCATGAATAAGGTCTTGCTCAGCAACTTTCTTGTTTGCCATGGTCTGGGTGCAGCACTGGATCTCCACTCCCATCTCCAGCGCCTCACCCAGTCTCTGCTCAAGAGTTGGGACACCGGGCTGAGGTCTTTCATTCTTTTCTATGGCCCCCTTCACCATGACATCCACCGCATCCTGGATGCAGTAGAGCACTGTCCTGAAATTGGCCGATGCGGCCAGAGTGGCGAACATCAGGGCTGACCGCATCCTTGCACTGTTCTCAAATCCCGAGGCACAGAGTACAATAAAAATATCCTCCGCTTCACGCTTGTCAGAAGAAGACAGAACAGGTCGGCTCAGAGTGCCCTGCATCTCTACCAGACCTCCAGGTCTGAAGAGAGCTTCACCGGCCTGGACAGGGTCAAACCCACCGGCGATGTCTTGTTCACCTGCTCATGGAGTTCCCTGAGGGCCTTTTCATCCGCATCAGCCTTGATCTTCACCTTTGCTGAAACGCTCTTGAACCCCGGGAGTTTATCCATCCCATATTTTTCGGGCGGTTCAAGGCCGAGAAAACCGGGCAGGTCGATTTCACCTTCGAGATCGATCTTGATATCGTGGATCTTGATCCCCCGCACCGCGGCGTTCATCGCGTAGCCGATGGTCAGGCACGCGCCATACGCCTGAAGCACCATCTCAACAGGATTGGCTGCGGTGTTGGTGCCGCAGAGCATCTCCGGCTCATCCGCCAGGAGCGTGAATTCCCTTGAACAGGTCTCGACCTTGAAACCGCCCTTCCACGTGGTAGATGCCTTCCAGACTGTTCTCCCCACCTCCCAGTTCTGCTTCACTGTCTCCACAACCTTCATCAATTTTTCCGGGTCAAGCCCGTTGATCACTGATGCCACTGCCATACTCGTTACCTCCTCTTGCTTTATTTTTGTTTTCCGAATGATAAAAGCAATTTGCTTGCCAAACAGCTTCACTGGGGGAAATGAGACTCGATATAGCTCTTCGCGCGATTGAAAGACGCTGAAATCATAGGGAATTATTACACCAGCTTTGATGTAGACTTAAACGGGACTTGTGGAGGCATAGGGGATGCCGATTACTGTCCTGCATTGCATAATGCAATCTGATTTATAACGGAAAATAAATCTGGGGGAAAAAACCGTGTCAATGCTGAATGTGATCGGAATCGGTATAATTGCAAAATGCAATCACTCTGAGATTTGGTATCTCTTTAATTTCCTCCACAGCGTAGTGGTATCCAGCCCGAGAAGGGCTGAAGCCTTCTTTTTGTTGCCTCCAGCAAGGTTCAGTACTTTCAGTATCTGCTCTCTCTCCATGCTTTCCAGTGTCCAGTCCTTCTTTGTTTCAGCCCGGTCGGGCGTTATCTCCATCGGGAGGTCATCCCCTGTAAGCTCGTCGGTTTCTGCAATGACCAAGGCCCTCTCGATGACATGTTCAAGCTCTCTGATATTCCCCGGCCAGTGATGCCCAAGGAGGATATCCATGACGTCCTCAGAAACCCTCCTGATATTCTTCCCCATCTTCTTGTTGAATTTATTGATGAAGTACCTCACGAGCAGAGGGATATCCTCGACCCGCTCCCTCAGGGGCGGGAGAGCGATCTTTATGACATTCAGCCGGTAAAAGAGGTCTTCCCTGAAGAGCTTTGCTTTCACCGCATCTTCAAGGTTCTGGTTCGTTGCAGCAACAATCCTTACATCCACGGTAAGGGGACGGGTACTCCCCACCTTGAAAAAAGTCCCGTCCTGAAGGGCCCTCAGGAGCTTGACCTGAAGGTTCCTGGACATGGCCTCAACTTCATCGAGGAAGACAGTGCCTCCATCCGCTGCTTCAAAGAGTCCCATTTTATCGGCATTGGCTCCTGTAAAGGCTCCCTTTACGTAGCCAAAGAGTTCTGACTCCAGAAGCGTCTCTGGAATAGCAGCACAATTCACCGCAATAAACGGTTTTTCCTTCCTTACGCTGTTGAAGTGTATAGCCCGGGCGATGAGTTCTTTTCCTGTGCCGCTTTCGCCGTAGATAAGGATGCCTGAGGTGACATTGGTCACCTTCCTCACCATCCTGAGGACTTCAGTCATCTTCGGACTGTTGGCGATTATGCCCTCAAAGTTGTAGTATCTCATTCGCGCTTCCGCCTCTTTCTTCGTGTCTTCGAAGAGCCGCGCGTTTTCAATGGCAAGGCCGATGGGGACCGTGGCAGCACGGAGCACATCCAGGAGTTCGGTATCCAGTGAATACGGGGCATGGGTAATGACGCATAACACACCAATCACCTTGCCTTTTGCCTTCAGGGGAAGGCCTGCATAAAACTCCATCCCTTCCTTCCGGAGGATTGCCCTGGTAAAACGCGGATCTTTTGACGCCTTCTCAAGGACAATGACCTCCCTGTCGCACTGGGCAATGGTGCCGCACATGCATTCCCCAACCTTCACTTTCTTCTCGCAGAGGTCTTTCACCACTTCAGCGGAGAGGTTCCTGAAGGTCATCGGGATCATCTCCATTGTCTCGTCATTGATCACATAAATAACCCCGGAATCCACTCCCATGAAACGGATGATCAATTCGAGGACGTCGTCGAGGATCCCTTTGAGGTCCAGGGACTTGGACACCGTGAGGGCGATCTGATAGAGGATGGAGAGTCTCTTGTTCTGCCCCTCTAACATCTCCGGTACTACGGATGTCTCATCCATGATCTATCTTACCATTTTTCTTACTACGCTCCACTACAAAAGCTTTACAGGGCGGGATGCAAAAGGAAGGTTCCTCTTTGTAGCGGTATCCGGTGACACAGAAAAGGGCATCCGAAGCGATCTCGGGACAAGATTCCTCCCTGCCCCAGGCGGTTCGGAATGAGAAACGAAAGACGCGGGGCACTAAAAAGATAATGTTCCCTTTGCTTTACTGGCAAGGACGATGAGGTTCATAGCCCCCGCTGTTTTCACGCCGGAGAGCAAATCTTCCTCAGTAATTTTTTTGTTTGCCATGGTTTGGGAACAGCACTGAATCTCGACGCCCACCTCCATTGCCTCGGTGAGCCTCTGTATAAGCGTCGGAACCCCAGGCTGGGGAACTTCGTTCTTTTCGATAGCACCCTTGACCAGAACATCCACTGCATTCTGGATGCAGTAGAGTATGGTCTGGTAGTTGGCCGATGCAGCAAGGGTAGCGAACATCAGGGCAGAACGGGCCCGCGCAATGTTGTCAAATCCCGAAGCCGACAAGACGATAAAAAGGTCATCTGCCTCCTGCTTTGTTGACTGCTCCCCATCAAGGGCCTTCTCTGTGGTCGCCATTGTTACCTCCCTGTTCACTTTAAGGTTATTATCTTCAGCCGCGCCCTCGGGACACCCACCCTTTCAGGCCCCCAACATAAAATATATTCCGCTAACGGCGATTACCAGTCCCGCCAGTCTCAGCAGTCTGGTCCCCTTCCGGCTGTGCACAGCCATATACCCCGTCACGGCCCCGAGGATATGCAACCCTGCTGTTGCAGCGCAAAATCCGAGAGCATACATGGCGGGTTCGGCAAGACGAGGCATTTCGGTGCCGTGAGCATGGCCGTGGAAGAGGGCAAAGAATCCGACAAAGCCCATCGCAACGGAGACCGGCAGTTTCCTCGCTGCCGCAAGGGCGCTGCCGAGGGCCAGGACAGAGAAGGCTATCCATAATTCCACCATCGGCAGTTCAATGCCCTTCATGCCGAGCATACCGCCCACAGACATGATCGTCACAAAAGTTGCCGGGACGGTCCATATCGCCTTTCCCCCCATCTGTGCGCTGAGGAGACCCACTGTGACCATGGCAAGGAGGTGGTCAAAGCCGAAGACCGGATGATTCAATCCCGAGACAAAACCGCTGTCGCCGGCATTTCCATGAGCTCCGGCAATTCCGGGGATCAACACCATAAGGAGAGCGCCGCGGAAAATATTCATGATTCTTTTATCACATTTCATCATCGTGTCTCTCTTTCTCCATGTGCGCAATCTCAATGGAACTCGCTTTTTATACGCTGTTCCCGACCTTACGCGACCAATGCGCCATTCAAGGTATTGGCTATTTTCGACAAGACAGATGCGAACTCTCCCTTCCTTAGAACGTCTTCCGTAAGTTCTCTCTTTATGGGGGTAATATCTGCCCGGCTGCGTATGAAACGCGTGAGGACGCCGCCATAGTCAACCCGTCCTACGAGCACGGCGCCTACAAGCCTGTTCCCCTCAAATACGAGTTTCCGGTAAACATTCCCTTTTCGAAAGGCCTTCACCTCATGCGCTTCGCTGGTCTGGTTCGTAATACCCATTGTCATAACAGGAAGGTTATAGACCTCAACGGAATTCATTCCTATACCGCCGGTATATGCGCGTCGGCCCCCGGCCATGTTATAGCCGGCCACTCGTCCCTGTTCATATGCAAGAGGAACAATGGCGATCACGGAGTCTCGGCTGTTTAATACGTCGTGGGCTTCGGCCACATCTCCTGCGGCGTAAATATTCTTAATGCTCGTCATCATACACCTGTCAACAAGTATGCCTCTGTTTGCACGGATGGAGGTACTCCTGATAAGACCTATGTTCGGTCTGACCCCTATGGCAACAATAAGAATCTCGCACTCAAGTTTCTTGTTGTTATCGAGGATTATTCCGCAGACCTTCCCCTTCCCATCGGATAGTATTTCCTTCGCGGTATGACCTGCGATCAATTTAATACCGTTGTCTCTGAGTTGTCTGTTCACTATCGCGCCCGAAACTTCATCCAGGGCCACAGCCAGAATCCTCGGCCCGAGTTCGACAATGGTGACTCCCAACCCCAGGTCATTGAGTCCTTCAGCGGCTTTGAGACCTATGAGCCCTCCGCCAATTACCACGGCTTTCTTTTTCCCGGGGGCAATTCTCTTTATTTTCTTCGCATCATCCCACTTTGTGAAACTGAAAATATTGCGTGCTCCGAGACCCTTTATAGGGGGGATGAAGGGCTGTCCCCCCGTACTGAGCAGGAGCCTGTCGTATTCGAAGAGCGTCCCGTCCTCAAGGGATATCTGCCGACGCGCGCTGTTGATGTTCATGACTCTCTTCCCCAAGATGAGCCTCACATTGTTCTTTTTATAAAAACCGGCCGAGCGATAGTACATATTCTTTGAGGCGACGTGACCGCCCAGATTATAGGAAATAAGGGGTCTCGCATAGGCGAGATACGGCTCGTCGGATATCATCGTAATGTCGCCTTCACGGTCAAGTTCCCTGATTCCTTCTACAGCTCCCACTCCCGCATATGAGTTACCGACGATTACGTACTTCATTTTGCCGGCATATCCTCCCTTTCTCCTGTCAAAAACCTTGCTGCCGCCTTTTTCCTCACCGCACTCGAAAGGTCCTGAATATCGCTGTGGCCAAGGATTCCCCTCTCGCATGCGGCCACACAGGCCGGGACCTCCTTATCGGGGCATCCCTCGCATTTCAGGGCAATGTGCTCGCCCTCCACCCTTTCAATCGCGCCAAAAGGACAATTCATTATGCACATCCAGCACCCAATGCAGCGGGTGTAATCAGTGACAACCCGTCCCTTTCCATTCCTGTGCCTGCTGCCCGACATGCAGGCGGTGGCACAGGGGGCGTCTTCGCAGTTCCGGCAGATGACCGGGACAAATCCGGTATCGCTTTTAAGGAGCTTTATGCCGGCAATCGTCCTGTTGCCCTTGCCCTGCTTTTTCGCGCCGGCCTTAAGGCATGCTTCAACGCATCTGCCGCAACCGTCGCAAACCCCTGGACCAAGGATTACCTTTCTCGTCTTTCCCGGCATTTATTTCAATGATTCCAGATACGCTGCAAGATCAAGGAACATCTTATCCGTTAATCTGTCGAATTTCGGCATAAGAGGATCAGGGTGTTTCGTGGGATGCGTGGAAGCAGCATCGGTAAGATTCCTGATCTGCCACTCAATCCCCCTGTTTTTCGTCCCTATTTTTGTCAGGTCAGGGCCGGTAGTTCCCCCTACCTTTCCGATCCTATGGCAGTAATAGCATCTCATTTTGTTATAGAGGATCTTCCCATTTTCCGGAGAACCCGTCTTTTCTTTCGTTGCCGTCCATGCCTCTGCTCCCCAGAGAACTGTCACTGAAACCGCGACTATAATCAGAAATTTAAGGGTATTCATTGCTTCCTCCTTTTTTGTTGTATATTTTTTTGGGCCTGCGTTATTCTTTCTTTTTGCCCCAGGGGCACACAGACATGCATACGCCGCATATGGGATAGCCGACGCCCGGGATGTTCTTGAATTGCAGCCAGAGCGTATCCCGGCACCTGGGGAAATCGAGGACCTCTTCCCTGGGAGGCGGAATGCCGTCAAAGCTCAACCCTCTGATGGCCTTTGAAGGACAGGCCTTCACGCACTCCTCACATGTCCCGCATCTGCTTCTCAAGGGCGCGTCCGGGGTGAGCGGCATGTTCGTTATGACCGACGCGTGCCTGAACCTCGGTCCTATTTCCGGATTCACGATGAGGAGGTTCTTCCCGAACCATCCCAGTCCCGCGGCACTCGCCACCGCCTTGCTCGGCAGGGTGGAGGAAGTGAGAGGTCCCCAATCCAGTTCCTTCGCCGCCTTCGTATCCAGTTTTTCGGCGATGCTGGCGGCTTCCGAGGCAGGTATTGGAATGGCGTCGTATCCCGCATTGATTATCTCACGTGCGACATCGAACGTGATAAGGTCAAGCAGGGTGTTTGCCATTCTATGGACATGGGCATAGGACGGTGTGGGCCTGTCCTCTATGCGGTCCAACACACTGTCGTTGAGGCGCACTCCCACGCTTACGGCCATGGTAAAGCCCTCAAGAAGGTTCGCGGGCTTCGTTGGTATTCCCCTAAGGAGGCCCAGATCCGCAATCCCGATGATGTCCGCTCCTTTTTCAGCGGCGCTTTTTTTTATCCTTAGCGTTGCCTGTATTCCGCGTATCAGGTCCAATATTCACTCCATATTAGGACGAAGTTGGCAGGTAACGGCACGAGCAAGAAGTTCTTCGTCATGGGCTTGCTTTATCCGTCCCATCTCCCGGTAAACCCCGGACAGGAGGAGATGGACTTCGGGATAATCCGGTCTGAGGCGGATCGCCTTTCTGAGATATACTGCTGACTGCGCCTTCCTGCCCATATCAGAGTAAAGGGTTCCGAGGTTGATATAGTTTTCGGCGTCTCCCGGTCTCAGCCGTGCTACTTTCTTCAAGATGCGTTCCGCTTCCTTCAGGCGGCCTGACTTCCTGTAGAACCTGCCAAGGTTGTCCAGCGCCGGCAGATAGTCAGGCCTGAGGGTGACCGCCCTGCGAAAGTTCTTTTCGGCCTGCACCACGTCTCCCTTGAACTCAAAGAGCTGACCGAGGTTGTTGTAAATCTCGGGCTGCGGATGCATCTTTGCGAGAAGATCCTGATACAGAGGGATCGCCTCTTCGACCCGTCCGCCGGAGGAGAAGGCAAAGGCCAGGTGATAGAGATACCGGGGATTACCGCGATCCAGCTGCACTGCTTCTTCCCACAGCCCGGCAGCCCGCTCCAAATCCAGCTTCTTATAGAAGACCAAGGCCAGGTTGTGGCGGAGCGGGGCGGAATCAGGGGTAATTCGTATGGCCTCAGAGAATTTCATTTCTGCTTCGTCATTATCTCCGCGCGCAAGGGCCTTTATCCCGTCTTCATTAAATGCGTGGGAAGGTCCCGCGGGGGAGGAAAAGGAAAGCGGTTCCAGGGGGAAGAGGAAAAGCCTCGGTTCACTGTACATTTTCTTCCAGTAGGACGCATCCCGTGCCGACCCCTCTTCGCATGCGCAGACATCAAAGGGACAGAAAGAGAGCACAAGAGCCAGACCAATAAAAGATATCGTCATCGTTTTCTTCATTTGTTTCATCTTCCTCTTCATCCCCTCCCGTCAAGGAAGGGGGGATTTTAGGATACCACTCGCACCGTAGTATCGAGTCACTTCACCTCAAAGTAACTGTAAAGCCTTTCAAGGGCCGCTCCGAAGAGGATTTTTGCCAATCTGCCCTTCTGTTCCCTTGCCATGGCCACGGCCCTGTAACTGCCCTTTTTCAGCTTTCCCAGATTTTTCGCCCTCTCATGTATCGCGGCCTCCTTCAGGTCAAATACAAAGTTCAACCACTCATCGGGCTTCAGAACGACCGTACTGCACTTCTTTTCAGATATGGCGGTGTGGGTACCCCCCGAGAGCTCTTCCACCCAGAAGCAGACGCTCAATTCCCTCTTAACCGGACTTCTGTTTGCATGGGCGCCATTATGGATTCTCAGGTAGAACTCCTCCTTTGATTCGTCAGCCCAGAACCTCGGCTCCATGCTCCAGTGTGCCAGGGCCGGCGTTGCGTGGAGCACGATGATGAGAAATGCTGCAAGGCACAGCCCCATGAAATGCGAGTAACGCATATCAGTGCTTTATAAGGTTAGCGAGGTTATTTCTGTATTCGATGAATTGCGGACTCGTCCTCTCCCTCGGATGTGGAAGGTCTATAGTTACCACTTCCCTGATCTGGCCGGGTCTTGATGTGAACACAATAACCCTGTTGGCCAGATACGCAGCCTCCTCTATGTCGTGGGTCACGAAGACTATTGTCTGGTCTATGCTCTGCCATATTTTTATGAGATGATCCTGCAGGCTGTTCCTTGTCAGGGCATCCAGCGCGCCAAAAGGCTCATCCATCAGGAGAACTTCAGGATGATTCACAATCGCTCTGCCAACTGCAACCCTCTGGAGCATTCCGCCGGAAAGAGTCTTTGGGTACGACTTCTCGAACCCTGTGAGCTGAATGAGTTCTATGGTCTTCGCCACCTGCGCCTTCCTCTTTTCAGCATTCATCCCTTGAAGTTTCGGCCCGAGGGCTATATTGCTTTCCACAGTAAGCCACGGAAATACAGCCCTCTCGCTCTGGAACACCATGGCCCTCTGAGGGTGTGGTCCCTGTATGCATTCATCCTTGCACTTCACTGTGCCGCCGGAGGGAGATTCAAATCCTGCCAGAATTCTCAGAAGAGTGCTTTTCCCGCAGCCGCTTGGACCGAGAAACGCGACAAATTCTCCATGGTCGATGCTTAATGTCACATCCTTGAGGACTACCAGCTCACACGGCTTCTTCCGCGAAAAAAAACGCTTCTTTTCCGTGATGACCGTCTCCCCATGGCTTGTGTATACAAAAAAGGATTTTGTGACGTTTTCTATCTCAATGACATGTCGTCCATTGTGGATGATCTTGTTTTCAGTACCGGAAGTCTGTCCGATATTTCTTTTCATCATTGATACTTCCCTATTCTGTTCAATCGAAGTCTTCATCATTGCCACCTCACAATCGCCTGTTCAGATTTTCTTAAGATAGTATCGAAGATTATCCCTAACATACTGATGACCACCATTCCCCCCAAAACCGTTGGCGTGTCCAGGAGGTTCCTTGCATCTTCGATCATCCATCCGAGTCCCGCATCCACCGCAACCAGTTCGGCCGTAATGAGGCATACCCAGCCGATGCCGAAGCCGATCCTTACCCCTGTGAAGATGGTGGGAAATGCAGAAGGCAGCATTACCCTTCCGTAGACATCCATCCTCTTTCCGCCGAGATTGAGTACGGACTCGATGTGTATCTGCTGCGTATTCCTGATGCCGCGCATGGTGTTCATGAATATCGGGAAGAAGCACCCCAGCCATATGATATATATAGAAGGCGGATTGCCGATCCCGAACCACAGGATTGCGAAGGGCAGCCACGCCGGAGGGGGGATGACTCGTATCAGGTTCAAAATAGGATCAACATAGTCTGAAAACCTCCGGAAATTGGCGACAATGAACCCTAGGGGTACGCCGGTGAAAACGGCAAGAAAAAAGGCGATGAAGAGACGCTGAAGCGATGCTAAGATGTGTATCTGTAAATAATCTTTGCCCCAGTGCCCCTGAAGCTTTGCGATCACTGTTGTGGGCGGAGGAAGGAGGACCGATCTGACCAACTGCATATATACGATCATTTCCCACGCAATCAAAACAACCCCTACCGAGGTTAATGCACGGACAAGGACGACGGGAACTATCTTCGGAAATTTTGACTTAAGAAGGTGAAGAATGACTACTCCGATTGCCACGCCGATCATGAAGTGCACAGGGTCGTAAACCTCCCCCACTTTGAATTCCTTCTCCAAGGGCCTGTTCCAGGTATCAACAGGTCCTCCCTTCTGGTCGTAAACCTGTTCTGCGCCATAGGTCACAGCGAACGGCACCAGCAGCAGGAACCCCAGGGCCATGACCGCGGCCAGTGCAAATACCTTTTTCCTGAATTCCATTTAAATTACCTCCCCTTATTACAGATTGTTTTTTTTATTTATCTTTGTGATGCCCGACTCTAACTGCAGAAAACCTCCTCCTCTTCTCAGAATAAAAAACCCTTCGATCTTTTTCAGAAATACATCCATAGCAAGCCCCATTGCGCATACGGTCATCATTCCCACAAATACCGTAGGCGTTTCGAGCCGGTTCCTCGCTCCCTCGATCATAAAACCGAGTCCGCTGTCGGCAGCAACGATTTCTGCGCTCACCAGCACAAGCCAGCCGATGCCGAAACCGATCCTTATTCCAGTTAGAATCGTAGGCAAAGCAGAAGGGACAATCACATGCCTCAAAACATCCATCCTGTCTCCGCCCAGGGTCTGTACCACCTCAACGTGAAGTTTTTCTGCCTCCCTCACCCCTTGCACCGTATTCAAGAGGACCGGGAAGAAACACCCAAGAGCTATCACAAAGACAGCAGGACTCTCCCCGATCCCGAGGAGAATGATCGCAAAAGGCAGTATCGCAGGGGGAGGGATCATCCTGATAAAATCCAGAAGAGGAGCTATCCATTCATATGCCTTTCTGAAAAGGCCAAGCGCGATGCCGAGGGGAACGGCAAGGACTAATGCGATGAAAAAACCGGCGACAAAGCGCCTAAGAGTTGAAACGATATTTATCTGCAAATAACCCTTCTCCAGGAAATAGAACGCCTTTGTAAGGATGACTGATGGAGGCGCAAGGAGCATACTCTTAATAATTTCGAGATAAATGGTACCCTCCCAAAAAAGTATGAATAGTGACCACGCCATAAGGCTGTTGTAGAATTTTTCAGAGATTGCCGTTTCCGAATAGTTCCTGAACAGGGTTGTCGTGAGAATGACCCCTGAAATAATGGCAATGACAACTAAAGGGTGTATCTCACACCTCCCCCAAATATCCAATGGTTGCCATAAATTTTATGACCACCCCTGAACAAGCCCGTCGAACTTTTTCAGCAGGACATCGGTCATCATCCCAAACAGCCCCAACACGATTATGCCGCTCAAAACCGTGGTGGTATCGAAAAGGATTCTCGAGTCCTGGATCATCCACCCGAGACCGGCACCGATATCCACCGATGCCAGCTCAGCAGTAACCACGGTTATCCACCCTATTCCGAGCCCGATCCGGGCACCCGTAAGGATGTGATGATAGGACACCGGCAGGATCACCTGGGTGAGCACGTCGAATTTATCTCCGCCATAGGTCAAAACCGTTTCTACCTGAACCGGTTCGGCTTTGTTCACCCCGTTCACCGTATTCAGGAAGATGGGGAAAAAGCACCCAAGCCAGATAATGAATATAGCAGAGGCATGACCGATGCCGAACCACAATATCGCAAGGGAGAGCCATGCGGGCGCCGGAATCATACGGCCCGCATTGATCAGAGACTCAATGGACGAAAAGCGCTTCCCAAAATAGCTCACTAAAATGCCGAGGGTAACTGCGCTGACGAGAGCCAGAATAAATGCGTATAAAAGCCTGAAAAGCGTTGAAATTATCTGGGGCTGCATAAACCCTATTGACCAGAGATATACAATATTTGAAAATACCTTTGTAGGTGGCGGTAACAGCACCGGGCTCAGGAGCTTAAGCAGCGACAGAGTTTCCCATACAGTGAGGATACCACCCGCGACAATGCACCCCTTCAGAAAAGAAGTTGATATCAGTCTTGGAAAAAACCATCGCAATACTTCAAGGGTTAAGCACAGGAGGAAGAGGAGGAGGAGGAATGGAAGTGAACCAATTATATCCTCGCTAACAATTTCAGGGAAGTAACTGCCATGCATCGAGGCCTCCCATTAATAAAGTATATACTATCTTAATAATGACCTTATAGAAAGGATCCCTTTGATTGAGGGATCCTTTCTATATGCATCCTACAGTCCTAACTCCGGCAGAGATGAAAGACCCATCTCTTTGAGCGCCAATTTCTGGAATGTGTCATCCAGGCCATTTTTCTGGAACTCGGTTGTCTCTATTATGCCCAGTGCCTTTGCCGCCTCAGCAAATTTTTTCGACCCTTCAATATCGAGGCTGAGTTGGAGCCTCTGGCGTTTCTCTCTGAAGACCGTAGCGATCGTTTTTTCATCGATACCGCACCACTTCGCATTTGCCTTCACGTTGTCATCGAAGTTCTTTGCGATATGCTGATAGCCTCTTATGTGGCACTTCATGATCTTCACTGCGGCATCCTTGCTCTTGTCTGTCCAGTCATTGTTGAACGCCATGCGGCAGCATACATGCTTCGGCCAGATATCCTTCGAGAAGAAAGCCGGCCTCGCGTAATTTGTCGCCTCCGCATGCGATCCCCATGGCTCCCACAGGATAGCGCAATCCAGGTCGCCCTTTTCGAGCCCTGTAAGGATGTCCTGGATATGAGTGAAGTTCCTCACCGTGGCATCCTTGAAGGGATCTATGCCTGTCTCGAGCATCTTGAACCTGACGACG
>Ga0208244_100736_pt1 | contig 25552 bp, 24 predicted proteins | sample SubbioCR12Aug_5A_FD_184828 | JGI IMG/M metagenome (GOLD analysis project Ga0208244, IMG submission 184828) | Serpentinite rock and fluid subsurface biosphere microbial communities from McLaughlin Reserve, California, USA - CR12Aug_5A (SPAdes) | ecosystem: Environmental > Terrestrial > Deep... | reverse complement strand
CGACCATCAACGGCGCCAAGGTGCTGGACGCCGAGATCGGCCCCGCTGTGTCCAAGAACCCCTTCCTGGGCTTCAGGGTCAAGGGCGCCAAGGCCGGTGACACCGTTGCGGTGAACTGGGTCGACAATAAGGGCGACAAGAACAGCGCCGAAGCCAAGATCGGCTAACAGGCAATGCGTGAACGGGGCAGCATGCCCCGTTCAGGCTTGACCCATCCGCTCGCCTCGATCAGATCGAAGTCTGACAGGGTGAAAGCTCCTCCTCTGCCCGGTCGCCTAAAACACCGAGCAGCTTCAATGGCCATCCAGCAGGATGGCTATTTTTTTCAGTTGAATTTGCAAGACCTCTCGCCCGGGGTTTCGACGGTCGGGTTGGGCGAGGACGTAGCGCATCGGCCGTTGCGCTCGCGCGCTGTTTCCCTGCTTAGGTCGCGCAGGAAATTTTTTGGGGAGACCGCTTCGCGTCGACCAGCAAGGCCAGGAATGCGTCGGCCGACAGCGGTCGGCTGAACAGGTAACCCTGCCCCCACTTGCAGCCTGCCTTTTCCAGGGCCAGTTTCTGCGCATCCGTCTCGATGCCCTCGGCGATGGTGTGTTTGTCGAGGGCCTTGGCCAGAGCGATGATGGAATGGACGATGGCTCGGTCATCCGTATCCTCCGAGACGCCATCGACAAAGTTCTTGTCGATCTTGATGGTGTCGGCGGGGATGCGTTTCAAATAGCTCAGCGACGAGTAGCCCGTCCCGAAATCATCGATGGCAATGCGGATGCCGAGGCGCTTCAGCGTGCCGAGCACGGCCATGCTCGACTCCGGGTCCAGCATGGCCGCGCCTTCGGTGACTTCGAGTTCGAGGCGGGACGGCGGCAGGCCGCAGTCGGCAATGACGGAGGTGACCTTGCCGAGGAGATCCGGATCCTGGAACTGTCGTGTGGAGAGGTTGACCGCCACACTCAGGTCGAATCCCTGATCGAGCCATGCCCTGGCCTGCACACAGGCGGCTTTCAACACCCATTCGCCCAAAGGAAGAATCAGCCCCGACTCTTCGGCGATCGGGATGAACTGTGCGGGGCTGTGTTCGATGCCCTCGGCATCGCGCCAGCGCAACAGGGCTTCGGCGCTGATGATGCGGCCCGATTCCAGTTCGAGGATGGGTTGGAAGTGAAGTCGGAATTCCTGGTTGACCAGTGCATCGCGTATTTTGGACTCCAGCGTCAATCGCTGCTGCAAGCGTTGACCAAGCCCCGATTCGTAGCAGGCAAATCCGCTGCGCCCCAGGCGCTTGGCTTCATACATGGCTGTGTCCGCATGCTTGAGCAAGGTCTCGCAGTCGGTGCCGTGTTCGGGGAAGAAAGCGAGGCCAATGCTGCAGGACATTTTCAAACGGTGCTGAGACACCCTGAAAGGCGTCTCGAATGCCTGGATCAGGCGTTGTGCGGTGCGTGATCCGGCATCCAGCGTGCTTCCGGGCAGGATGCACAGAAATTCATCGCCCCCCAGGCGGGCCAGCATATCGTCCTGGCGCAGCACCGCCGTGGTGCGCTTGCCGACTTCGATCAGGAGCTGGTCGCCGACGCCATGCCCCAGCGTGTCGTTGATGTCCTTGAAGCGGTCGAGATCGAAAAACATGATGGTGAAGGGACGCCCGGTTTCCCGGGACAATCGGATCTGGCGTTGCAGCAGCTCTTCCGAGCCGGCGCGGTTGGTCAGTCCGGTCAGGGAATCGCGCCGCGCCTGGTTCAGAAGCTCGTGGCTGTGCAGCCGTTCGTGGACCGTGACCCAATACGCGATGGCACCCAAGGTCGCGACGAACACCAGGAATACGCCCAGCAGCGGGCTGTTGTGGTTCCACCATTTGCTCCAGACCTGGGTGTAGGGGATCGACACATAGGCGTATAGCGGCAATTCGGAGAGATGGTGGTAGGCGCCGAGTCGTTGATGTTCGGTATACATCCAGGGCGAATATCCCGTGAACGAGCCACCGATCTGATCGGGATTCGCCTCGATCGCCTGCAGCAGCGGGCCATTCAGGCGCCGCCCGTAAACCTTGCTCGGATCGTCCACCGGCCACCGGGCCTGCTGCAGCCCATCTTCACGCAGCAGGCCGACCAGACTGTTGGGCGGCAAGGTGATGTTGCGCAGGAAGTGCATGCCAGATTCCAGAGGAATAGTTGCCTGGATCATGAACAGGGGGCGCCCCGCTTCGTCGCGCACGGTGTAGCGGAAGGGAAAGCGCCACTCGCGGATGATCTGACCAAACTCGGGTTGACCCATGGTGTAGAGCGTCGGGGCAGACAGTGCTTCCAGGAAGGGACCCATGTATTCCGGCGTGTTCCTGAAATCCGGCAGTGGTTCGCCCGCTTGCTTGGCCGAGTTGATCAGCATGCGGCCGTTGGGATCGATGATGCCCACGGTAGCGATCTGGGGATAGCGGGCCTTGAATTTATCCAGGTAGGGACGTGCCGCCTCCGGATCGTTCACCGCGTCAATCCTGACCAGCAGATGGCCGAGGGGCTCGAGCCCATGGCCAAGATCGTCGAAAAACGCCTGGGCGGCGGAAGCGAGGAAACCGGAAAGAAGCGAAAGCGTCTGCCGGGCTTCCTTTTGCTGGCGGTCCCAACTGATGACGCCGAGGGCGACCAGACCCAGTACGCCCGCCGCCACAAAGGCATAAAAAGCGCGCCGCAACCGGCAGGAAAAAGGCATGGTGGGCGCTGCCGCCCTGGAGGATTTAATCATTGTGCAAGCGGAATATTGAATTTCGTATCGTCATGACAGTGTTGCCTGGCCTGTCAGGGCGCTGTCCTGACCGTGCGTGCACCGGTCATGGAACGGTTGAACGCATCGATGCAATGCCGGAGGTTTTGGCTGACGCTTTCCTTGTCGCTCACCTCGCAGCCGCTGGGGTCGAAATCGGGTTTGACGGCCGCAACCGCGCCAAGACTGGGAGCGGCGGGCTCGTCCACCGGTGCTGTTGTGTCGGCCTCCGCAACGTCATTTTTCGGCACCGCTTTTTTTGCGCCACCGGCCTGGTCGAGTTGCTGCTGAGCCGCCAGCAATTCGGTCTGCAATCTTTCCTTCTCTTGCGCAGACTGCAGCAGCAAAATCAGCATCGCCCCCATCATCCCCAGCAGCGCCAGGCTCATCGCCGGGATCCATACCCTCTTTCTGGACAGCATCGCCAAGGCACGCCGCATGCGGCCCGGCTGCACGGGGCTCTCGTCGCTGTCGGCAGCGTGCTCGCGGTTTGGGGCGGTATCACGGCTTAGACTGGGATCGGCGCCCGCCTCCAGCAATTCCGCCGCAGCGTGCCGTCGAAAGAGGCTTTTAAATCGTGTCAGCAGGGAGCGCTTCGGCGGAGCTTCATCCGCCGTGGCCTCGGCTGGGTCCACGGCAGTGGGCGTGCGCCGTGCAGGCGAGTCTGTCGCTTCGGCGGGTACCTCCGCGGCGCCGCGCCGACGGGAAACGGCATGTTTTAGGCGGGCCCAGCGGCCGACAGGCGCATCGGCCACGCCGTCGTCCGCCGGCATAGGGCTTGACGCCTCAGGGTCCGGATCTACGTGCTCTGGGGATGCTGCGTCGGACTTGCGCCAAAAAGCGAGCCGGGCGAGCCCCTGCGCAAGTTTTGCGGTCATGCGTTTCAATGGAAAATCCCCTGCCGGTACGTGCGTTCACGATTCCTTAGCCATAGCGGCCAAAAAACCGCGAAATTGAGCGTTTGGCGTCGTTTGACACGCTTCGATACAGGATTTTTGGGATTGGCGGACGGGTCCCGAACGACCGGTCCGTCGTGCTTGCCGCGGCGGCGTTCTCAACGAAGCAAAGGATTCCGGCCTGGGGGTGACTCAAGCCGTTCGCGAATCAAACCGCCGCGTTTGCGGGCCTTGCATTGCGCCAGGCGGCCAGGCAGTCGAACAGATCGCGAAACTCCGGTACCAGGCAGACGCCGTCGATCGACTTGCGAATCGCCTTGACCCCATAGCCTCCCGCCCACAACTCGATGCCGTCGGGCAGCGCCTGGCGCAGATCGCGCAGGCCCTGGGCAGCCAACACCGGTGAATAGGCGGTGCTGAAGGACAGGCACACCGCGTCCACCGTTTTGATCTGCGCCGCGCGCACGATCTCGTCGATCGGCGTCTGCGGGCCGAGCAGCACCGGATAGACGTCTTCCACCACCAGCAGCGACTCCACCATCAGCAGGCCCAGCGTGTGCTCTTCGCCGGAAAGCGTCGTCAGCAGCACCCGGGGATGGCCCCCCTGGGGCGCGATGTTGGCGAGCGTGCTGCGGAACAGCTTTTCCAGATGCTGCGAAAACAGATGCTCTTCGAAAATGCCGAGTTCGTTGCGCGACCAGGCGACGCCGACACGGGCAATCAGAGGGGCAACGATGTCCTGGACAAACGGAGCCAGACCCCGCTTCGCCAATTCCCGGTAGAAAGCCCGCTGCAGGGCCTCGCTGTCATGCGCCTTGACCAGTTCCAGCCAGGCGTCGAGCTGCTGATCCCCGGGGGTGGCCAATGTGGCGCTGCGCGTTTCATCGAGTGCTCGCAGGGCGGCTTCATCCAGGGCAAGTAGCTTGCCGGGGCGGTGTCCACGATCCATCAGGCGTTTGATCTGGGACAGTCGCGTGACCTGCACCGGGGTGTATAGGCGTTCGCCGTTGGCGTCCCGTTCGGGGGTGGGAAAGCCGTAGCGGCGCTCCCACACGCGCAGCGTGTCCTTGGATAAACCGGTTTCACGCTCGACTGAGGCTATCGGCAGGCCGGGGGTTGCAGGTGAGGCATGGCTAGTCATAAATGTCCTGGACAAACAGTTGACATAAACAAATTATTGACCTAATTTAAGCACATGTCTGACTTTTGACCAAGACAAATGAAAACATTGTCCATGCCCATCGCGCTAGCCGCGTCGTGTTCCCTCCTCCTTCTGGCCGGCTGGGCCATGGCGGATCGAGCGCCCCAGTCACACGCCCGTGCAGGCTGCGTCCCGGCAGCCACATCCGCGGTGCCGGCCGATTACCTGATGTACCACGCGCTGGTTGCACCGCAGGCTGCGCTGACCGATCGCCGGGGAGACCCGGCATCCTGCGCGCCGCGCAAGGTGACGCGCTTATGAAAGCGCTCCTTTTGATGGCTGCACTGTGGGTTGCCGTCCCTGCGGCGGCGGCCCCGGCCTGCCCGCCCCTGCTCGACCACACGATGAAGGACATCGATGGCACCCCGCAAAACCTGTGTGCCTACGCCGGCAAGGTGGTGCTGGTGGTCAACACCGCCAGCCAGTGCGGCTACACCGGCCAGTACAAGGGCTTGCAGGCCCTGCATCAGAAATACGGCCCGCAGGGCTTGGTGGTGCTGGGCTTCCCGGCCAATGACTTCGGCGGCCAGGAGCCGGGCAGCAACACCACGATCAAGGACTTCTGCGAAACCAACTACCAGGTCGATTTCCCGCTGTTCTCCAAGGTCGGCGTCAAGGCAGCCAACGCCAATCCCTTGCACGAGGGCCTGGCCCTGGCCACCGGCGAACGCCCCAGCTGGAATTTCCACAAGTACCTGATCGATCGCAGCGGCACGCGGGCACTGTCGTTCGCCAGCCGGATCGATCCGGAATCGAAGAACATGGTGCAGGCCATTGAGAACATGCTCAAGGCCTCGCCCGGGACCACGCAGGGAGGCCAGTAAGATGAACATCGCCGTCGTCGGATCGGGCATATCGGGGCTGTCGGCCGCCTGGCTGCTGAGCCGCCAGCATCAAGTCACGCTGTTCGAGGCGGAAAACCGCCTGGGCGGCCACACGCATACGGTGGATGTCACGCTGGAGGGTCAGACCTTCCCGGTCGACACCGGCTTTCTGGTGTTCAACCACCGCACCTACCCTGAACTGACCCGCCTGTTCGACACGCTGGGGGTGGAAACCGTCGCCAGCGAAATGTCGTTCAGCGTGCGCCTCGATGCACTCGACCTGGAATGGGCGGGCACCAACCTCAATACCGTGTTCGGCCAGCGTGCCAACCTGGGGCGGCCGGCATTCTGGCGCATGCTGCGCGACATCCTGCGCTTCAACCGCGAAGCGGTGCGCGAAATCGAACTGGCCGGCAGCATGTCGCTCGGCGACTATCTCAAGGCACGCGGCTACAGCGCACCCTTCGTCGAGTGGTATCTGCTGCCGATGGCCGCCGCGATCTGGTCCTGCCCGGCCGCGCAGATGCTGGAGTTTCCGCTGGCCTCCTTCGTCACTTTCTGCCGCAACCACGGTTTGCTGCAGGTGGTCGACCGTCCGCAATGGCGCACCGTCAAGGGCGGGGGCCGCGAATACGTGAACAAACTGGCCGCGGGCATCGGCGAGATTCATCTCGGTCAGCCGGTCGAATCGGTGCGCCCGCGCGGCAGCAAAATCGAAGTCGTGAGCCACGGCTTGTCGGGCCTGTACGACCAGGTGGTGCTGGCCGGCCACAGCGACCAATCGCACGCCCTGCTTGCCGGGCATTACCCGGCCAAGGCATGGCTGCTGCGTGACATGCCCTATCAACCGAACCGCGCCGTGCTGCACAGCGACGCCAGCGTGCTGCCGCGGCGCAAGAGCCTGTGGTCGGCGTGGAACTACCAGTCAGGTGATAGCAAGCTCGGCGAACACCCCGTGGCCGTGCACTACCTGATCAATCGCCTGCAGCCCTTGCCGACCGAGACTCCGGTGATCGTTTCGCTCAACCCGCTGCAGGATCCGGATCCGGCCACCGTCCACGGTGAGTTCTATTACAGCCATCCGGTATTCACCCGACAGGCCACCGTACTCCAGCGCAAGATCAGCGCCACCAATGGCCGCGACGGTGTCTGGCTCGCCGGCGCCTGGCTCGGCTACGGCTTCCACGAGGACGGCCTCGCCTCGGCGCTGCGCGTGGTGCGCCAGCTGAACGCCCTCGGCGAACAAAAGGATCTCGCCGATGCGGCCTGAGTCCGCCCCCTTCGCGCAGATCGGCTTCGGCCGGGTGATGCACGCGCGCCTGCATCCCGCGCGCCATCGCTTCGACTACGCGGTATTTTTCGTGCGGTTGCCGATGCATGACCTCGCGCGCGTCCCGACGCGCTGGTTTTCGCTCAACCGCTTCAATCTGTTGAGCTTTTACGAGGCCGACCACGGCGACGGCGGCAACAGCCTGGCGTGGGCGCGCGGATTGCTGAAGCAGCACGGTCTGATTGCCGACGGCGAGATCTGGCTCACCACCTTTCCGCGCGTGCTCGGCTATGCCTTCAAGCCGGTCAGCTTCTGGCATTGCCACGCCGCCGACGGCGGGCTGGTCGCGATACTCGCCGAGGTCAACAACACCTTCGGCGAGCGCCATGTCTACCTGCTGCGCACCGACGATCCGGACGCCGTCCTGCACGCCGACAAGGTGTTCCATGTGTCGCCGTTTTTTCCGGTGCGCGGGCAGTACACCTTCCGCTTCCAGTCCGGCGCTGATTTCTTCCGCTCCCGCATCGATTACGACGACGGCAGCGGCGATGCGCTGCGCACCGCCTGGTTTGGGCGACTCCAACCGCTCACCGCGCGCGCCTGCCTGCGCGCCTTTTTCACCCACCCCCTGATGACCTGGGGGGTGATCGCACGCATCCACCTGCAGGCACTGCGCTTGGCGATCAAGCGCGTGCCGTTCTTCCGCAAACCCCCGGCTCCCTTCAAAGAGGTCACCGAATGAACACCACCAGCCTGAGAACCGCCCGCCCGCTCGACGACACGCCCTGGTACGCCCGCCAGGTGATCCACCTGCTGCAGGAAATCGAGCATGGCTGCCTGCATCTGGAACTGCCCAACGGCATCGACTTCACGGTCGGGACCGGCACGCCGGATGCCTTCATCAAGTTCAACACCTGGCAGGCATTTCGCGACGTGCTGAGCAAGGGCGACATCGGCTTTGCCGAGGGCTACATTGCCGGCGACTGGCACACCCCCGACCTGACCGGCCTGCTGTGCCTGCTGGCCAACAACCGCCGCGCGATCGACCAGGCCCTCTACGGCCGCTGGTGGGGCCGGCTGTTCAGCCGCCTGCGCCACCTGCTCAACGCCAACACGCTCGAAGGCTCGCGCCGCAACATCGCCAGCCATTACGACCTCGGCAACGATTTCTACGCGCTGTGGCTCGACCCCTCGATGACCTATTCGAGTGCGCGCTTCGACGGCGACCTGAGCCTGTCGCTCGAGACCGCGCAAACCCGCAAGTACCAGCGCATGCTCGAGCTGCTCGATCTGCCCGAAGGACAGTCGCTGCTGGAAATCGGCTGCGGCTGGGGCGGCTTCGCCGAGCATGCGGCGCAGCGTGCGCAGCATCGGGTGCGCGGCATCACCCTGTCGCGCGAACAGCTCGACTTTGCCCGCAACCGCATCCGCGAGGCCCGGCTACACCCTTACTGCAGCTTTGAATTGCAGGACTATCGCGAGGAAGCCCGGCAATACGACGGCATCGTCTCGATCGAGATGTTCGAGGCGGTGGGCGAAGCCTATTGGCCAGCGTATTTCGACACCCTGAAGCGCAGCCTCAGAGCCGGCGGCCGCGCGGTGGTGCAGACCATCCTCATCGACGATGCCTTGTTCGAGCGCTACCGCAGCGGCTCCGACTTCATCCAGCAATACGTCTTCCCGGGCGGCATGCTGCCGTCTTCCCGCCGCTTCACCGAGGAAGCGGCGCGCGCCGGCCTCAAGGTCACGGCGCAGGAAAACTTCGGCCTCGACTACGCCGAAACCCTCAAGCGCTGGCGGCTGGCCTTCCACGCCGAAGCCGAGGCGGTACGCAAGATCGGCTTCGACGAGCGCTTCATGCGCATCTGGCATTTCTATCTGGCTTACTGCGAGGCCGGCTTCCGCGCCGGGTCGATCGATGTCGCGCAATTCCGCCTTGAACATGCGGCCTGAGCCCGGTCTTTTACGGCGCGCCCTGAGCGTGGCCCTCGCGGCAGCCTGCCTGTGGGCTGCGCTGGCGGCCCACGCCAGCCCGCTGCCGCAGCTGTCGGGTTATGAGTCCGTGGGCAGCGGCACCCTGCGCTTTTTCGGCCTGCGCGTCTACGACGCCACCCTGTGGTCGCCGCGCGGCGTGTGGGCGAACGGTCAGCCGTTCGCGCTGGAACTGCGCTACGCGCGCAACTTCCAGGGCGCCGACATCGCCAAACGCTCGATCCAGGAAATGCGCGGCCAGCGCAGCATTGCCGAGGCCACCCTGGCGCGCTGGGAGCAGCAAATGCGGGCGATCTTCCCGGATGTCCGCGAAGGCGACCGCCTGATCGGCGTGCGCCAACCCGGACAAGGCGCGGTGTTCTATCAGGATGCGCGCAGGCTCGGCCGCATCGACGACGAGGCCTTTGCCGACGCCTTTTTCGATATCTGGCTGCATCCTGCCACCAGCGAACCTGCGCTGCGAGCGCGCCTGCTCGGCACCTCATGAGCCCGCTGCCGCGCGCCCAACTGCTGGCCTACGGCGGGCTCGGCCTGCCGCTGGCGTTTGCCGCGCTGCCGCTCTACGTACACCTGGCGCCGTTCTACAGCGCGCAGGTCGGGCTCGCCCTGCTCGGGTTTATCCTGCTCGGCCTGCGTTTTTTCGACGCGGCGATCGACCCGCTGCTCGGCGCCTGGTTCGACCGCTATCCCCATCCGCGCCGGCTCATCCTGATCGCGCTGCCGCTGCTGGGCCTGGGCTGGGTCGGCCTCTTCAACCCGCCGGCCGAAGGCGTGCTGCCTTGGCTGATCGCCACCCTCACCCTCACCACCGTCGGCTACAGTCTTGCCAGCGTGGTGCACAACACCTGGGGCGCGCGCATCCATCCCGCGCCGCACGAGCGCACCCGCCTGTTTGCCACGCGCGAAGGCTTCGGCCTGGTCGGCGTGGTCCTGGCGGCCGCCCTGCCCCTGCTGCTGAGCGACGACCTTGCCAGCGGCCTCGAAGCCATGGGCTGGATTTTCCTCGCGCTGCTGGTCGTGTTCGCCGCCTGGACCCTGTTGCGTGCGCCCTCGATGCAAGGCGGCGGCCACACCGTTCCGCTGCGGCGCTTCCTCCATCCCTTCGCCAACCGCGCGTTCGCCCGCTTCGTTCCCGGCTATCTGCTGAACGGTGTGGCGGCGGCCCTGCCGGCCACGCTGGTGATCTTTTTCATCGACGACGTGCTGCAGCTGAAAGCCTGGGGCGGACTCTTCCTCGGCCTGTATTTCGTCAGCGGCGCGCTCGGCCTGCCGCTGTGGGTGGCGCTGGCGCGGCGCATCGGCAAGCTCGAAGCCTGGCTGGTTTCGATGCTGCTGGCCGTGGTGACCTTCGCCGGCGCATTCTGGCTCGGCAGCGGCGACCTGGTCGGCTTCGCGCTGGTGTGCGTCGCCTCGGGGCTCGCGCTCGGCGCCGACCTGGCGCTGCCGCCCGCGCTGGTGGCCGACTACATCGATGCCGACGACAAGCCGGTGCCCGGCGCGTATTACGGCCTGCTGGGTTTCTTCGCCAAGTTCACCCTGGCGCTGGCCGCCGGCCTCGCGCTGCCGCTGCTCGCCTTCCTCGGCTATCAGCCCGGCGGCAGCGAAGTGGGCGCGCTGTCGGCCACCTATGCCCTGCTTCCCTGCCTGCTCAAGATCGCCGCCTTCGGCTGGTTCTGGGCCTGGCGCCCCCGTCTGCAAACCGGAGTTGTCCCATGCTGAAAAAACCGCTCGCCATCCTCTGCACTGTGCTCGGCCTGTCGGGCTGCGCCGGCGTCTCGCCTGAAATCTATCGTGAGCAGACACCCAGGCTTGATCTCGCCACCTACTTCAACGGCCCGCTCACCGCCTGGGGTTATTTCGCCGACCGTTCGGGCGAGGTGAAGCGCCGCTTCACCGTCAAGATGCGCGGCGAATGGCAAGGCAACCAGGGCACCCTGACCGAGGACTTCTTCTGGTCGGACGGCACCACCTCGCAGCGCATCTGGCACATCACCCGGCTCGACGACCACCGCTACGTCGGCCGCGCCGACGACGTCAAGGGCGAGGCCGGCGGTGTCGCCTACGGCAATGCGCTGCAATGGAAATACACCCTGCTGCTGCCGGTCGACGGCAAGACCTACGAAGTGCAGTTCGACGACTGGATGTATCTGATGAACGACGAGGTGATGCTGAACAAATCGGACATGCGCAAGTTCGGCTTCAAGCTGGGTGAAGTCGTCATCGCCTTCAGGCGGGGATCATGAGCCTCAACCCCAAACTGGCCGACTGGAGCGGGCAGCGCGTGTGGCTGATCGGCGCCAGCTCCGGCATCGGCGAGGCCACCGCGCGGCTACTGATGCAGCGCGGCGCGCGAGTGGCGCTGACCAGCCGCAACCAGGATGCCCTGATGACGCTGGCCGGCGGCCGGGCGATGGTTGCGGCGGCCGACGTCACCGACCGGGTTGGTCTCAAGGCGGCGTTCGACGACGTCTGCGCGGCGTTCGGCGACATCGACGTCGCGATCATCAACGCCGGCACCCATCAACCGGTGCGCGCCTGGGAACTCGACGCTGTCGCGGCGGAAAAGCTGGTGCAGGTGAACCTGGTCGGCGCGATCAATGCGGCCGCGCTGCTCGCGCCCTACTTCGCGCAGCGCCGCAGCGGCCGCATCGCGATCACCGCCAGCGTCGCCGGCTACGGCGGCCTGCCGACCGGACTGGTGTACGGCGCCACCAAGGCGGCGCTGATCAACTTCGCCGAAACGCTTTACCTCGACCTTGCGCCCCGAGGCGTGGCGGTGCATCTCATCAACCCGGGCTTCGTCAAAACCCCGCTGACCGATCTGAACGACTTCAGCATGCCGGCGCTGATCGAGGCCGATGAAGCCGCGCGGGAAATTCTCGACGGCATCGAACGCGGCCGCTTCGAGATTCATTTCCCGCGGCGCTTCACCCGTGTTTTGAAGATGCTGAACTTGCTGCCGTATCGTGCGTACTTCCCACTCGTGCATCGGATCACCGGCCTATGAATGCGCTCGACGCCCTGTGCGACTTTTTTGAACGGCTGTCGGCCGACAACCTGGATCAGCTCGATGCGCATTACGCCGCCGACGCCTGGTTCAAGGATCCCTTCCACGAGGTGAGCGGTGTCGAGTCCATCCGCGCCATTCTGCGCCATACCTTCGACAAGCTGCCCGGCGCGCGCTTTCGCGTCATCCGGCGCTTTGCCGGCGAGGATCGGCACGCCGTCATCCTGTGGGAAATGGATTTCGTCATGCCGATGACGCACCAGCCGACGACGATTTCGGGTGCGACCCATCTCGCCTTCGATGCGGACGGCAAGGTGAGCCGCCACCGCGACTACTGGGACGCCGCCGAAGAACTGTATGCCCGCCTGCCCGTGTTGAAATGGCTGATGCGCGGGCTTGCAAGGCATGCAGCAGCGCGGCTGCCCGCGAGCGCAACACCAACATGATTCCGCGCTGTATTCCGTTTACATCCACAGGAGCAACCGCATGATCACTGTTACCCGCGATCCCATCAGCCTGAACGATGTGCAGGACCTCGTTAATGCCCCTTTTCTGATCGAGGGACATGCCGAGAAAGCCATGAAGATCTACTTCGAATCCGAGGCCAACCTCAACGAATATCTGGGCATGGAAATGCACGAAGGCGTGAACTCCTCCGGCTTGAAGAAAATTTTTGACGAGATGGCCGAGAATCCGGATACCGGCAGCATCAACTAGGTGCGACAAATCGCCGTGCACCCTAGGGTGCGCGGGTCCAACATATTCGTGACGCACGGCAAGCTGACCCGCCACCGCGGCTACCGGGACACCGCTGAAGAACTGTATGGCCGCCTGCCCGTATCGACATGGCTGATGCGCGGGCTCGCGCACCGGTTTGAGTCTCGTATTCGTCGGGGTTGGGTGGTGGCATAATCGAAACTCCTTACACGGAGGAGTGCCATAACGATGAATACCGATACCGCGACAATGGATCTGCCCAACACCTTCAGCCTGCATGAAGGCGAGCTCATCGCCCTCCAGGTTCAGGCCGCTCAGGCGCTGGGGCTATCGAACAGCCGTTTTCGGGATCGCCTGTCAGACGGCACCGAAGGCCCCGAGCTAGCCGTCATTCCGGCCGGCAGCTTTGAATTCGGCGCAGCCCCGGATGAGGCGGCACCGGACCAGGATCGCCCGCGCACATCCTCGCAGATCGAGCACGACTTCGCGATCGGGGTAAATCCGGTCACCACCGAGGAATTCGAAGCCTATGCCCGCGCCACCGGCTGGAAGCCGCGCGAGGAACTGTTGTGGCTGTCGGGCCGCATGCCGGTGATCGATGTGCGACAGACCGATGCCCTCGACTACTGCGCCTGGCTGTCGCGCGAGACCGGCCAGCGCTACCGTTTGCCGACCGAGCAGGAATGGGAATACGCCTGCCGTGCCGGCGCAGCCACAACCTACCCGAACGGCGACAGCATCGGTCCGGACGCCGCGGTCTACAACCTTGAGAAGGACCTGAGCCACCCCAAAACCCCGCGCTCGCTGGCGAGCCGTCTTGCGCGCTGCGGCGCCAAGGAAGTCGGCAGGCTGCGTCCCAACCGCTGGGGCCTGTTCGACATGCCGGGCAACGTGTGGGAATTCACCAGCAGTCCGTGGAGCCGCGATCACGACACCCCGCCGGAACAGGCACAGCCGGGTATTCCGAAAGCCGTCGTCACCAAGGGCGGCTCGTGGTTCGATGGCCCCGAATGCTGCCGCCCGGCGTCCCGCTGTCGCCGGCTGGAAAGCGAACTCGACATCAACCTGGGCTTTCGCGTGGTGCGCGAAATTTAAATTACGAACGATGCCCGATCTGTCCGCAGAAACCGATTCCCTGGTCGCTGAGCTCGATGCCGCGGTCGAGGCGCACATGGACTGGAGCCGCCGTATTCTGCGCTGTGCCGTGCTGCGCTCAACTCCGGGCGCCGATGTGCTCGACCCGATGGCACATACCCTGTGCCGATTCGGTGCCTGGTTTACGGCCAACCGGGGGGAGTTCGAGGCGCTGGATGCCACTTCGGCGCGGCGCCTGGATGAAGTGCATCGAACGATGCATGACGCCATTCGCGTCCTGTGCAACCAGATCATGGCCGGACAGGCAGGTCAGAACGGCGATCTGGATAAATTCGAGGCCTCGCAGTCCGAACTGATCAATCTGCTGGCTAACTTCAAGACACTGATCCTGTCGAATGCCGTGCGCCAGGATGCCCTGACCGGATTGCCCCTGCGCTACGGCATCGAAAACGACTTCATGCTTTATCAGAAGGAAGCCCGGCGCAATCGCACCCTGCTCTATGTCGCAATGATCGACGTCGATCACTTCAAATCGGTCAACGACACCTATGGACATCCCACCGGCGACCGGGTGCTGCGTCACCTGGCCGACACCCTGAAGCAGACGCTGCGCAGCGACGAACCGCTGTATCGCTACGGCGGGGAAGAATTTCTATGGCTGCTGAAATGCAAATCGCCCGAAGAGGCCAAGCAATCGGCGCGACGCGTGCTGGCGGCTGTCGGCACGACGCCGGTGCCGATCCAGGACGATCAAATCCTGCGCATGACCATTACCCTCGGTTTGGCTCCGGCCGGCGAAGATGAGGACCTGGCCAGCGTGATCAAGCGGGCCGATCAAGCCTTGTACGAAGGCAAGCGCAGCGGCCGTAACCGCTACGTGTTCGCCGAAGCCTGAGCGGCTACTGCGCGGACGCCAGGATCGCCTGCGCCGCGCCCATCCCGCTTTCCCATGCCGGCTCGACGCCGGCGCCCGCGATGCCGTCGCCTATCAGCATGACGCCGTGCGCGGGATCCTCCAGCCAGCTCTCGCCGAGCGCGTTGTCCGGCCGCGCGTAGCGCCACAGGTGCGAGGCCTCGACCTCGACCGGCCACGACAGGCCCAACAAGCCCAGCAGCGCCGACGCCGCACGGGTGCTGGCTTCCATCTCATGGGCGTCGAGGTAGGTTTCGGCAAACTCATGGCTGCTGTGCACCGCCCACAGCCCTGCGCCGCCGGCAGGCTGGCGCACTGCAAGCTGCACCAGATGGTCGTCGAAGCGGATGACATCGGTCGTCGGGCCGCCGTCCCAGCGCATCAGGAAGGACCACACCGGACGGTAGCGCACGCCGGCCAGCTTTTCACGCAAGGTCGGCAGCGCGTCGAGCAGGGCGACCGCCTGCGGCGCCGGCACGCCGACGATGACGCGATCATAAGCGTCGAGCGTGCGGCCGTCTTCCAGCGCCACGGCGTGCGGCTGCACCGCCACCACGCGCGCGCTGGCGTGAAGGCGCGCCGTGCCCAGTATCTGGCGCGTCAGACAGGACGGTTCGGCGGCAAAGCGAAAATGGTCCTGCAGCGCAGCCTGCGCCCAGCCCTTGTTGGCGCGCCCGAACAGCGCGCCGCCGGTCAGCGGCGCCAGCAAACCTTCGCGCGTCCAGGCCTCGAGCTGCGCGCGAAACGGAGCGCGTCGGGCCGTCAAAAAAGGTGCGCCCAAGCTTGCCCAGCCGGTGTCCAAGCGCCGCGTCGACAGCCGACCGCCCGTGCCGCGCGCTTTGTCGAACACATCAACGTCCCATCCTGCTTCGGCGAGAAGACCTGCGCAGCGGGCACCGGCAATTCCGGCGCCTATGATTCCTGCCCGTTTGGTCATGTTGGTAGCTCCGATGGTGGTACGCGGGTCAGCCGCGTGAATGAAAGCAACTTTATCAGCAAATACTTAAGTTCCGATACGGACTGCTTGCGTACAACCCCCGTCAAGTCAGGGTTTTATGCATCGCCACATGCGGGATGCCGGCTTCTTCGTACTCATCGCCAACGGCCACGAATCCGGCGCGTGCGTAAAAACCGGCCGCATGGATCTGCGCGCTGAGATGCAGGGAGCGATGGCCGCGCGTCTGCGCTTCCAGGGTCACCGCGTCGAGGAGTGCGCGCCCCACCCCGCGCCCGCGCCAGTCCGGCAATACCGCCATGCGGCCGATGTGTCCGTCGGGCAGCAAACGGGCGCAACCGATGGCCCGGCCAGCATCGTCGAGCGCCAGCAGATGCACCGCGCCGGTGTCGTCGATATCCCATTCCAAGTCCTCGGGTACGCCCTGCTCCTCGATGAACACCGCGCGACGAATGCGTGACAGGCGCCCGTGTTCGTGCGCCCAGTCGGTCATCAAAATACCGAATTCAGGCATGCCCCGCCTCAAGGCTGAAGCGATGCGCGGCGCGGCGGCCGCGATCGGCGCGGATGCCGCGCAGCACCGCGAGGCCGGCGATGAAATAGGTGCCGGTGATCAGCAGCGCCTGGCGATGGTCGCCCGCGGTCAGCCAACTGGTCGCGCCGTAGGTCAGTGGGCCGGCGATCGACGCCAGCTTCACCGCGAGACCCCACAGGCCGAAAAACTCCGCCTGGTGCGCAGGCGGCGCCAACAGCCCGACCATCGCGCGCCCCGCCGACTGCGAAGCGCCCATGCACAGCCCGGCCAGATTCGCCGCCAGCCAGAACATGCGCTCGTCGGGTGCGGCCCAGGCCAGCAGCACCATAACGATCCAGCCGGCCAGCGTCAGTGCGATCGACCGCACATGGCCGATGCGGTCCTGCACATGACCGAAGGCGAAGGCGCCGAGCGCCGCGGTGATGTTGACCACCAGCACCAGCACGATGGTCCGCTGCGTGTCGAACTGGAACACCTGGCTGGCGTAGATCGCCGCCAGCGTAATGACCGCCTGGATGCCGGCCTGGTACAGCACGGTGCAGACGAGGAAGCGCTTGAGATCGGGCAGCTGGCTCAAGTGCCCGAGCGTATAGCACACCTGCCGCCAGGCGGTGCGCGGGGTGTGATCGGGCTGCGGCGCGGCGCGCTCGCGCAGCATCAGGAGCGTCGGCAGGCTCGCCAGCAGAAAGATCGCCGCGGTGATCAGCATCGCCACCGGCACGAAGTCGGCCGCGCCCTGCCCTTTGCCCTGCGCCCAGCCGATGTAGGCGAGGCTCGCGCCCAGCGACACCAGGCCGCCGACGTAGCCGAGCGCCCAACCCCAGCCCGAAATGCGCCCCAGCGCGCGCGGGCGCGCCAGTTCGGGCAGGAAGGCGGCGATGAGGTTTTCGCCGGTGCCGAAGAAATAGTTGGAAAGGATCAGCGCCGCGATCGCCAGAACCAGCGCGCCCGGCGCGGCAAAATACAGCAGCGCGGTAAAACCGACGCAGCCCAGGGTAGTCAGCCACAGCAGGCGTTTCTTGCGGGCATGCGCGTCGGCGTAGGCGCCGATCAACGGCGCGGTGAGCATGGTCAGCGCATAGGAAACGGAAAGCGCCAGGGTCCACAGAAACGTCGCCCACGACGCATTGTCGGCGACGACGCCGACGAAATAGGCGCCGAACACCGCGGTGATGACGACCGTGGTGTAGCCCGAATTGGCGAAGTCGTACATCGCCCAGGCCCACACTTCACGCTTGGCGACGCCGGGCTGCAGCAGCCTCGATTTCACTCGGCGCCGCCCTCGTCCTCGGCCTGCTGCTGCAGCGCCCACATGTGAGCGTACACGCCGTTCCGCGCCAGCAGGTCGGGGTGGCGGCCGCGCTCGACGATGCGCCCGCCTTCCATGACCAGGATCTCGTCGGCCTCGACCACGGTCGACAGCCGATGCGCGATGATGAGGCTGGTGCGGCTCTTGGCGATTTCCAGCAGTTCGGCCTGGATCGCCTTTTCGGTCTTGGTGTCGAGCGCCGAGGTGGCTTCGTCGAGGATGAGTATGGCCGGGTTCTTTAGCAGGGTGCGTGCGATCGCCACGCGCTGCTTCTCGCCGCCCGACAGTTTCAGCCCGCGCTCGCCCACCACCGTGTCCCAGCCCTGCGGCAGGCTTTCGATGAAATGTACGATATGCGCGGCGCGCGCGGCCTCGATCACTTCGTCGCGGCTAGCGTCGGGACGGCCGTAGGCGATGTTGTAGTAGATGCTGTCGTTGAACAGCACGGTGTCCTGCGGCACCACGCCGATGGCGGCGCGCAGCGAATCCTGCGTGACGTGGCGGATGTCCTGGCCATCGATGGCGATGCTGCCGGCGTTGACGTCGTAGAAGCGGAACAGCAATCTGGCGAGCGTCGACTTGCCGGCGCCGCTCGCACCCACCGCCGCCACCGTCCTGCCGGCGGGGATGGTGAAGCTGACCTCGTGCAGGATCGGGCGGTCGGCGTTGTACGCGAAGCTCACGTTTTCGAATTTCACTGCGCCGGCCACCACGTCGAGTGCGCGCGCGTCGGGCTTGTCCTCGACTTCGCGCGGCCGCTGCATCAGTGCGAACATGCGTTCGACGTCGGTGATCGATTCCTTGATCTGGCGGTACATCACGCCGAGGAAACTCAAGGGCTGGAACATCTGCAGCAGGAAGGCGTTGACCATCACCAGGTCGCCCAGGGTCAGCGTGCCCTCGACCACGCCGGCGGCGGCGCGCAGCACCATCAGCGTCACGCCGATGGCGATGACGCCGGCCTGCGCGGCGTTGAGCATGCCCAGCGAGCGCTGCGATTTCAACGCCATCTCCTCCCATTCGACGAGGCTCTTGTCGTAGCGCTGCGCTTCATATTTCTCGTTGCCGAAGTACTTGACCGTCTCGTAGTTCAGCAGGCTGTCGATGGCGCGGCCGTAGGCTTCGGAATCGAGCGTATTGGCGCGGCGCACGAACTGGGTGCGCCATTCGGTGATGGTGATCGTGAAGCCGATGTAGGCGGCGAGCGTAACCAGGGTCAGCACGCCGAACACCCAGTCGAGCTTGACGAACAGGATGCCTGCGACCATCAGGATTTCCAGCACTGTCGGCGTGATGCGGAACAGCAGGTAGCCGACAAGACTGGACAGCGCCTTGGAGCCGCGCTCGATGTCGCGGGTGATGCCGCCGGTCTGACGCTCCAGATGGAAGCGCAGCGACAGCGCATGCAGGTGCTTGAACACCGCCATGCTGATGCGGCGCATCGCGCGCTGCGTGACCTTGGCGAAAATCACGTCGCGCAGGTCGGAGAAGGTGGTGCTGGCGAAGCGCAGCACGCCGTAGCCGAGAATGAGCGCGAGCGGCACCACCAGTTCGGGACGCGGCTGGTCGAGCGCATCGATGATTTCCTTCAGTACCAGCGGCACCGTCACCGAGGCCAGCTTGGCGCCAACCAGCAGCGCCAGCGCCAGAAGCACGCGACCGCGGAATTCCCACAGATAGGGAAACAGGCGGCCGAGCGAACGCAGGCTGTGCTCGCCGGGCGGCGGTGGGGCGGTATGGGAATGAACGTCAGGATGCATTAGCTTGGGGCGGCCATCAGGTCGGGTAGAATCTCGTTTTTGCTTTTCCCGATTTTACGTCCACGCGCGGCCGATGCCGACGGGGGCCACTCATTTAATGAAGCGCCACGATCATTCGACCCTCTACGGCATTCCCAACTGCACCACTGTCAAGAAAGCGCGCGCCTGGCTCGCCGAACACGGCCATGACGTGCCCTTTCACGACTTCAAGAAACAGGGCGTCGACGCGGCCTGGCTGAAGCAGGTCGTGAAGCAGACCGGCTGGCAGGCGCTGCTCAATACGCGCGGCACCACCTGGCGCAAGCTTTCCGACGCGGACAAAGCAGCCGCCGGCGACGAGGCCGGCGCGCTGGCCCTGATGATCGCCCAACCCAGCGTGATCAAACGCCCGGTGCTGGAACGCGACGACGTCTATCACCTCGGTTTTTCCGAAGCCGACTACCAAACCCTGTTCGGAGCCTGATCCTGCATGGCCAATGAAACCCTCGAGGATCTGATCCTCGACAATGAAACCCTGGCACTGGCGGTCGAACTGCTCAAACGCAAATCGCTGACCCCCGACGATGCCGGCTGCCATGAACTGATTGCCGCGCGCCTGAAAAAACTCGGCTTCCACATCGAGCGCCATCACCACAACGGCGTCGACAACCTATGGGCACGCAAGGGCACGGCATCCCCCGTGGTCTGCTTTGCCGGCCACACCGACGTGGTGCCGACCGGCCCGCTGGATCAATGGCTGTCCGATCCATTCGTGCCGACGCTGCGCGACGGCAAACTTTACGCACGCGGCGCCGCCGACATGAAAACCTCGGACGCGGCCTTCGTCACCGCCACCGAACGCTTCCTCGTCGCGCATCCCGATCACGCCGGATCGATCGCCTTCCTGCTCACCTCGGACGAGGAAGGCCCCGCCACCGACGGCACGGTGAAAGTGGTCGAAGCCTTGCGCGCGCGCAACGAGTTGCTCGACTACTGCATCGTCGGAGAACCCACCAGCGCCGCCGAATTCGGCGACACCATCAAGAACGGCCGCCGCGGCTCGCTCTCCGGCACGCTGCGCGTCAAGGGCGTGCAGGGCCACATCGCCTACCCGCACCTGGCGAAAAACCCGATCCACCTCGCCGCGCCGGCAATCGCCGAACTTGCCGACACCATGTGGGACGAGGGCAACGCCTACTTCCCGCCGACGACCTGGCAGATCTCCAACATCCACGGCGGCACCGGCGCTACAAACGTCATCCCTGGCGTGGTCGAGATCCAGTTCAACTTCCGCTTTTCCACCGCCAGTACCGCCGAAGGCCTGATGGATGCGGTGAACGAGATCCTCGACAGCCACGGCCTCGATTACGAGATCGACTGGAACCTCTCGGGCCGCCCCTTCCTCACCCCGCGCGGCCCGCTGTGCGACAGGCTCTCCGAGGCGATCCATGAAATAACCGGCCTCACCCCCGAGCTGTCGACCACCGGCGGCACTTCGGACGGCCGCTTCATCGCCGACATCTGCCGCGAGGTGGTCGAGTTCGGCCCGTTGAACAGCAGCATCCACAAGCTGAACGAGCACGTCGCGGTGGAGAACATTGAGCAGCTGGCGGCGATTTACCAGAAGACGCTGGAAAAGCTGCTGACCTGAAAACATTTTTTCATCCGCGAAGATCGCGGTGGAACGTTGTAGGAGGCCCGCCCTCGGGCCGATGCCGTGGAGATCGCGAAGGTGCGAAAATCGCGGCGAGGGCGCCGCTCTTACAACGTGTCTCCGGGTATTCACGGATGAGCATCTGGAACTGACATGAAACATTTCGACGACACCGAATCCCTGATCACCGTGCGCGACTGGCTGCGCTTCGCGGTGTCGCGCTTCAACGAGGCCAAGCTGTTCTTCGGCCACGGCTCGGACAACGCCTTTGACGAAGCGGCCTATCTGATCCTGCACACCCTGCATCTGCCGCTCGACCGGCTGGAGCCCTTTCTCGACGCCAGCCTGACGCACGGCGAATCGGAGGAAGTACAGGCGGTGATCGAGCGCCGGATCAAAGAGCGCATCCCTGCGGCCTATCTCACGAACGAAGCCTGGCTGGGCGCGCACCGTTTCTATGTCGACGAGCGCGTGATCGTGCCGCGTTCCTTCATCGCCGAACTGTTGCCGGAACAACTGGCGCCGTGGGTCGAGAATCCGGACGCGGTGACGCGTGCGCTCGACCTGTGCACCGGGTCGGGCTGCCTCGCCATACTGGCGGCGCTGGCCTTCCCGCAAGCCGAAATCGATGCGGTGGATCTATCGCAGGACGCGCTGGAAGTCGCGGCGAAGAACATTGCCGAATACGGCCTCGCGGATCGCGTCGAATTGATCGAATCGGACCTGTTCGCCGCGCTGGACCGCCGCACCTACGATGTGATCCTCAGCAACCCGCCGTACGTGAATGCCGAGTCGGTCGCCGCGCTGCCGCCGGAATACCAGGCCGAGCCGGCGCTGGCGCTGGGTTCGGGCGAAGACGGCCTGGACGCCACGCGGCAGATCCTCGCAGCGGCCAAGGCCCACCTCAATCCCGGCGGCCTCCTGGTGGTGGAGATCGGCCACAACCGCGACGTCCTCGAAGCCGCCTACCCCGCCCTGCCCTTCACCTGGCTGGATACCGAAAGCGGCGACCAGTTCGTCTTCATGTTGCGGCGCGAAGACCTGCCGTAATCGCCTAGCTTGTCTTTTCACCCAGCCTGTGCGCGTCGAGCATGCGCGCCAGGGCGTCCGCCGGCTGCGGCCGGCTCATCAAATATCCCTGCCCGAATTCACAGCCATGCTCGCGCAGGAAATCGTACTGCGCCTGGGTTTCGATGCCTTCGGCCACCACTTCCAGCTCCAGGCCTTTTGCCAGCGCCAGAATCGTCCTGACGATCTGGAGGTCGCCCGCCTTCCCCGGGATCTTGCTGACGAAGGACTGATCCATCTTGAGGATATGGAAGGGCAGCTGCTTCAGATAGCTCAGGCTGGAATAGCCGGTGCCGAAGTCGTCGAGTGACAAGCGCACGCCCATCCCGCGCAACGCATCGAGACTGCTACGCACCTCGTCGTTCATGATCAGCATCACGTTCTCGGTAATCTCGAGCTCGAGAAACGCCGGCGCGAGGCCTGAGTGTGAAAGCGCCTGTTCGACCGATTTCACCAGACGCTGCCCTTCGAACTGACGGGTGGACACGTTGACGGCCAGGGTCATCCCTTCTGCCTTGCCCTGCTCCTGCCAGGCGCGCAACTGGGCACACCCGGCCTCCAGCACCCATTCGCCGATCGGGACGATCAGGCCGGTGTCCTCGGCGGCGGAAATGAACGCGCCCGGCATCACCAGGCCATGCTCCGGATCGTCCCAGCGCAGCAGCGCCTCGAAGCCGACGATGCGCCGGCTGCCGAGTTCCACGATCGGCTGGTAATGCAACAGCAGCTCGTCACGCTCTAGCGCCTGCCGCAGACGGGTGTCGAGCGTCAGGCGTTCGACCACGCGCGCGGTCTGCTGGGCCTGATAAAAGAGGAAACGGTTGCCGCCAAGCTCCTTGGCCTGATACATGGCGGTGTCTGCGTGCTTGAGCAGGCTGTCGACCGAGTCGGCGTCTTCCGGATACAGCGCGATGCCGACGCTGGCGCTGCTGTAGATCTGGGTGGGGCCGATGTGGAACGGCTCCGCCAGGCTGCGCAACAGCCGGGTGGCGACCAGTTCTGCATCCGAAGTGGCTTCGATGTCGGACACGATGACCACGAATTCGTCGCCGCCGAAGCGGCTCAGGTGATCGTGCGCGCGCAGCACCGACTGCAGGCGTTCGGCGATCTGCTTGAGCAGCAGGTCGCCGGCGCCATGCCCCAGCCCGTCGTTGATGTTTTTCAGGCGGTCGACATCGATGAACAACAAGGCCAGGCGTTCATGGCTGTCGTGCAGGCCGGTCAGCATCTGCGCCAGCGTATTGCTGAATCCTTCGCGGTTCGGCAAGCCGGTCAGGCTGTCGAAATACGCAATCTGCTTCAGATGCTGCTGCGCCGCTTCGCGCTGGCGGATTTCGACGTGCAGCAACTCGGCTCGCCGCTGCAATTCACCCGTCTGGCGCTGCACCTGGCGGCGCAGGAAGGCCGCGATCGCCAAAGCCAGGCCCAGCACCACAGCAACGCCTGCCACAGCCCACGGCAGCCAGCGGGCGTAGCGATCTTTCGGCGTCGCCTCCAGCCAGCGGCGCAGCGAGTCGTAATACACGGAATGGTTGTCCGCCTTGAGCTGGGCCAGATGATGGTCAAGCGCAGCCATCACCGCCGGATCGGCCCCCTTGGGCGCCGCATAGTGCACAAACACCGGATTGAATACGATGGACGTCACCACGACATCCGGGTCGTGCGCGTGAAGCGCGGCAAACACGCGGTTCACGGCCCCCGCATCGACGCGCCGCTCCGAGACCGCCTGCATCACCTGGGAATAGGTGTCGACATAAACGGGGGTGAAGGCGGCATCGAAGCGGGCCGCAAGTTCGACCAAAGCCTGGCTGTGGGTGCTGCTGCGCATCAAGGCGACACGCTTGCCTTTAAGATCGGGCAGCGATTCGATGCGTGTGCCGGCATGCCGGAACACCATGCCCCAGTTTCCGATCAGGCTCTGTTTGGAAAGCTTGAACTGGCTTGCACGCGCTTCGGTATAGGCGAAGCCCACCAGCAGATCGATCTCGCCTCGTTCGAGCCGCGCCACCTGTTTGTCGAACGCGTCTGGCACAAAGACCAGTTTCCAGCCTTCGCGATCCGCCACCCAGCGCAGCATGTCGATCGCAATGCCTTCGGGTTGCGCCCCGGCCGGCGCGCTGACGATCGGCGGATTTTCGAATACCCCGACCCGCACCACCCTGGGTTCCGCTGCCGCCCATGCCAGTCCCGTCGAGACCAGCCAAAGCAGACAAAGTTTTTGAAATATGCTGCCAGTCACGTGTGGGGGGGCTCAGCGCTCAGGTCGTAATCAGTTACTGCGGCATCGGCAGGGCCGTTCTTGAACCGCCAGGCGCGCATCTTCCTGAAATCTAGCGGCAGGCCATCACATTAACAACCCTGCTGCAGCCGTGGACACTATTGCGGCTGCACGCTTTCCTGCAGCTCAGCGGCAATGCGTCGCGCAAGCTGGCGTGCCGCGGCACGGACGTCGTCTCCCGCCGATGTTCCCTGCGCAAGCGGGCCGATTTCGATGCCGTACAAGTCGATGCGCGGCGGCAGGCTGCCGAGTTCGCGCGCCAGCGACAAGGCATCGATGACCCCGAGTCCGTGGCTGGAAAGCCCATGGCTGTAGGCAGGCCACGCATCGCTTCCAAAACGGCGTATGCAAGCGATCGGGCTGCCGCTTTGCATTGCATCGATGAGGATGACCCAGGAGGTATTTTCGAGCAGGGGAATCAGGTTGGCGCCCGGGCGATCCAGCTTGTCGATGAAGGCGTCGACCCCCATGGCCTTCAGCGCATCGACGACCAGCCAGCCCGCCTGGTCGTCGCCCGAAGGCGAGCCGATACCGAAGATGCGCACGCCCTTCATGTCCGCTCCACGTTCATGCGCAGGAAATGGGTGGCGCAGGAGATGCAGGGATCGTAGTTGCGGATGACCTTCTCGCAGTGCAGGCGCAGCGCATCGTCCGGATGGTCCAGCCCGAAATTCAGCAGCGACAGCCGTAGATCCTCTTCGATGCGTCCCTGATTCTGGCTGGTCGGCGGCACGATGCGCGCGTTGAGCACGTGGCCGCTGTCGTTCATTTCGTAGCGATGCCACAACAGGCCTCGCGGCGCCTCGGTGCAGCCGCTGGCGATGCCGGCGCGCGGCGTGACCGCCACCCACGGCGAATCGGGCATCCGGTAATCCTCGAGCAGGCGCTGCGATTCGTGCAGTGCCAGCAGGATTTCCACCGCGCGCGCCAACAGGCTCTGGAACAGGTTGCGGCTCGGCAGAGCAAACCCCGTTTCCACCAGCAGCGCCCTGACCGTCTCGGGCAGCCGCGCCTGGTTGAGGTTCAGCCGCGCCAGCGGCCCGACCAGATAGGGCTGGCCGTGATAGGTGCTGAACAGTGCGGTGGAATGCGGCACGTGCTGCTCGGCAAAATGCTGGTCGTAGTCCGCCACGCAAAGATGCAGCCCGTCGCTGGCGCCGATGCTGCCGGTTTCAATCGCATAGTCGCTCGGGTGCTGTGTCGCCACCGAAACAAACTGCTGGTCGTCCGGCGGCAGCGGAATCGTCGCAGCCCAGCGCACCAGCGCTTCGGCCTCGGGCAGCGCGGCGGCGAGCTTTTCCTGCATGGCCTGGATGCGCGCCAGCGAGGGCGCGCCATGAAAGCC
>Ga0208244_100735_pt1 | contig 25619 bp, 23 predicted proteins | sample SubbioCR12Aug_5A_FD_184828 | JGI IMG/M metagenome (GOLD analysis project Ga0208244, IMG submission 184828) | Serpentinite rock and fluid subsurface biosphere microbial communities from McLaughlin Reserve, California, USA - CR12Aug_5A (SPAdes) | ecosystem: Environmental > Terrestrial > Deep... | reverse complement strand
CACATCCCGTGGTCGATCGCCACCACGCGCTTTCGCCTCGGGCGGGCCATCGCCAGACATCTTTCCCAGTGCCCATGCTGCGGGAAACCCTACGTGCGAGCAGATAGACATTAATAACACAGTACAAGTAATCGGCAAGCATCATTTCGAGACGGCCCGCGTCGAAGGTGTCGAGCTTGCGGCGCACATTGGACAACACCAGGGAAGTCAACATCACCTCGATTCGCGAACTGGGAGATACCCTGCGGCAGGTTCGCAAGGAATCCGGCCTGACGCAACGGGATGCGGCGGCTTTATGCAATGTCAGCCTGCCTTTCCTGAACGGTCTTGAGCGGGGCAAGACAACCGCGCAGATCGGCAAGGTTCTCGCGGTATGTCAGCGCTTCGACATCGAGGTCAGATTGACCTTGCCCATGCCCTTGAACACACACACAGGAACCTCGGGGGTGATGGAACGAACAAAGCCGGCAGCAGAGGAGTAGCGCGGTTCGCTGTCTTTGAACAGCTTAAATAGTCGTAGCCATACTACGATTTATGTAAAAAAATAAAACTTGCCGGTTTTTAGGAAAATACACATAATCGTAACATGACTACGCCATCGCAAGGTAAATTAAAGACTCTATATGCTCGGCTCGCTCCGGGCACCCCCGTGACTTCGGAGGAGTTGGCGCGCCTCGGGGTCTCGGCCGATTTGGCTGTTCATTACGTGCGTGCGGGATGGCTGGTCCGGCTGGCGCGAGGGGTTTTTCGTCGCCCCGAACAGGCATTGTCTCTCCAGCCAAGCCTGAAGCTGCTGGAGCGAAGGATCCAAGGTCTGCACGTAGGCGGCAAGTCTGCCCTGGATTGGCAAGGAGTGCGTCAATACGTGACGCAGCAGGAAACGCTGCACCTTTATGGGTGGGCTGCGGCTCGGCTACCGGAATGGTTCCTGAAGGAATTCCCTGCCGAGTATCACCGCAAGCGCCTGTTCGTCGAGCAGCCCGGAGCACAGTTGCACGTCCTTCCGTTCGAAGGCCGCGACGAGGCGCCACTCGTTTCCACACCCGAGCGCGCCTTGCTGGAACTGCTGAGTGAAGTCGGTGTGCGCCAGCCGATGCAGGAGGCGCGGGAACTGATGGAGAGCACCTACAACCTGCGTGGAGCGGTACTCCAGGAACTGCTCACGTGCTGCGCCAGCGTCAAGACGGTGCGACTGTGCCTGCAGCTCGGGCGCGAGTTGTCGCTTCCGTGGATGGTTAAGTTGCGCCCCGCCGACTTGCCGACTGGTAGTGATCGCCCTTGGGTTTCCCGCGGCAGCGACGGTGTGCTGGTGCTCAAGCCATGAACCGCATTTACCTGGAAACCGCCCGGTTGCTCACCCAGGTGGCGCCACTGATCTTCAGCGACGACACGTTTGCCCTCAAGGGCGGAACCGCCATCAATCTGTTCGTGCGCGACATGCCGCGCTTATCGGTGGATCTTGACCTTGTGTTCCCCGATCATCGGCTGGAGCGCGAACATGCGCTGGATCGGATCAATGTCGCCATCCGAGAAGCTGCGGACCGCTTGAAGAAGAGAGGATTCCAGACCTACACCATCGCTGCCGCCGATGCGGGCGAGACCAAACTCTTGGTCCGCCGGGGCAGCGTCGAGGTCAAGGTTGAAGTCAATTTCGTGATGCGAGGCACCGTGTATCCAGTCCGGATCGGATGCCTGACCGCCAAGGCGCGCGATCTTCTGATGACTGACCTGGAGCTTCCGGTGGTGGCCACAGAGGATCTCTACGGGGGCAAGCTGGTCGCTGCGCTCGATCGCCAGCACCCGCGCGATTTGTTCGATGTGATGCAGCTGTTCGCGTACGAAGGTATCACGCCTGGCATTCGCCGTGCCTTTGTGGTTTATCTGGCCAGCCACAATCGGCCTGTGCACGAAGTATTGTTCCCGGCACTGCGGGATATCGGTCAGGACTACGAGCGCACCTTCAAGGGAATGACCGCTGACACGGTAGCGCTGGATGAGCTGCTGGCCACCCGGGCTCGCCTCGTTGAAGACTTGCCGCGCGCCCTCAATGCCGACGAGCGCGCATTCCTTCTGTCTCTGGTCAGCAATGCGCCGCGATGGGATTTGCTGGACATCGGTCATCTCCAGAACCTTCCCGGAATCCGCTGGAAGCTTCGGAACTTGGAACAGCTTGCGGAGCGCAGTCCGGCCAAATTCTCTGCGCAGCGAGAAGCGCTTGCCGAGCGCTTGGCAGAGCTGTAGAGGCACAGTTGCAATCCGGGTTGATGCCAATGGATTCGCTTCCGACCGATCGAACGTCGTCCCCCGATGTCAAGATCGCGTTATTCCGGGCCTTATTCCGCGCCCGCAACGATGTGTTCGCGCGTCGGTTCGAGAACCGCAGGTCGGGTAAGTCAGGATACGCACCCGCTTGCGCCAACGAGTGGGCTCGTGGCATCTGCGAAAAACCGCGCGTCAAGTGCGGCATCTGCCCGCATCGCCGACTTCTGCCGTTGACCGACGACGTCATTCGCTGGCATTTGTCCGGCTGCGATCCCAAGGGCAATCCCTTTGTGGCGGGCGTCTATCCACTGTTGTCCGACGACAGTTGCGTTTTTCTCGCCGTCGACTTCGACAAGGCAGGTTGGCGCGAAGACGCGAGAGCCTTTCTTGAAACCTGCCGACGGGCGCATCTGACGGCTGCCCTCGAACGCTCCCGCTCCGGGCAAGGCGGGCATGTCTGGCTGTTCTTCGAGGATGCCATTCCGGCCGTGCTGGCGCGACGACTCGGCGCGTATCTATTGACCGAAACGATGGAAAGACGTCCGGACGTCGGGCTGGATTCCTACGACCGCCTGTTCCCGAATCAGGACACCATGCCGCAAGGCGGCTTCGGCAATTTGATTGCCCTGCCTTTGCAGAAAGGACCACGCGAACAAGGCAACAGCGTTTTCCTTGATGACAGTCTCGACCCTTGGCCGGATCAGTGGGCGTTTCTTGGGTGCGTACAGAAAATCGGCCGCCCTCAAGTCGAAGCGATTGTCCAGGAAGCCGAGCGACGTGGGCGAGTCCTCGGCGTGCGTCTGCCGCCACAGGACGACGGAGACGAAGCACCGTGGTCTGCTCCTCCATCGCGCCGCAGCAAGGAAGCGCCGATTGTGGGCGATCTGTCACAGACCTTGGAGCTGGTTCTCGGCAACCAGATCTACGTTGCCAAAGCGGGGCTGAATCCGGCACTCCGGAATCGGCTGCTGCGCTTGGCGGCGTTTCAGAATCCGGAGTTCTACAAGGCACAGGCAATGCGCTTGTCCACCCATGGCAAGCCCCGGGTTGTCGCCTGTGCCGAGGATCACTCGCACCATGTCGGCCTGCCGCGTGGATGTCTCGACGACCTTCGGCAGATGCTGACCGACCTGCATATTCGAATCTCGATTCGCGACGAGCGCTACCGCGGAATACCTTTGCAGGTGAGCTTCCAGGGCGAGCTCCGGCCCGAGCAGAAGGCCGCAGCAGACGCGATGCTGGCTCACGATACCGGCGTGCTCGCCGCCACAACGGCGTTCGGAAAGACGGTGGTCGCGGCCTGGCATATCGCGGAGCGCGGCGTCAACACGCTCGTGCTTGTGCATCGACGGCAACTGCTCGATCAATGGATCGAACGGCTCTCTACCTTCCTCGGTGTACCGGCGAAGGCGATCGGTCGCATCGGCGGCGGGCGAAGTAGGCCGAATGGACAGATCGACGTTGCCGTCATCCAGAGCCTCGTCAAAGATGGTGTCGTCGATGATCGCGTGGCCAAGTATGGTCACGTCATCGTCGACGAGTGTCATCACCTTTCGGCACCGAGCTTCGAGCAGGTGGTGCGTCAGGCCAAGGCGCGATATGTCCTGGGATTGTCGGCGACTGTTGCGCGCAAGGATGGTCACCATCCGATCATCTTCATGCAATGCGGGCCAGTCCGCCATCGCGTGAACGCGAAAGCGCAAGCAGCGAGCCGGCCGTTCGAGCACCTCGTGATCGTGCAACCGACGGGATTTCAGCCCATCCAGGAAGCTGCGCCGGACAAGCGAGTCGAGTTCCTAACCCTCTACCAGGAACTGGTCGTCGACGAGCGCCGTAATCGCATCATTTGCGACCAGGTCATCGAGTCGGTGCGTAGCGGACGCTCGCCGCTCGTGCTCACGGAGCGGAACGATCACCTCGAGCGTCTGGCGCAGGGGCTCGCGGCCAGCGTCCCGCACCTGGTGGTACTGCGCGCGGGGATGGGAAAGAAGCAACGGCAAGCGATCGCCGACCGGCTGACTGCCATTCCGAGGGAGGAGGGCCGGGTCATCCTGGCAACGGGAAAATACGTCGGCGAAGGGTTCGACGATCCGCGTCTGGATACCTTGTTTATGACGCTTCCGGTTTCCTGGCGAGGTACCATCGCCCAGTATGCCGGTCGCTTGCATCGTCTCTACGATGGCAAGCGCGAGGTGCGCATCCACGACTTTGCCGATCTCGACGTACCGATGCTGGCGCGAATGTTCGACCGGCGCTGCCGTGGTTATGAAGCCATCAGCTATACGCTCCTGGTGCCCGCGAGCGCCCTTCCTGGATGGCCGGCCGATGTGCCATTGCCTGTCGATCCCCTGTGGAAGCGCGACTATGCCGGCAGCGTGCGCAGATTGGTTCGCGATGGTGTCGACAGGCCACTGGCGAGCCTGTTTCTCCATGCGGCGCGGACAATCCTTCCGGATGCCGACGGTGCCGACCGGGCGCGCAGCGCGACCGAAGCGTTTCTCTACCGGCGCCTGGAGACCCTGCCAGAAACCAAAGGGCGTTTCCGCCTCAACGTGGCGCTACCGATCGCATTCGACGCGACCGGATCACTGGAGGTCGATCTGCTGTGTGCCGATGCGCGTGTAGCGGTGGAGCTCGACGGACCCCAGCATCTTGGTGACCCCGTCGCCTATCGCCGAGACCGGCGCAAGGACCAGTTGCTGCAGCAGAACGGCTATCTGGTGTTGCGTTTCCTTGCCGAAGACGTGGGCAAGGAACTGGACTCGGTGCTCGACGGAATTCTGCAGTCGCTTTGTTGCCGATGATGGATTGCGCATGTGATATCGTCAGCGCCGAAGGTTGCGACTTGGCCAATAGTCTTGAATAGTCAGTACGAGATAGAATTTCCGTCATCGCCCGGAAACCCGTATGAATACTGAGAGTCTGTGAAAAATTCCCCCGCAAAAAGCACCCCCGCCCAAAGTATGCGTATGGTATACTTCGACCTGACGTGATGCGATGGGAGCGAAGATGACCAAGACAAGGGCGCGAGTGCTGTCACCGAACCGAAAGCAGATGGAATTTCGGGCGAGCGACCTGGAGTCGCTGCTGGCGGAAGGGCATCGGGCGCGGCTGGTGTGGTCCTATGTCGAGCGTCAGGATCTGAAGCGCTATGAAGGCATCCGGGCGGTCGAAGGCAGCGTGGGGCGGCCGGCGATAGCGCCGGAGATACTTCTGGCGCTGTGGCTCTACGCCACGCTCGATGGGGTGGGCAGTGGGCGGGAAATCGTTCGCCTGACCGAAGCCCACGACGCCTACCGGTGGCTGTGTGGCGGAGTGCAGGTCAATCATCACACCGTCTCCGACTTTCGCAAAGATCACGGCGACGCGCTGGACGAACTCCTCTCCGTCAGCATCGCCAGCCTGATGGCGGCCGGAGTGGTCAAACTCAAGCAGGTGGCGCAAGACGGCATGCGGGTGCGTGCCAGCGCCGGGGCGGGGTCGTTCCGGCGCAAAGAGAAGCTGGAAGGCTACCTGGAGGCGGCGCGGACTGAAGTGGCGCGACTGAAAGCCGAACTGGAAGCCGACCCGGCGGCTTTGGGCCGGGCGCGGGACGCCGCGCGCCGGCGCGTGGCGCAGGAGCGGGAAGCCCGTCTGGAGAAGGCGTTGGCACGACTGCCGGAACTCGAAGCGATCAAAGAACGGCAAGGCAAGAAGCCGGACCAGGCACGGGCATCGATGACCGACCCGGAGGCGACGGTCATGAAGATGGGCGACGGGGGCTTCCGTCCGGCCTATAACCCGCAACTGGCGAGCGATGCCGACGCCCTGGTGATCGTGGGCGTCGATGTCGTCACGGTCGGCAGCGACCAGGCGCAGATGATGCCGATGGTCGAGCAGGTAGCCGAGCGCTGCGGTCGGGCGCCGGATGCCTGGCTGGTCGATGGCGGCTATGTCGGGCACGAGCAGATCGAGCGGGCCAGCGAAACCACCGTGGTCTATGGGCCGGTGCCGGCGCCGAAGGACAAGACGGTCGATCCGCATCAGGCCAAGGCAGGCGACAGCGAAGCCGTTGCGGCCTGGCGGCAACGGATGGGCACGGATGAGGCGAAGGACATCTACAAGCGTCGCGCGGCGACGGCCGAATGTGTCAATGCCCAGAGCCGCAACCGGGGCTTGCAGCAATTCAAGGTTCGTGGCTTGGCGAAGGTCAAGTGCGTGATGCTGATCTTCGCCCTGGCGCACAACCTGATGCGGATGGTCAGCCTGGCGCCGGACTTGATCGGGATAGGGACAGGAACGTCCGTACTTCCCGGAATGATGGCTTGAAGGCGGGAATTGCGCTGGAATTCGACAAATGAACGGTCAATAGCGAGATAAGCGATGCTCACGACATATTTCGCCCCGCCCGGCGGCAGCAAGACCGTTTGCGCGACTACCCGGTCATGCGGACGAAAGATTCACAAGCTCTGAGCGTTCTTCTGGAGACGGTATTGGTGACGGTATCGAGAAGGAAGATTCTTATGAAACCCAGTAACGGCAAGGCTTTCAAGGCCATTGTAATAATCGAGTGGGAGTGACGGGTGTTTGTAATCGATTGTTTTATAAGTAAATATTGTGTCTGGTTGATAATGCGCCACAAATTATCAACAAGATAATTTCATTTCCAAAACAATGGGATGATTCAGCAGAAGCTTTGGTGATTGCCACTTTTTGACGGTATCGCTCCAGCTTAAGAGATCAGGATCGCTGGCTGTGTGAGGCCAAGATAAACGCTCGTTGAATTTGTGCTGATCTTGAGGTGTTTCGGCACGAATATTCAACGAGCGTTTATCATCCAGCCAGATTCACAAAGGTGGGATTGCCCCGGCCCCGATTTTTCTGGACACGAATTTGGGGTTAAATCGTGTCTGAAGAAGGAGTCGTGAAATGCTGAATGAATCGAAGGTGGGCGGGGGGATACCCCGTACCCGTGGTGATCCTGGCTCGGGTGGCGGTGTCGTGACAGGATCAAGGGCGCGGCATCGGCTTTGGCATGCTTCAGGATGCCATCCGCCGCACGCTGCTGATCGCCGAACAGGCCGGGTCCGCGCCATGTTGCCCCACCCCCTTGACGGTGATGCTGCGCGCTTTTATACCCGCTTCGGCTTCATCGCCTCACCCTTGCGCGAGCAGCAATTGCTGCTGTTGCTCAATGATGCACGCCGTTGGGTCAAATGACCCTCGACTTCGCCGTCCTCGATGCTCTGCGGACCCACCACCCCGCGTGGCGGCTGCTGCGGTCAGACCATGCGCCGCTGGTGGCCAGTTTTCTCCATCGTGTTTTTGTGACGCCGAATGTGCGGGTGATGGCGACGGCGGATTTGGCCGAGGCGCTGGAGGACGAGTTGTACGCGCTGCGTCTGCAACTGGGCGAAGCGGCGTTTCCGAAGTCGGCACTGGATTATCTGAACGACTGGGCCGCGCCCGACAAGGGCTGGCTGCGCAAGTTCTACAAACCCGGGACCGACGAAGCGCAGTTCGACCTGACCCCGGCCACCGAAAAGACCATCGCTTGGCTGGCGCAGTTGTCCGAGCGGCAGTTCGTCGGTACCGAGTCGCGCCTACTCACCCTGTTCGATCTGCTCAAGCAGATGAGCGAAGGCAGCGAGGCCGACCCGGCCAAACGGATCGCCGAACTGCACAAGAAGCGCGACGACATCGACGCCGAGATCGCGCGCGTGCTCGCGGGGGATGTGCCGCTGCTGGACGACACGGCGCTCAAGGACCGCTTCCAGCAATTCATGCTCGGCGCGCGTGAACTGCTCGCCGATTTTCGCGAGGTCGAACACAATTTCCGCCAGCTCGATCGGCGCGTGCGTGAGCGCATCGCCTTGTGGGAAGGCAGCAAGGGAGCCTTGCTGGAAGAGATTATGGGCGACCGCGATGCGATTGCCGATTCCGATCAGGGCAAGAGCTTTCGCGCTTTCTGGGATTTCCTGTTGTCCAGCCGTCGTCAGGAAGAATTGACCGAGTTGCTGGACCAGGTGTTGGCCTTGCCGGCCGTGGCGTCCCTGCAACCCGATGCCCGTACCCGCCGCGTGCATTACGACTGGCTGGAAGCCGGCGAACACACGCAGCGTACCGTGGCTGCCTTGTCGCAGCAGCTGCGGCGCTTTCTCGATGACCAGGCCTGGCTGGAGAACCGCCGCATCATGGACATCCTGCACGGCATCGAGGGCAAGGCGCTGGCGCTGCGCGCACACTGGGGCGACGGCTGGCCACCGACCGGACCGCTGATGGAAATTGCCGAAGCCCGTGCCGACATCGACCTGGCGATGGAGCGCCCTTTGTTCACCCCGGCGCTGAAGCCGGTCCTGGCCAGCCTTGCCCTGCAGGCGGGCGACGAAGATATAGACCCTGCCGCCCTGTTCGATCAGATAATCATGGATTCGGCTCAACTCATCCGCCACATCCGGCACGCCTTGCAGGACAAGGCCCAGGTCACCCTGAGCGAACTGGTGACCACGCAGCCCCTGCAACAAGGCCTGGCCGAACTGGTGACCTACCTGCAACTGGGCAGCGATGCCTTCAACGCCGTCATCGACGAAGACAGCCCGGAGACTATCCAGTGGCAGGCCCGGACAGATGGCGAGCAGTTGATCACCCGCTCGGCCCGCCTGCCGCGGGTGATTTTCATGCGCTGAAACGAGGAATAGCGAAACGATGGACGAAAGCCCAAACACCGCGCCGACAGCATCCGCCTCCGACCTCTCGGTCCTGCTGATCGCGCTGCTCAAGGGCGTGCTCTACCGCGAGGACGATGAACGCCAATGGGCGGGGTTGCTGAATTTGCAGGCCCGGGTGCGCGATTACGCGGCAGTACTCAATCTCGACCTGATGCTGGACGAAGCCGAGGGCTATGCTTTTCTGGAAAGCCGCCCGGACCCCGAGGATGATGCCGCACCCCGCCTGCCCCGATTGGTGGCGCGTAGGCCCTTGTCCTTCCCGGTCAGTCTGCTGCTGGCGCTGTTGCGCAAGAAGCTGGCCGAATTCGATGCCGGCGGCGGCGACACCCGTCTGGTCCTGAGCCGTGACGAAATCGTCGAACTGGTGCGGGTATTCCTCCCCGACGGCCCCAACGAGGCGCGCCTGATCGACCAGATCGAAACCACCATCAACAAGGTGGTCGAACTGGGTTTCCTGCACAAACTCAAGGCGGCAGGCGGTAAGAGCGCGCCGGCCAGCTACGAAGTGCGGCGCATCCTGAAAGCCTTTGTCGATGCACAATGGCTGGCGGATTTTGACGCACGGCTGGCCACCTACCAGGCCGCCTTCGCCGGCACGAAGAACGGCAAGGAGACCCTGGCCGATGATTGATCCGCAAACCCTGGCGCTGGATTTCGCGGCTGACGACAGCTTGTCCGGCTTCCGCCTGAGCCGCCTGGAGGTGTACAACTGGGGCACCTTCGACAGTCGCGTCTGGTCCCTGCAACTGGACGGCCGCAACGGCCTGCTCACCGGCGACATCGGCTCCGGCAAATCAACGCTGGTCGACGCCATAACCACCTTGCTGGTGCCGGCGCACCGGGTCGCCTACAACAAGGCGGCGGGCGCCGACAGCAAGGAGCGCAGCCTGCGCTCCTACGTGCTTGGTCATTACAAATCGGAACGCAACGAAACCACCGGCGTGGCTCGCCCGGTCAGCCTGCGCGACCACAACAGCTATTCGGTGATCCTCGGCGTCTTCCATAACGTCGGCTATGACCAGACGGTCAGCCTGGCCCAGGTGTTCTGGATGAAGGACGCACAAGGCCAGCCGGCCCGCTTTTTCCTCGGTGCCGAAAAATCGCTGACGATCGCCAGCGACTTTGCCGACTTCGGCACCGACATCGCCCAGTTGCGCAAGAAGCTGCGCGGCCTGGGCGCCGAAGTACACGACAGTTTTCCGCCCTACGCCGCCTGGTTCCGCCGCCGTTTCGGCATCGACAACGATCAGGCGCTGGAACTCTTCCACCAGACGGTATCGATGAAATCGGTCGGCAACCTGACCGACTTCGTGCGCCAGCACACGCTCGAACCCTTCGAGGTGGCGCCACGCATCCAGGCTCTGATCGGCCATTTCGACGACCTCAACCGGGCGCACCAGGCGGTACTCAAGGCGCAGCAGCAGGTGGACCTGCTGACGCCGCTGGTCGCCGATTGTCGCCGCCACGCTGACTTGACCGAGGAAGTCGGGCAATGGCGTCGTTGCCGCGACGGCCTGCGCCCTTACTTTGCCGGACTCAAGCTCGGCCTGCTCGACAAGCGCCTGGAAATCCTGGCCGAAGACTGGAGTCGGGCGGACAGCCAGGTGCGTCGCCTCGACGAACTGCGCGACGGCCAGGAGCGGCAGACCGGCGAACTGCAACAGGCCATCCGCGACAACGGCGGCGACCGTCTGGAGCGACTTGCCGCTGAAATTCACCAGAAGGAACAGTTACGCGACGCGCGCCAGGCCAAGGCCGCCCGCTACGCGGACCTGACTGCCGTGCTGGGCGAACCGGCGGCGACCGATGCCACCGCCTTCGCCAGTCAGCGGGCGCAATTCGGCGCTTGGCGGGAAGACCTGCGGCAGCGCGATACCGACGCCGAAAACACCCTCACCGAACACGGCGTGAGTTTGCGCCAGGGCCAGCAGGAACACGCCCAACTGAGCGCCGAGATCGACAGTCTCAAGCGCCGACGCAGCAACATCGACGACCACCAGATCCAGATTCGCAACGCCCTGTGTAGCGCGCTGGGACTGGACCCGGACGACATGCCCTTTGCCGGCGAGCTGATCCAGGTGCGCGACGACGAGCGCGACTGGGAAGGTGCCGCCGAACGCCTGCTGCGCGGCTTCGGCCTTTCCCTGCTGGTGCCCGACGCCCATTACAAGGCGGTGGCCGAGTGGGTAGACCGCAGCCATCTGCGTGGGCGCCTGGTCTATTTCCACGTCCGCTCCCGCAAGGCGGGCGAACCCGTCGAACTGCACCGGGATTCCCTGGTGCGCAAGCTGTCGATCAAACCTGATTCGCCCCACTACGACTGGCTGGAGCGCGAGCTCGCGCATCGCTTCAATGTCGCCTGCTGCGCCACCCAGGAGCAGTTCCGCCGGGAAACCCGTGCCATCACTCAGGCGGGCCAGATCAAGGACCCGACGGGCCGCCACGAAAAGGACGACCGCCACCGCATCGACGACCGCAGCCGCTACGTGCTCGGCTGGAGCAACCAGGCCAAGATTGCCGCACTGGAAGGCAAACGCCAGCAGCTCGAAAGCCGGCTCGGCGAAATCGGCAGTCTGGCCGGCAAGCTCACCGAAGAGCGCCGGAGCCTGCGGGCCCGGCTGGATGCCCTGGCCGCCTTGCACGAGTTTGCGCTTTTCGATGAAATCGACTGGTCGACCGCCAGCAAGGCCATCGCCACGCTGAGCGACGAATACCGGGCATTGGCTGCCACTTCCGACGTGCTCAAGGAACTCAACGCACGCCTGCAGGCATTGCAAGCCGAATCCCGGGACAGTGAGGAAAAACGCCAGGAGGCCCGCGACAAACGTTCGCGGATCGAACAACGGCGCACGGATACGCAAGCACTGCAGCAGGAGACGCAGGCACAGCTCGCGGAAAGCGCCATCGATGAAGCACGCTTCGCAAGACTGGAAACCTTGCGCCCAGAAGCCCTCGGCGAACATCAGTTGAGCGTCGAATCCTGTGACAACCGCGAGCGTGAAATGCGCGACTGGCTGCAGAAGAAGATCGACAACGAAGACGACAAGATCAAACGCCTGAACGAGAAAATCATCAAGGCGATGGCTGCCTTCAAGGAATCCTTCAAGCTCGAAACCGCCGAGATCGACGCCAGCCTGGATGCCGCCTTCGAGTACGAAAATCTGCTCACCCAGCTCAAGCGCAACGACCTGCCCCGCTTCGTCGAGCGCTTCAAGGAACTGCTCAACGTCAACACCATCAACGAAATCGCCAACTTCAATGCGCAACTGGCCCGCGAGCGGGAGACCATCAAGGAAAAGATCGCCCATATCAACCAGTCCCTGGGCGAAATCGACTACAACCCCGGCCGCTACATCGTGCTCGAATCCCAGCCCAGCCCCGATGCCGAGGTCCGCGACTTCCAGCAGGCCTTGCGTGCCTGCACCGAGGGCGCGGTGACCGGCACCGACGACGCCCAGTATTCGGAAGCCAAGTTCATCCAGGTCAAGGACATCATCGACCGTTTTCGCGGCCGCGATGGGCTTTCCGAACAGGACCGGCGCTGGACGGCGAAGGTCACCGACGTGCGCAACTGGTTCCTGTTTGCCGCCAGCGAGCGTTGGCGCGAAGACAACGCCGAGCACGAGCACTACTCGGATTCCGGCGGCAAGTCGGGCGGACAGAAGGAAAAACTGGCCTACACCATCCTCGCCGCCAGCCTGGCCTACCAGTTCGGACTGGAATGGGGCGCGGTACGCTCGCGCTCCTTTCGCTTCGTGGTCATCGACGAGGCGTTCGGCCGCGGCTCGGATGAGTCGGCGCAGTACGGACTGAAGCTCTTCCGGCAACTCAATCTGCAATTGCTGATCGTCACCCCGCTGCAGAAAATCCACATCATCGAACCCTTTGTCGCGAGTGTCGGCTATGTGCGCAACGACGAGGGGCGGGCGTCCAGACTGCTCAATCTCTCGATCGAGGAATACCGAGCGCAGAAGGCAAGCATGACGCCCAATGGCGTGTCGGAGTCCCCGCAGTAATGGCCTGGACGACGCCAAGGGACTTGAAGGCGCAGTTGGAGCGCTTGTGGGAGCGCGGCGAATTGCTGCGCGACGCCGTGACGGGCAACGCCCGCTTCCCCTTGCGATTGAGCTGCAAAGGCCCGGAGTCGGCGGACATCGCGAACCGTTTCGAGGCGGTGCGCGCGTGGGTGGCGGATTTGGCCCATGCGGCCCCGTTGCGCATCGAGTGGCAGGAAGTACGCCACCGGATTCAGGGGCCGCAACGCCTGCCGTCCAGCGTCTGGATCGACGCTCTTGCCGACGCGCTGTCGTGGCTCGGCAGACGCCGTGAGTGGGATCGGTTTGCCGCTCAGGTCGCAATGACCAAGGCAGCCCATCCGGCCTTGTTGCCCTGGCTGGAAAAGAAACCTCTGCAGGCGCTGGAACTGGCCGACTATTGGCCCCGATTGTTGGCCGTGGTGGATTGGCTGCGCGCGCATCCTCGTCCCGGGATCTATTTGCGGCAGGTGGATGTGCCCGGCGTGCACAGCAAATTCATCGAAGCGCATCGCGCCGTGTTGGCCGATTTGCTCGATCTGAGCTTGCCCGCAGGCAGTGTGGAGGCGGCGAAAATCGGCGTTGCCCAGTTTGCCGCCCGCTACGGTTTTCTGGAAAAACCGACACGGATTCGCTTCCGCATTCTCGGCCCGGACATCCCGTCCGTGCCGGGTGTATCGTGCCCGGATATCACCCTGGATGCCGACAGCTTCAGTCGCCTGACCCTCGATGTGCGTCGGGTATTCATGACCGAGAACGAAACCAACTTCCTGGCGTTGCCAAACGTGCCCGGGGGCGTCGCCATCTTCGGTGCCGGCTATGGATGGGAAGCGTTGGCGAAGGCCAAATGGCTGGAACGGTGTGAGATTTACTACTGGGGCGACATCGATACCCATGGCTTCGCCATCTTGGACCAACTGCGCAGTCATTTTGCGCATGTCGCCTCCTTCCTCATGGACCGGGCGACCCTCGAAGCGCATCGCGCCCTGTGGGGCGTCGAAGACAAGCCGGCTGCCGCTGATCTGCGCCGACTGACCGCGGAGGAACTCGATCTCTACAACGACCTGCGGAACAATCGCATCCGCGAAGGGCTGCGGCTGGAGCAGGAACAGATTGCCTTCGGCTGGGTGCGCAGCCGGCTTGGCCCATTGTTGCGGTGAGTCCGCAAGAAACCATTGACTGAAGGGGATTGGCGTTTATGGACATCAAATCGAACAAGCCGCGCGGCACCCGGAGATCGCCGCCGAAGGAAGCGAAACTCTCCCGGACCCACGTGCCCGAAAAACTGTCGCCGGCCGACTGGCAGCGGGCATTGCGCCGCCAATTCGGTCGCGAGCAGGCATTCGGGCTGGAGAACATTGGTGCGGAGCCGTTCTTTTCCGAGTTCCGAGTCGGGAACCCCCAGTCGAAGAGCAGCTACCGCGTGGCGATACGCGGCAAGCAATCCGGCGACAACTACTGTGCCTGTCCGGATTACGCCACCAGCGAACTGGGCACCTGCAAACACATCGAATTCGTGCTTGCTGCGTTGGAGAAAAAACGTGGGGCCAAGTCGGCCTTCGCGCGTGGCTACCATCCGCCGTTTTCCGAACTGTATTTGCGTAACGATGGCGGGCGCGCCATCCATTTTCGCGCCGGGACGGATTGCCCGCCGGCTGTGCTGAAGGCGGCGGGCCTGCTGTTCGATGCGGCGCAGGGATGGGTACTGCCGCCGGAGAAATTCGGCGAACTGGAGCGGTTTGTTGCTGCCGTGGCGAAGAGCGGCCATGAACTGCGCGCCTACGACGATGCGCTGGACTTCGTGGCCGGACGGCGCGATGCCGAGCGGCGGAGCGTCGCGCTCGACGGTATTTTCCCGCGCGGTATAGCCGATACAGCTCTGAAAAAGTTGCTCAAGGTGCCGCTCTACCCTTACCAGGCGGAAGGGGCTCTGTTCGCCGTGCGGGCTGGCCGGGCCTTGATCGGCGACGAAATGGGCCTGGGCAAGACCATCTAGGCCATCGCCGCCGCCGAGATTCTGGCCCGCCATTTTGGCGCGGCGAAAGTGTTGGTGATCTGCCCGACCTCGCTCAAGTACCAGTGGCAAAGCGAAATCAAGCGCTTTGCCGGCCGCGATTCGCTGGTTATCTCCGGCGGGCGTGCGCAGCGACAAAAAAACTACGCGCTGGACGATTTCTGCAAGATCACCAATTACGAAAAGATCCAGCCTGATCTGGATTTGATCGCCGCCTGGGCACCCGATCTGGTGATCGTCGATGAAGCGCAGCGGGTGAAGAACTGGAACACCATCGCCGCCCGCGCGTTGAAGCGCATCGACAGTCCTTATGCCGTGGTACTCACCGGCACGCCGCTGGAAAATAAACTTGAGGAATTGATCTCCATCGTGCAGTTCGTCGACCAGCACCGTCTCGGGCCGACCTGGAAGCTGCTGCACGAGCATCAGGTCAAGGATGAAGCCGGGCGCGTCACCGGCTACACCGGGCTGGAAAGGATCGGCCAGACGCTGGCACCGGTCATGATCCGTCGCCGCAAATCCGAAGTGCTGCAACAGTTGCCGGAACGCACTGACCAGAACCTGCTGGTGCCGATGACCGAATTGCAGATGACGTACCACCAGGAAAACGCGGAGATCGTGACCAAGATCGTTCAGCGCTGGCGCAAGATGAAGTTCCTCTCGGACAAGGACCAGCGGCGGTTGACCTGCGCCCTGCAGAACATGCGCATGTCCTGCAACAGTACTTATTTGCTTGACCAGGAAACCGATCATGGCGTCAAGGCGGATGAACTGGCGGCGCTGTTCGACGACCTGTTCGGGCAAGCGGACACCAAGGCCGTGGTATTCAGCCAATGGACGCGTACCCACGACATCGTGATCCGGCGTCTGGAAGCGCGAGGAATCGGCTACGTCAGTTTCCACGGCGGCGTGCCCTCGGAGAAGCGCCCGGCGCTGGTGGAACGATTCCGCGACGATCCCGGTTGTCGCGTGTTCCTGTCGACCGATGCCGGGGCGACGGGCTTGAATCTGCAACATGCTTCGACTCTCGTAAATATGGATTTGCCGTGGAACCCGGCGCTGCTCGAACAGCGCATCGCCCGGATTCATCGCATGGGTCAGAAACGGCCGGTGCAGGTCGTCAATTTCATCTCCAAAGGCACCATCGAAGAGGGCATGCTCTCGGTGCTGGCCTTCAAGCGGTCACTGTCGGCGGGAATTCTCGATGGCGGCACGGGCGAGATATCGCTGGGCGGTTCGCGTCTGAATCGCTTCATGAAGGATGTCGAGAATGTCACTGGTCACATGGGCGAAGGCGAGGCCATGACGCCTGCCGAAGAGGCCGCAGGCGTGACGACTGCGACCGAAGCGACATCCGTGCCGGAAGCGAATGCACAGACAAAAGTCGGCGCTGGCGAGACGGCGATTTCGGGGCATGGGGAGCAGGATGCGCCCGGGCAGCCTTCGCGCAACGAAGCCGATCCCTGGCACGCATTGACGCAGCTCGGCGCTCAACTGGTTGCCGCGCTCGGAGCGGCCGGCAACCCCGCTGCTCCGGCCCATCCCTGGATCGAGCGTGATCCGGATACCGGGGCGCAAAGTCTCAAACTTCCTTTGCCGCCGCCGGAAACGGCAGAAAAAATTGCTGATGTGCTTTCGATGTTGGCGAATGCCTTGCGGGGGCAGCACCCATGATTGTCAGAGAGAAATCAACGATGAATTCAGCGATGGTTACACGGACCGCTCCGATTGCCAGTACCGACGATCGTGCAGCCAGTCGGTTATGATCGGGACTGTGTTTGAACCAATAGTCCTGAATAGTCAGTACAGGATCAGTTTTTCGTCATCGCCCGGAAATCTGCATGAACACTAAGCATTCTTCTGGAGACGGTATCGGTGACGGTATTGAGAGGGATAAATCTGATGAAACCCAATAATGGCAAGGCTTACAAGGCCATTGTAATAATCGAGTGGGAGTAGGGCGGTTCAACCGAAGCGGTTGGCAAGCCGCCCCACGCCTTCGATCACGATTTCGACCTCGTCCCCCTCCTTGATCGGGCCGGCGCCGAGGGATGTTCCGCAGGCGATGACATCACCTGGCATGAGCGTCATGTCCTGTGACAGGCGGCTGACGATGGCACACGGCCGGAAGAACATGTCGGCTACCGGGTAGTTCTGTTTTTCCTCTCCGTTTACCAGGGTTCGCACCATCAGGGCATCCGGCCCAATGCTCGTGGAAATCACGGGGCCGAAAGGCCCGAAGGTGTCAAAGCTCTTGGCTCGGCTCCATTGCGGGAAGCTGGGATCGCTGCGCAGGATCTCCCTGGCAGTGACGTCATTGACACAGGTGTAGCCGAAAATGTAGCTTTCAGCTTCGGTTTCGCTGATATTCCGGCAAGGCTTCCCGATGACGACCCCCAGCTCGCCCTCGAAAACCACCAGACCACTGTAGCCGGGTGGGCGCCGGATCGGCTCGCCATGCGCCATGAAACAGTTGTTCGTCTTGACGAACCAGAGCGGGTGTCCGGGCCTTTGCAGTTTCTCGATCTCGGCACGCGCTGCGAAATTGTTCCAGAGGCCGAGCATTTTCGTCGGCTTGCAAGGCATCAAAACCCTTACCGCGTCCAGCGCCAGCCGTTCGCCGGTCGGTTCGGCCCCGTCGAACAGATCACCCGTGCAAACCTGGATGGTATCCTTGTCAACCATGCCAAAGCCGGTCGATCCTTGGTGCGTGAAGCGTAGCCAGTGTGCCATGGTCTATCCTTCCTTGCGGATATCGAAACCGTTGTTCCTCATGCCAATCAGATTGCATGCTACATCACCCTTTATGGCAAGGGGAATCTGTCCATGACACAGACAGCAATCGATGAAGCCTTCATGAACGAAGCGCTGCGCCTGGCCCGCGAGGGCGGCGCCAGCGGCGAAGTCCCGGTGGGCGCCATAGTGGTCAGGGATGGCGAGATCGTCGGGCGCGGCTTCAATGCGCCGATCTCGCGGCATGACCCGAGTGCCCATGCAGAAATCATCGCCCTGCGGGACGCGGCCCAGCGGCTGGGTAACTACCGGCTGCCCGGTTGCGAACTGTACGTCACCCTCGAGCCCTGCGTGATGTGTGCCGGGGCCATCATCCATGCCCGAATTGCGCGGGTTGTTTTCGGCGCACACGATCCCAAAACCGGAGTCTGCGGCAGCATAGTGAATCTCTTTGAGGAGCCGCGCCTGAACTTTCATGCAACCGTCTCTGATGGCGTATTGGCAACGGAATGTGGTGCGCTCCTTACAAACTTTTTCGCCGCGAAACGCGGCAGGACGGAAACGGCCTGAAATGAAAATCCGCATCACCCTCTCGCGCCAGACGCTGGACCTTTTCGACGATTCGGGAAAATGCCTGCATACCTATACGGTGTCCACTTCCAAGATGGGCCCGGGGGAACAGCGCGGCAGCAATTGCACCCCGCGCGGCCGGCATATCGTGCGCGCCATGATCGGCGCCGGCCAGCCCGAAAATGCCGTGTTTGTCAGACGACGTCCGACCGGCGAAATCTACTCGCGCGAACTGGCCGACAAGCACCCGGGCCGCGACTGGATCCTGACGCGAATTCTCTGGCTGTCGGGCCGCGAACCGGGCCGCAATCGCCTGGGCGACGTGGATACCATGCGCCGCTTTGTTTACCTGCACGGCACGCCGGACGGGACGGAATTGGGACGCCCTGGCTCGATAGGCTGCATCCGCATGCGCAACCGGGACATCCTCGAGCTGTTCGACCTCGTGCCGGTCGGTACGTCCGTGGAAATCACCGAATAGCCTGTCAATCCAGGGCGAAGGCGAACTCGCGCCTTTCACCCGGCTGAGCCTGCGGCCGGAATCCCTGCTCGACGAAGCGCACATTTCCTGAGGCATTCATCAGCAGCACGGTGGCCGATCGTGTGCCGTAGCCTTCGGTGCTGACGAAAGCCGCCGAGAGCAACCGTTCCCATTCCAGGCTGATGCCCGTGCGCGGCAATGCTTCGTCCGGCGCGAGGCGATCGTCGCGCAGAAGATCGAAAAGAGGCCTGTCGTCCGGTAGCGCACGAAGCGCTGTGCTCAAGGCCGATTTCCCACGCGCCACCTTGGGCCAGGGGGTGTCCAGCAGGTGATTGGACAGGCCGTAAATGCCGGCAGCCAATTGCCCGGCGCCTTCGCCGCAATTGGAGAAATACCAGATGCTTTCATGATCGCCAAACACCAGATTGAAGCCGCTGTAGTTCGTCGCCACTGGCGCCAGCGCCTGCAGGAATGCCTGCGGCGGCTCGCCCCCTCTCAGGTAACGGCTGACCAGGTCGCCCCGCGAAGGGGCACCCTGCAGAACGCGCTCCGGGTCGCGGAAATTGGTGAGGGCGGCAAATCGGCCCTGTCGCGTGATGCCGAGCCAGGAGCCGCCGGCCTCCAGATCCCGACCCGCCAGGATCTCGGGCGCATCCTCCCAAAAGTCAGCCGCTGCAGTACGGCGCGAGAAGAATTCGTCCCGGTTCGCGGCGACCACCAGGGGGTAGTTTGGATGCGACCGCCAGGCAAGCAGGATCAGGCACATGGCCTGCTGTCGCTAGTCAAGCGGGTAGGGCAGGGAACGGAAAGCCAGCCTTGGCCCATCGGCACTGCCCACGTGCACCTCGCCGACTTCGGCGCTGGCCATCAGCATCGAGGCAAGGAGTTCGCAGCCTCCCTCAGGACTGGGCGCGGCCTCGATGACTTTGCCGCAGGACTGATCCGGCAGATCGGGGCTGTACAGATCGGTTCCCGGCAGGGGACAGCCGTCATCGATATGCGCGCGGTAGGTCCGGCGCTTCACTTTGCCAAGATACTTGGTGCGCGCCACCACCTCCTGGCCCGGGTAGCAGCCCTTGGTAAAGCTGACGCCACCAAGCAATTCCAGGTTGGCCATCTGGGGCACGAACTCCTCCTGCGTGGGCAGGGTGATGTGGGGTATGCCCGCCTCGATCTCCAGCCAGCGCCAGACCGGCGTCCCGACCGGCCGGGCAGCGGATGCCAGCCGCGCCCATACTTGCGCGAAGGATTCGGCGTATACCGCCACCTGGTATCGCTGACCGTCCAGTCTGATGACGGATCCTCCATCGAACCGGACCACGTCGAGCGGGGCAGCAGGTATATCCATGCCCAGCGCCATGAGGGCCGTTGCAGCCCCGCTGCCGGCCACACCTAGCAGAACGAACTCACTGCCGGCATCTGAGATCTTCACTTTCGAACGCAGGACATACATGCCGAGTTTCTTGAGAATGGCCGGCTGGATGTCCGCTGAGATCTGAAGCAGATAGTCGTGGTTTTCACGCCAGATCAGGAAATCAGCCAGGAGACGACCCTTCGGGCTGCAGAAGCCGCAACGCTCGGCCCGATCGCGACCGAGATGCTGCACATCGTTCGAAAATAGATTGTGCAGAAAGCTGGCCGCATCTTCGCCGGCGGCGCGAATCAATGAGAATTGCGTCAACGGCGCAAGAACGGTATCGGCAGCAGTTGCCTTGAGTTCGGCTTGTGCATCGCCAAAATTACTTGCTTCATCGGCCTCGAAACGCGCACCCTGGCTTGCCAGAAAATTCTTCCAGTTCGGAGTCATGGTCTCTTCATCGATTGGGGGTAGGTTATTATATCTTCTGTGCACGTTCCCTCCTTTTCAACCCTCGCACGATAATGCGTCAATTCCTCCGCCTGCTCGGCTTGTTGTTTGCCGCGGCTTTCTTATTCCTTGGCTGGATGGGATATGTTGCAACCCAGCCAGTGGCGCTGAAGATCAGCCCGCTGGATTTCACGATCAAGTCCGGCAGTTCATTGCGGAGCGCTTCCCGCCAGATAGAGGAAGCGGGCATCGCCATGCCCGCCTGGCAATTCACCCTGTTGGGCCGCGCCCTGGGAAAGGCTGCGGCTATCAAGGCCGGAAGCTATGAGGTGGCTCAGGGAATCACTCCGATGGAATTGCTGGAAAAGCTGACCCGGGGCGACGTCACCCAGTCGGAAATCGTCCTGCTCGAAGGTTGGACTTTCCGTCAAATGCGCGCCGCACTCGATGCACATGCCGATATCCGGCACGATACGGCAGGCTGGAGTGAGCAGCAGATCATGGAACACCTGGGAGCCGTAGGCCGGGCCGAGGGCCGATTCTTCCCAGATACTTATCTGTTCGCCAAGGGCTCGGGCGATCTGGACATACTCAAGCGCTCATACCGGCAGATGGAAAAGGTGCTGCTGGCCGAATGGGAAAACCGGGAGGGAGATCTGCCTTATGCATCGCCCTATGAAGCCCTCATAATGGCATCGATCGTGGAAAAGGAAACCGGACTGGCCAGGGAACGTACGCAGATTGCTTCGGTATTCCTCAATCGGCTGAAACGCGGCATGTTGCTGCAGACTGATCCTACGGTTATTTATGGGTTGGGCGAGCAATTCGATGGCAATTTGCGAAAACGCGACCTTTTGACAGACGGCGCCTACAACACCTATACGCGGGCTGGTCTGCCACCTACGCCGATAGCCATGCCCGGCCTGGCATCGATACAGGCGGCACTTCATCCTGCGAAATCTGACATGTTTTATTTTGTCGCCCGAGGAGACGGATCAAGCCAGTTTTCACGTACGCTGGATGATCACAACCGTGCCGTGGCAAAGTACCAGTTGCGAAAAGGGAAATGAATGCGAGGCAAGTTCATCACACTGGAAGGCATTGATGGGGCAGGGAAAAGCACCCATCATGCGTGGCTGGTCGATTACCTGAAACAGCAGGGCAAAGACGTTGTCGCAACCCGGGAGCCGGGAGGCACAGAGTTGGGTGAAAAACTGAGGAACTTACTGCTCTCGGAACCCATGCACCTGGAAACAGAAGCGCTGCTGATGTTTGCTGCCCGGCGCGAGCACCTGGATAAATTGATCCTGCCTGCCCTGGCTGCCGGCAAATGGATTGTTTCGGACCGGTTTACGGATGCCTCATATGCCTATCAGGGCGGCGGAAGGGGGCTGGCACAAGAGAAAATCATGGTACTGGAACGATGGGTCCTGGACGGTTTTCAGCCGGACATTACATTGGTATTCGATCTTCCCGTCGAAATCGCCTGCGAAAGACTGGCCAAGACCGGGAATGCCCCCGACCGTTTCGAACAAGAAACACGGGAATTCTTTGAAAACGTCAGGGCTGCCTATTTGCAACGGGCAACAGCCGAGCCAGGCAGGATTAAAGTCATCGACTCCAGGCAGGTCATACACGATATTCAGAAATTACTTGAAAATATTATTACATCAATATGATAAACCATGATTTATTCATGGCATAAAGAGCTTTGGGATAGCTTGCTCGGTAAGATCGGGCGACTGCCCCATGCCCTCCTTCTTGCTGGCCCAAAAGGAGGGGGAAAACAGGATTTTGCCATGGCTCTGGCTGCCCGGTTATTGTGTGAACAAGCCACAGGAAACGATGAGGCGTGCGGCAAATGCCCTTCATGCAATTGGTTTTCCGGAGGGAATCACCCTGATTTCAGGCTGATTCAGCCAGGCGGGGACGAACAGGAAAGCCCCGATGACGAATCCGATCAGGCAGTTCAGAAGAAAAAATCAGATCAGATACGCATTCACCAGATCCGCGCGCTGGATGAATTTCTCGGCATTGGCACGCATCGGCAGGGGGCCAAGATCATTGTGCTCCAGCCAGCGGAGGCAATGAATCATGCAACAGCCAATTCACTTCTTAAAGCACTTGAAGAGCCATCTGCAAGCACATTGTTTATATTGATAACAAATAACAAGAAAAGACTTTTGGCAACTATTCTGAGCCGCTGCCATACCCTTACCATTCCCAAGCCGTCTGAGGCCAGTGCGTTGGCCTGGCTGCGTGGTTCAAATGTACCCCACGCTGAAGAGTTGCTTGCCCACGCCGGCGGTATGCCGCTGGCCGCACAAGAGGAGGCCGCGGATTGGGAGCATCTGGATGGTTTCTATCAGGATATTGCGCAACTCGAACAAGCCGGCCCAGTGGCGATTGCCGGACGATGGGAATCATGGCTCAAAGCCAACAAGGAAGGGGCGTCTGCAGTAGACAAGCGCACTCTGGTTGTCTGGATGCAAAAATGGGTCCTCGATTTGCTCCTCATGAAGCAAAGCGGTCTGGCCGTATTTCATTCCCATAAACTGAAGGAGATTCGTACTGTTGCCGGCCGTGCGTCTTTAAGCGCATTGTTTGACTGCTACAATGATTTGTTGAGGATTCGCGCAGTGTCGCAGCACCCGTTGAATCCTCGGCTGTTCCTGGAAGATATGCTGTCTCGCTATGCCCGTGCTTTATCCAGTGGGAGATAACTGAGCTTATGTCAGAGTCCGCCAAACCCCAGCCAGGTGGCGCACGCCCAAGCGTCCTCTCATTAAACATCAATTCAAAATCAGCGCTTTATGCTGCATACATGCCTTACTTGAAGCGCGGCGGCATCTTTGTGCCAACGGCGAAACCTTATGCCATCGGGGATGAGGTGTTTATGCTTCTGTCCCTGATGGATGATCCGGGTAAATTGCCCATCGCGGGTTCGGTTGTATGGGTCACTCCTGCAGATGCCCAAAACAACAAGACGCAAGGGATTGGTGTCCTGTTCAGCGAAGACGAATCCGGCCAGGCTGCCCGCCGCAAGATTGAAACCATCCTGGCGGGCTATCCCGCAGGTCGCCAGACCCACACGATCTGATACCTTGTAGTGCTCGTCGATGCTGGTTGATTCGCATTGCCATCTTGATTTTCCGGAACTCGCCGGAAGAATAGACCAACTGCTTGATTCAATGCGTAAAGAGAACGTCGGCGCAGCGCTTTGCATAGGCGTTAGCCTGGAAAGCATGCCAGGCGTTCTGTCGTTGGCCGAAAAACATGCCAACCTTTATGCATCGGTCGGCGTGCATCCGGAGCACCATGATTGTACAGAGCCTGATGTGGAAACCCTGATAAAACATGCCCATCATGAGCGTGTCATTGGAATCGGCGAAACAGGTCTGGATTACTATTGGCACAAAAACAGGCCGGAGTGGCAGCGTGAGCGCTTTCGCGTGCATATCCGCGCTGCCCTAGAAGTACACAAGCCACTGATTGTTCATACAAGAGACTCTGCAGAAGATGTATTGCGCATCCTGCAGGAGGAGGGGGCGGATGAAGTCGGCGGGGTGATGCATTGCTTTACCGAAACCCAGGAAGTGGCGGATCGGGCGCTCGCCTTAGGCTTCCATATCTCGTTTTCGGGGATTGTTACATTCAAAAACGCCATACAAGTCAAGGGAGTTGCAAGAAAAATTCCCTTGGAACGTCTATTGGTGGAAACGGACGCACCTTACCTGGCCCCCGTGCCGTATCGGGGCAAAGTCAATGAACCGGCTTATGTCCGGCATGTGGCAAATGAAATTGCTGCCTTGAGAGGATTGGATGTCGGTGAGGTTGAACAAGCAACGACGGAGAATTTCTGTCGTCTTTTTGGGGTTGTAATCAATTGAATACTGGACATTATTTACCTGTAAATCGATTCCTTAGGGTAGTCATGCTCGGCATGGCCCTGTGGCTGAATGCAACTGTAGCTTCAGCCGGTATATACGATGACCTTCTGAAAGCCATCGAGGATGACAATACGGAGGCAGTCACAACCATCCTGAAACGGGGAATGGATGTGAATACTGTCGATCAATCAGGTAATTCACTCCTGATGCTGGCAGTACAAAAGGGAAATGCCGACCTTGTACGGTTCCTGGTCGAGCATCGTGCGCGCGTGCGTGCAAGGAATCAGTACGGAGATACGCCACTGATGTTTGCGGCACTAAAGGGGCGCATCGATATCGTCAAGTACCTTGTGTCAGCGGGTGCGGAGATCAACCATACCGGCTGGACACCCTTGATTTATGCCGCTTTCGAAGGTCATGAAGAGGTTGTCGGTTTCCTGATTAGCCAGAGAGCCGAAGTTGATGCCTTGGCCCCAAATCAGGCAACAGCGCTGATGTTGGCCTCGAAGAACGGCCATTTGGGCACGGTAAAGCTATTGCTCAAAGCCGGGGCTGATGTGGCGCGCAGGACGCCTGAAGGTGTTACGGCGCAGAAATGGGCGGCCGAGTCTGGCCACGTACAGATCGTTAAATTGCTTAAGGAAGCGGGGGCAAAGGACTAAGTGTCAGGACTAGTTCTGTCGTGCCCAGAATCCAAATTAGTACGCATAATCTGTATTATGTCAACTATGGATTGGTATATTGTCAAAAACGGAATCTGATCACAAGTTGGTGCCCGGAGCCGGAATCGAACCGGCATGGAAGGTATGCTTCCGAGGGATTTTAAGTCCCTTGCGTCTACCAATTTCGCCATCCGGGCGAGGTAAGGCACTTAACGAAAGGATGGAGGCGGGGGTCGGAATCGAACCGGCGTAGACGGCTTTGCAGGCCGCTGCATAACCACTTTGCTACCCCGCCGCTGATGTGTCCGGGCATGAAGTTAAAAGGGGAAAACGCAGCTGGCTACGCTTTCCCCGGAATTCTGGAGCGGGAAAGGAGTCTCGAACTCCCGACCTCAACCTTGGCAAGGTTGCGCTCTACCAACTGAGCTATTCCCGCGGAACAGGCGTGCATTATAGCGA
>Ga0208244_100734_pt1 | contig 25634 bp, 21 predicted proteins | sample SubbioCR12Aug_5A_FD_184828 | JGI IMG/M metagenome (GOLD analysis project Ga0208244, IMG submission 184828) | Serpentinite rock and fluid subsurface biosphere microbial communities from McLaughlin Reserve, California, USA - CR12Aug_5A (SPAdes) | ecosystem: Environmental > Terrestrial > Deep... | reverse complement strand
CTTGACGACAGGACACCGGATGAGGTTTACTGGACTATACTACCTCAGATGCAGGTAGCGGCATGAAACGGGGCAGCTTATCACTTAAAAACTGCTTTCAGTTGTCCAAACAAACCCGGCCACCTCTGTCCTCGTTGGGCAGTGCCTTTAAAAATTTTGAGCCGCTTGATTTCCTCGTTGCATTTGTTTCTATATTGAGACTTTTAATCATCCTATTAGCCTTGACATTGCGGGCAAAATTCATTGCAAAATCTAATGGAATCGATTTAACATAATCGTTATATAGAACCTACCGAAGGGAGAAATTATGTTTGAAATTTATTCACCTTCTCAGGATATAAATGAATTCAAAGATGAAGATCTTGTTTGCTATTGTTTTGGATATACGAGGAAAGATATTGAAAAAGATTATTTTGATAATAACAGCCGATCAACAATTTTAGAAAGAATTGCATTCGAAAAAAAGGCTGGAAAATGTGAATGTGCTCAGAAAAATCCTAAAGGCCGGTGATGTTTGGCTGATGTCCACCGGTTGGTAGATAGGCTTGCAAAGAAAAAAACAATATAATCAGGCGTTGGAGCGAGTCGCCCAAAAATCCTGTTACCGCTCAACTTCCCTTTAGCCGTTTACTTTTAATGTTAATCACCACTTTTTTCTCACTATTGTTTCCGTTCAGTTGTTGGTGTCTTTGAGAAAAATAGCATGTTCCCTTTGGGCCATAAGGTTGTGCATATTAGTAAGCATACAGATTAAATGAAATACCTCATCAGCATTTTTCTTCTAATTATAATTATCGGCTTCCTCGCCAACCGTGAACTTTCCAGGGATAAAAAGAGAGTAAAAAACATGCTGAGGGAATACTCATACAGAACATATTCTCCCGAAGATGAAGAGGGAAAGCATTATAAAAAAGAGGAGAATACGTAAGAGCTTTAATTCTGCCGGACAATATGTCACATTTCAGCGGCATGATAAATAATGCCAGGCAAATAGGCAATGCTGCTTTCACCCATGAAAGATATGAAATCAGATTCCTATAACTAATGCAATGGCATATATCAGATATAAAACGCCACCAGATAGCATCGTTATGGGAGAGAGTCGTTTTCTGAAGGTCAACTCCGCCAGTATTATCAATGAAGATACCAGGGCTATCATGGCTGAAAATAAAGCCATGCCGGTAAGTTTCCATTCGGTAAAAAGCAGCCCGACACATACGGGAAACGTTGACTGGAATACCATGGCGCCCGTAATATTGCCGAGCGCAAGGGTGTCCCTTCCCTTCCATGTCCAGGTCACACTGTTAAATTTCTCCGGCAGCTCCGTTGCAACTGGAGCGAGCAGCAGGGCGAAGAGAAGCGGGTTCATGCCGAAACGGAGGGAAACATGCTCAAGGGCCTCGACAAATGTATGCGCCCCGGCAATCATGACGCCAAGCGATCCGAAAACCTGCAGCAGAATCAGCGCCAGATGGGGGTCTTCCGATTTTGTCAGCCGCATCTTCCTTGCGAGTCCCGACAGATACATCTCTCCGGAGTGCTCAATATCTGCACTCTCGCATCTGAATGTGCGGTAGGCATAGAATATGTAGCCACCGACAAGAAAGACCGATATCAGTACAGAAAAAGAAGGTCCTGCCATAACAGGTATAAAAATCGCAGCAGAATACATTGGTAAAAAGAAAAGCAGGTCTCTCCTGGTAGAATTAATCTCTACCCGCATCTCGAATTTTCGTCTTTTTTTAAGGGAGGAAGCCAGCACTGTCAGACCTACCAGGAAAAAAGCCAGCGTCGAAAGCATAAAGGGCGCGCCGAGTATCGCGCCGATGCCTATGTCGTGAGCGGCTTCCCCTTTATAAAAGAATATCGCAACAAAGGGCAGTATCGTCTCGGGCAGGGCGGTACCCACTGCAGCGAACAGGCTCCCGACAACAGCCTGCGAGAATGAGAATTTTCTTCCGAAGGTCTCTATCCCGTTTGTAAAGGTCTCGGCAGCGATGAGTATTAAAAGAAGCCCCAGGAAAAGGAAGAGGATATCGACAAACATTAATGTACTACGAGAACAGGACAGGGAGACGTCTTTAGTACTGAATCCGTCACGCTCCCGATAAACAGACCCTGTATAAGTCCCAACCCCCTGGCACCAATCACAATGATATCGATATTCTTCTCTTCAGAAAAGGATATTATTTTTTTATAAGGCTCTCCCTCTTCTATCACTCCGGTGGATTGCAGTGCGTAACGGCTGAGGAATGACTGCATATCATCTTCTGCCTTATTACGCAGGTTCCGTAATATCGTATCTTTATCCTTAACTGACTTCACCTTACCGACATGATAATCGGCTGATACGTATAGAACTTCCAGCCTTGCAGAGAAAACGTCCCTTAATTCAATTGCCGCGTCCATAGCTTTTTTTGACGCATCGGAGAAATCAGTAGGACAGAGAATCTTCTTGATGGCAACCGGTCCCCGATCCCAAAATTCCGCCTTAACACCCCTGACAACAAGCATGGGGACCTGCAATGATTTGATAAGTTTCTCTGAACTGCTGCGTCTCAGGACATGATGTATGTATCCGAGTACGAGCATATCAGCATTCGTCTTTTTCAAAACCGCTCCGAAAGACTCATTCAATCTTCCGACAACCACCTCAAAATCTGCGCTGATGCCTTTAGTCAGCAATTGCGACTTAATCACGTCAAACTTCTGTTCAGCGATTTTCCTTTCTTCTTCGATATACGGAACGAGATATGCGGGGGGAGTAGCCATATAATCGAGAACATTCACAAGAGTGAGAGAGGCCTTCATTGCTGTAGCGAAGGTATAGGCATATGAAAGCACGGTATCTGTTGCCGTTTCGAAGTCAATGCCGACGAGTATTTTGTCAACCTTCATTTCACAGCCTTCAGACTCTTCTCTATACGCGCCTTTATCTCTCTCACTTCTTCGACAGTCCGTGGCGAAGAAGCAAAAGGTGCAGCGCCCTGCATGTCGGCCTCTACTATGGCATTATTAAAACTGATCGCTCCCGTCAATTCCTCACGCCCGAGGTTACTTCTTATAAAATCCAGGTCACCCTGGCCCCTTATCTTGTTTGCTGCAATAAAAACCTTTCTGACGCCAAGCTGCCTTGCCATTGCGAAGACAGTATTAGCCGTTTGAAGGCTCCTTTGTCCAGGCTCGACAACAACTATGAATGCGTCCACTGACTCTGCCGTACCCCTTGTAAGGTGCTCTATGCCGGCTTCCATATCAACAATCACAACCTCGGTCCGGCCAACCATGAGATACTTCAGAATACTTCTGAGGAGTACGTTTTCCGGGCAGTAACAACCGGATGCTGCAGCCTTCAGCTTTCCCATGGTGAGCAGTATTATCCCATCCAGCCTGTAGCCTATTCCTTCAGGAAGGTCATCTACTTTCGGATTAAGCTTGTAAATGCCCCCCCTGCCGCCGGGTTTGGCTCCTGTCCTCTCCTCAATTAGGTCGGACATGTCCGCAATCGGTCTGATCTTAGCCGCCTCATCTGCCGGAACGCCTAAAGCCGAAGCAAGATTGGCGTCAGGGTCCGCGTCAACAGCAATCACCTTCCTGCCATCTTCCGCATACAGGCAGGCCAATATTGACGAAAGCGTCGTCTTGCCGACTCCACCCTTTCCAGTAATCGCAATCTTCATAAAGGAATTTATCCCAGTACACTCTTGGTAGACGGAACACCTTTAACCCTCGGGTCTATCGAAACCGCCTGCCTGAGAGCCCGTCCAAGTCCCTTGAATACCGCCTCAATTATGTGATGAGTATTTCTTCCGTAAGGAGATTCAATATGGAGGGTTATGCCGCTGTTACCCGTAAAAGACTGCAGAAAATCCTCCACGAGGTCAGGATCGAAGTTCCTTAGCTTGCTTCTTTTTGGAAATACAACCCTGTAAACAAGATATGGCCTGCCGCTGACATCAAGACTCACCAAAGCGAGCGCCTCGTCCATCGGCAGGGATGAGTGTCCGTAACGGGCAATCCCCTTCATGTCACCGAGAGCCTGTTTCATAGCCTTTCCAAGCACTATGCCCACGTCCTCCACTGTATGGTGATCATCAATATCGATATCCCCCTTTGCTCTAATCTTCATATCGAAAAGCCCGTGTTTGCACATCAGTGAAAGCATATGGTCGAGGAAGGGGATTGAGGTATCGATGCTGTACCTGCCTTCGCCGTCAAGGTTTATCGTTAACTTGATATCAGTCTCTTTTGTCTTCCGCTCAACTTTTGCTGTTCTCATTTTAGCTCCTGATTTTCGTTCAAGCTTTTTTCATTCTGCCTCATATCTTATAAACTTTTATCTTCATTATCCGCTTCAGCGCATTTATGAATATGCGGTTCTCTTTCGGCGATCCTACGGTCACTCTCAGGCAACTGCCTGCAACCCCTTTCATGTTTCTTACAAGCACCCCTTTTTTCAGAAGCTCGTTGAATACACCGTCAGCGTCTTCAACACTGAACAATATGAAATTCGCCTCCGACGGATAAGGTATGATCCCTGCTATTTTTGAGAGTTCACTGAAAAGCTTTCCCCTCTCCGATACGATAAGGCGCACATTTTCCTTAAAAGCTTTCCCATCTTTTAAGATTTCCATCGCTGCTGCCTGGGACAGTGAGTTGAGATTAAAAGGCAGCCTAACCTTATTGACCTGCTCTATGACTTCTTTGTCTGCAATCAGAAAACCGACTCTCAATCCTGCAAGTCCCATCTTGCTCAATGTCCTGAGTATCAGGAGATTCCTATAATCTCCGAGCAACGGAATGAAACCCTTATCGCTCGCAAAGGGTTGATAAGCCTCGTCCACTACCACGAGAGAGGCGGAAGACGCCGATTCTATTATTTTCAGTATACTCCCGGATGAAAAACAGTTGCCCGTCGGATTGTTCGGTGAACTCAGGAAGATCAGCCTGGGTTTCTGCCTGCGTATCTCCATCAGCAACCTTTTTTCGTCCAGATCGAAATCCTGATTAAGCGGCACCTCCACCTTTTTTTCCCCGAGAGCCTGTGTAATAATGCCGTACATCGAAAAAGTGGGCACAGGATAAAGAACAGGACCGCCGAATGCAGTAATAAGATAATATATAAGCTCGTCGGAACCGTTACCCTGTAAGATATTCTCAGGTTTAACACCGGTTTCCTTCGATATCAGCTGTTTCAGAGCCATAGCCTCCGGGTCGGGATACCTGTTGGTCTTAAAAGACCTTATCACCTTATGTGCAACCATGAAACCGTAAGGGCTCTCATTTGCATCGAGCTTCACCCTGCAGGGTATTTCCTTTGCCTGGTAAGCTGTCAGAGAATAAGCATTCGGCTTTACGAGTCTCTTAATGTTCATAGCGTAGAAATTATAACACAACTTGCAGCTACCGGCTCTGAACATATAATGCCTGCTGCGCAATTCATCCATTTTTTGTCAGAAATTATTTGTAAAAACTCTGATTTCGTCAAGACGTAAATATTATATTATATGTTTATAATATCCCCGTCTTTGAGTATAGAAAGGTTCTTCATTCTCAGCGCTTTAATTTCTTTTTTGATCGTCTTCAGATACTGGGGTTTTGGGTGGGTTATGCAGATTCGATCAGGCTCATGATTGAAGGCCGCCATTTCTTCCCTGAGCAATTCGGGCGTTAGATGCCCTGTTCTTATTGCAAGTTCCCTCATACTGTCAGGGAATGAGACGTCAATGATGAGGCAGTTCAGCTTTTTCCTTCCTATCTTTCTCCAAGTGGCTTCGGTCGGTCCAGTATCCCCTGTATAAAAGAACCTTTTCCCCTTTATGTCTTCCACCAGATAGCCGACTGCCGGAACAGTATGATTGACCTTGTAGGGCGTTATGGTATAGCCGTTCAGGACAACCGGCTCGCCTGCCTTAAGTGAAGCGAGGCTTAGGATGGCATCATCCGGGTTCGGTATTATCGTAAAATCCGGCCACACTGCACTGTTAAAAAGATGCTTCTTTATGGTTCTGATTACAGGGGAGATGCTGTAAATGGTAACACTGTTATGCTTCTTACCAACAACAATATTATCGGCAAGAAACGGTATGCTCCTGATATGATCAAGGTGAGCATGGGTTATGAAGATATTTCTTATCCTTAACTGGGCCTTCTCGGAAAGACTGCTTGTAAGACTCCCCGCATCAAGCAGTATCTCATCATCGAGAAGAAATCCTGGAGCATTATGGCCAGGGAATTCAGCGCCCGAACATCCTATAACATTAATCTTCATAATAGGCGCTCTATTTTATAACTTTTAAAGAATTTTTCAAAGAATTATTTAGAGTCTGAACATTAAGTACGATATGGTATGATATCAATCGGTATGAATCGAGACTGCAATGCAGGGCTATTGACATGCCTTTAAATCCCGTCGAAAAATCAAAAAAAGCAAGGGTCGTCTTTCTTATCGGGCTGTCGATTACCATTATCTTTGCCGGTTTTTTGCTGATCAGGCTTTCACCTGTCGAGAGACTTGAGTTGATGATATTCGACCTGAGGTTCAGGGCAATGGGCATTACAAAACCGCCCGATAACATCGTAATAGCAGCCATTGATGAAAAAAGCATCGAAAAACTCGGGAGATGGCCCTGGAGCAGGAACAATATTGCACGATTGATCACAAAATTGACCGAGGCGGGCGCAGAACTGATCGTATTCGATATATTCATGACCGAGAAGGAGGAGCATGACCCTGCTCTCGCAAGAACGGTAAGGGACGCCGGAAATGTTCTGGTTCCAATCGTATTCTTCTTTGACAGGACAAGAGGCAGCCCGGACAATGAACTTCTTATCAATTCGGCATTTCAGTCAATTGAAAGCACGGATGAATTCAGGCGGCATGCTCCATTAAGCGCAAAGGGTGTTTTAACGCCATTTACTGAGCTTATGCAGGAGACAATGAACCTCGGACATATCAATATGATACCCGACAAGGACGGAGTGCTCCGCTGGGAGCCGATGGTAGTCGAGTATGGCGGCTATCTCTATCCATCACTTGATCTGCAGACTGCCGCCGTTTACCTGGCGATTCCCCATGACAGGCTTGTAGTGCACGCTACCCGGGGAGTTCAGTTGGGAACCAAAAGATACATACCCACCGACGAGTTTGGCAGAAGTCTGATCTACTATTATGGACCTCCCGGAACTTTCACGCATTTTTCGATATCAGACTTAATAGAGGACAGGATAAACCCTGAATTTCTGTTTGGCAAAATCGTTCTTGTCGGAGCAACCGCACTGGGTATCTATGACCTCAGGGTAACACCCTTTTCAGGAGTTATGGCTGGGGTCGAAAAACATGCCAATGTAATAGCGTCGATCATAGAAAACAGGTTCCTGAAAAGAGCGCCTGCATCCGTAAACCTGGCTATTCTTCTGTTTGCAGGTCTTTTTATGTCTGTTGTTGTCGGCCGTTTCAAGGCAAGCATATCATTCGTCATTACTTCTCTTTTGACCTTCTTCCTTCTTTTTTTAAGCTACTATTTATTCGCCGGCAGGGGCATATGGATCGACGTAGCTTTTCCCGGTATTACCATACTTCTGATATTTGCAAACGGTATCGCTTACAGTCATGCGGTTGAAGAGAGATATGCGCGGATGATCAGGGGGATGTTTTCAAGCTATGTTACGGAGAGGGTTGTTAATGAACTGATCAGGAATCCAGGCATGGCAAAGCTCGGCGGTGAAAGAAAAGAGATGACCATACTCTTTTCGGACTTGAGGGGTTTCACGTCATTTTCAGAGACGCATCCTCCCGAAGAGGTTGTACCAATTCTCAATGAATACCTTGGAGAAATGACGGACATCATTTTCAAGTGGGAGGGCACGCTCGACAAATTTATGGGTGATGCAATTCTCGCCTTCTGGAGCGCGCCGATGAAGCAGGAAGATCACGCCGAGCGAGCAATAAAATGCGCTCTTCAGATGCTGAAAAGGCTGAAGGAACTGCAGGAGAAGTGGCGTTCAGAAGGCAAACCTGTCCTTGATGCCGGCATCGGAATCAATACGGGCGAGGTCCTTGTAGGAAACATCGGTGCTGAGGGCAGGAAGATGGATTATACGGTTATCGGGGACCATGTAAACCTCGCATCACGCGTAGAGGCGCTGACGAGGAAGTACGATGCCCATATACTTGTAACTGAATTCACGATGAATAAGATCAGGGAGGCCATCGATGCTAGAAGGATATGGCAAATAGAGACAACCGGACTGGAAAAGGTGATAGTTAAGGGCAAGGAGAAAGCTGTCGGGATCTATCAGGTCAGGCCGCTTGAAGGAAAAGGCGAATCCGTTATTACAGAATATGAAGCGGGAGACGCAAAACGTTATCTGGAAAAGTAGACCTGGACGGCCCCCTCACCACATTAATTCACCTGAACCGCAATTTATCGAAAGACTCTAAATAGTGTCTGTGTATAAAGTCTTATTTCGTCATCCTCCGGCTTGACCGGGGGATCCATAACTCCTTGAAAAGACTGGATTCCCCGATCAAGTCGGGGAATGACGAACAGCTACAATCTTAGTTTATACACATACTCTAAATAGTTTCGAAGATAATATCTATCGAATGCCCTGCCGTCAACTGCTTGAATGTTATGGAATTGACTGCGCCTATGGAAATGCCATCGATTTTAACATCTGCAACGCGCGAACCTGCATCTGTATTTATCCTGAATAAAATCCTTGAACCATGAACGTATTCGCCGGAGCAGGCATCAGTATCGCAAATCAGACCCGGAGCTGATATATTTCCGTTGCCGCTCCCGGTTTTCAGTATCGTCAGTGAATAAGCATTCACTTCGAATAGCGCTGTTATTACACAATCAGCAGTTATCATAGCTGATGTATATATATCTTCAGACAGTGTTCCGCCACAGCCCGTTACGGAGAGTATGTGATAGCCTGTATCAGGAATAACAGTAAACTGGGCGGTATCTCCATGTGTCACCGTCCTGCCTGCAGGGTCTATCAGCCCGCCCTGCCCTGCCGAAGCAGATACCACATACTGATTAATTTCGAAGATTGCCTCAACAGTGCAGTTGCCTGTTACGGGATTTGTTGTATAAATATTACCGTCTAACGAACCTCCGCATGTGCCGTTCACCGATTTTATGTGATAGCCTTCATCAGGCGTCAGAGTAAACTGCCCGGTGTATCCGTGATTGACATTGGCGCTTCCCGGGTTTATGCTTCCGCCGGCTCCGGCAGATGCTGTCAGAGTATACGTATTGATCTCGAACGCTGCCGTTACAGTGCAGCTTTCCGTTACTGGTCCTGTTGTGTATATGAAGCCTGAAAGCGCCTGTATCTTCTTCTTTTTCTTCTTCTTCAGATTAGCGTTTAATGTGCCTTCAGACAGTGTTCCGCCACAGCCCGTTACGGAGAGTATGTGATAGCCTGTATCAGGAATAACAGTAAACTGGGCGGTATCTCCATGTGTCACCGTCCTGCCTGCAGGGTCTATCAGCCCGCCCTGCCCTGCCGAAGCAGATACCACATACTGATTAATTTCGAAGATTGCCTCAACAGTGCAGTTGCCTGTTACGGGATTTGTTGTATAAATATTACCGTCTAACGAACCTCCGCATGTGCCGTTCACCGATTTTATGTGATAGCCTTCATCAGGCGTCAGAGTAAACTGCCCGGTGTATCCGTGATTGACATTGGCGCTTCCCGGGTTTATGCTTCCGCCGGCTCCGGCAGATGCTGTCAGAGTATACGTATTGATCTCGAACGCTGCCGTTACAGTGCAGCTTTCCGTTACTGGTCCTGTTGTGTAGACATTACCTGAGAGAGAGCCTCCACAACCCGCTGCCGAGGCAATATGGTAACCGGTAAAAGGCGTCAGGGTAAATTGACCGGTGCTGCCGTGTTCGACTGTCCTGCCGGATGGACTTATTGTTCCTCCACCGTTTAAAGAAGTTGATACCGTATATGTGTTAAGCCCAAAAGCAACGCTAATAGTACAATTTGAAGTAACCGGCCCGGTACGGTACAAAGTTGGGTTATCTGTAAATCCACCTCCGCAGCCTGTTACAGACTCTATATGGTATCCTGTATTGGCTATTATCCAGAAATCGGCAGTCTCTCCGTGACTCACAGTAGCCGTCCCCGGAAGCACACCGCCGCCTGACGTCTTCTGTGTCGAGACAGTATAGATATTTCTGGCAAAGGCAGCTGTAACATATTTATCGGCATCCATTGCAAGCAGACATTGTCCGAAACCGCTGCAGTCTCCATACCATCCTATAAAAACAGACCCTGTATCAGGAATGGCCGAAAGCGTAGCAGAAGAATCAATTGGATACAGCGCCGCGCATACAGGCTCTGCACATTCAGAACAACAATTTATAAGCGGACCCGGCACCTCCGAACTTCTGACAGTCCCGCTGCCGGCGCCCGTTTTGTTCACATTAAGCGTATAGTAATATTCCGTCCATTCACATATAAAAGTTCTTAGCTGGCTGCCGTCCAGATCGTTCCAGGTCCCTTCAGTCCCGGGATATGCGGCCCCGCCCCAGTCATGCCAGATGGACAGATGATTCTCTTCCTTGTCCTCATAATCGGTTCCATCAATTCCGAGGTCATCCGGGCAATAACAGATCTCATCTATATTTATCTCATCTATATATATATTGCACCAGCACCAGTTCGTATAACTCCAGGGCTCTCCAGTTACCCACGCCCAGTCCGTATCCGGCGAAGTGGCAGTGTCTGACTGATATCCGCCGAGCCAGCATTCGTGGAGATAGGAACTGCCTCCCTGAACCAGATTGGCGTAGACAAAATCCTGTTCGGCAGTAGATGTAATAGTCGCAAGATAACCACCCTGACTTTCGCAATAATCCCTCGCATCGAACCAGTTCATCACCATCTCAAACCGTCTGTAATAGTGTCCATTTTCCTGATTAAAAAACAATTCGGAGAATGTACCGTTTTGAATAACGTTGAAGTCAGTCTCGCTTCCAAAATTAATATATCCGTCCCTGGCACGGCCTGTATTTTGTGATACGGTATAATTGACATCGCCAATCCCTGTTCCGCTGCCTCCGGATGTGATCTTAATCCAGAAATATTCGCCCGTATAAGCTGTCCAGCTATCGTCTATAGGATCCGGCGTAACAGTAACAACGAAATCTTCGCCCGTGTGTGAAACAATCTCATATGGAGGTGAAAATGTTAAATAACTGTAAGCAACGCTGGCAATGCTCACAAAAGCAAACAAAAAAACTACCATAATAAATGTATTAAATATCTTTGCTGAAAACCGCTTCATATTAGCCCCCTATCTTGCAACTCCGGCGCCTGTGCCGGAGAGCGAGCCTGAACCAGAGCCCGTATGCGTTCCTGCGGCGACTCCGTTGAAATCCACCGGACCATTGTATGATCCGCCGTCAAGATTTCCTGTACCGTTCTTAACTGCTGCCTTCCATGTATTGCCATTCCATCCGGTAAAATGGAAATCAGCGCTAAGTTCCTTTCCGTTGCTTATTGAAATAACATTATCAGCTCCCGTAATATTGCCTGCGTCTAAAAAACCATGTGTGAAATCGTATTGTCCGGTAACCGAGTTTGTGGCCCATATGCCGGGTTTCTGTCCGGTTGCCGGAGCAAAGAAAATCACATCATTCATCGACACACTCACAAAGTCGAAGGCCCCCTCCTGCCCGGCCAAAAGAGATCCTGAAAGACTCGTCCTTCCGATTTCGACTGCAGGGATATTCAACTGCTGCAGCTTGTTCCTTCCGGCCCCGGTAGAAGCCATCTGGATAAACCTTTTTGTCTCAAGAATTACGCCGTATGCAACTGCCTGCCATGTGTGGTCCCCGGGGTTGAATGTGCCGGCCGTTTCTCCGATATATATTCCCGTAGAAGGAGACTCCGTCCTCGCATCAGCCCAGAATCCTGCTATGGAAGCGTCAAGTTTGTTCCCGGACCATCTGCTGCCATTAAGGTCTGCGCTGAACTCATGACCGTCGGCCAACGAGCCTGAAAGAGAAATCGCCCAGGCATCATTAACAATATCCGCGTATGTTCCACCCATCAGCATCTGTGAAATACCCCATTCGCTCTGCCCGGAAAGATTCATTGTAAGATTCGTTCCGGATGATAGGCTTATCAAGACAGCATCATCGATTAAACGCGGAACACTCATGGAGAAGACCGAGGTTTGGAGAGTGTCATATAAAACAGCCGGATTTATGTTTGTTGTACCCATCTGCACAGGATAGAGGCCGCCGTTCATGTCTAACGAAGAGCCATCTGCAAACCCGGAAAATTCGCCTGCCAGAATACCGGTGTTTCCTGAAGGATCAATAAAAATTCCTCCAAAGATTGCATCGATATTATTGTCCGTCTCTCTGGCGCCAATGAAACCCGCATAGGCTCCGCCGTCAAAAGTCGTTTTTGTGGAATCACTGCCGTTGAAACTGAAGACGTCCTGATTAAACCAGATATGAGGAAGACTGCTGTTGGGGCTGTATGTTCCCTCTATAAAAGTCCCGGCAGGGGTCCCGGCGCTGGATGTCCACAATGTTTCGAAGCTTCCCATATCGGCAGTAAAAGAACCGTCACCCGTCTCGGGATAGGCGCTCCATATGCCTGCCCCGAAACTGCTGCCGAATGTTTCAGATGGCGGAGGAGGAGGTGGCGGAGGCTCTATTCCACCAGGGAACTCCTCGGTTATGGGTCTCGAAAATGGAGTATCCGTTATATTTGAGGGAGTTTTGGTCACAGGACCGGTATACACTGCCGGCGTTTCGACCTGACCCGGCACTTCAACACCACCCGCAGCAGGAGAGGAACCAAATGCGGCAAGTTCACCGTCCTCAATTGCCTGAATTGAAGGTTTCCAGGTAAAAGGTATGAGCGGGGATGTTTCCCTGTCAAAGATATTCAACTCCATATCTGTTGCCTTACGGATCTGCCCGGGCACACCGTCCCCCGAAACAGTGACTATAAAACCGGGAGGCAGACATACAACCGCATCGGGATTATTAGCATTGCTCACGCAGACTTCACCGTCTCTCAGAAGAACCGTGGTTGCATTCCTGTCAAAGGATATGAAAAAGTCCGTGCCCCTTACGCCGGCTACTGCATTTGGAGTCTGCACTTCAAAGCGGTTTGCTCCCGGAGCAAGGGCAATGCGTTTAGAAACACTCTGGTCCACAACAGATCTTATAAGACCTCTCTGAAGTTTAATTACGGCCTTGCCTGACGGTTCGCCTGAAAAATATTCTCCTATGTCGATCCTGCTCCTTTGTGCAATGCGCAGAACTGTATTGTCGTTAAAGGTTATCTCGGCTTTTGAATTGCTCTTTGTCCTGATAATATCCTTCAGAAAAACGTCACCACTCAAACTGGCCGGGGTTGCCGGAAGTTTGCCTTCCCTGAGTATATCGACCCTGCCCACAACGCCCGTAAAATTTCCGACCGGTTCGGCAGAATAAGCCCGCGAGTAGGAGATCATGCATAAGAAAATACCCAGCATTGCGAGAGACATTAAAGTACTAATCATTGATGAAACAGAGATGCTCTCTGAAGTCATCCGATTCACCGTTTCACCATCCGGAATTATGCATCTTTTATTATTTTCCATGTTATTGCTCCTTAAAATCTGTACTCTAATCCAGCTGTATATATATTACGGTCATAATCATAAACTGCAATGTTTGAATCAGCCCTTATATAGGAATATTGCAGGTTAAGGTTCAACCCCTTGACAAGCTCTGCGAGCAGGGTTGCGGATATGGTAAAGGTTTCATCTTTTCTTTTTTCACCGAAAACGCTGTGAGTATTCTTGTAATGCTGCAGCAAGAAATCTCCGGAAAGCACAAGGTCTGTTTTACGGACTGGTTCGGGTATCAGCAGACTTAATAGAAACCTGCTGCCGAGGTTTGCCCAGTTCTTGCCGTCCGTATCCTCGTTCGAAAATTCATATGCAAGGCTCAGAGTTCCCTTGCCCTGCCTGAAGGTGTGTATGTATCCGGCGGACGCATTGAAGACATTTCCGTCCCTGTCTTCATCCGAATGCAGCGGGCCCTCAAAAAGTTCTCTCTTATCGTAACCTGCGGAAACCTGCACAAGATGGTTCGGACGGACTATAAACTGCAGGGTGGGTCTTATGCTCAGAAGTCCCATGTATCCGCTTCCGTCAATCAGATAGTAGGCATAGGATAACGGCATCGAGAAAGAGGCTTTGGAAAAATTGTATCCGGGAACCAACGAAAGGTTTTGGGCAATAAGGTTGTATGAGTTGAGATTGAAATATGTATTGCTGTAGAAATTATAATAGAAGCGTAAAAAATACGGACCCTTGAGAAGAGGGGCGTAGCTCGCATTGAAAGCACCCGCTATGCTGCTATCCTCTTCTCCAGAAATGGATACGCCGGGTATCTGGGTCGTGGGTTTCAGGATGACATTGGTATCGAACTGATAAGCAAGGCCTGCCCTGAACTGCCATGGCCTGTAAATATCGAGGGTCCTCTCCAGGGCCTTTTCATATTCTTTCGCGAAAGATGCAAGATCCGATGCCGGATCGATACGTTCAATAGCCCGCAGGCTCTTTTTCGCGTCTTCAAACCTCTGAGCCTGGATCTGCGCCATCGCAATCTGGAAATCCGCAGGCTGCGCAAGCGAACTGTCAAGTTCCCTGGCTCTGCCGAAGGCGTCAATTGCCTGTGCTGACTTCTCCTTTTTCAGCAGAATAAGCCCCTTCAGAAAAGAAGCATAAGCAGGCCTGATGCCCTCTGCCTCGGATCTATCAATCCATTGCCGGGCCTCATCGGTCCGATCAAGAGTATAAAGCACCTCTGCCAGCTCAAGATAAGCGTCAACGACCGGCGGGCTCAGGTTGAGCGAATCTCTCAGGTGCACCTCTGCCTGCCTGTAGTCCTTCAACTGCTTGAAGGTGAGGCCGAGGTAAAAAGCTGCTGTGGATGAAGCGGGTTGCTGATATCTGACTGTCAAAAGTGTATCGAGCGCCTCTTCATAATTCTCGGCCCTGTACTCCTGAATGCCCTTCTGAAGCAGATCTTCTGCAGCATATGTGTTTGATTGCAACTGAAAAAGAAAAGCCAGAAAAAAAAGGATGCAAAAGACTGGTCTTACAATCATTAAATTTCCCCCCATCGACGGAAAATTTCAAAACCGCTCATATTATTATGTTCTCTGTGAGTTTACGTCAATAAAAAAAGGCGACTCCATTTTTTGTCCTTCTTATTAAACATACACCATTCGATGAAATCCGGCAATTCCTGTTGCAATCCAGGCCGTATTTTTCGTAGACTAAGGTTATAAATAGGAAGCAAGGAGGTGATTGAGATGTGCAAGAAATGTAATTGCGGAAAAGGCGGCAAAAAGAAATAGATAGACGCGGCCTGTTGCCAAAAAGGCTGTTATCTTGAAAGTATTAAGAAGAAAAAAGCGAATATCTCGGTCTGCACTGACCGTGGTATTCGCTTTTTTGTATGCAGATTCCTGATAAAAGAGCCTCTCCTACCAGATATCCAGCAGCGATGCATTTCTGAGTATCTCGTCTGCTGCATCTTTAAGTTTCGAGAAATTTATTGCGTTTTCGATTGCTACAGAGGCGTAAATCGCGATAAACCGCAGCATTTTCAGGTCGTCAATTGTAAAAAGGTCCCTGCCATTGCTCATATTTATCACTCCGAAACAGATCTCTTTCCATTTCAGGGGAACGCAAAGGATCGATGCTATTTGGGCCGGGCCTGACTTGAACCTTGAATCCATTGTGATGTTGTTGACAAGCTCTGCCTTCCCGGTCCGAAGCACATCTCCCGCAAGACCTTCACCCATTCCGAGGGTCGCCTTCGGCTCCCATTCAGCACCAAAGGCAGATTTAATAACCAACCTTTTTCCGTTCTGGTCATAAAGCATCACAGAACCATTGTCTGACCTGATGAAGTTCCTGGCCTCATCAAGAATAAATGCGCATATCTCATCGACATCAACAAAAATTTCGAGGACAGCCGTTTTACTCTTCTTTAATTTCATGAATTCTTCATCAAGCCTTCTGATCCTCTGGCTCATTGAAAGGAGCATACGGAATACAATCGTGGGATCTTTGTCTATCGACTGAAACAGTTTTTTCTTGTCTATGCCGAGAACCCTTGCTTCTCCCAAGGCAGTAGCCGTAGCCGAGCGAGGCATCCTGTCGAATAAGGCCATCTCTCCGAAAATCTCGCCGCTCTCGAGTACTGCGATCGTAACATCGCCTTCCGGAGTCTTTTTTGTTATCCCGACTTTTCCTGACTGAATAACATACATCCTGTCGCCTTCATCACCTTCCCTGAATATAATCTCCCCATCGGAAAAAATCCTGCCGAGTTCGCCTTCCTTCACACCGCCCTCCGTACCAAACCTGAAATATTCTCAAGACTTAACCACATAGATCACAGAGAAATTTCACTTATCTGTTCATTATAAAAAAGTTTATTTCCTCACCTGTTTTACAACTCTGCTGTCTCTGTGGTTTCATATTATCCCCTATTTTTCATAAAACTTCCGGCACTCCGCAAGCTGAAGGGAATTTCCTTCAGCAGCTTAAAACAAAGGGGGATGTTCATCCCACTGTAAAAGATATTCCTGTATCTTTCGTTGCCGGTAAACATGTCCCACAAGATCGAGCTTAATCGCCTCCGGTCATCACTCTCCATCTGTTCTCTTTGAACTACTTCGAGCATGCTCTTCGTCAACACACTGTTATTCTTCAGCAGATCCGTTGCCTCGAACAGCATCCTGCCGAACCTGTTATCAGTTATCAGACTTTTATAAACCGGGTAATACTCCCTTTCGAAATCAGACTTCCCCACGCCGTGGAAAACGGCCGTCTTTGCAGCAGCTTTTCCCATAATATAGGCCGCCCCCAGGCCGTCCTTGAAAAGCCTCGTGGAACCAGCGTCTCCGCATACTACCACCCTGTCCGCAAAGGGTTTTTGCGGGGCCCTGATGTTCATCTTCGGCAGGCAACGGCAGGCAATCGTATGCTCCACAGCAGGCATGGCATTACAGACAACAGGATGATTAATGAAATCATCCATGATATTCCGGTCAAGATTCCTGCCCAGGATGCACAATGTCACATATGTGCCCTTGGGTATCATCGCGGCAAATTTTATGTTTTTGACCGGCAGAAGAAAAAGGTTCACCGAATGTCCGAAATGCTCCGATATGACGCTTTTATCCATACTTATCTCTGCTATAGCTGCGGTAACCGTCTCAGGCCGTCGGTATCCAAATCCCATATCCTCGAAAAGCGGTGCAGTAGAACTCTTGATGCCAATGGCGCCCACCACAAGGTCTGGTTCCTGCATTTTTCTGCCTTTGGAAAAAAGAACAGGCTTACTGCCAATGTATTCGATCCGCTCAATCCTTTCCCGGCGATGGACAGCGCCCTCCCTCTTGGCGAGCGATAGGAGATAGTTGTCGAAGCTCTCTTTTTCCGTTCCGATAATGCCTTTTGGTCCTCCTCCCCTGTATACCGTAGCGATTGTTTTTTCATGCGCCGGGGTTGCGATATAAACACTGCCCTGCCGAGTATGCAGTTTATATGAATTGATTCCCCTCTGGACAAGCGATTCAGGCAACGCTATGCCTTCCATCGCCAAAGTCTGGACAAGAAGTTCGGAGATTATCCCGCCGCACCTGTTGCAACCCAATGGCCCGTCTTTCGTAAAGTCTTTGGGTTCATAGATGGTCACCCTTATCTCTTTGCCGACAATCTTTGCCATCTTGAGCGCAAAGATGCTGAAGAATGACCCCGTCGGTCCCCCGCCTACAACTGCAATATCAGATCCGTCTTCCAGTATATACGCCCCGCTCACATTCCACCCCCCCTAAATTACGGTAGTAGATGCGTTGATGAATGTCAAGGGAAAGGGAAAAGAATTATCGACACAATTTTTTGTCTTCCCGGTGGTAAAATAGCTGTTAATGAAGATTGCTTATTTCGACTGTTTTTCGGGCATCAGCGGAGATATGTGCCTTGGCGCAATTATTGACGCAGGTGTATCGCTGAAGGCAATAGAAAAGGAACTGGGGAAAATACCGCTTAAGGGTTATCGTCTCGAATCAAAAAGGGTAAAACGCTCATCACTCTCGGCTACAAAAGTTAACGTTATTCAGAAGCCGGGAGCAGGAAGCCATGCAACGCAGAGCAGAAGATGGAAAGAGATTGAAGAGATTGTCCGGAAATCTTCGCTGACTCCGGAAATCAGGGAGAAGGGTCTGAACATCTTTCGGAGCCTTTTCGAGGCAGAATCGAAAGTCCACGGGGAAACTTTTGCCAATGTTCATCTGCACGAACTAGGCGCAGTCGACTGCATCGTGGATATTTTCGGAACACTCATAGGCCTTAAACTTCTCGGCGTTGAAAAGGTTTATGCAGCACCGGTCAATCTCGGGCAGGGTTTTATACTTACATCTCACGGCACCCTGCCTGTTCCTGCGCCTGCAACTGCCGAGTTACTGAAAAAAGTGCCTGTCTATTCATCATCAGTCAGGGAAGAACTGACCACACCTACCGGAGCCGCCCTTTTGAAGGGTCTTTCTTCGGGCTTTGGCAGCATTCCCCTTATGGAGATGGAAAAGACCGGAATGGGCGCCGGAAGCAAAAATTTAAGGGATATGCCGAATGTGCTGCGGATTATAATCGGTAATGACCCATCTGCTGCAAAACAGTTAGGTTCTCCTTACCCTGACGATACAGTGATTGTTATCGAAACGAATATCGACGACATGAACCCGCAGATATTCGAGTATGTCATGGAGAGACTTTTCAGGGCAGGCAGCCTGGATGTTTTTCTGACCCAGATCATTATGAAAAAGGGAAGACCCGGAGTAAAGCTTTCTGTAATATGCCATAAAGAGCGGATGCATGAACTCATAAATATTATTTTCACCGAGACCAGCACAATAGGTATGCGCTTTTACGAAGCCGGCAGGAAAACTCTCCGTCGCGATATTGAAACAATGGAGACTGAATTAGGCAGGGTGAGGATTAAGACCTCGAAGCTAGGAAACGCTGTACTGAAAAAAACCCCTGAATATCAGGACTGCAAAAAGATCGCTGAAAAATTAAAGTTGCCTCTCAGAGAAGTTTTGAGAAAATTTCGGTGAATAAGCAGGGGGCAGGCATTGTCTGCCTGCCCCCTGTCCAATCTATCTATTCGAGAGGGTTACAAAGATGGACGCGCCGCCCCTGAATATTAGAAGCAGTATATTACGGTCGGGCTGAATCCCGGAAACAGTGCTTTCATAATCCTTCAGGCCGGATATCTTCTGCCTGTTGATTTCCTGAATAATGTCTCCCTGCCTGATGACAGCGGCCGCAGCGCTGTCCTCATCAACGTCGGCAACCACAACTCCATTTATCTTTTTGGGTATGTTAAGCCTTGCTGCGATCTCAGGAGAAAGTTCCTGCACCAGCACACCGCTCAGAAGATTGTCATAATCTCCCTTCAGGTTGCTTCCCATTTCAGCCGGCATTTCACTGATGGTTATATTAACCGGCAGGGTCCTGTTATCCCTTATAATCTTTGCTTCTACTTCACTGCCGGGCACAACACTCGCCACCATATTACGCAACTGGTTGGGGTCGTCAATCTTCTTTCCTTCAAATTCGAAAATAACATCGCCTCTCTTAAGACCGGCCTTCTCCGCAGGGCTGCCTTCGACAATATCTCCGACGAGCACACCCGTTTCTTCCACGATGTTAAACTGTTTTGCAAGTTCCGGCGTCAAACTCTGTATGGTAACGCCGAGCCAACCCCTCGTAACCTTGCCATGGCGTATCAGGCTGTCCATTACGGTCTTCGCCATACTGGTCGGTATGGCAAAGCCGATCCCCTGATATCCGCCGCTAGTGCTGAAGATGGCGCTGTTGATGCCGACAAGCTCCCCTCTGCCGTTTACCAGGGCTCCGCCGGAATTCCCGGGATTTATTGCAGCATCCGTCTGGATAAAATCCTCATAGTCTGCAATGCCGACATTCGCCCTTCCAACTGCGCTAACTATGCCCATTGTCACAGTCTGTGTCAGACCATAGGGACTGCCTATAGCGAGCACCATCTCTCCAACCCTTAGTTTGTTCGAGTCACCCCACTTTATTATCGGAAGCTGATCTGCAGCGTCAATCTTTATAATTCCGAGATCTGTCATAGCATCGCTACCGATTATCTTTCCCTTGAACTCTCTTTTATCGGCAAGAGTCACATTTATTTCCTCAGCTCCCTGAATAACATGGTTTGCAGTCAGGATATAGCCATTCGAGTCGACGATTACACCCGATCCCAAACTGGCAGATTTTCGCTCCTTGGGCGTTCCGAACTGGTCCCCGAAGAACCTCCTGAAAAACGGGTCATCGAAAAACGGGTTCACGCCGCCCTGAACCTTGACCGTCCTGGTCGTAGAAATATTCACTACAGCAGGTTTAACAGTATCCACAATGCCGGCAGTTGCCTGGCTTATCTGAGTAAGAAAATCAGCAGGCAGCTCCGGGCTTTTTGCCACAGCATGAATATCGGAAACCATGCAAATTACCGGAAATACAAATCCGAAGACGACAGCGCTCAACCACCTATATTTAGAAGACATTTCTCCTCCTGCAACATCTGTTTTCTTGTTAATATTTTATAAAACACTTATAGTACATTAATCAATGACTCTTATCAATTCTTCTGTCTTCGATAGAAAACCGCCTGCAACTTGCAGAATAAAAAACGAGGTGAGTTTTATATGAAAGTGATAATCGCCGGCCTGACCAATTCAGGAAAGACAACTCTGTTTAATGCCCTTACAGGCCAGAATCTTGAGACCACATTGTACCCGACAACTTCCGGCGATCCGAATCTCGGAGTTGTCAGAGTGCCCGACCCGAGGGTTGACAGTCTCTCCGGAATATTCATGCCGAAGAAAACCGCATACGCCACTATCGAATATGCCGACTTCCTGGGAATTACAAAAGGCGATATCAAGCAGAACCGGAAAGTATTCGATCTGATGAAAGATGCCGATACTATTGTCCATGTGGTCCGTGCTTTTCAGGACGAGTCAGTTGTTCATCCTCTTGGCGGGATAAACCCCATCCGGGATTTCGAAACCCTCGAGCTGGAATTGATATTCGGCGACCTTGAATTCGTTGAGAAGCGCCTGGAAAGAATGGAGGAAGCGATTAAAAAGAGGGGCAAGAAGCCGGATGAATCCGAAAAAAAGATCCTCCTTAAGTGCAGAGATTTTCTCCTGAAAGAAGTACCGTTAAGGGACGTCGATTTCAATGAAGATGAAGTGAAGTCAATGAGGCCCCTGCAATTTTTGTCTACTGTTCCAGAAGTCATCGTTCTTAATGTCGGAGAAAAGGACCTTCACTCCCAACAGGCGGTTGAGTTTCAATCTTCGCTGCAGGAGAAGTATCCGAATCTCCCTGTCCTTAAGCTGTGCAGCAGGCTGGAAATGGAGATAGCCCAGCTTCCTTCTGATGAGAAGAAGCCTTTCCTCGAAGAACTCGGGATAGACGAGCCGGCGTCCAACAAACTTATTAACACATGCTACAGCTTACTCGGATTAATCTCCTTCCTCACTGTTGGTGAAGACGAAGTAAGGGCCTGGACCATAAAAAATAGTACAAGCGCACTGCATGCCGCAGGCAAGGTGCACTCGGATATCGAGCGGGGATTTATAAGGGCAGAGGTGATTTCATATGACGATTTCATTGCTGCAGGAAGCATGCACGCGGCCCGGGATAAAGGGCTGCTGAGGCTCGAGGGCAAAACTTACGAGGTCAGGGACGGGGACATTATCAATTTCAGGTTTAATGTTTAACCCGGAAAATAAATTAAAAAATAACAGCCATCGAAAAATATTTTTTTCAGACAACATCTGCCTGGACCAGCATGGCGTCAGTTCAAACTGTATCCGACCTTTCGAGAAGTTCCCTGTAAATAAACGGCTTTGTGCTAACGGGAACTTCACGATTGCCATAGAGTTCGTTCAGGTCGTTTGTCTTCAGATTCTTTATAAAATTTACCGAACACGCAAGCGGGGTATGGTTATTCCTTATCAGAGCCCATTGCACATCATACCTTGAGGACCATTTTGGGTGCCCGGCAATCAGCCGTATTACAAGTGATGATATCTTTTTCGTACTAACAATCCTGCAAAGAATCTGCTCCGTCATTAACGGACTTTTCAAACATTCCACCACAACCTCTTTCATCCCGTCCTCAAGAAGCCTGACAAGCACTTCGCTGCCGGCCCTTTTGGCCAAAGTTATCTTAATGCCCAGCGGAAGGGAAAGAATTTTTTCGCTTATGCAGGCCTCTGCCTTGGCCCTGATATTTATCGGAATCTGCGGGTTCCTCGTCAAATCAGCCAGATCGAATATCCTTAATGATTTCAGAAGTGACATGACAATCTTCAGGGGGGCTTTGGGGTTCTTGCAGAGTGCAAGCATGACGGTATAATGATTCCTCCAGCGCATATCGTTGTAAAGTGCCTCAAAAATATCAGGGCTGATATTACGCCTCTGGGCGATTATCAGCGCAAGTTCATCAGTCAGATTAGCGTTTGACAAGACCTTCGAGACCACTCTTGAAGATGGATGAAGGGCAAGGACTCCCAATTTTTCAGCACCCGCCGTATCCGCCTGTCTGAGGACCGCCTCGATATCATCCATATTCATTATTTTATAACAACAGGTTCCTTACGTGGATTAAGTTTTGTTTTTTTCCGTAATAATTTTTTTCTCTGCACCCTGTGGTTGTTTTAAAGATTCTGCCCGGTCTTTTCTGTCTTTCTGCGTTTGACTAAGACCGGGCTTATCTGTTAACTTAATAAATTATTTCTATTTTCAGGAGCTCTTATGCAAAAAAAGAAGAATGTGAAATCAGTCAGGCCCGCGGCAAAGAAAACCGCAGCGAGTAAGATTGCACCGAAAGCGGCTAAAAAAGTAGACAGGAAGTCTGCGGCACCACCGGTTAAGAAAACGGTCAGGAAATCTGCAAAGATTTCTCATCGTGACAAGAAACTTCTGGAGATAAAAAAGAAACTCCTGTCCCAGAAGAAAACGCTGCTGATCGGCGCCATTGAAGCTCTGAATGAACTTCCCGGCCAGACTGCATTCCCGGATCTTGGCGATCAGGCGACTGCCGAGATAGACAGGAACTTCATGCTGAGGCTTAAGGGGAGAGAACGCAAACTTCTGAAGAAGATCGATGAGGCCATCGACCGGATTGAGCATGGCGTATTTGGTATATGCGACAAGTGCGGCTGTGAAATAGATGTACGAAGACTGGAAGCCAGGCCTGTCACCACGATGTGCATAGAGTGCAAAACTCTGCAGGAGGAGGAAGAGAAGCTGAGGGAAGCATGATATCCCCCAAAATCTAATCCTGTCCTTTTGTCCTAAGGCCGCATAAGTCTCTGAGTGAGTCCCCCAGTACATTGAAGCATAGTGCGGTTGCGGCTATCATTAAACCGGGAGAAAACACCATCCATGGAGCCGAAGCCAGATATGACCTGTTCGCATTTATCATCGAACCCCAGGTAGCATCGGGAGGCTGCGCACCTAAGCCGAGAAAACTCAGAGATGCCTCAGTCAGGATGAACCCGCCCATTCTCATCCCGGTCACTACAAGCAGAATCGGAATGCACTGCGGCATAAGATGCAATAACAGTATTCGCAGTCTGCTGCAGCCGATTGCTATGGCGGCTTCTATATAGCTTGCCTCTCTCAGCACAAGCACATGTCCTCTTATCAGCCTTGCAAAGGACGCCCATCCTACTGCGGCAATTGCTATGACTACTGTATAGATACCCTGAGGCATGATTATGGAAATACCTATTGCAAGAAGAAGCGAAGGGAAAGACAGCACCAGATCCACCAGCGCCATAAGGGCCGTATCAATCATGCCGCCGAAATATCCGGAACATAATCCTATTGCGAGACCAATCGTCATGGAGAAGAGAGCAGCTGTCAGGGCTATCCCGAGAGAAATTCTTCCTCCATGCAGAATTCTCGATAGCATATCCCGCCCTTTGCTGTCTGTTCCCAGCGGGTGCTGCAGACCCGGCGGCTCCCTCAGACTGTCCAGGTCAATTAAGCAGGGATCATGCCGAGATATCACAGGAGCAAACACAGAGGAGACAGTGATCGCAATCAGTATTGCAAGAGAGATTATCCCCGATTTTTTCATCTGATCCTTATCCTCGGATCAAGATAATGGTAAAGAATATCAACAAGCAGATTTATAGATACGAATACAAAGGTCCCGCTGATGACACATCCCATAATTACAGGATAGTCCCTCTTGATGATCCCCTCCATCGTGAACCGCCCTATCCCATCCCATCCGAATATAGTTTCAGTCAGAACCGCTCCGTTCAGGTAGCTTGCAAAATCCAGTCCTACAACGGTCACTACAGGGATAAGAGTATTCTTAAGGATATGGATAAAACGGATTTTGCCTTCCGGCAACCCTTTTGCCCTCGCAGTTGTTATAAAAGGCATGTCGCTGACCTCGAGTACCGCTGTCCTGGTAATCCTCGAAAGTGTTGCAATTGCCGGCAGCGACAGAGTCAATGCAGGAAGTATGAGAAATCTTATATCGCCGGTTCCAGAGGGCGGAACCAGCCTGAGCTGGAGGCTGAAAAAATACATTATAAGCAGCCCGCTCCAGAAAACAGGAACGCTCAGGCCGGTAACAGCGACTGTGGAGATGACCCTGTCAATAAGGGTATCTTTCCTTGTCGCCGAGATGAACCCGAAAAGCAGCCCGACGGGAAGAGCTATGGCCATTGCGACAAGGGCGAGCTTAAAGGTATTGGGAAACTTCGCAACAATATCGTCAAATACTTCCCTGTTCGTATAGTATGACCTGCCGAATTCACCCTTCAACAGAAGAGAGATGTATCCAAGATATTGTTCCGTTACATTTCTGTCAGCCCCTATCTCTTTCCTTATCTTCTCGATAACTTCAGGCTGAGCCCTCTCACCAACCATACTCAGGACCGGATCTCCCGGAAGCGCTTTCGTCAGGGTAAAAGCAAGGATGGTGATGCCGGCCAGCAGCGGAATAAGAAGAAGCAGCCTTTTAAACAGATAGGCTTTAATCTCAATCACCCTTATTCTTTTTTTTGTAAGAAAATGCAGACGAGTTAAGAAATTTCAACTTTGCTTTTCCGCCAGCCCTATTTCCAGCGAGGGCTAAATACAAATCTATATTTATCGATCCGGCAATTAAAATACTTAAAAGTCTTCATTGTCAGGCTTGACCGGACGATCCATGGTTCAACATCCGTCTTAAGTATTGACGGATCACCATTACAACCGTCACCCTGAGCCGCTCGAAGGGTGGATTCCCCGGTAACTCTGTCTATAGTATACTGCACCGGGAATAGCTTTTCATTTTACACTTTAAGTTATCTAGGACATATGCGATACCTGATACCAGGTAGAGTAGGAGACTGAGTCCCTTGACCGGTCCGGACTTTCTGGACGCCTCGCCGCACGCGGCTACTACGTGTCAGCAGACTGGCTTCGCTCATCAGTCTCCCCTCATCAAACCGTGCATGCGGTT
>Ga0208244_100733_pt1 | contig 25646 bp, 9 predicted proteins | sample SubbioCR12Aug_5A_FD_184828 | JGI IMG/M metagenome (GOLD analysis project Ga0208244, IMG submission 184828) | Serpentinite rock and fluid subsurface biosphere microbial communities from McLaughlin Reserve, California, USA - CR12Aug_5A (SPAdes) | ecosystem: Environmental > Terrestrial > Deep... | reverse complement strand
CATTCGGATGTTGAAGCTATACTCAGAAAACTGCATATTTGAGCAACAATACAAATTTACCCAAACATTCCTTGTCGCACTAAAAATCACAACTCGGGAAAGTATTCCCTATTACAATATCAATGAGAAGTCCTTCCCTCTTTGTCTTTTAGTTGGTAATGAAATCACAGGGGTACCGCAAGAACTAATTGACTTGTGTGATTTCTCAATTGAAATTCCTCAATATGGGATTAAGCAATCGTTGAACGTTTCGGTTGCTTATGGTATAGCCATTTACGAATTACGAAAAATATTTGATACAAAAGGAGAGTATTTTACATAGTACTAGTAAAATATTCCTCACCTTTGTCCTTCGTATGAATTACAAGTAATCCCACCCTGACAAGTTTAACCAGTGTTCTTGATGCTCTTCTGTATGAAACATTAGCTGCTTCACACAATTCATTTACAGAAAGGGTTTCTTTTTTTGCAAGCATGTCAAATGCCATTTTTTCTAAATTTCCGGGAGAATATTTTTTCAACATCAAAGAATCTGAGTTTGCTCTTAATATCCTCACCATTTCTTTACTGGCTAGAATGCTTTTATCTTTTACCCGGATATATACCTGTGAAATATTTATGTCGAATTTTTGATAATCCTGTAGTCTATGAGGTTTGTTGGTTGATGGAGATACATATGCGATGATAATGTCTCTTCCTAATAAATCAACATTAGAAATAACCAAGCTAATAGGAGGTTCACAATACTTCTCGGCAGTTTCAAGCAGCAACTCTATCTCAGCTTTTTCACTATTCACACCGATAATTCTCTTATCATCATCTATACCAATTAATAAATATCCCCCACTTGTATTAGCGAAAGCAATTATTTCTTTTGCAATTTTTTCATGAGATGAAAACATTAGTTTGAATTCACAATGAAGATTCTCTCCCCCTTCAATCAATGATAACAGTTCTTTTTTCTTCATTTCTGGGGATAAAGTGTAATGTCGTTTAATCGTCCCCTGATTATACCAGCCCGCCTTATAACATATCTCGAATTTTGATTAGGTTTATGTACTAAGGGAGAAGGAATAACGGCTGCAAGACGGGAGGCTTCGTTTAAATTTAATTCGGAAGGCTTTTTATTAAAATAAATATGAGCAGCTTTCCCAACACCGAAAATACCGTCACCCCATTCGATTATGTTGATATAGTTTTCTAGTATTACTTTTTTGGAAATCTCTTTTTCAATTCTGAATGTGGCGATCAATTCCTTAGCTTTTCTGAATATGCTTTTATCCGTTGTGAAGAAAAGGTTTTTTGATAACTGCATAGTTATTGTGCTTCCGCCACGTGCAGTTCTTTTTCTTCTGATGTTGGTTTTTATGGAAGTTTTAAGTTCTTTCCAATCTACACCTCTATGCGAAAAAAAACTTCCGTCTTCCATAGCAATTATACCTTTTAGCAAAAGAGGATTTACATCATCGATATCACACCAGGTTTGAGAAGGAAAAAATAGAAGGTAGTTTTCAATAGCCCGCTGTTCCATCAATGATGAAACTCTTGTGCGGTTGAATTCTATAAGTGGAATCTGAAAGGAGGGGATGCTTAAATATAAAACTGAGATGAAGTATATCAGAATAAATTGGAATTTAGATTTTTTAAAAGTTAAAAAATGCTTATCTAAAATGAAGCCCAGCTCATTTTGATAACAATTGAATTTTGGCATTTTAAATCTAGATGATTAACAAATCTTTTTATTATAAGTTCTGTTTAATCTATAAACAGATTGAATATCAAATCGCAAATTATTTAGTAAGTAAGCAGAGTTTAGCTCTTCAATTTCTTTTTCTCTGTCGGGATTCTCCTCGAGGATCATCTCGTCTTCTTTCTCATTCTCGTTATCAGGCGGAGCAATATTATCTAATGAATCCTTCTTTTCAATACTCTTTAACGAATCAAGTTTCTTAGCTTTCTGTATAGAGTCTGCTACAATTTTTGCTTTACGTTCTTCTTCAACTTTTCTTATTGAGTCCTGAATCACAGCTTCAATTCTTTGCTTTTCCTGTTTAAAAAAGGACAAACGGGGAGACACTTTTGATGCATGTTCCGATTTTGGATAATGCATAATTAATGTATCATAAACAGATGCAGCGGAGTCATACAACTTTAATTTTTCTTCAAGAATAAAACCGGCAGCATGAAGCGATTTTGGTGCGTAATTAGAGCTAGGGTAATCGATATAAATATTATAAAACTTGTTAAAAGATGCACTATAACTTTGTTCTTTTAGTAAATTCTCTGCTTCAAGAAATACAACCTTTGCAGGCTCTTTATCAAACTCTATTAGCGGCTTCTTTAAAATTGCTGCGGTTGCATTTACTATCCTATCCTCTTGATAATTTTCATAAACAAAATTAAATACACTATCGCTTTTTTCAGTTTCACCTACTGTTAAGTAATAATTACCAATCGCAAATAGTATTTGAGGACGAAGAGAAGATTCCGGGTAATTTTTCTCGAGGTCATCATAATAATGGTAACTTGAATCTAACTTATTCATTTCGGTAAAAAATAAATTTGCCAGCTCAAATTTTGTCCTGACGATAAGTGTATTCAAAGTATCTTTTGACAGTACAGGTCTTACCGGAGGTTGTTGTACCTGTTGAATTGAAGCAGGTTGAGCAGTATTGGTTGAAGCATCTCCAAAATCCCTGTCTCTTCCGGGGGTTCTTCCCGGTTCTTGTACTTTTTGTTCTTTGCTTTCATCCTCTGCAACTTTTTCAGTATAAAACGATATTGAATCTTTTTCAAATTCTTCCGGATTCTCTACATAAAATAATTGTTTCTTATATCCCATTAATGCAGTGCTTAATGTTTTATATTTATTAAACTGAGGTTGTTTCAGTCTTATTTTAGTAAGATATTCTGCACTTGCGGTAGAAGAATAGGCTTTTTGATAGTAGGTGTAAGCACTGTCGAAGTTGAGGAGGGAATACTCGTAAAGGTCACCTATTTCATATCTTGCTGCACCACCATAAATGGTAGAACCGTATGCAGTATCAACAAGAGTTAATCTGTTTAATGCTTCATCAATCTCACCTAACTGTTTATATGTTACTCCGATTTCGAGTTCAATGGCATCATATGAAAGGGAATTTTTATCTTCCGAACGTAACTTCTTGAATATTTCAAGAGCTTGATTATCACTTCCTAATAACCGAAGCATTTTCCCATACTTCAGTCTTGCAAAGAGTTCAGTATCAAACGAGGGTGAAAAATCGAGAACCGATTCGTAAGCAGAAGCCGCGTTTTTATATTCGCCCAATAAGTAATACATCTCACCCAATTGAAATAATGTTTGAGCATTTATCTCGTCGTTATTGGAATTTTTTACAAGTTCTTCACCCAAAATAATAGCATCATCATAGTTTTCTGTAAAAATAAAGTATTTTATCTGTTCGATGTAAGCTAAAATTAATATATCATCCTCCTTTTCGTCGTAAGCTTCTTTTTTAACAGATTCTATTTGTGTTAATGCTTCAGAGAAATTCCGCATTTGAAAAGTAGTACGTGCTACCCACAATTTAGTTTCAAGTGCTAAACTACTCTCCGGAAATTCTGCAAGAAGTTCTTCAAATTTTCTTAAAGCTTTTGGATAATTTTTTTGGTAATAAAAACATTTACCTATAATAAACAATGCATCATCTACAAAGGAGCTTTCAGTATTAAACTGGAGAATTTTTGAACACTTCTCAATTACTTTATTCAATTGCGCTATTACATTACTTGGTACATTAGGCTCATTGAAAGCGAAGATATCTTTCTTTTCTGCATGGATTGATTCTTCAGCCTGAGAAAATATATCGGTTGTGTTGTAGTAAAGGTTAAAGTAGGTTGTGAAATTATACCACACCGTGCATCCCGAAAAATTAAAAAAAACTAAAAAAATAATGCTAATCATAAATAGATTTACAATTTGACGGTTTAATGCTTTCATTTCAATCCTTTTATTAAAGTGCATCTCTTCCGGACTCTTCTGTTCTTATTCTAATCACATCTTGAACGTCATAAACAAAAATCTTTCCGTCCCCAACCTGTCCCGTTTTTGCCATTCTGAGGATTGCATCAATCACCTTTTCGAGCCGTTCGTTTTCTACAACGACTTCTATTTTTATTTTAGGAACGAATTCAATTCTATATTCGCTTCCCCGGTAGGTTTCTTTATGTCCTTTTTGCCTGCCATAACCACGGACTTCAGTTATAGTTAATCCTTTTATACCTTCTTCAATTAGGGCTTCTTTAACTTCGTCAAGTTTGAATGGACGGATAATAGCTTCGATTTTTTTCATAAAAAACCTTTAAGATTTACCATGACAATTTTTGAATTTTTTCCCGCTGCCGCAAGGGCAGGGTTCGTTTCTGCCTACTTTCTCTTCAACACGGATTGGTTGTTGCTTCCCGGTTTGTTGAGGAGCACCACTTCCGGCTTGCATTCCTATACCTTCCGTATTTTGTTTTGTCTCTAGAATTCTTCCTCTAGAAGGAGTTCTTTTCCTGCTTTGAATATCTTCTGCTGCTTGAGGGAAGAATTTGAAACAAAATGTAACCGATTCGTTTCTTATAATGTTTAATAATGAAACGAAAAGATTATAAGCCTCACCTTTATATTCTATAAGCGGGTCTTTCTGTCCGTAAGCCCTTAATCCAATTCCTTCTTTAAGATCATCCATTTCTCTTAGATGCTCTTTCCATTTATTGTCGATTACATTAAGCACTGCAAATCGCTCAAGTCTTGCCATAAGTTCAAGACCGAGCATTTCTTCTTTTTGTTTGTAGAATTCAATTACAGACTTATGGATCAAATCTGTAATACCTTCCTGCCCAAGATTTTCAAATTCATCCGGGTTTATGTTTATATCTACAAGTAAATTGTGTAAAACCTCTTCCCGTATTTTATCAATTAGGGCATCATCAAAGTATTTCGAAACAATGTCTTCAATATATTCTTTTGTGTAGTCAAGGATTTCATTTTTTAGTCGTTCACCGTGCAATGCCCGGTTTCTTCTCGAATATATTATTTCTCTCTGTTGATTCATCACGTCATCATATTCAAGAAGTCTTTTTCTTATAGAGAAGTTATTTTCTTCAACTTTTTTCTGAGCTCTTTCAACGGATTTGGTAATAAGAGGATGTTGAATAACTTCGCCCTCTTTTACACCCATTTTCTGCATTATAGTTGCAATTCTATCACTCCCGAAAAGCCTCATTAAATCATCTTCTAACGAAAGGAAGAATTTTGTTGTTCCGGGGTCACCCTGTCTTCCTGAACGTCCTCTTAACTGTCGGTCAATTCGTCTTGATTCATGACGTTCGGTCCCGAGGATGAACAATCCTCCTCTATCTTTTACCCCTGCACCAAGTTTAATATCAGTTCCGCGTCCTGCCATATTAGTTGCAATTGTTACAGCTCCGGATTGTCCTGCGAAAGCTACCACTTCAGCTTCTCTTTGATGTTGTTTTGCATTGAGAACATTATGTGGAACCGCTTTTCTTTTCAGCATTCTGCTTATTGTTTCAGAGACATCGACGGATGTTGTACCAACAAGTATCGGTCTGCCGGCTTTACGCATTTCTTCAATTTTTTCTATGATTGCATTATATTTTTCACGCTTTGTTCTAAAGATTGCATCATCCTGATCATCTCTGATGTTAGGTCTATTAGTTGGGGCTACAACTACTTCAAGTTTGTAAATTTGAAAGAATTCGCCTTCCTCTGTTTCTGCAGTACCGGTCATACCTGCAAGTTTATTGTACATCCTGAAATAGTTTTGTAAAGTGATTGTTGCAAGAGTTTGTGTATCTCTTTCAACTTTAACATTTTCTTTTGCTTCAATAGCCTGATGTAAACCATCAGAATATCTTCTGCCCGGAAGTATACGCCCAGTAAATTCATCAACAATAGCAATTTTGCCATCTTCGGTAACAACATATTCGTCGTCTTTTTCAAATAACGAATATGCTTTCAATAATTGGTGAAGAGTGTGTATCCTTTCGCTTCTTTCAGAGTAAAGTGAATAAAGTTCGTCTTTCTTCCTGATTTTTTCTTCATGAGAAAGGTTGGGGTCGTTTTCGAATTTAGATATTTCGGTTCCTAAGTCAGGGAGAACGAAATATTGTTTATCTTCTTTTGCTCCCCTGGCTAATTCCTCTCTCCCTTTTTCAGTCAAGTCTATTGAATGATTTTTCTCATCGATAACGAAGTAGAGTTCGTCATCTATGATATGCATATACCTCCCTTTTTCGCGGAGATATTCCAATTCAGTTTCGAGCATCAATTTTTTGTTCCCCGGTTCTGAAAAAATTTTGGCAAGTTTTCTACTCTTAGGAAGCCCCCTGTGTGCGCGCAACAATCTAATACCGGCTTCTTTTCTATCTTTCCCATCTTCAGAAGAGAGAATCTCTTCAGCTTCCTGAACAAGTTTAGCTACAAAGTTAGATTGAAGTCTAAACAGTCTTTCAATTCTCGGTTTTAATTCATTGAATTTATGATCATCAACATCAACAGGACCTGAAATTATTAAAGGGGTTCTAGCTTCATCGATAAGAACCGAGTCAACTTCATCAACTATTGCGAAGTTGTGTCCTCTTTGAACTTGATGTTCTTTGTCGATTGCCATGTTATCGCGTAAATAATCGAACCCGAATTCATTATTCGTTCCGTATGTTATGTCGCAGTTGTATTGAACCTTTCGCTGATCGGGAGTCATATTATTCAGAATAACCCCTATTGTCAGTTCATGAAATCTAAATATTTCACCCATCCATTCCGAATCTCTTTGGGCGAGGTAATCATTGACGGTCACAAGATGAACACCTCTGCCGGTTAAGGCATTAAGATACATTGGCAGGGTAGCAACAAGGGTTTTTCCCTCACCGGTTGCCATTTCAGCAATTTTCCCGTGATGTAGGATTACTCCTCCCATCAACTGAACATCGTAAGGTATCATATCCCAAGAGGTTTTGTGTCCCATTACTGTCCAGCTTTTCCCCACTAATCTTTCACAAGTTGCTTTTACAACTGCAAATGCTTCGGGTAAAATTTCGTCAAGAATTTCTTCATATTTTTCGTTAAGTTTTTCTTTAATTTGATCTAATTCATCATAAACCTGCTGACGGTCAAAGTCTTCATTTGATTGTAATTGATTTTCTAATTCGCTTATCTTAGAGCGTAATTCTTCTGTTTCTTTAGTGATTTTTTCTTTAAACTCAATTGTTTTCCCTTTCAATTCATCATCTGAAAGTTTTTTGATTTCGGCATGCTGTTCGTTTATTTCGTCAACAATTGGAAGGAGGATTTTGATATCTTTACTCTTTTTATCGCCAAAGATTTTCTTGATTAAATTCAACATTAATAATTTCTCCGTGTGAAATTTGCTTTAATAATTAAAGATTAACATTATTGATTGCAATTTAAGAAGTTTGAGACTTAATAAATAGAGAATAATTTGGTGTACGGAAAAGAATTCCGTCATAGAATGGGAACTAAAATTGTGGAGAAATGGATAACTATCTCTCCACATTACAAATTTTTATAAACTCAATAGTTCTTTGAACTTGACCGATTGTCTTCTTGAGACTTCAACCTTTTGCCCCCCTTTTAGCTTTACAAGAAGTCCACCATTCAACCAGGGTTCAATACTGTCAATCCACTTAAGATTTACAATATGTTTTCGACTTGCCCTAAAAAAAGTTTTCGGATCTAATCTTTCATCGAGATAATTTAGGGTACGCAAGATCAAAGGCTTGAATTCTTTGAAGAATATCCTAACATAATTCCCCTCTGATTCAAACAATCGAACCTCCTCAAGTTTTACAAACCAGCATCTTTCTCCATCCTTAACGAAAAACTGATCTTCGGGGGTTAAAATTTCAACCTTAGGAATTTGTTCATCTTTTAATTCCTTTTTTAGAACCACTTTTTTTATTGCTTCTTCAAGTCTTGCCGGCTCTATTGGCTTTAAGAGATAATCGAGTGCATTATATTCAAAAGCTTTTAGGGCATATTCATCATATGCGGTGGTAAAGATAACATTAGGGACATTATCAAGTTCTTCAAGAAGTTCAAAACCATTTTTGCCCGGCATTTGAATATCGAGAAATAGTAATTCCGGTTTAAGTTCATTTATTTTTTTTATTGCATCGGTAGCATTTACAGCTTCTCCTACAATAATTACTTCTTTATGGGGAGTTAATAATCTCCTCAGTTCTGTGCGGGCCAATCTTTCATCATCAATGATTAGGGCTTTCATTCTTAATTACCTCCTATAGGAATTTTTACAACTGCTTCAACAAAATTATTTAGATTTTCTATATTAAAAAAAGCCTTCTCGCCATACATTAAATTTAATCTTTGTTTAGTATTACTTATACCATAACCCTTGGAGTTTAGGAAGGCATCTTTATCAATGCTTCCGCTATTTTTTATTACAAGTTCAAGATTTTTTTCATTTACTCTTGAAAAAATTTCAATAGTTCCACCTTCGGGTAGTTTTGAAATACCATGTTTTATCCCATTTTCTACTAAAGTTTGGATCATCATTGGCGGGATTTCAATATTATTTGATTCTTGTGCAATATTAATACTAAAATTTAACCTATCTTCGAATCTCACCTGCTCAAGTGCAAGATAATCTGCCACGGTTTTTATTTCCTCTTCGAGCGGGACTGTCTCAATTCTTTCAATTCTAAGTGAGTACCTAAATATATTAGAAAGTTGGGTTATTGCACTTTTGGCTTTTTCCCGGTCTTCTTCAATTAATGAACGGATGCTGTTGAGTGCATTAAACATAAAGTGCGGGTTTAACTGGGATTTTAATGTTTTAAGTTCAAAATCTTTAACTGCAGCTTCCCAAATTAATCTTTCAATTTCAGAATTTTTATAATTTTCAAAATAATGAAAGGAGAAATAGAATAACGACCAAATCACTATCAATATTCCGACGTTTATTAAAGAAGCAAATAAAAATCCTATCCGAAAATCTGAGCGGGTTATATCTCCGGTTTGTACTCCTGCAATAAACATCAACGAGACAACGACTATACTTATATAAGTCGCCGCAACAATAATTTTCAAAGATAACTTCTTTAGCCCTAAATCCATCCATTTCTTTTCTTTAATGAAACAACGCATTATATGGGTAGATATAATTCCAAGCAATACGAATATTATCATTAACCCGGTTTGACGAATATCAAATCCTTTGAAATATGTTGAAAAGAGAGTATTAACACCTCCGAAAGTGCCCCAACCAGCAATCTGGCACAACCAATATATTCTGTTTCGTCTTCGTGATGTTTTTGCAGACATTGTTTTCTTTGTTATCTATTAAAATTTATTTTTACATATTCAATTTTCTTTTTTATACTGTTTTTATTCGTTTTTTTTATTTTAGCGGTTATTAACAGTGATAAATGGGATTTATACTTCATCAAATCGAAAAGGATTTTTAATAAATGGAAGTAAATAATTTATTTGATAAGGTATCAATCATCTCAAAAGATGAATATATCGAAAATATTCTTGTTACTAACAATTTTAAAGTTGAGAGAATTATTTCGAGGGGGCACAAATCTCCCGACAATTTTTGGTATGATCAAGATTGTGACGAATTTGTCTTATTACTGAAAGGGAACGCAGAACTGGAATTCCAGGAAGAGAAATGTATCAGTTTAAAACCGGGCGATTATTTACTGATTCCTGCATATAAAAAACACAGAGTCTCCAGGACTTCAGATGCGGAAGATACAATCTGGCTTACTATTCATTTTTCAGAAAGAAAATTGTTATAATTGCTTGTATAATTTGAGGAGTTAATGAGATTATTAGTTTTACTTTTAGCAATTTTAACTTATTATGGGTTATATGCCCAATCAAACGATAGGTTTTATGGAGTTCAAACTCACTTCGGGCAATTTTATAGAGTAGATATGGATTCTGCTAATGTGATTAAAATGCTCGATTCGATTAAAGCTGCCGGAATAAAAGTGATTAGAGATGAATGTTATTGGGCAGATGTGGAGACTACGCCGGGAGTTTTTAATTTCCCTCCGCAAATTGATCATTACATTTCAGAAGCAAAGGCTCGCGGTATTGAAATTCTTTTAATATTAAACTATAATAATCCTTTATATGCTATTCATGCCGGTTCTGCCGTTACTACAGATTCAAACCGAGCTAAATATGCTGAATATTGTAAAAGAGTAGTCAGCCGTTATTCACCACTTGGGATAAAACATTATGAAATTTGGAATGAACCGAACATACCGATGTTTTGGTCACCCGCTCCTAATGTAAATGATTATTATAAACTACTTCAAGTAGCTTACCCGGCAATCAAATCTGTTGATTCATCTGTTATAGTTATGGGATGTGCCACATCGCCCGCCGAAGGAAATCCGGCACCTTATATCAGCTGGTTGAGTTTTATCTCTCAGTTATTTGCACTCGGCGGAAGCAACTATATGGACGCAGTTTCCTTTCATCTTTATAGAGTTGAGAAAAGACCTGAATTGTGGATTGGAACAGATTATAATTCACTAAAAAATATTATCGGTAACAAACCGATGTGGTTAACCGAAATCGGTTATCATACATCATCCGCGTGGCCAAATTTGTCATTAAAAGATCAAGCGGAATATATTAGCAGATTATTTATAATTGCAAAAAACTTACCTCAGTTAAAATCAGTGATTTATTATGACTTAAAAAATGACGGGACGGTACAAAATGAACCGGAACACCATTTTGGACTTTTGAATTACGACTTATCACCAAAACCGGCATATCACGCAGTAAAAAATGTAATGAAGGAAATAGGGAATAAAATATGTATTGCTGCATCGGTTCATGATAATTTTTATAAATATTCTTTTTCGGGCGGTATGGGATTAACCCTGGCAATGTGGAATCTGATTTCGACTTCTTATAAAACAGAATTGTTCTCTTCAAACAAACTGAAAGTTTCCGACCTATACGGCAATACTCATTATCTTTACGACAAAGACCGGATTGTAAATATTAAATATTCTCCGGCACCGGTCTTTTATTCTACTTTAGAAGATTTCCCTACGGTGCAACAATATTATCTGCATCCTCCAAACGATATGGTAGTTGCAGGACAGAAAATAAATTTCAGTTTTCGGGGTGTGACGTCTAACTCAGAAATACTTTATGTTGATAGTCTTTCGGTAAACTGGATTGTTGATAATACAAATGGAAGTATAGATTCCTTAGGGCGGTTCAAAGCTATTCAACCTGGAACTTGCAAGATTATAGCTTCTTTTGAAGGGAATATAGTAGAAAAGATAATGACGATTATTCCTTCGTACGATTATTCAGAGATTGAATCATTCGATTCACTCGATAAATTTGATATTTCTTATCAAAATATGTTACCATCAACATCATTGAGTATAATCGATACTAATTTTACCTCTCCCGATAATTCACTAAAAATTGATTATGTTTTTCGTTATTCGGGAATTGATAAACACCGCATAGTATTTGACTGTGATATACCGTTGGTCGGCGAGCCGGATTCAATTCTAATTGATGTGTTTAACAATGGAAGCGGACATGTTTTCGGATTTCAATTGGTGGATGCCGACGGTGATAATTTTTCGGTAAATACTCCTCAAGTGATTCTCGTTAATAAATTTGGCTGGGCAACAACAAAAGCTTCTTTGGTGGGTTTTGGTTCGGGATTTAATCATCCTGCAAGACTAAAAAGAATAACCCTTTTTACGGTTAAATCGGGTGGAATAGTCGATTCGATTTATACCGGGGAAATATTAATAGATAATTTGCGAATTCATAACGGGATCGCCGCATCATCAAAAGATATTACTTCTTTTAAAGAGAAGGAGTACGAACTGTTTCAAAACTTTCCCAATCCTTTTAACCCGGCTACAAAGATAAATTTTAGTTTACCGATTAGTGAGAGAGTAACTGTAAAGGTGTTTAATCTGCTCGGAGAATTAATAACGGAATTGATTAATGAAGATTTGGAGGCAGGAAAACATCAAGTAATTTTTAATCCATGCTCTTACTTTTTAGGGAGTGGAATTTATTTTATATCAATGGAATCAGGTAGCGGATTTAGGAAAACAATTAAAACTGTTTTTCTAAAATAGTTAGATGGAACCGAAAAAAATTGTAATCTTAAACTCGTTTATTTAATATTATCTGCTTCTTTTATTTTTGTGCAAATTAAAAGTATAAACAGAACTTACAAAATAGAAAAAGCAAAAAGTTTTTCGAGTTATTTACATCAAAAATTCATAAGCATAATAATTTTGCAGAGCATAATTTTTAATGTTGAAATACATCCTGTTTAGGAATAATGTATCTCAATTAGAATATTGAGTTATAAGATCATTTGATCAAAATCATTTTCCTTACCTGTATGAATGAATCAGGTTTAATATTATTGTTGGCATTAATTCGATAGATGTAAACTCCGCTTGCCAATCGAAGCTTATCAGAGTTTAGAGTTGCAGTATAATATCCGGCTTCCAACTCGTCGTTTACAAGTGTTGCTACTCTTTCACCGGTTATAGAATAAAGTTCAATAATTACTTTTGAATCATACGGCAACTGATATTCGATCTTTGTAGTGGGATTAAATGGGTTTGGGTAATTTTGTTCAAGTTTATACTCATTTGGTAATTCTACTTGAGCTGTAACAACAGGCGAGTAAGCGAAAGAACCATCAAAATCAATCATCTTAAGCCGATACATATAATTGCCGGAATTCAATTTAGTATCGGTAAACTCATAAAATTTTTCTTCTATACTATTACCTGCAGATTTAATAAACCCTATTTTATCCCATCCGGCTGTTTCAGATGTCCGTTCAATTTCAAATCCGAAACTATTCTTCTCAGTTGCTGTTTTCCACTTAATGGTTATATCGCGATTGTTAATAGTTAGATCAAATGCCGTTAACTCAACAGGGATTGATTCAACAGTCCGATATGCAGCAATCCCATTATTAGCAGCAAGCACAAAAATGTCTTTGCTCCCATTTAAGTTATGCCGGATAGCAATATCCCCTTTGCCACTATTGTTTACGACATTGCCTAATGAATTTGTGATTGCATAAGTTAGTGCATCTGTCGGTTGTCCGTTCACAACTTCAACGAGACGAGCATTATTGCCTTCCGTTCCGTACTGAAAGGTTAATACATATTCGTTATTATTCATCCGATCTACAAACAAAGTTGAGTTAGTTTCTATCGGAAGCACTTGATTAGAAATAACCCCGATTAATAGACCTGAAGAATTATATTTTCTTCCATATTGTTCACTCGCATTCCAGTAAAAATTTCCATCCGGGAGCGGACTAACGGAAGCATTTATTCCAGAAGCATTATCACTTAAAGAAATGATTTCAGGAGATTGATTGAAGGTGGCTCCGGTCATACTCCACTTGTAGATTTTGCCATAGTTTGATGAACTCGCCGCCCATATCTGAGCAGTTCCCATAGAATAATTACCCGTTACTCTTATCAAATCTCCCAGTCTTGTTTCATCTGTTGTAGAGTATGAAAGAATAGTTGTGGGTGCCGATGAATTATTCATCCACATATAAATTTTTAATGGTGAAGAACTTGCATTTAAAGTAACATTACTGCCAAAAACAATACCATCATCGCTTACTTCAATATCACTCAATGGAGTATCCCCTCCGCTGATACCGGTTGTAATTAATTCACCAAGATCATTACCATTTTCAGCATCTAATATTCTTACTTTAATACCTTCAGATCTGCTTACGACAAATAATCGATGCACTGAATTGGCGGAGGAGTTAATTGCTACAAATCCATAGCCTAATCCCGTTTCTGTATCTTGACCAAACCATTGGGGTAAATTATTACCGTTAACAGAACGCTGCCATAGAGTATTGATGGGTGATTTTATATGCAATAATCCAGAAACATTATTAATACTATCCCATATCCCACCACCGGTTAGGCTATAACCACCATAAACGAAATCACCGCTTAGATATTGGAAACGGCTTGCCAAATAATAAGTACCCGGAGGTAGAGTTGCCCCTATTTGAGCTGTATATTCATCATCATTTCCAATATCACTACTGAATGTTGCGGGGACCCAATTATCCCAATTTTCAGGATTGTTGTTTTCACTACTATATCCTATCCATCCACAGAGATTATCAATCCCTCCTGTTTGATTAGTGACCGAATCAATTCTAACTCGCGCGAAAATACTCTTCGAATGAAACTGCATTAACGTATCTGAAAATGGATGCTGAAAATTACACCAGTTAATAGGTTGAGGCACTGTTCGCAAATTCCAGGTTTCAGACCAATTGCTCTCTCCGCCAACATTTTTTGCTTTAACATGCCAATAATAATTAGTGTAATAATTCAAACCGGTCATAATAAACATTGTATCTGATAAAGTTGAATCAACAACTATATTTTGAAATGCAGAATCTGTCGAAAGAACAATTCTATATTGTTCCGCTCTATTAGAAGACAACCAGACAAAAGGAAGTGTCAAATGTTGATTAGTAGAATTATTCAACGGACTGAATAAAGATGGAGTATCAGGTCTCTCAATAATTGTGGAGAATTTGCTCCAATTGTTGAAAGTTCCCCAGCCGGTTTCGTTCTTTGCTTTTACGTGCCAATAATAATCAGTCAAGTAACTTAGATTACCAACAACTTTAAATGTGTCTGTTACAGTTGAGTCACTCAATACATTTGTGAATGTTACTGTGTCGGTAACAAGCTCGAACCAGTAGTTTGATACTACAATTTTCTTTTTACCGTTTTTGTTATACGCCTCTTCACCATCTATGTTCACAATTTTCAATTTAGAGTTATTATTTACCCGAATATTTTTATCTAAAGTGACATTATCTAATTCATTTTCATTAAAAATTTGATCATCGACAGCAAGTATCTTTTCTTTTACTGATAAATATTCCTTTAGTAATTCTTCTTTTCTTTTCGTTTGATCCATTGCTTTAGACCAAACAAACTGAATTTCCACCGGTTGGTTAATCGAGTTAGGTGTTGGCTGTATCGGGGATACTATGGTTGGTAGCCCGAGGGTTTTAAACTTCCATGTTTCTGACCAATTACTTTCACCACCTGCATTAGTAGCTTTAATTCTCCAGTAGTATTCCGATAAAGGATTTAGTGTTTGCAATGTGTATGAAGTATCTGTCCCGATAGTGTCGTTAACTATTATATTGTTAAAAAGAGAATCGTATGCAACATTCACAATATAATTTTGAACTCTCTCACTATTAAACCAAATAAGTGAGACTGGAATCGCATTCCCTAAACTGTTATTAACCGGAGAAGCAAGTAGGGGAGCAGCCGGGGTTTCGATAATGGTTGTAAATTTGAACCAGCCGGTAAAACTACCCCAACCGGTTTCATTTTTTGCTTTTACACGCCAGAAATAATCGGTAAGGTAACTTAAATTGCTTACAACTTTGAACGTATCAACTATAGTTGTATCCCGAATTAAACCGGATAAGTTTATTGTATCCTTAAGTAATTCAAACCAATAGTTACCGATAATTAATTTCGATTTTTCTTTCTTATCAGTTTGCTTCTCATCCTGTCCCCCTTTTTGCGTGGTATTTTCAATATCATCAGATGAATTTATCTTGAAACTTATAGATTGTTTATGAGATTCATTAAGAGCCTTAACAGGTTTATCGGTGATAGGAGTATCATTTGTTTTGATCTCTTCAAAATCATTATCGGAAACGATGAGCTTTTCTTTATTGAAAACAGTAGCTTCTTTTTCATTCAACTTTTTGAGCTGATCAATCGCTTTGGACCAAACAAACTGAATTTCCAACGGCTGATTAACTGCATTTGGTTCGGGATTAATTAAAGTTACAGTTGTAGGTGAACCAAGCGTTTTGAAGTTCCAGATCTCTGACCAATCGCTTTCACCGCCGATATTTTTAGCTTTCACTCTCCAATAATACCTTGTAAAGATATTTATTTGCTGCAAGGTATAAGTAGTATCTAAACCGATTGTATCGATTTTCACCGCATTAGTAAAAAGAGAATCAAGAGCGATCTGCACAATGTATTTCTCGATCCGAACCGAAGAATTCCATACAAGATTCACGGGTAAAATTAGTCCCGTCGAATTATTAACAGGACTTGCCAAAATAGGAACAGATGGTTTTTCAATTGCAGTAGTGAATTTATTCCAGTTAGTAAAATCACTCCAACCGGTTTCATTCTTTGCTTTTACCCGCCAGAAGTAATTCTGGACGTAACTTAAATTATCAACAAATTTAATGGTATCTGTAAGTGTAGTATCCCTAATAATTCCGGATAAATTAATTGTATCTTTAACTAACTCAAACCAATAATTGCTTATTGCATCCGGAGCTTTTTGTTTTGCTCCATTATTATCAATTTCTGAATAACCTATATCCCCGATCTTTTCCGAATTGAACTTTTGTCCGGATACCGGATTGATTTTTTGATTTTCTTTTAGCGAATGTTTCATAAAATCAACTGCTTTTGACCATCTGAATTCAATTTCGACTGGCTGATTAATTGCATTATTCTCCGGGTGTAGTAGTGATACAATAGAAGGCTTCCCAAGTGTTTTAAATCCCCAAACCTCAGACCATTCGCTATTACCTACAGAATTGAAGGATTTAACACGCCAGTAATAATCGGTGAGAAGATTTAAGTTTGAAACAGTATAACTATTAGTTAATAAAAGAATATCAACAATTAAAGAATCAAATGAGGAATCTGCAGAAAATTGAAAAATATAATACTGAACGTCCGGATCTGAAGCCCATTTTAGCGTAACACTTTCTGCCGAAATTCCCGCACTATTGTTTAATGGTGAAGTTAAAATGGGAGTTGTTGGAATTTGTGGTTGCCCCTTAATCTTAATTATTGCACTGTCAGCAATACTTGAACCGGGATCAAATACCTTTGCATAATAAATCCCGGGGATACTACCGGCAGTATATTTTCCGGTTGTATCGATTGAACCGCCCGTAGATTGCCAAACAACTTGAATAGGTATTTGATTTTGATGCTGGTCATAACCTGTAGCAAAAAATTGTAAAGTATCTCCGGGCTCACATTCGATAGAATCCGGGTTCACAATTAGATAAGTTAGTTCGCCGCTATAAAGCCGCACTATCAAACTATCATTTGTAGTTAAAAAAGAATCACTTTGAGAAACTGCATTCACAAATACTTTTGCGCTTTCATCTATCAAAGCATTAGAAGGTACTGAAAACAGAATTTTGCTTTTCCCTGCGCCTGTGGAATCTAAATCAACAATCAATACCGTATCGCTAATAATCCAATTTTTATTAGAAGAAATAGTGAGTTTCAAGGTATCCGCGGGATTATTATGGTTTTTATAAAATAGGAAAACGCTATCAGTTTGATTCGGTTTTGAAAACAAAGTATCAACAGAAGTTTTTAATGTTAAATTAATTCCTTGAGTTAACCAGTTTTGAAATGCGATATTACCTTGAACGGCATTACCGGTTCCGGGTCCGCTGCCGGAAGGACCACTTGGGTCTCCCCACCAATTATTTTGTGCATTTACTGTTACAGAAGGGTCAATATTGATTAACCCGAACCCTTGATTATTGAAAATATTATTATTGATTATAGTTGGATTTGAACCGTTCTTACATTTGAAACCATCTGTGCTGTCATTAGCAATTATATTCCCGGTAAAAGTTGAATGAGAATTATTAAGAGATACACCGGTGTTTCCGTAATTAAATTGAACATCATTATCATGATAAATATTGTTGCTGTTTTCTTCGGCTAGACCTGTGTAGTTGTACCATATTTTGTTTTCTGAAATTGTATTTGCCGACGTATTGGCTGAGAGAATCCCATAGTAATTAGTAATCTTCGGAATACCGGTAGAACTGGTTCCGATTTGGTTTCCGTATAATAAATTGTATTTCGTCTCTTCCCCAATAAGAAAAATCGCCGCATTCGAAAGAGTATCGGCATGCCCTATTGTGTTATGGCGTATAATATTGTTTGCTGCATTTATGAGTACAATTCCATTCTTATTCTGAAATCTCTTGGAGAAATATTGGTCGGTCCCAATAATATTATCTTGAATAGAATTGAATTTTGTACCAACACCGATTATCAAGATACCAAATATAGAATTGCCTCCAATAATATTATTCGATATAGTATTACTTGAAGCTTGTTCTGCAACTGATATTCCCGACACACCTATTAATGGACTAATTAATTTTGTCCCACTTTTATTAATACCGATTTTGTTATTTTTCACTGTATTTCTAGATGTTCCATTACCTCCAAGCATAATGGCATAACATGAATTTATTGTATTATACTCAATTAGATTATCCGAACCTTCGATAATAAATCCTAGTCCTGAAACACCACCCATTTCACCATCATTTACCATTCCTAAAACATTGTTCAAAATCTTTGAGTTTGATCCATCTAAAACTAAAAAACCGGCATGGGCAGGTGAATAATTATTTTCGATCCTGTTACCAATTCCGGATTTAATTACAATATCAGACAAATTCATAAGCTTAACCATGTTACTGAAATTTCCTGGATCAAGATTACTAATCCCAAAATGATTGTTGTCTATTATATTGTTATCGCAGGAAGTTTTGTCACGATCTTTGATTTCGATTGCAAAGGCTAAGCCCGATAAAATATTATACTCAATTAAATTTCCATCACAATTTCTCTCCAATTGAATACCGGTAGTATTGGTAAACCGTTCTGTAATCGCGGCATTTGGACCAATAATATTATTTCTAATAATATTATTGCTGCAATCGTGATAAAACTTTACATTTGCCGCTGAATTTCCTGAAATTAGATTCCCATCGATAATTATATTTGAGCATTTCTTATACAAAGAAATACCGACACGGTTGGGTACAGCCACCAAACCATCTTCATCCGTACCGATTTTATTATTATTTATCTCTATATTTTTTACATCTGACATAATACTAATTCCATCTTGTGAAAACCCTCCAATCAGATTATCTGTTATTTTTATATTTTCACATTGGTCGAAAAGATTGATACCGTTACCTGCTGGTTTTCCTTCTATAACCTGGAAAGCATTCTCTTTTATTTCACTTTCTTTCACTTTAATGAATGATAATGTTCCGTATACAATATTATTTGAAATAGTGAAAAAATCCGACGAATCAATACCAATTTTATAACTATAATTGCCGTCAAATCGGTTTGATTTTATCAAATGGGAATTTATCTGTGCTGTCCCTTTTAATACATGTTTAATCTTTAATGCCGTCTTGTTATAGATTTCGGTAGTATCGTCTCTGAATGTATTATCCTCAATGATAATCCTGGATTGTTTAACAGCATCATCATTTACATGTTTTATTTTTGCTCCCGCATAAGCTTTGTTTTGTTTAATTTGGGTTTCCCCTCTCAAATATGATAAATCCAGAACACGTAAGAGATAATTGTCTATAATTTGTGCGTTATATGTTTTTTCGGCAGTTACACCAAATTTTTTATTCAAGTTTATCTTTATTGGTATCTGCAATTCTGCGCCGTTGTATATTATTGTTCCAACAGTGTCACCGATTACCTCGTTACCTATTATTTCAATTAAAGGATTGGTATTCTTCTTATTCAACTGCAGCCCTGTATTATTCATATTAATATATATGGGTGCAACATGTTTGTTATAATTAATCTCAGCAAAACCGATTTTATTTAGATTAATAAAAAGATCCTTCCCTCCGGTGGGGAAATGATTGTTGCTGAAAACTGTTTTTTCGAAAGAATCAAAGTTAAACTTGTTTTCGAACGTACTATCTTTAAAAGTATTCCCTGAAACAATTATACTTCCTTCTAAATCGCTATAATCAATCCCTCCGTTAATCTTATTCCCGACGATGAAAGTTGTATCTATCAGTTTATTAATCTCTATTCCATTTTCAATTAAATTATAAGATACAGATGCGTTTTTTGATTTTTCCACTTTAACGGAGAAGTTTTTATTAGAATCCACTGCTGCCGTTGAATATAAGCTATCACCAAGATAAACTATACTGCCGGATGAATCACCTAAAACTTGATTGTTACTTATCCTTATATCTGATTGGTTTGTTTTCTTTTTATCCAGATTTGAATTGTCAATTAGAACATTAAAAACATTTTGGCTTTTGTTTTTACTTAAAAGAACCTTGTCAATCTTTGTCAAGAACAAATAGTTTTCCGGATAACCATCAAATACATTTTCAGATAACGTTACCTCACTTAAATCGCTGAAGTCAAAGACTACCTGATTTGTGTCGGTTAGAGTAAGTGTGTTCTTCTCAATATGAACGGTACCCGTATCAAAGGAGACGTTCATTTTACCTTTAATTGTATTGTTTACAATATTTAATTCATTCGTGATATTATCCAGATTCAAAGCTATTGTATCTCCCTCGAAAATATTGTCTCTTATTATATTTGAATTTAAATGGACAAATTCCGAATTAGTTATGTTTACTCCCTTACTATTCGAAATTATATTGTTGCTGTCGAGACTAATTCCGCTTATGCTATCGCTGAATACTGCCCATTTAGTGTTATTTGAAAGGAGATTTCCTCCCAAAATGATATTTTCACTTGATTTAATGTCTACTCCATATTCATGATGTGTTAATTCATTTTTGTCTACGAGTATCCACGTACAATTATCTATTTTCATTCCCTTTTTAAATCCGCCCAAGATTTTGTTCCCCGAAAAACTCAAGGAATGCACATCAAACAATTCGGTACCAATATCCCCCACAGAAGACCATGTGTTATTGTTAACCTGATGATATGTTAAAGAATCTCCCGGCGGAATATTTTCTAAAGATAAAAACGCATCGGGAGAGATTTTAATAGTATTTTCACTAAATATGAGATTTGGTAATGTTTTTGATTCATCGATTCTTAAATCTGAAATTGTAGCCGGACCATAGATTATATTTTTTTCTATTTTCGTATTGCCGAATAGATCTCTCATTATTATAGACTCCGGAATTGTATTCTCGCTTATTTCGGCATTACGTGCAAATTTCGCTTCTATTTTAAAATTCTTATTGTTTTTGATTATCAATTTCATCGGACTGTTTGAACTATCGTATTGTTCCGGCAGAAACAATATATTTCCGGTTGAATCAGCATCCGCTGTTACGATTTTATTGTTCACAATGTTAACAAAAGCAGAACTGTTATCACCGGTAACATCGGGGATTACAGCTATCTTAAAAGGTGAATTTGCACTATTTTCTTCTATGTTTAATATTTGTTTTATATTACTGATCAGAATAGTCCTATCATCACTGCAATAGTCGAAGTAGTTATTCAGGATAGATGCCTTATTTAAGTATGATAATTCAATTGGTGTGTTATCAATATTTTTAAATTTGTTTGACGCGAGATTATAACCAATCCCTTTACTGTTATTACCGATACCATAAATACCATCCTGATAGTTTTCAATGATGTTGTTTTTTAATAAAAAATTGTCGCAACTGCTTAAATCAACAGCTAATTTGCCTCCTCTTAAATTGTAAATTGTAAATCCTTCAAGCGAGCAATTATCTTTATTGATAAATATTCCTCCTTTATACTGAGATGCGGTATCAATATCGGTAATAATTGCTGTATTCTCGGGACCATTAACGGATTTTATATGAAGTTGTTTCGTTATTGCTAACTGTTCTACATAACCTCCATCACATACAAATATCGAATCTCCATTTTGTGTGTGCTGATAGTCAATAGCCTCTTGAATTTTTGCAAATGCGTATCCCGTTGCAGTACGCACCGGAGCTATAATCAATGAATCCATCCTTGCTGTTCCAACGATTTCTCCCGGAGGATATACCATCGGTGTTGCACTAACTCCCATTGTTCTCCAGTTGAAAATTCTTACTGTATCGTGTGCATAAGTGATAGGATCATAATTAAACTTATAGCTTATTTTAAACAGGATACTACTTCCTTTTGCAATAACAAGGGGAGGAGAAAAAGAAACTGTAATAGTTCCATCATCCACCAAATAATTTGTTGTTAGATTTACCGGTCCCTCAATTTTTACACTCTCAATATCAAGTTTATCATTTCCGGAACCGGAGGCATCAATTTTAAATGATCCGAAAGACCAATCGTCAATCTCATCTGCGGAAAAAGTAGCCGTCCCGACACTAATAAAATCTCCCGGCACTAACTCTTTTGGACAAAAGATTTCTTTCCCTTTTTTACCTGCAACTGTTAAAACCGGAATTTGTTCAAACACAGCAATAACCTCTTTTACTCCCTCTACTAATACTGTAGTTGGATTGCCGCCCGAGGCTCCAATCCAATAACTGAATTTCCACCCGGTTACCTCGGTAGCAGAAATTTGAACATTCGTTGGAACACGAAATGTATAAGTCCCGGCCGATGGTGCAGTGCTGCATCCGGCTTGTACAGCCTCTAATGGACTAATTGATATGGTTAGTTTATTATCCGTAACAGGTTCATAAGGTGGTTTTTCGAGCTTAATTATATAGACTGGAGGGGAAGTATTTGTAGGAATGATATAATACTTTCGATTTACACCATTTTCTAAAGATAGGTTTTTAGTTAGGGGTTCTTTCACGATTACATAATCATTCCCTGCCCAACCTTTCGTTAAATTAAAGTCAATTCCTCTGTAATAATCATTTTTTACAGAATCATAAACAAGGGTCATTATAAGTTGATTTGTCGCCTCGGTGTGGAGATAAATTGTTCCCTCAATACCTAAAAGTGCAGATACATTTTTGTTCTCAGGGACTGTCCATTCTTTTAACAAGACCGGTGCAGGAGGATTAATAGTTGAATATGTTCTCAAATAGGATATTCCGTTTACCCTTGAGGAAGTGATGTAATAATTTTTTTCACCTATTAAACCAAATTCCACAGGAGAAATTGAATTCGAATATAAAGCAGTCACATTATCTTTATTCTCAGTATTGATTATTGTACGAACTGTTGCTGTAGAATTAGAATTAGCGCCTTGAACAATTAACAACTCTCTCTCCCGGTTATAATACTGCCTGGAAGCAATTCCATCAAAAAGAAGTGAACTCTTTATTACAGGATTTGCGATTTCTGTAAAGTCGTAAACCAATATTTTAGATTTATCGCTATTACTCCCGGCTAAATTACTAATTAGAATAAATGCCAAATTCCCGTTAAAAGAAATATCTTTAACACGTCCTTCCATGTTTAAAATTATCTTGATTATGAAACTGTCGGGACTTGAAGGTTTGTCAAGAATATGAATTTTATTGTCAGTTGTAGAGACAAAAAGATAATTATTATAGAAAAGTTTTGATGCACTCTGAACGGTTATGAAACCTTTTTCATTTGGTGATGAAGGATCAATCATATCTGTTATATATACACGGTTTTCACCTGTAATCGAAGCATAGATATATCTTCCGTCTGTACATGCTGCGTTTGAAACACGATTTGAAAGATCATTAGGCATAAACTGCAAAGCAAACGGTAAATCGGGATTTGAATAAGGTAATACAAAATCATGTGTGGTAGTATCGTTGCTTGTAATCGTAATTGTAGCTGTGTCTGCTGAATAGCCGCCGGTAGCAGAGGTGAAAAAATAATTCCCCGGTTTTATACTAGGAATGAAATAAAAACCGGAACTATTTGTATTATAAATAATATCATTGGAATAGACTGTAGCATTGGGTATAGGATTTCCGGAGGAATTCTTAACCAAACCTTTTAATGAGCCGTAAGGAATAGCGATTAGATGAAGACTATCAATAGCTGCAGGAGGTTGTGAACCGGAGTTATCATTGTTTATCCAGGTAAAAACAAGACGGTAAGTTTTATTTCTCAATGAATCGGGGAGTAAAATCGTTTCTTTTTTCCATTGATTGTTTTGATTATATCTTTCAAGTCCAATCATACCGCTTGTAATAACTATTCCTTGTTGAGGAATAACAGAAGTTGGGATAAGATATAGTTTCAAATAATCACTCTGATATTGTCCTTGAGCTTTCCAATAAAAAGAAAACTGAAACACACCGTTTATATCCGGAAATTTAATATCTCTGAAAATATGCGTTACGCTCGATTGGATTAAATTATAAGCATTTGTATTTCCATCCGTAGAGGAAATATATGCAGAACGAGCACCTGATTGAGCGACAGCATTACCGGTATACCATTTGTTAATCTGATTTCCGTTCACAAAACTCCAGTTGGAAAGAGTATCCTCAAAAGTCTCTGTAAAAGGAAGAGTTGCGGGTATTTGCTCGGTTTGAAAAGAGATTACATTAGACCAACTACTATAATTTTTCTGTGAACAAATTGAACGAACGTAAGCTTCGTAAGAGGTAGATGTCGATAATGACTCAATTGTATACGGTTTGCTATTAATACCTGCAATTAGAACACCGCTACTATCGGGATTAAAACCGGGCACTCCATATTTTATTTCCCAGGCGGTTGCTCCGCTGTTCTCTTTCCAGTCCAGAGTTACCGAGTTTTGTGTAACCGATGTAATCTTAAGTTGACTTGGTTCGGGGCAGGTTATAGGTAGCGTTTCATATATAAAATTGTCTATTAAAATATATGCATCTGTCCCGGAGCCCGGACTACCGTGTTTAAATGCAATATGTCTATTATTCCCGGAATATCCCAGAAAACTGACCGAGTAATCTTTATGATTATCAGACAGATTTGAAATGGTATCAAATGGAACAAATGTTGAATAATCTGCCAGATTACCGATAGTTCCAACTATTAAAATCGGATTATTTGACTGATTTGAAACACGGCTTCTTGCCCAGAATTTTATCCTGGATTGATTTAAATTTTCTACACCGGGAGGTATCAATAAAAGTTGTGCATTACTTGAAGGCTCTGTACTATTATAAATAGAAACTTGATTAGGTTGACTCACAGGATTATTTAACGGCTCCGAGTTGGTAGTAACACTTGCAAATGTTGAAAGATGTGAAATTATTTTCTTCCATCCATAAGGCAACTCCGGAGCAACAACGTTATCGAATTTCTCGGAATAGGGGGCAACGATAGGTTTTACTGCACTTGTCCGAATTGTTATCGAACCACTTATTTGATTATCTCCCTGAGAATTGACCGTAACCTGGTTTGTACTCATTTCCGAATTGTTTGCAGAAGCAGGTATATCAACCTTTAAGTCAACTACGATAGTATCAAAACTTGGAACTGCTATCTGTGTAATTGGATTATTTGTATTATGCTCTAAGAAGGTGTAATTCCAACCAGGTTCTCCTCCTGATTGGTTTAATGAAAAGGTATCTGTATTCAACCCAAGATTAAATATCTCTATATTATGTCTTATCGAATACCCGCTTTCTCCGATTTGATTGGGGTTCTGGGATGAAATTTGAACTGAATAATCTGGTTTTTCAGCAATTCTAAATTCATCAATATAAATAGTATAACTTTTATTGCTGGTTACTCCCTGAAGGAAGTGATTGAAAGCAATAAGTATCTGTTGTCCCGAGAATGCTTCAAGGTCAATAACATAT
>Ga0208244_100732_pt1 | contig 25658 bp, 24 predicted proteins | sample SubbioCR12Aug_5A_FD_184828 | JGI IMG/M metagenome (GOLD analysis project Ga0208244, IMG submission 184828) | Serpentinite rock and fluid subsurface biosphere microbial communities from McLaughlin Reserve, California, USA - CR12Aug_5A (SPAdes) | ecosystem: Environmental > Terrestrial > Deep... | reverse complement strand
CGGTTTAGGGGCAACCTACGTAATCCTCAAATAAAACGTAATGAAATGATGGAGATTACACGCGAAAATTGTTAAAATCCTCATATGGAAGATGAAGAAATTGTGATTCGGTGTCCATCCTGTGGCGTCCAGAACAAACTGACAACCCTAAAGCTCGAACAGAACCCCAAGTGCGGAAAATGCGGCGCCGTATTGATTGAAATGATAGAATTCGGCCGGTCCATAGAATAATGCTTCTTCCTGCACTAAACAGTTGTAACCTTTCCCTGAATCTTATAGACTTCAATTCGAAGTCACTAAAAGGAGAGAAGGAGGTGTCGGATATGGCGGACATTGTTAGGAAGGTGGCATATTTTTCGATGGATGTACCGAACAAGCCGGGTGAGGGGGCACGGGTGCTGGGGACTTTGGCAGATGCGGGCGTGAACCTGTTGGCATTCTCAGGATTTCCAAGCGGCAGGAAGGCTCAGCTCGACTTTATTCCCGAGGATGTGGCAGTGTTTAAGAAAGCTGTCAAGGCGGCGAAGATCAGGACGCGCCCCCAGAAGTTTGGGTTCCTGGCCCAAGGTGATGACCGGAAGGGCGCAGTGGCGGATCTGCTAAAAACACTAGTGGAAAAGAAGATTAACGTTACGGCCATTGACGCGGTTTCGGCTGGCGCAGGCCGCTATGCTGCCATCCTCTGGGTCGAGCCCAAGGACGTGAACAAGGCGGCGAAGGTGCTGGGAGCGAGCTAGACATTCTTATCAACAGCTCGTGAATAATTCCGAACATGACGAAGGGCTTGCCAGTTGCGGCATGCCCTTCCAGTGTTATGAATACGGGGTGAATGCAGAATGTTCGGCTCTGCCCCATTTCTCTCGCTTTCTTCCTCTTCTACACCTTTAATATCTTGCTTTATAGTGCACCTTTCAAGTGGAAATAAATATCTTTATGCTGCCCAGAGGTTTTTCACTCATAGCACATGGAAGCTACCTTAACAGTTAAATCCCCCAACATGTTGGAGTAGCTGCCGAGCTCATTATCATACCAGCCATAGATTACTGCCTGGGTGATAGCGATTTTCAGATCGGATTGGAGTCCTACTTGCACCGTGTTACTCACCTTGCTCATGTCTAAGTTAACGACAGCGGTTCTTGTATGTGTCTCATTTCCCTCAATAATGGTGGCAGGCGCGAAATATCCGATTATGTCTGTAGATACATTTTGCTCTTCAGTGTATCTGAGGTAACCCCGTTTTTCCAATTGGGCCGCGTCGCGGTAAATAGTGTTAAGGAGGTTTCGATTGATGAGGGGACTGTCTTGTTCATCGTGGAACGCGACCACCACAATGATGAGGGATCCAGTAGTAATCGGAACCCTTACCGATTCTGCGATAAGCCCTATATTGTTCATTTCTGGGATGACCAAACCAAGAGTCTTTGCGGCACCGGTACTCGTAAGAATTATGTTGTTCATGATGCTTCTGCTTTTTCGTAAATCCGTAGCTCCGGCCTTTGGCAGCCTGTCCAGCACCTCTTGCGACCCCGTAGAAGCATGGACTGTCGTCAGAGATACGCTTAACATCTTTTTTGGACCAAAATAATCAAGGAGCGGTTTAATCATGTATGCGAGACAAGTAGTTGTGCAGGATGCGGCTGAAACAATATGGTGCTTCGTGTGGTCATAAGCCTCGTCGTTAATTCCCATGATAATAGTTTTTGCATCATCCGGAATGGGATGCCCTTTTTCTTTAATTTTGAAGGGAGCAGTAACAATGACCTTCTCGACTCCCGCCTCAATATGGCCACGTAGAGAGCCCTCTTTCGCATCAGTCGGGATCGTAGGATCAACGTATTTACCGGCAGCCTCGACAACAATTTTTACCCCGTAGTCGTTCCACGAAATATCTTTGGGGTTGCGGCTCTCCCTCAATATCGTTACCGGGACGCCGTCTATGCGCATCGTCCCCTTGTCTTCATCAAGGTCTCCTATTATTCTTTTTGACCTGTACCCATAAAGGTATTTATGCAACGCCCCATAGGTGGAATCCTTTTCAATATAGAGAGCGATATCCTCAAGGCTCGTTCCGACCTTTCTGCCGACATTTACGATGATCTCTGAAAAGTGTTTTCTCCCTACATGATGCCAGAGGGATAATTTCCCGATCCTCCCCAGGCCATTTAAGCCGAGTACAGGCCTTTTTTCTGAGATGATCCTTATTCCTTTGTCGGCCATCTTATTGTGCCTCCTTTCGCAAAATTTATTGCGTTGTATTTACTTCGTCAGTACCTTGATTTCGCCTATACTATGCTTACCCAAGTAGATAGAGCCGTTTCTTCCATCAATGCTAAGGAAATCACCCACCGTCACTATATAGCTGGCAAGCTTCAATTTCTTTTCATGTTCCAGTACAACCAATTTACTGCACCCCACTACACAGGTTTTTCCCAACTTCTTGGCAATGATGGCTGCGTGGGAGGTTGCCCCCCCTCGAGCGGTAAGCAGTCCGTCTGTGGCCGAGATAAACCTGATATCGTCTGGAACGGTATCTGATCGGATTAAAATAAGCGGAACGGAAGGATCCTGTTCCCTAAACTCTCTTACATCGTCGAGATCAAAGACAACCCTGCCGCTGAGTGCCCCGCTGCTGACGCCGATTCCGCTCGAAAGATAACTTGAAGATAATTCCGCGGAAGGAACAAAAGCAGTAGACGCTTCTCTTTTCGTAACTGCCATGTCCCTTGCTTGCAAAATATAGAGATTCTCCTTTTCTTCTCCTTCAAAGGTGAATTCTATTTCCTGTGCCCCCCATCTTTCTCTATAAATCAAATCCTTTACTATCTTAAGGAGTGAGCCATAGATCTTGGGGAAACGGTCTTCTAATGAAACAGCAGATGTCCTCTCTTCAATACCTCTCTGTTCATTGGAGATGCAGAGGGTCTTTACCAGCCCGGATACAATATCCTCTCCTTGTGCTCCTACGGCGAAATCACCCCATAGCATCGCCCTGTCTGACGGACCTCTGGGATTGCGGGTGAAAAGGACTCCTGTCCCGGAATCGAAACCCAGATTCCCATAAACCATTGCCTGTACTATTACTGCCGTGCCCCAATTTTCGGATATCCCCATTATTTCACGGTAGGTCTGCGCCTTTTGTGAATTCCAGGATTGAAATACTTTCGAGATTGCTGTCTCGAGCTGGATCTTAGGGTCATTGCTCACTGTAATGCCGTATGAAGTGATGGCATCCCGATAAGCTAAAGCGACCTCTCTCATCTGTTCAGGAGTGAATTGAATCTTTATGCCGACATCGAAGTTCTTCTTGAAAAAGTCGATGATGGAATCAAATACGTCTCGCTCAATACCGGAAAACATCCCCCAGCACTGTAAAAAGCGCCTGTAACAGTCCCATGCAAACCACGGCTTCGCCGTCTGTTTTATCAACCCTATGACAGTAGCCTCATTAAGTCCCACATTCAAAAAAGAATTCATCATGCCAGGCATGGACACTGCTGCCCCGCTCCTGACTGATACGAGGATGGGATTGTCCGGATCCCCGAATTTCTTCCCTGTGCGCTCTTCGAGGATATGCATTTGCTCTTCAATTCCTTTATTGAGATGATCCTGGGCATGCCCGAACTTATTGATTGCCGGCATACAGCGGGATACCTCGGTGGTTATAATGAAACCAGGAGGCACAGATACGTCAAGAAAGGCAAGTTTTGCGAGATTGTATCCCTTATTTCCCAGATGTATCCTGTCATTCGTGGCACCGTTTAAAGAGTGAATGCCTGATAAAGCCTTGTTAGGATCATAACTCAGGAGCAGGTCAAGGTTATGGACGTCCAGACCTTCTGCCTGTTCAAATAACGTCTTCAGCATCTTACTGATAAAGTTGTCCAGCTGCTGAAGTCCGAAGGAACCTGACATCACCTCCCTAAGAAAGCGCTCCGACAAGGTATTGACAAACTCAAATTCGCCCTGCCCGCTGTTGAGGTCCAGGTACTTCGGCAGTATGTTTTCTCTCCCCATCTGGAGGATTATATCCTTGAGATTATTTTTATGAATACCGCCATAATAGGTATTCAGGATATCCTGCACACCTTCTGAAAACCCTCTGAATATATCTACATACTGTGAAAAGGAAAATCTCATTTCCTGCAATGCGCCGGATAACAGCTCCAGCGTATTTTCGAGACGGTTCGAGGATATCCCGTCTAACTGTAATGCCTTAAAAAATAACTTGATACATTTCTCGATTTTGAACAGAGTAGCCCTCGTAATGAATTTATGATCAAAGGAATTTATTAATTCTTCAAAAAGAATGTTCGCCAGGTTTTCAAGGCGGAAGGTGAGTGAGAGTGCATTAAACTTCTTCTCAATGTACCTCCCGTACATTGAAGGTATCCCGACGGCGATATGTCGCTTACGGAAGATATCCTCTATTGCTTCATATTGTTCTGGCGAAAGGACAATATCCTTTAACTGTTGTAGGTAGTTCAGGATTTCCTCAAGACGTTGAGAGGTGTCGCCGTCTTCCAAAGCGGCAATGATCGCGCCCGTGTCCGGGAGGCCTATATTTCTTGCATGCCTCAACGCTCCCACCATGTTTTGAGGGCTCAACCGATATTTCTGGTCGAGCAGTTGATAAAACCTGATCGCTAGATATGCCCGTTTCTTTTCTACCTCAGAGACATTGGGTATGCCAGCAGTCAGAGCATGGATCTCCTTTTCTGTCAGATTCAGGAGGTCCGTAACCCTTTGAATTTTATCTGTGTTAAAGATGCTCGTAAAAATTGTGCTAAGCTCATCGATAAGAGGACCCGCCGTCTCCACCCGATAATAAATATCTTCTGGCAAAAACCTTTCTAAGGGTCTCCTGTCCTTAGTCAGGAAAAAGGTTATTGTTTCCTCAATAAGGTCGACGATAAGAGAACTGCTTTCGACATGACAGAGTTTGCGTGAAAAGTGGATTAAGGGATCCCCCATTTTAGTGACCTCATCTATTTCGGTAGAGACATCCCTTAACTCCCCTTCAGCATTGATCTCATTAAAATAGGCAGGAAACACCTTAGCCAATTGTTTAATGAAATGATAAACGGGTTCAATATCACAATTCAGGAGCTTGGTGATATCCTTTTGGAAAAGATCGGTATCATTTATCTGCACTCCTCCAAGTCTGAGGATAATAATTAAGGCTGATATAAGAGACTTAGACCATTTCGGATTGTTCTCGATCAATTCCAGCCACACACGAATATTTTTCAGATGGGCCTTGTTGGATCTCACCTGCCACTCATCAGTAAGGCCCACCACCTTCGGATATTGAAACCCGATAGCAATAACTTCCTGGATAAACCATTCCACGAGATCGCTGTCTCCCAAGGAATATATCTTTTGGCCGATACTTTGGATGCAGTAAAGGGCAGCTTCAGGATAGATACCGAAGCTCCTTTTTAAGACGATAAAGGTTTCAGGCAAAATTACCTTCACTTGTTCGGATTCCTCTGTAATGCTGCCCGAAACTGTACGGCTCATCTCTCGGAGGGTATCTTCATGTATGCTCGAAAGGCTCTTCGTCTCCATAATTTGGAAGAGATAACTCATCTTTATAGAGAGGTTTTTACTTCTTTCACCTGTCTTGGATAAAAGGCCGATAAAATCCTCATAAAATCCGACCACCTGCATATATCCCGGTAATTTTAAGAGCTCTTTTAAACGATTATAAGGATCACCATCTTCAGATTCTTTGAGACTATTGAGATAAATGATTAATCCCTTTAAGTTAGCGTACGATACGGGATACAATAATTCTTCCAACCCTTTATACTCGCTTTCACGCAAGATATGACTCGTCCTACGTTTAAAATAGATTATAGGGTCTTCTTCTCGTAGCCAACATTCATATGTTGTTAAGAGATACCTGAAAAGCAATTCATTTAACGTCTTGACCTCAAAATCCTGCGATATTTTTTCAAGCATTTTTTTGCCCAGTTTTTTTATCTGACGGGGATTTACAGTGAGGAGAAAGAATTGGCGTTCCGGCAAATCTGAAAGCTTTCGAAAACAATTCGCTAAGACCGCTGAATACTTCTGAACATCTTGATCGCCATCGGAGAGAATCTTGTCTAAGTAAAAGAGAAGACCGTCGATAGCGATCTCCTGAATATTCTTGTCAGGAGAATAAACGGCCTCGAGGAAAACATCTACTATAATCTTGATCGCCTCAATTCCCTTATCATGGTGATTATGGAGATAGAAATTCGTCAGAGCATACGTTCGAAGTTCTTCCAGGATTATTCCCCATTCTTTCTGATGTTGATCTAATTTGAAGACCAGTTGGTCAATACTGTTGAGGAGGCTGGGGTAGCCATTCACCACTTCTTTTAAGACTTCATATTTTGAAGGAAGTAATGAATGGAGATTTGAAGTCTTCTCTATGCCCATGTTTGAACTCCTAACCTTGTTTATATTATACAACGTAAACACAATATGTTGGGGCTACCCATTAAAAAGCCGGATGCGGCAGAAAAAAATAATGATTTCAGGGGGGCGATGGGTGTAACCTAACGCATGCCCGCTACTGAAAAGAAGAGCGCTGCAGTGCATCTGGTTCATTTGACTTTTCGTGCAATTTTTTTTAATCTGGTTTAAAATACTAAAAATTCAGTTAAATAATAGAGGTAATCCATGCAAGATTCGGCGCTTCAGTTAATACTTAATGCGGGATATGTGGTGAAAGGGGTGCTGGTCATCCTCCTTTTCTTCTCGGTCTTTTCCTGGGCGATCATCTTTTACAAACACCGGTATTTTTCGAAGGCATCGAAGGAATCCGAATCTTTCCTGAGGACCTTCAGGGCGGGCCGTGACATGAAGGGACTCTACAACACTGCAAGGAGCCTCACGCTGAGTCCCCTTGCCAATGTGTTCCGGTCTGTGTATGCAGAGGAGAGCCGCGCAAACAAAGATGAAGTGAAGAGAATGCTCAGGAGATATGAGGCTCTGGAGGCCGCCAAGTTGCAGTCATACCTGAACTTCCTTGCCACCACCGGCTCCACCACCCCGTTCATCGGGCTTTTCGGGACGGTCTGGGGGATCATGAATTCCTTCAGGGGAATCGGCGCCGCCGGCACCGCATCTTTAGCTGTAGTCGCGCCAGGCATCGCTGAAGCGCTGATCGCAACAGCAGCCGGCCTTGCTGCTGCGATCCCGGCGGTCGTGGCCTATAACTACTATCTCAGCCGCGCAAAGATGCTGATCATAGACATGGAGGATTTCTCAGAGGAGCTCTTTGAATTCTTCCAGAGAGAGGCTCAATGAGGAGCGGGAGAGACAGGGGGGTGATGTCGGAAATCAACGTGACGCCCCTTGTAGACGTCATGCTTGTGCTCCTCATCATCTTCATGGTCACCGCGCCCCTTCTCCAGCAGGGCATTGATGTGAATCTCCCCAGGGCAAAAGGCAAGGATATGCCTCCCGAGGAACGGATTGCCCTTGTGATAAAGAAGGATATGAAGGTCTATTTGAATGACAGTCCCGTTTCCATGGCGGATATGAGGCGGAAACTTCAGGCCATAAGCAAAATGAACCCCAATATATTCCTGAAGGCGGACAAGGATGTCCCGTATGGTTTTGTGGTGGAGGTTATGGGCGAGATAAAGGAGGCGGGAATAGAGAAACTCGGCATGGTGACGGAGCCGGCGATTCGCGCAAAATGAACGGGCCTTCCTTACAGCGGTTAGCGGTTCTCTCCATAGTCTTTCACCTCACCTTCTTCCTGGCAGTGTTCTTTGCGGCAAAACAGTCAAACCGTTTTGTGATGCCTTCGCCCTATGTGGTGAGCCTTGTGGGGTCCGATGTCAAAACAGAGGGGAAAAGTGATACCCGGGCAGTGACTCAGACGCAGAGTCCAGCGGTAACAAAAGAGGTGAAAAGCGCTCCCGAGAAAGCGAAGACGGTAAGCAAAGCAGAGGAGAAAGATGTCTCGGATCAAATTGCCGCACTCAAGGCCAAGAAGGATATAGAGAGAATCGTGAAGTTGAGGAATGTCATTTCCCTGAAGGGAAGCAGCGAGGGGAAACCCGCTTCCCAGGGTCCGGCAGGGAAAGGGGGAGACTCTCTCATAGACAACTATTATGCGAAGATAATCAATGATATACATAAGAACTGGCAGTGGCCCTCTGCAATGACCGACAAAGACCTCGAAGCCATCGTCTCTATCAGGATATTGAAGGACGGGTTTGTGAAGGACGCCCGGATAGAGAAACCATCAGGCAACGTCCTCTTTGACCGTTCTGCGCTCAGGGCGATTGCCAAGGCAAGTCCTGTCACCCCGCCGCCCTATGAAATGGAAATAGGAGTGAGATTTTATCCATGAAAAAGGAGAGGAGTCAGAAGTCAGAAGTCAGAAGTCAGAAGAGAAAATTCAAGAACATTCTGTTTATGGTGCGCCCTGTGTTCTGCGCTCTGTATTCCGCATTCTGTATTCTGTATTCTGTATTCTGCATTCCGTCTTCTGTTTCCGCCAAGGTATATATCGATATAACCTCTCCTGCGGTCAAGAAACTCCCCATTGCTGTCTCCGAATTCGGGGGAACTTCCGGCAAGGAGATCTCCAACATAATAATGGATGACCTCGATTTCACAGGGATCTTCCTCTGTCTTGACAGGAATGCGTTCCTCGAGGCCCCGGCCCAGCCCTTTAACCCAAAAAACTGGACCGTGATCGGTGCAGAGGCTGTGGTGAAGGGAACGGTCATCGGTACAAAAAACCTGGCGGCAACAGTTTCCCTCTACGATGCCCTGGAGGGGAGAGAAATATTCAGGAAAGAATACCAGACCGAGGCGTCACTTCTCCGTCCTCTGGCGCACACCATTGCAAACGACATCTACAGGCAGATGACCGGCGAGTCAGGCATTTTCAAAACAAGAGTCGCTTATGTCTCACGAAAAGGGGGAGAAGACAACCTTTACCTGGCAGATTGGGACGGCCACAGGCCGATCAATCTCGGCATAAAGGGGAACGTAATCCTCTCGCCCCACTGGTCAAAGGACAGCTCCAGGCTCCTCTACTCAGCCGAAAGGAACAGGCAGTGGGGGATATACCTGCTGGACTTTAAAAAAATGTCCGAAACAAGGGTCTTCTCTTCCAGGGGCACGAACATAGCCGGCGATTTTTTCCAGGATGCGGACGAGTTTGTCTTCTCTTCCTCCATGAACGGGAGTCAAGACCTGTATACTTACAGAATCTCAGCATCGAAGCTGAACCGATTGACCTCATCGCGGGGCATTGAGGTGTCCCCTGCCCTATCCCCTGACAGCGCCCATATAGTCTTTGTCTCCGACAGGGGCGGCACGCCCCAGATCTTCATTATGGGCAGGGATGGCAATGATATAAGGAGACTCACCTTCAACGGGCCTTATAACACTTCTCCCTCGTGGTCTCCCAGGGGAGACAGAATCGTATTCTCAGGACGGCACGGAGGGAAGAACCAGATATTCACTATCAGCCCTGACGGCTCAGGTATAGCGCAGCTCACTGACCGGGGAAACAATGAAGACCCTTCCTTTTCTCCGGACGGTAGGTATATAGTATTCTCATCAGACAGGGACGGCGAAAAAGCCGTCTATATCATGAGGGCCAACGGCGAGGCCCAAAAGAGGATAACCCCGAAGGGGTTGAGGGTCTTTGGCCCTCGATGGTCGCCGAATTAACTGAGGGAGGTTTTCGAGATGAAAAAGTTTTTGGTCCTGGCAGCAATCCTTGGATTAACGGCTTTCGGGTGCGCAGAGAGAAAGGCAGTGATCCCGACGCCGCAGCCGCAGGAAATGCAGCAGCCGCAGATCAAAGCGCCTGATGAATCCAAAAAGGCTCAGGAGAAGATCACTGAACAGCAGATAGCCAAGGTCGAATCAAAAGATGTTCCTTCACAGTTCCAGGAGATTCCAGGGATGTTCAAGGACATTCATTTTGATTATGATCAATATGATATACGGGAAGATGCGAAACAGACGTTAAAAGCGGTTGCGGATCATCTCAGGAAGAACACTGCGCAAAAGGTTCTCGTCGAGGGTCATTGCGACGAAAGAGGCACGTCGGAATACAACCTCGGTCTGGGGGACAAGAGGGCAAAGGCGGCGAAGGACTTCCTCGTCTCCCTGGGAGTTCCCTCGTCACGCATCGATACCATCAGTTACGGCAAGGAAAAACCCCTCTGCAGCGAGCATACAGAGGAATGCTGGGCAAAAAACAGAAGGGGACATTTTGTGATCCTGAAAGGGAAGAAATAGCATGACATGGCGATTTTCTGATTTTAAATCAGCTATCAGCTATCAGCTATCAGCTATCAGCTTCTTTTTGCTTCTTACTGGCTGCGCTTCCACCGGCGATCTTGACGCCATGAGGAGCGAAATAAACCAGTTGAAAAGGGAATCTTTTGAACTGAAGAAGGAGACCGCGGACCTCAGGAAGCAGACAGCCGGGACCGTGCGGGAGGATTCCTTTAATGCCATCAGGGAAAGCCAGGCAGCCCTTTATTCCCAGGTGAACGAGCAGTCGAGGGAAGTCCAGGTGCTGCGGGGCAGGTTTGACGAGTACAAGTTCTTCATGGACAAGGCGATGAAAGAGAGTTCCATAGAGCGGGACCTGTTACGCTCCCAGATCAATAGTCTCGAGGCCCGCGTAAAGGAACTCTCCGAAAGGCTTGCAAAATCCATTGATGCAAGACCTCCGGCTGCCGAACAGAAACCGCCGGCAGAAGAGGGCGGCGAAAAAGCCTCTGAAGTGAAGAAAACTGAAGACAATGGCCCTGCGGCGCTCTATGAGTCCGCATATGCCTCCTTTAAAGGGAAAAAGTATAAGGAGGCAAGGGAAAAATTCAACGCCCTTATCAGCAAATATCCCAAGGACGGCCTCGTGGGCAACGCCCATTTCTGGATAGGGGAATCTTACTTTGCCGAGAAGGATTTCGAAAATGCCATACTGGCCCACGAGACCCTCATCAAAAGCTATCCCCGTAACGACAAGATCCCCAGCGCCCTCTACAAGCAGGGACTGTCCTTCATGGAGCTGGGAGATAAGAAGACCGCAAAGGTCATCTTCGACAAGCTCATCGAGAAATACCCCGACTCCCGGGAGGCCCCAATGGCAAAAAATAAGAAGGCCGAGATCGAAAAGAAACCTGTAAAGAAAGGGACACGGTAAAAACTGAGGAATCGAATCCTAAATTCGAAATACTAAACCCTAAACAGACCCAAAATCCAACCGTTCAAGACTGTTTTGAATTTTGGTCATTGATATTGTTTAGGATTTAATACAAACGCATTTATTGCTGTTACATTTTGTCACCCTGAACTCGTTTCAGGGTCTCATATCCATTGGGTTTAGATGCTGAAACAAGTTCAGCATGACATATTATATAATGCGTTTGTATTAGATATTAGAGCTTAGGGTTTGTCACGATGTCTGTATTTAATTTCCCGAAAATGGATTACAATTAAGCATGAAACTCCGGGACAGTTTCGAGCGCGTCATAGACTACCTGCGCATTTCGATCACTGACAGGTGCAATCTCAGGTGTATCTACTGCATGCCCACCGGCGGTGTCATGCCCATCGAGCACAAGGAGATCCTCTCCTACGAAGAGATTGTGAGAGTGGTAAGGGTTGCGGCAGCCCTCGGAGTGAGAAAGATCAGGATTACCGGTGGAGAGCCCCTGGCAAGAAAGAACGTTACCCACCTCGTTTCGTCTCTGAGAAACATCACCGGCATCGAAGACATAAGCCTCACCACAAACGGCGTGCTCCTCAAAAAATATGCAAAGGAACTGGCGGATGCAGGCCTGAACAGGGTGAATATAAGTCTAGATTCCCTCATACCTGAACGGTACGGGGAAATCACGCGGGGAGGGGAAATCAGCCTTGTGATGAAGGGGATTGAGGCAGCCGAAAAAACCGGTTTGCTCCCCTTGAAGATCAACATGGTGCCCATACGGGGCTTGAATGATGACGAAATCGAGGAATTTGCCGGGTTAACCCTGAATACCCCCTACCAGGTGAGGTTTATCGAATTCATGCCCATAGGGGCAGGAGACTTGTGGAGCGATGAGCGATATATTTCTACTGACGAGATAAAAAAACGGGTTGAGAAGATGGGAACCCTAGCCCCGGTCAGGCTGAGGCGGGACGGTCCTGCGCGGTACTACCGGTTCGAAAACGCGCCCGGCGTCCTGGGTTTTATCAGCGCATTGACTCACCATTTCTGCCACGACTGCAACCGCCTTCGCATCACTGCCGACGGTAAATTGAGGCCGTGCCTCTTTTCAGAGACCGAGATCGACCTGAAACCCACGCTCAGGAATTCGTCATCTGATGAAGAGATAGAGCGCCTCCTCAGATTATCCATAGAAGTGAAACCCGAGGGACATACCATCAACCGGCGCGGTGACACAACATCGGCCTCCGGGAGATCGTTAAAGCCTATGTCAAGGATCGGAGGATAGAGAACACAATGTCAGGCAAGATGCCTGCCCTATGGCTGCTTTTATACACAGCGTCATTAATAATTGCGCATGCTTTGTCATTCCCGCTTGCCGGGAATCTTTCTGAAACAACCCCCTCAATCCCCCTTTGTTAAGGGGGAATAAGCAAAAATAGGTCAGGCTTCCAGCCTGACGTAAAGGAATATTTTAAATGAAAACTAAAGATAATAGTAAAAGCGGCTTGACGCATCTCGATAAAAAGGGGAAGGCAAGGATGGTGGATGTATCTGAAAAACCGGCTACGCAAAGGGAGGCGGTGGCAAAGGGCAGTGTATATATGAAACCCGCCACTCTGAAACTCATAAGAGACGGAGCAGTCCCCAAGGGCGATGTGATGGCAGCAGCGAGAATTGCCGGCATCATGGCCGCAAAAAAGACAGGTGAACTGATTCCCCTCTGTCATCCCCTCAGCATCACCTCGGTGACTGTTGATCTGACCATCCATGAGAAGAAGAGCAGAATAGATATAGCGGCAAAGGTGAAAACAGTGGGTCAGACAGGGGTCGAGATGGAGGCATTGACCGCAGTGTCCGTTGCTGCCTTGACGGTATACGACATGTGCAAAGCAGTGGATAAAGAGATGATTATCTCCGATATCATGCTGATGGAAAAGCGCGGCGGCAGAAGCGGGGAGTTCAGGAGAGGCGCCGCCTCTCCGGTCTCACGGAAACCCGCAGTGAAGAAATCTCAAAAGAAGTGAGTACGAAAAAGTTCTTCTATAAGAATCAGCTCGCCGCGAAAAAACTCTTCTCTAATATCTGGCACTCTTTTTAAGGGACAATTTATGGATGTCGCAAGTCTGATATACTTGTCGAAATGAATACCAAAAGCATATACGAACGGTTCATATGGTTTGACGATAGAGTCAGATCGAAAGCATACCCCAATGCAACAAAACTCGCCGAGTATTTTGAGGTCTCCTCCAAGACCGCACAAAGAGACATAGAATTTATGAGGGACAGGCTTAGCTGTCCCCTCATCTATGACAAAACTCGAAAAGGCTATTACTACCAGGAAGAAACCTTTTCCCTACCGTTGATTCACCTTTCATCGATGGAACTCTCTGCACTGCTGATCGCCAGGAAGATACTTCAGGGTATCAGCGGAGAGTTTATAAGCAGCGAATTATCCTTGGCGATAGAGAAGATTACCTCTATCCTCAAAAAGAATGTGGCAGAAGTGGACGTCATTGACAACGCCCTTTCATTGCAGCTCATCGAATATTCGCCGGTCCCCGAAGATATCTTCAAGGTAGTACTGGAAGGGTGTCTAAAGCGGAAAAGCCTCTCCTTCACATACTCATCTCCACAGCATGACAAAAAAAGCATGAGGACTGTTGACCCTTACCATCTGTTCAATTACATGGGGACGTGGCACCTAATCGCCTTTTGTCACATGAGGAAGGCTCTCAGGGATTTCAATCTTTGCAGAATCACCGATGTTTCGATTCGTGAGAATAGTTTTTCACTGCCAAAAGGCTTTGACTTCAATCGTTATTTCAACTCAACATTTGGCCTGTATAAGGGCGACAAGACAAAGCTCGTGACCCTTCGCTTTTCCCCTTTGAAATCACGATGGATCAAAGGCCAGGTATGGCATAACAATCAGAAGGAGAAGATTCTCAAAGACGGCTCTCTCGAATTGACCTTCCCTGTCGCAAACTACCCGGAGATCATGATGGAGATACTAAAGCATGGTCCTGACGTAGAGGTAATCAAGCCGAAAAGCCTCCGAGACCTCATCAAATCATCCGCAAAAGAGATCGCTAAAATTTACTAACGTACCACACTCCAAACACACTCCAAACACATAGGACATGCCCTGGGGGACGTCACTCCTTATAATAGAAGTGGAAGGTAAATCTATAATGACGGAGGGTGTTATGGATAACCAAAAGCCGCGTGAAACAAGCCCCGGCAAAGGCATTAAAAAGCTCATGAGCAAGATCGAAAAGGCAGAGGCCAAGCTGAAAGCTGCTGCCGGCTCAGAGGACAGGAAAGAGGCGCACAAGGAGGTTTACGACCTTAAGGCACAACTGGCCTGGCAATATCTCGACGCGAAGGAGTTTGAAAAGGCCGCCAAGATATACGAGAAACTGCCGAGGGATGCGCACATCCGGGGCCGTTATTGTGGCAAGGCTCGAATTCTCATCGAGACGCAAAAATTCGATGAGGCCCGTGGACTCCTTGAGGAAGCCCTCGCAAAGCTCCCTGATGACGTGCCTGTTTTGAACACCCTTGGAATCCTTTTTAACCAAACGGGCGACTATTATGAAGCCCTCAGGTATTTTGACCGGGCACACGCAGTTGATCCTCAGAATAACCCTGCACCCGTCTTCAACAAGGTGTTTAGCCTAAGAAATCTCGGATACTATGAGGAAGAGCACAAGCTCCTGCTTGAACTTCTAAAGGGCGACCCCGGCAATACTGATTTTATCGCTGAGCTTGCATACTGCGAAGGGCAGCGCGGCAATTATCGCGAAGCTATGGAAGGCTGTAAAAAGGCGCTTGAGAACGGTTATGAGACACCACAGCTTTACACATGGCTATGCAAGGCGTATCTCAAGCTGGACTGCATGCACGAACTGTTTGCCGCGGCCCTCGAAGGGGTGAGTAAATTCCCCGACCAGAACGCGGAACTATATACCTTTCTCGGCATGGGTCACATGGCACTGGAACAGTTTGAGGACGCCAGGAGGGCCTTGGAACAAGGGCTGGCAGTGGACCCCGAAGCTGAAGGCATCTCCGAACTGCTTGGAACAATTGCAATGGTGTCAAAAACAAAGGAAGCCCGGAGAGCAAAGAAGAAAGCTCGGGGACAGAGATAGCGAAAGGCTCACGGTTTTGACAGGTCGTCTTTTGTGAAGGCAAAATGGTCACAATTCTGATAAACTTGTTGTGATTACAAGGACCGCAAAGGGAGGGACAATGGCTGTATATTCTAACAGTAAATTGCAGACCTATGAAAACTGCCCTCAGCAGTATAGGCTAAGATATGTTGATCGCATAGAACCTCCCGAAGGCGGAGAAGGAATAGAGGCATTCCTTGGCAGTCGTGTGCATGAAGTCCTTGAGAAGCTCCACAAAGAACTGATCCTTACAAAGCTGAACAGCCTTGAAGACCTGCTTGCCTACTACAAGAACGAATGGGACAGGAACTGGCATGAGAATGTAGTTGTTGTTAAAAAGGGGTTCACAAAAGACCATTATCGGAATGCCGGCAAAGAGGCCATAACAAATTACTACAAGCGCCACCAGCCTTTTAATCAGTCCAAGACTTTGGCGACAGAGCAGTTGATAACATTCAAGATTGACAACTATACCATCAGGGGCTTTATAGACAGGTTAAGCCAGCCGGAAAGAGGTATCTATGAGATTCATGATTACAAAACCTCAGGCTCGCTTCCCTCTCAGGAGAAGTTCGATTCTGACCGGCAGCTCGCGCTTTATCATATAGGCATTAAGGAGAAATACCCGGATGCAAAGGATGTTCAACTCATCTGGCATTATCTGATATTCGATAAGGAATTCAGATCAGACAGAAGCGATGCTCAGATCAAAGACCTTAAGAAACAGGTCGTCTCCCTCATTAAGGCTATTGAGAAAGACACAAAATTTAAGCCAACAGAAAGCAAGCTCTGTGACTGGTGCGAATTTCCTGAATACTGCCCCGCGAAGAAGCATGAGTTTAAGCTTCAGTCCCTGCCACCGAATAAGTACCTGAAAGAAAAAGGCGTGACTCTGGTGAATAAGTATGCAACCCTGAAGGCTAATATCAAGGCTCTGAGAGAGCAGGAACAAACTATTCAGGAACAACTTGATTTAATAGAAGATGCTGCGATTAAGTATGCGAAGAAAGAGGGAGTCAGCCAGATAACAGGGAGCGATTTTGCTTTGAAGATAACTGAAGAAGAAGTCTTGCAGTTCCCGAAATCAGGGGAAGAAGGGCGAGAGGAACTTGAAAGATATGTTAAGAAAGCTGGGATATGGGAAGATGTTTCAGGGCTTAATTTGGTAAGGCTTGCAAAGATTCTTGAGGATGATAATCTTGATAATAAAATCAAAAATGGATTTTTGAAGTTTGCAGAAGAAGTGGACGAGGTAAAGGTGAGACTGGTGAAAAGAAAAAATGAAGATTGATCTGTCTGCTTCAGTAATTTTGGGCTGTTGCCGTTGTAGTAAAAGCAGGTATTTTGATATAGAATTATAGAATGGATTTAAGGAGTCAACTATAAAGAATTAACCTCCTTAACATGGAATTTAACATTATGAGAAAGCATAGCGAAAATAGTTCTAACGAGTTTATGGGCAGTAGCCATGACAGCTTTTCTGAAAGGCAGGCCGTCCTGTTTTCTTTTAAGGAAATATGCCTTAAAGAAGGCATTGCATCTAATAACGCCGATAGTCATAAGATAGACAAGTCTTCTAAGATGGCGATTGCCTCTTTTAGAGATTCTGCTTGTGCCTTGAAACTTGCCGGACTGAAAGACAGTTGGATCAATACCAGCAAAGGCAATAAGGGACTTATGCGAGGAGAAGTTGCCGATATTGCCAATCTCGGCGAGGAAAGCAGCCCCTGTAGTCTCACCGATACCGTCGATAGAAGTGATAATTTCCATTTCCTGAATAGCAATAGACTTGCAGATATCGGAGAGGATAGTGGTCATTTTATCAAGTTGCTCCATAAGGTGAAGGAGCGTAGAGATTTTCTGGGGCAGGATAAGCTCTTTAGCAAGGCTCTTGGAAGCAACAGAGTTTTTGGCAGCCCTGATAATATCGTCAGCGCTGATAGAGACCTTTCTACCTCTGCCGCATCTGTCAAGCGCCTCTGCAATAACCTTACCTTTAGAGGCTCTGATAAAGCGGGCAGAGGGAAACTCCTTAAGGAACAGAAGCATAGTGGTAGTAAAGACATTACAGATAGACTCCAATTCAGGGAAGATGCTTTGAAGAATCCGCTTGATCTCGTTTTTGGTAGAAGATATAAGATGAGAGATGGATTCTCGCTCTCTGGCAATATCCCTAAAGTCTTTAGTGTCCTGAGAAATGGAGAACTGCTCAATGGAATCCTTGTGGATAAGGATGAAGCGAGCAATAGTAAGAGAGTCTTTTTTGTCTGTCTTGGTCTTCCGCAGAGACAGCTTTGCGAAATTGGAAATCAAAAGGGGATTAATGACAACAGCATTGCCCACTTTGTCAGACAGGAAGGAAAAAAGATTGATATGGTAGCAGCCTGTGGACTCCATAGCAGCCATGACAGAGGAGAGGTCTTTACAGTTAGAAGTAGTAGCCTTCATCAGTTCCGAGAAACCGCCTTTATCCATAGCGGCAGACAGAGAGAACCTCACATCACCCTTAGCATCAAGACCAGTAGCAGAGAAAGAATCCTTGGAAACATCAATACCGACGAACAGCTTAGACATAATAGCGCCTCCATAAAAAGCTATTCAGACAAGGCAGGTGAAGCCTCCCGGCCAATCCTCCATGATGACAAGGGTTCAAAGACCCAATCAACCTATTATGGCTATGGGAGGCAGGGAACAGACTCCTTTAAGGGTTCCATGACCCAGGTGATATGGAGTTCTCCTGCCTGTCCAACTTTAACGGGTAAAACCCGTTTATATAAATCTTATAACACAAATTCTTAGTAGGAGGTGATTTATTCATGAAAACCACGGCCAGAAGATTTATAGGAAAGGTTCTGCCCGACGGACATCTTTCATTGCCGGAAGATGCGTCAAAAGAGATAGGCAGTGTTTTTGATGTTGTGTTGATGCCGATAGAAGAACCTGATATTTTCAGTTATGCCGAGTCTATCGCCAGAGATAAAGGATTTGCAGCCCTGACAGAGCAGGATATTGAAAGGATAATCCATGAGTCGCGGGGCATTCGTTGAAAAGAGTGGTTCTTGACACGAATGTTACTATTGCTGCTTTTTTCTGGAAAGGCCATCCGAGGGCTGTTTATGAATTGATACGTGACAGAAAAGTCGTCATGCTTCTGAGCAGCGACATGGAAAAAGAGCTTATCCGGGTTATGGGTTATTCGAAATTCGGACTTTCATCAAAAGAAATCCCTCCATTCATCAGAAATCTGAGGGGTCATACAGAGCCTGTCACGACAACAAGCAAGGTTTCCGCGATTGATGCTGATCCCGCAGATAATATTTTCCTGGAATGTGCAGCAGACGGCGAGGCTGACTATATTATTTCAGGAGATAAACACCTGCTTGATTTAGGTTCTTATAAAGGCATTCATATATTGAAAGCAAAAGAGTTTCTTGTAAAAGAAGGCTTTCTGACAGAGTGAAGATTGTTGAACAATAGCGACAACGTTCCTGTTTTCTCATTATTCAGAAAAATCGCCGCAAAGAATTTGAAAAGGCGTATCAAAAAAGCCGGGATATGGGAAGAGGTTTCAGGCCTTACACTATCAAGACTGATCAAGTTGATAGAAAATGAGGCGCTTGACAAAAGGACCAGAAGTCGGTTGATGAGATTTGGAGAAGAAGTGGATGAGGTAAAGGTGAGACTGGTGAAGAAAGAGAAGCGATGAGAACTGAGCACTCAAGGTTGATATGAGGAACAAAGACTATCGAAAAGGTGACGTTGAGGTCGGGCCAAATGGGGATAAATGATTATTTTTGACTCCCGGAGGAGGTGCTATAAGTGAAAAAGAAATTGAGTGATATTATCGTGCCCGCGCTTAAGCGCGAATTTCCCCAGTCGCCGACATGGAAGGCATTTGCACAATGGTGGCTTTTGACCAAAGGGCTAGATTCAAGTGGGACTGCCAAAGAAAATTTTCTGGTAGATGGTTCTAAAGACGGAGGGTTCGATGTGATAGCGTGGCCAATGCCTGGCTTTAACGAAAAAGATATCTATGCAATTCAATCTAAGTATTACAAGTCAATGCCCAACATTAAGAATTTAGATCGATTTTTGCAAGCAATAAATGCGGTAAGAGGACCGAGAAGAATATTCAACGACTGGCTTGATACTGTTAGTGACAGCTTAAGGAATCACTATGAGCATTTGAGAGAACAGCGAAAATATGCCAGATTTGTACTCATTACAACGGCAAAGCTGCATGAAAAAAATGTGAGGTATCTTAAGCAACAGAACATAGAAGTGCATGATCGTGATAGCATCCGAAGATTATTCCACTTTTATGAGTGCGGACAAACTCCGCGTGTGGACTTACTGAAGTTTCAGCCCCTCAGCAAGGTTATTCAAATTACTAAGACTGACAAAGTGCGTATGTGGACTTTTTCTGTACATCTTAAGGAAATTGCGAAGGCATTCCAGAATCATCGCAACCTGCTATTTGCTGGCAATATCAGGCATGCTTTGTCTGGTGGGAGCGCTAATCAAGTCAGAAAAGGCATAAATGATACGCTCCTGAAGCATCCCGAGGAGTTCATATTTTCTCACAATGGAATAACAGTAGTTGCACAGGGTATTAAGAAGCAGAATAAAAGCATCGTTCTTTATGAGCCAAGTATTGTTAACGGAGCGCAAACTGTAACTTTCATAGGTCAAAAATGGTTACACAAAATTGACAAGAAAAACGCCTCAGTGTTTATTAGATTAATTGAAGTTCTTCCAGGGGTCGCATTTGAAACATTAGAAACGGATGTGGCAATACGAAGCAATACGCAAAACAAAGTGCCGTTAAGCGATTTGATCGTTAATGAGCCGAGACTGGTCGATCTGCAAAGACATCTATTGAGAAAGCAAATATATCTTGAAAGAAAGAAGGGCGAGAAGCCACCATTTCCACCAAGTTTTAGAATCACAAAGGAGCGTCTTGTTCAGCTTTTTTCTTGTTTGGAAAAAGAGCTTGGGCCAACTGCGCCAAAACGACTTCAGGAGCTATTTAAGAGTCGAGATCACAATGCGGTTGATATGATTAGATCTTACGTCAATGAAAAAAAGATCAACGAGGTCGTCGCTCTGATTTGGTTAGATAATATAATGCAAAAAGTCATTAATGGTTTTGCACAACCCGTAATGAAGAGACGGGGAAAGCTCGCCTATTTCGCAATCTATACCACTACAGTACACGCTTTACGGAAGGCTAACGCATGGAACAAGCTTACAACATCATTGTCGTCCGCAGAAAATTATTCTGATGAGGTTTACAGAGTACCATTAATTCGGCTGATTAAGAGAATAAGATCGTTCATGCTGTCATGTTCCAAGAGGGCAAAGAAAAATGAACCCGCATTTTATAAAAACAAGGAGCAGACTAATAATGCTGTGAGAAAAGTCACGAAAAAGGTACGGCGTATGGCCAAAGAGATTTATAAATTACGGTAAAGAGGGGGTAAGGACACTTCCAATATTTCAAGGTCTAAAATGTAACCATGAGATTATTCTGCATCATTTCATTGCCGCCGCCGCCTGCCCCAAGATAGTGCAGAAGCGCCGAAGTTCAGAAGCTCTAAAGTGGAGAAGATCAAAAAAGCAAGGATCACAAATACAGCGAGTGGTTTTATGAGGATATCTACGTCCTCGTCGCAGTATAGGGAGATCACTTTAAGGACGGATGAATCTTGTCCGCAGGTATCTGATCTTTTTCAATCCACCTCCTGTCCCGTCCGCCCATAGAGGGGGCCCCAAACCCCGCCCTTGAAAGAGAAGGCTGGGCAGTAGTCGCCGGGCTACCCTATCTCGCTTGCAGATCACCCTTGCAATTATCTGCAAGTATCAATATAATGTAATTGGAATTAAACTTTAGTTACATCAGAGAGATAATGGAATTGCAAAGCTTTAACCCCTGGTGGAAGACAGGAAAAGTATCCCCGGAATTCACGGGGAGGAAAAGAAAGATATTCGGCGAGATCAGCAAGTATATGGACAAGCGCCAGATAGTGCTGCTCACAGGCTTAAGAAGGGTTGGAAAGACGACCCTCATGCACCAGATGATCGATGAGCTTCTCAGAAAAGACGTGAATCCCTATAGCATCATGTATTTCTCATTCGACGAGATGAGATACGACCTCGAAGAGATTATCAAACAGTACGAGACTGACGTGCTCCGTGAGGATATCTCAAAAAAGAAGGTCTATATATTCCTCGATGAGATACAGAAACTTGAAGGCTGGCCTTCAAAGGTAAAACTCCTCTATGATGCAAACCCCAAATTGAAAATCTTTCTCACCGGCTCGGCTCAGATAACTATGTGGCAGGGCACCAGGGAAAGCCTGGCAGGCAGGTTCTTTGATTTCATGATCAAACCTCTGGACTTTGAGGAGTACCTTGACTTCAAAAAGGCGGGGATAGACAAGCACAGGGAGAAGATATTCGAGAAGGACCTGAAAAGACACATGGCTGTATTCCTGAAGACCGGCGGGTTTATCGAGGCCCTTGATATGGAGGAGCCTGTGCTCAGGAAGTACCTTAAAGAGAGCCTTCTTGAGCGGGTCATCTTTGTGGACATACCGCAGACCTTCAAACTCGATCTGCCCGATCTCCTTATGAAGCTGCTGACTATCACTGCTTCGCGGCCGGGCTTTTATCTTGATTACAAAAACCTAAGCAATGACCTTAACGTTGACCAAAGGACGATTGCGAATTACATTTCATATCTTGAATATGCCTTATTCCTGCAGAAGCTTTACAACTATTCCCGGAATCTTCTTACCAGCGAGAAGAAGGTAAAAAAGCTCTATCCCTGCAACACGGCCTTCACACTAGCGCTGAACCCTCAGGCCGATCTGCCGTCTGTCCTGGAACAGTTCTTTGTAAACAGCCTTGACGCAAAGTTCTTTCTGAAGACACCGCAGAAAGAGGAGATAGACATTCTCCATGCCCATGATAAGACTGTCCTTCCTATTGAGATCAAGATCAAGGCAAAAATAGGCCGGGACGATGTGAAGACACTGTTCAAATTCCTTGAGAGAAACAATCTCAGGAAGGCCCTGCTTGTCACCCTTGATACGGAAACGAAATTTGAGAAGGAGGGCCTTTTGATCGAGGCAGTCCCTTATTGGAAATATTGGAGCATCAAATCGAAGATAAGCTGAACTCATTAACATATCAGGGGAAGAAAGTGTGGACACAGAGCCTGTCTAAAAACCATTAATTTGTCACCCTGAACTCGTTTCAGGGTCTCATAACACCTTGATTTTATTAGATGCTGAAATAAATTCAGCATGACAGGCTATGCATTTTTATTAGTTTTTAGACAGGCTCCACTTCCCATATTTTAATGCCTAAAATGTAACCATGAGATTATTATGCATCATTTCATTGCCCCCGCCATCCGCTCCGGAAAAGTGCAGAAGCGCCGAAGTTCAGAAGTGCAACAGGCAGAAAATCAAAGGAGCAAGGATTATAAATACAGCAGTTGATTTTTAATGGTTTCTTTGGTGTATCCCGACAGAACTCTTGAGATTCGCCTTGCGAGTTCGTAGACATTCCTTCTTGTGGCTAAAATAACACCAGAATGGTTTCCGCCTTCATTAATGAGATCGAGGGATAACCGTTCAAAATCTGTCCGGTTGTGAGTAAGAAAGACACATCCTTTCTTTATGGCATGATTCATCTGCCGGATATCAGCGGCGCCCAGCATTTTCTCGTCGAGGGTGGTGAGAACTTTAAAGCCCTTTGCTTCAAGGAGTGGTTTTATGAGGATATCTACATCCTCGTCGCAGTACAGGGAGATCACTTTAAGGACGGATGAATCTTGTCCGCAGGTATCCGGTTTTTCTCAATACACTCGTTGATCTCCTCTTGGTGGTCGCTGTAATAACTCAAGGCTTCAAAAACCCGAGCGAGTGTAAGGTGGGGCATATGAATTACAATCTCCTCAGGGGACAGGCCAAGACGCCAGTTTTCTACAATAGCCCTGACAGAAGTTCTTGTGCCTTTAATTACAGGCTCACCTCCGAGGATCTCCGCATCTTTTACGATATATTTATATTCCGTTGCTGTAACCATAACAAAATCTTAATTTATCCTGCATGTCTTTGTAAAGTCCATCCCCTCCCCCGCCGTCCGCCCCGAAATAGTGCAAAAACGCCGACGTGCGGCAGCACAACGGTTCAAACGACTGAGGCAGTTCAAACGAAACTCATTAAGGTCGGAATCGCCTCAATCGAAAGGCTTTATTCCGAAGGCTATCTCACACCTCCTTTCTTGAGAAGACCCCTGACGATTCTCAGGTTCCTCGGATCGTCATCCTCGCTTTTTTTCGGTGTTTCGAGGATCAGGGGGACGTCCCTGAAGGCTGGATGGTTGATGAACCTTTTCAGTCCTCCCTTGCCGATGGCGCCGGAACCGATATGTTCATGCCGGTCGACCCTTGAGTTGAATGCCCTTTTTGAATCGTTCAGGTGTATCAGTTTAACCTTCTCGATCCCCATGTGGCGTTCGATCTCTCTTGCGATCTCAGCCACCCCTGCTTCCTTTGATATTTCATACCCGGCCTGAAAGGCATGGCAGGTATCCAGGCATATCCCCCCTATGAGCGCGCTCTCCGTCTTATTCATAATCTCTGCAAGATCAATGATTCGGGATGATATGTCGCCCCTTTCCCCTGCGGTATTTTCGAGCAGGAGCCTTGACCTCCAGATTTTCTTTCCGGAGACTGACCTGAGGGCTTCCACAGCCCTTCTCCGTCCGGTCTCTTCATTGTCCTGTGATGCGCTGCCGGTGTGGAGGACAACATAATCAGCGCCCAGCAAATCTGCACTGTCCATTTCCTGAATGAGGAGCGCAATTGATTTCTCAAAGACCTCAGGTTTTGCCGAGGCAAGGTTGATGAGATACGAGGTGTGGATGAAAACCGGTTGAATGTCAAGGGCGCTTTTCATCTCTCTGAACTTCGCGATTCCGTCTTCGGGTATGGGGTTGACCAGCCACGACCTCGGATTATGGGAGAAGAGCTGGACAGTAGCGCACCCCAGTTCATTCGCCCGTTCCAGGGAGAGATGCACGCCTCCTGCAATCGATGTGTGAACCCCGAGTCTCCTCACGCTCTTCTTCATCTTTATGGTATAATTATATCTTCTTTCAATTATCCTGCGAAACACTATGAAAAAACAATATGCAATCGGAATAGACCTCGGAGGCACGAATCTGAGGGTGGCCCTGGTGTCGGAAGAGGGAGAGCTCGTAAAAAAGATAAAGGTTCCCTCCTCCGAGAACGTCAGGGAGTCCCTTCTTAAATCCATCGGCGATGTATTTTCGGACGATGTGGCGGGAATAGGGTTTGGCGTGGCAGGACTCATCGACAGCGAAAAAGGGGTGGTGATGGAATCACCGAATCTGCCGGCCATAGAGGGGTTGAATATCCCTGAAATGGTGAAAACCAGGTTCAATGTCCCCGTATATGTGGAAAACGACGCCAATGCGGCTGCCCTGGGGGAGAAATGGAGGGGCGAAGGCAAGGCTTTCAGAAGCTTTGTCCTCATCACCCTCGGAACCGGGATCGGCGGCGGCATCATCCACAACCATGCACTGATGAATATCCCTGCAGAAATAGGACATATGTGCATAAACACCGGGGGAGATAAGTGTTCCTGCGGAAATAACGGGTGTCTGGAATTGTATGCTTCTGCAAAGGCGATGCTCGCCTACGCCATAACGGCCCTGGAAAACGGCGCCGAGAGCTTGCTGAGGGAGCGCTGCAAGGGGAACCTTTATAAGCTGACATCGGAAGACATTTACCTGACCGCGCTTGACGGAGACAACCTTGCAAGGGAGGTGTTGCGGGAGGCAGGAAGATACCTGGGAGTGGGAATATCTTCAATAATAAACATATTCGGTCCGGATGCGATAATACTATCAGGGGGACTTATCGGGGCCTGGAACATTTTTATCCAGGAGGCGATAAAAGAGGCGTCAAGGCGCGCCTTCAAGCCGTTGTTTGACAGGGTGAAGATCCTCCCCTCTTCCCTGGGCGACGACGCCGGCATTATCGGGTCCTCGTATCTCGTATTTACATGCCAAAGAACATAAGGAACTTTTCCATAATCGCCCATATCGACCACGGCAAATCAACCCTTGCCGACAGGCTACTGGAATATACAGGGGCGCTCAGCTCCAGGGAGATGATGGAGCAGGTTCTTGACTCCATGGACCTGGAGCGGGAAAGAGGGATCACCATAAAGGCCCATGCCGTCAGGCTC